>Ga0307489_10002824_pt1 | contig 11609 bp, 19 predicted proteins | sample SB12metaG_FD_202247 | JGI IMG/M metagenome (GOLD analysis project Ga0307489, IMG submission 202247) | Sea-ice brine microbial communities from Beaufort Sea near Barrow, Alaska, United States - SB 1.2 | ecosystem: Environmental > Aquatic > Marine > Coastal | place: USA: Alaska | collected...
TATAAAGTTCGTCGTGTCAAGGATGGCGTTTCGCTTGACGAGAGAAGGGATATTCTTCTTCATATATGTGACAAAGTAAGTGATTCTATGCTGAACTCATGTGAGTTGCATTGAGTTTCATTGAGGTTACTGATGGTCGAAAGGACATGGAGTTTATAAATGTTCCTCTCGACCAATCACAAATGAGTAAACTCAATGTAACTCACATGAGTTTAGTCATAGCTTCACTTACTTTGTCATAAATACGAGTCGGCGGAGCTGTACCTGGTAAACGCATCACTTCTCAAGTGAGAGACGGACGGAGTTGAGAGGAGACAACCCGCAAACGCACGAAAAATCACGGTTTGACATGCGGTGGACGACGTGGCGGGCATTGTGCGTTCGTCCCTCGACGCCGGCGTGTATCACGTGCCCGACCTTCCAGACGCCATCGAGGCCTGGGGGCAGGGGCTTATACTCGTTCACTTTTCTGCTCAACTTGAGCCGTGTCTTACACACGAAGACACCCTAGACACCCTATACACCCCCTTATCCCCTGAAAACAGGCTACACAACCCCTGCGCGCACCCCCTATCCCACGAAAAGCGCTCAAGTTGAGGCGAGAAGTGAACGAGTGTCAGCCCCTATCTGGGGGAAACTCCGGCCCCTGATGGCGGCCTGGTTCACGTTCTCCATCTGCCTGGTGATCGTGGCGCCCTTTATCATCTTCGTCTCCCTCCCCTTCGGCGTCCTGGGCAGGGTCTTACACTCGTTCACTTCTCAGCTCAACTCGAGCGCTTTTTATGGGATAGGGGGTGCGCGTAGGGGTTGTGTAGCCCGTGTTAAGGGGGTGTTTTGGGCGTGTAAGGTGTTTTTGTGTGTCAGACACGGCTCAAGTTGAGCTGAAAAGTGAACGAGTGTAAGCCCCTAGTCCTGGGCATCGTGGCGGCGAGCCTGCACCTGTTCGAGTCATGCCGAGGGCGGTCCAGCATAGTGGGCAGTGTGGTGACAATCAAGGTGCTCGCCGCTGTCATTGCCACTCTGGAGTTCGCACTCAGCGGCAGGGCGTCACCAGGGGCTTACACTCGTTCAATTCTCAGCTCAGCTTGAGCGCTTCTTATGGGATAGGGGGTGTGCGTAGGGGTTGTGTAGCCCGTGTTGAGGGGTGGGTTTGGGTGTGTAGGGTGTAATTGTGTGTCAGACACGGCTCAAGTTGAGCTGAAAAGTGTACAAGTGTAAACCCCTGGGCGTCACGCTACGTCGTTGTTTTTTCAGCTTCACATGCGCCATGTCGTCCCTATAACTCGTTTGCACACCTCAACGATGCCTACTTTAAGCTGCCACATCCACAGAAACTCGTGTGAGGCCCTGCTTAAGACCTCGGAAGCCACAACAAAAACTGGTGCAAGGCCCCCAAGCTGTTCCAACTTGATACCTCGATGATGCCTGCGTTAAAATCAGTGTCGGAGGGACTAGTCCCTCCAATCTCCTCGAAACCAAGGGTCTATTTACTCCAGGATTGCGACCCGGTCGGACTGTCGGTGAGTCAGTCGGTGGGATTTTCGAAATGGACAGTTCTGATTGGTTGAACGGGATTCGGTACCACATCTTTGATACCAGACCCGACACTGAGATTAAGGTGCGGCGGCCCTGGCCTGCGGGATTCTGCTGCTGATCGCGGCGTCGGCGGCAGGGGCTTACACTCGTCCGCATTTCGGCTCAACGTAAGCACATTTGGCGGGATATGCTGGGTGCATGATTTTCCCCCAGTCTATTAGACAGGGGGACACGGGGAGGTGTGACCAAGACGGCTTAGGGTGAGCTGAAAAGTGGACGAGGGTAAGCCCCTGGTCGGCGGCGCAGCAGGAGGTCATCGGCTACCTCGTCATCCTCACCCTGGTATACGGCAGGGCCTGCCATACGCGGTTTCCCCACAGGTATAGGGTTTAGGGTTAAACCCTGAACCCTAAACCCCAAATCCCACCCTAAACCCTGAACCCCCGGCAGGGCCTGGCATGCGTGGTTTCCCCACTGTGTAGTTGAGCCGATGTGTCCTTGTGGCCCCACTCTCATTATCCCTCGAAGGTGCCTAAATAGGCCGATTTCGGTATATCGCTTCCCGCGCCGAGCGCTGACGCTTTGCCCGCAACTCTGTATGAGCATTCAACCTGGCGCCCGATTTATCGCGCGCAGCGCTGACGCTTTGCCCGCGACTCTGTATGGGCGTTTCACCCAAGCGATATACCGAAATCGGCCTATTAGAGGTGAAAAGTTGTGGAGTGGCGCGGCCGCCCTTTTGAAGGCTCCCACGGCAGCCTGTCACTGCTGGTGTTCAAGGACCCTAAACCCTAAACCCTAAACCCTAAACCCTAAACCTGGGTGTGGAGTGGTGCGCCCTTTTGAAGGCTCACACGGCAGCCTGTCACTGCTGGTGTTCATGAAGATGCAGTACATCTCCAAGCTGCTCAACCCCATCCAGAGCGGCATGGTGGTGCTGTGAAGCAACCGTTCTCATCGTGCTCGTCCAACACCCCAAACCCTAAACCCTAACCCTAAACCCCAACCCCATCCAGAGCGGCATGGTGGTGCTGTGAAGCAACCGTTCTCGTCGTGCTCGTCCAGCGACGCGGACAACTATTCCAGGATGCGCTCGTTTCGTGACGGGCAACCTATAGGGCGCCGCGCCGGGACGAAGTGCGTCTTGAGCGACATGGAGACGCTCAAGATCCAGACAATACAATACGTGGAAACCAAATCGAAGAACCTTGAACATTTCAAGATGATAACTGTAGCGCGTATACACTAACTTACTGAGTCAGGCGCTTTCATAGATAGATAGCGCCGGGACGATTACGCCACTTAGCACACGATAGGCTACAGCATCATTTGGGAACCTGAGAGCGCCAACTTAGTATGCATGTGCCGGTTTATAAGCACACAATGAGCAAACGCCAACCTCAGCATAGCATGGACCACCTCAATGTAACACAAGTGTAAATGTACCCGCATCACCGAGACAGCATCCTCATGCTTACTCATCGAGCCCCAAGGCGCTCACATGGTCAATGATGCCAAAGGCTAGGGAAGACGATCCCCTAAACCCTAAACCCTAAACCCTAAACCCTAAACCCATATTTCTTCGTCATTCTGCCGAAACATTCTGAATAGATGTTGCCGACTCGCGCTATCGCTACCTCGGATCCTGTCAGTACTTTCTCTTGTAGTGTGACCTCCGACACAACATAAGCGCGCGCCGGCGCCCCGTCGTCATGGCGTCGTGGGGTGGCCGGCCTGGGCTCCTGTCACGCGGCGGCGCGGCGGGTGGCTCGGCGAGGAGCAGGGTGCTTCTCGGACTCGCGTGGTTGCTGGCGATGTTGGCGATGTTATTTTTCTTCAGCCCGGCGCGGGTGGAGCGGACGATGCGGCGCGCGGGGATGGGGGAGCACCACTCGGGGGAGGTGTGGACGGGGGCGGCGGACGACGGCGAGCTCGGGAGCTACGCGCGCGAGCACGTCAGCTCTGGCGGGGCGGGCGGCGCAGCGGGCGGCGGCAGCGCGCGGGGAGGTCGAGGCAGTTGGGCGGTGGCGCTTAGCGCGTTGTGGGGGAGGGTGCCGCCTTCGCCGCCTTCGCCCTCGCGCCCACCGCATCCAAACCACCCTCCACATCCTCCCCACCCGCCGCAGTCGCCGCACCCGCCGCAGCCGCCGCGGCCGCCGCTCCCTCTGCATCCCCTTCACCCGCCGCAGTTGCCCCACCCGCCCCACCTGCCCCATCCACCGCATCCACCTCAGTCGCCCCAAGCCCCGGACGGCGGCGGCGACGACGGCATCGGTGGGGGAGGTGACACCAGCGGTGGCGGCGGTGACATCGGTAATAGCGGCGGCGGTATTAATAGCGGTGGTGGCGACGGTGGCGGTGGCAGCGGTGGCGATGGTGGTGGCGGTGGCGGCGGCGGTGGAAACGGTGGCGCCAGTAGCGGTGGCAGTGGCGGCGGCGGAAGCGGCAACAGTGTCGGCGGCGGTGGCGGCGGCGGCGGGTTCAGGACATTCGGCGGCCTGAGCCGGCTCCTCCCGGCCATACACGCGCCGTACGTCCACCTGCCCTGGGATACCGGCGCCGCAGGCTTCGATACCATCACACCCGGCACCGCCGACCTCCGCCTGTTGGCAGGGGCTTACACTCGTCCACTTCTCAGCTCAACCTGCGCTGTTTCTGTCACAAAATACACCCTAGACGATCCCTAATCCCCCATCACACCTCCTACACACCCCCTAAACACCCCCTAATTGCACCCCCTATTCCACAGAAGGCGCTCACGTTGAGCCGAAAAGTGGACGGGTGTAAGACCCTGCCTCTTGGTCGGTGTCCTCACCGCGGCTAAGAGCGCGGACAAGCGCAAAGCCGTTCGAAAGACCTGGGGTGCGGACCCGCGTTTGGCCGCCGTCAAGTTTTTCGTGAGCATTGACAAAAACGTCACGGAAGCTTTACAGCGGGAGGCTTTGAAGTACGACGACATCGTGTTGATCCACCACGCTTCGGAGGATTACTGGCGGGGTCTGGGGTTTACGGTTCAGGGTTTAGGGTTCATTGAGGTTTGGGGTTAGGGTTTAGGGTTGAGGGTTTGGGGTGTAGGGTTGAGGATCACTGGCGGGGCCTGACACAAGTCGACTGCTCATAGTGTACCGGTGCACTTGTACACACTCGCCGCCTCCTCCTCCCTAGCCTCACACCAGTCCCCTTTACAGGCAGACAGTCAGGTGGAGCGGAACCGGAAACCCCGTGTCAGGCCAGGGAGGAGGATGCGGCGAGTGTGTACAGGTACACCGGTACACTATGCGCCAACAATCAGGTTGAGGTTGAAAGGGAACGCTGCGTTAGGCCCTGAACCCAAAACCCTTAAACCCTAAACCCTAAACCCTAAACCCTAATGTCTTGACCCTGACTGCGGGCGGCTGACGGTGAAGACGCTGGAGATGATGGTGAGGCCATGCATTACACCCTCGTTTCTTGCGTTGAATGTCATTCCATGACGTGGCAAACAACGTGTATCACACCCTCGTCTCTTGAGCCATCGGGTAACTTTGTATCATCGGAGGTGGTACATTGCGCTATCGGAGGAGGTGCTTTGCATTATCGTAGGGGGCTCGTTTCACTTTCATAGGGGGCACTTTGCACCATCGCGGACGGGAACTTTACACCAGTGTAGGGGGCACTTTAAACCGTTGTAGGGGGTACTTTAAACCATTGAAGGGGCCACTTTGCACCGTCGTAGGGGGCGCTTTGCACCGTCGTAGGGGGCGCTTTGCACCATCTTAGGGGGCACTTTGCACCGTCGTAGGGGGGGCTTTGCACCGTCGTAAGGGGCGCTTTGCACCGTCGTAGGGGGCGCTTTGCACCGTCGTAGGGGGGCGCTTTGCACCGTCGTAGGGGGCGCTTTGCACCGTCGGTGAGCGTCATCTGGTGTCTGTCCTTGCTTGATGGTGGTGGCGGCGGCGTCCGCCGATGTGGGGGGCTACACACACCTGGTGAAAGTGGACGACGACACCTTGGTGCGGGTGTGCCGTCTGCGGCACCTGATCGGCGGGCAGCCCCGGTGGGGCGGTGCAGCTTCACCCTATCAAACCCCATGTTGACAGCGCCTACGGCTTCAGCGATTGAAACTACATATGATGATCTGCTTTCAAACATTGCTTTCAACTTCAACTTGCGCTGCTACGCCCTGGAGCAACACGGCGATCGGCGCGGTGGAGCGGCCCGAGCACCCGCACCGCGCCGGTGAGTTCGCGCTCACGCCCCAGGAGTGGCCGCTGGGCAGGGCCTTTTAGGGTTTAGTAACCCTAAACCCTAAACCCTGAACCCTAGACCCTAAACCCTAAACCCTAAATCTGGCAGGGCCTGGCCGCTCGTTCCCTCACTGTCTGCGCATACGAGCGCACTCTTCAAATAATGTTGCGTACCAACCCAGGAACCTGGAAACTGGGTTTGATTTGGGAGCATACCTACGCTAAACTCGCCCAAATTGAACAAAACCACCGAAAATCGCCGAAAATCGCTTCGTGCACAGCCTGGAAACTTCCAGGACGACCAGGGCGTGTCCTTGGTTCGGAACAGAGTGCACTCGTAATGTACCAGTGTGACCGTACGTACTCGCCGCACCCTCCTCCGTGGCCTGGGCACTCGCTCCCTATCTGTATGTTCATAGTGTACCGGTGTACCCGTACACAATCGCCGCATCCTCCCCCCTGGCCCGGCCAATCGTCCTTGCCATGACGTGGAAAGCAGTTTCCCGTGTCTGGCTCTACTTTGCGGCACCAAGTTTCCGACGTGGATGCATGGACCGTGTTACGTGCTGACCATGGACTTGGTGCGGCGGTGCAGGTTGACCCTTTCAAACCCAAGTTCAAACCGCCCGTATATAAGAGCTTTGAAACTAAAATATGATAAACTGCTTTCAAATGTTGCTTTCAAATTTAACTTGCGCCGCTACAACTTGGTGCGGTGGGTGGCGAGCTCCATGGAAGTGCACTCCAAACTGAAACTGGAGGACGTCTCCACGGCGACTTGGCTGGATCTCAAGCGGCCGGGCCTTACACTAGCTAGTTCTCTTCGCAGGTCAATTTGATTTTGAGAAACATACCTCGCACGGTATACATTGCAAATGAACGTCAAAGTCGCACGGTACACAATGCCGATGAACATCACAATCAGCCACTGCTTGACTGCTGCAGTAGCCGTTTACCAGATGCGCAATACCTGATCTGATTTGTCCCTGAAACTCTCAATCAAGTCAGTCCAGCTTGATTCCCCGAAGATGCTTAAGTTGAGCTGCCCCGGGGACTCGTGCAAGGCCCTGGCGAGAGTGGCGTTAAGTTTGTGCACAGCCGGCAGCTGAACTTCAACGATTGCAAGTCCGGTGATGTGACGTCGCACCGGTCGTGGCCGCAGCACCAGATGTGCTCGTATGCGAAGCGGAAGTGCTGCACAGTGGGGGAGGCGCGGGCGACGGCGTGGGGGCAGGGGCTTACACTCGTTCACTTCTCGGCTCAACTTGAGCGCTGTTTGTGGGATAGGGGGTGCGCGTAGGGGTTGTGTAGCCCATGTTAAGGGGGTGTTAGGGGGTGTGTAGGGTGTGTAGAGTGTTTTTGTGTGTCATACACGGCTCAAGTTGAGCTGAGAAGCGAACGATTGTAGGCCCCTACGTGGGGGCAGGACCCGGCGCCGCGGAGGACCACACCGCTGCACGCCCGGTGACGTGCATCATATGCGTGGAGATTTTGAGGAGTGGTGGTTTCGCGATGTCGTGATGTCTCGATGTAATTGATTTTTTTATGATGTTCTAGATGTAGTCCTAGCTCTAGTCTAGTCTTGGAAGGCAAACACCAGGCCAGTTCCGGTGAATGAGGTTAGCTTCATGCTCACAGTATGAGCGCCGTGCAGAATATATCTATGAAGATAGTCTGGGGTTGGAAGGAATCAAATGGCGGCGGCGAGAAGCCCTCGGGCGTCACCCTCGGCATTATCGCCCCCGTCATCGCCACCGTCGCTGTCAGCCCTGCCCCAGCCGCCGCCGCCGGCCCCGCCGCCACCGCCCCCGCCACCGCCCCTGCCACCGCCACCGCCGCCGCCGCCCTCCGCCGGCACGAGGTCACGCGCCGCGGGCTCCAGCGCCCAGCCCCCGCCCGCTGCACGCCGCGCCGCCGCCGCCAGTAGCACACCCCCGCACCCCGCCGCGCACACCGCAGCCGCCACCGCGATCCAGGGCCCCAGAAATCACGCTCGCCACGTCATAGTCCCGTCATCTTAACTCAAGAGAGCCGAGGGGTTCGAGTGCAGCGGATGGAAGGGCGAGTAGGCGAGCAATAGTTGCCCGTCCCGAGGTAAAGAGTGTGGATACTCGGGACTCAGATTGGGGTCTAATAAGACGCGTGGATGTTTGCTTCCATCTCCATCTAGCTTTTATGATTGGAACGTATGATGATTGAATCTATCCCTGCCGCAATCTGGCGGCGGATGCCCATGTTCAGGGGCTTACACTCGTTCACTTTTCAGCTTAACTTGAGCCGTGTTTGACACACAAAAAACACCCTGTACACCACAAAGACCCCCTTAAAACGGGCTGCACAATCCCTAAGCGCAACCCCCTTCCCATAAAAAGCGCTCAAGTTGAGCTGAGAAGTGAACGATTGTAAGCCCCTGCCCATGTTGGTGCCGTCCACCACCGCCTGGAGGACGGTCAACGCCAGGAGACTCAGCGCGCCGTTCGCGCCGAACAGCAGAGCGTGGTCCGCACCGCTTGCCTCCGCAGCCTCCGCATGCTCCTCAAGGTCCGCAAGGTCCGCAAGGTCCGCAGGGTCCGCATGGTCCGCAAAGATTGGGTCAATACCGCCGAGGCCTCCGCTACCGCCGCCGCCGCCTCCGCCGCCGCCTCCGCTGCCGCCGCCGTCGTCGCCGCCGCTGCCGTCGCCGCCGCCGCTGCCGTTGTTACCAGCGCCGCAGCCGTAGTCCCTGTCGTCACTGGCGAGGTAACCGGCGCGGGCGCGTGACCTGGGGCGGCGGCGGCGGGCGGCGGCGGCGACGGCATCCATCGCCATCGCGGATTGCGAGTACACCAAACACTTGGCGCCCTGTCATCATGGCCTTACACTCGTTCCCTGCTCGGTTCAGTTAAGGGGCATGGTATGCAAGCGGATCCTCGAACACACACAGTCTTTCAGGTGAACGTAAGCATCGTCGAAGCATGTCTGTTTGTGTTCAGTGGGACAAATTGAATGACTGAAACTCGACTCGACAGGCCGATTTCGGTATATCTGAATGTCGCCTGGGTGAAATGCCCATACAGAGTTGCGGGCAAAGCATCAGCGCTCCGCGCCGGAAAGCGGGCGTCAGGTTGAATGCCCATAGCGAGTTGCGGGCAATGCGTCAGCGCTCAGCGCGGGAAGCGGCATACCGAAATCGGCCTATTGAGCGCATGAGGCCATGCCTGCAAGGCCCGCATGGCGACGCAGTACGCGACGCCGGAGTTTAGGGTTTAGGGTTTAGGGTTTGTGGTTTAGGGTTTAGGGTTTAGGGTTGAGGGCGTGCCTGCAAGGCCGCCATGGCGACGCAGTACGCGACGCCGGCGAGCGCCACGCGCCTGGCGCCAGGGGCTTACACTCGTCCACTGTTCAGCTCAACTTGAGCGCTTTGTAAGGGATAGGGGTGGCGCGTAGGGGTTGTGTAGCCCGTGTCAAGGGGGTGTTAGGGGGTACTCAGGGTGTGTAGGGTGTTTTCTTGTGTCAGACACGGCTCAAGTTGAGCTGACAAGTGGACGAGTGTAAGCCCCTGCCCGGCGCCCGCCATGGTCCACGCCGCCGCCGCCGCCACGCCCGACGCCGCCTCGTACCAGTGCCGCACCTACGTATTCGCCCAGGTCAACTTGAGTAGCGCTGATCGTTGAGATGCTTGGGTAACTTATAAGTAAGCTGAGAATCTTTGAGGTGGTGAGTGGGACAAACACAATTGGATTCAGGGATGATCAGCTTGAACATAAGCTGGGAAAGGTAATGAGGTGACGACCCTGCCGCGTACGTGCCTGGCGCGGCGGCGACCCGCGGGCCGGCGAGGGCGGCGGCGGTGGCCGCGAGGGCCATCAGCGCGCGGGCGGCGAACACGATGTGGCCGTTGGCGTCAACCTCGGAGTTGATTTCGTCGAAGAGGGGCGTGCAGTAACTCCCCAGGAACTCCTCAGGCATCCCCCCAATCACCCACCACCCTGACAACACCAGCAACGCGCTCGAGCCGTAGCATGCTGCTGCGGCTTCACGCGCCCGCTCCACGGCGCAGCCCGGCGCCCAGCGCCACTCCCGCCATCGACCCACCCCCCGGACGCCGACACTGCCGCCGCCGCTGCCGCCGCCGCTGCCGCCACGGCCCGCGCCACCACCCCTGCCACCGCCACCGCTCCCGCCCCCGTTGCCGCCGCCGCCACCGCCGCCGCCGCCGCCGCCGCCGCTGCCACCGCCGCCGCCGCCGCCACCGCCGCCGCCCCCACCGCCATCGACTACGGCCGTCACGCTACTCGGCGGTGGAGGAAGCGCCATCCCCAGCACCGTGGCGACCCCCACGGTCACGAACGAACAGTAAAACAGCGACTCGTAACTCGCGCCCGCCTCGTACGCCAGCTGTCCAAACTCCGCGGCGACCATGTATCAGGGGCTTACACTCGTCCACTTCTCAGCTCAACTTCAGCGGTGTCTGACACAATAAAACACCCAACACACCCTCAACACCCCATAAGACCTCCTCAACACGGGCTACACAATCCCTCCGCGCAGCCCCTATCCCACACAAAGCGCTCAAGTTGAGCTGAAAAGCGGACGAGTGTAAGCCCCTGCCATGTATCCGGTGAGTGTGGCGGCGCTGACGGCACCGGTGACGGACTGGTACGCCGACTTATCCGTGACGGAGTAGACGTACGCGAATAAGATGAGTTCGCTCGCGCTTCCCGCGGCGTACAGCACCTGCATCAGCTGCATGGCTCCGAGCGTGCTGCCCCAGATCAGAATCATGCGGGTGCCAAGCTTGCACAGCGTGCCCACCTCCAGGGCCTGACCACTCATCCCCTGAGGGTTTGCTCATAGTGGCCAGGCCAGGGAGGAGGATGCGGCGAGCGTGTACGAGTAAGGGTACACCGGTACACATTGATGAAAACATGACGGGAAGGAGTGGCTTCGGCCCTGCCCAGCACAATGAACGTTTTGGTCCCCAAGATGTGGGAGGCGGGGCCCGCGACGATGTAGAAGGCCAGCGACGCGTATATGGACACCGGGAATATCTGGTGGTCCACCCGCGTGCAGGGTGCCCGACCGCGGGAACGGCGGCAAACGTTGTTAGACGGAAGATGAGAAAAGAGTTAGGGGCTACCAAAAGAAAAATAAAAAGAATAAGGGAGCCTGTTGCGTCTAGCTTGCCGCCCCGCCTGGTCCAGAGTGAAGCCCTTGACGTCGGTGAGGTACGGCACCAGATGCGGCTCTGCGGTGTAGTCGGGCGGGGGAGTGCGTGAGCCACGGGTGAGTGCGGTACTATGTGGTGGATGACGTGGCAAGCGCCAATGGGTGTTCTCGCTGGATGGGTGCCCAGGAACCGCGATGCGGCAGAGAGCTACGCAGGATCAAATGGATGCGTGACGCGACGCCCAATGCGTGATCATATCCGGGGGTTATGGTGCGTGAGCGTCGGGCGCGGCGCATGTGACACGGAGGATGGGGAGCGGCGGGGAAAGGAGCGAAGCATCGACGTGACTGTAGGGGTGCCCACGCACCCGACGGCTTCATATGCAGCAGGAAGGTGAACGCGCAGAGGTGCAGCGTGGTCCACGTCATGACCCGCGGCGGCTTGGAGCCGGCCCCAGCGCCGCCCGCTCCCGCCATGCCCGCCGCTCGTGCCCCGCGCCGGCCGTGCGACGGGACAACACGAACCGTTCGGTGCGCGCGCGACGAGTGCTTGGTTTCCAAACTCTGTGTCTGCACGTCTGGCTGTAGTTCCCGTGGTGAGCCCCAGCAGGTCGGATTTTGGAGATTTCATCGGAATTCGCGTTCCAAAACGGTCCAGGCGTTTTTGGATAAACAGGTCGTTCGACAGGTTGCGAACAC
>Ga0307489_10002825_pt1 | contig 11607 bp, 17 predicted proteins | sample SB12metaG_FD_202247 | JGI IMG/M metagenome (GOLD analysis project Ga0307489, IMG submission 202247) | Sea-ice brine microbial communities from Beaufort Sea near Barrow, Alaska, United States - SB 1.2 | ecosystem: Environmental > Aquatic > Marine > Coastal | place: USA: Alaska | collected...
GGGCGTGGCAATCACAATAACAATAAAGTTCTTGCCCCGTCAAAGGATACCGATAAACTCGAGAGAAACGAGGGTCTAACATGTGGTGGATGACGTGGCAAGCCCAAGTGACTGTCCCCACCGTAGTACGACGGGTTCTCGGAACACAAACGGTTCTCGATGTTCTGATAGTGCTCGGGATCGTCCGGGGGTACCCCACTCGGCGCCACGATGACTTGCCCCCCGTAGGCACGCATTGCGTCCACTTTTTCCTTGGACGTTTTTTCGTTGGTTATCACAATGTAGTCGAAGCCTCGGAGCAGGGGCTCGCGCGACACACGGCGTCTCCGATTCAGCTGAACCAATAGTAACTTGAGCTGCGTCTTTGGGGTGTCAAGTGGGACAAAGCGGCTTACACACGTTGCGGCTTATACGGCTTATACGATGCACTGAAAGGGATTTCGTGCAAGGCCCGGCCTTTCAGCGCGCACGTCATGGCAATGGCCGCGCCGGTGTTGCCGCTGGTGGCGGCGACCACCGTCATCCCCCCCCGCAGCTTGCCCGTCGCCATCGCCCGCGTGATGATATGCTGCGCGATGCGGTCCTTGATTGACCCGCTCGGGTTGACATACTCGCATTTTGCCAGGATTTTCACCGAGGGATTCAAACTGTAGCTCGACAGGTCCAGCAGCGGCGTGTTGCCGATGAGCTGCGACGGCGCCACGGTGTCGAGCCCGCCCTGCGCGGGGCTGCCGCTGCCGTCCTTGTACGGATGCAATTGCCCCTTGTTCGGATACGACTGTCCAAGGAGCGGGGAGGGAGTAACGGTCGCGGTCTCGACCGTATCCGTTGAAGCTCCGGAGATTGCCTGCAGTGGCTCCGGGCGGGAAGCGCGCGCGGCGGCGGCCGCGGTGGTGGGCGTGACGGTACACGGGATGGTGTACCGGCGTGGAACGACGCGGGCTGAGGCGGCGGCGGCACGGCGCGGCGTCGGGCCTGCGGTAGAAGCGGCGGCGCAGGCCCCGCCGCCGCGCCGGAACACGTCACCCGGGCTGGCGGCAGCAGCCACCTGGCTGCGGCCGCTCAGCGCCTGCATAGCCGCAGCCTGCATCCGTCACGGCAGTGGAGCCGCGAGCGATCAGTCCTGTTGTAGCGTGTGCAACCGGGGTTCCTCCTCACGCGCGCGATGTCGAGGGGGCGTCGCGTCGCGAGCGCGCCGCAGATAGTGGCCTTGGACGGTGCCTTCGTGGCCCTGACGATTGATTACTCTGCCTTGCGTGGCGCTTTATCCAAACCATCGAGAGTACAGTCATCATTTTATCCATTTCGTCAGCAACTTCGGGGAGTTAATAGACCATCGATTCGCCATATATCGTCCATCCTTCGCTTTTGAACAGTGGCGCAGGCGTGGTGCAGGTAGGCGGGTGAGCTAGCGGGGCAGGCACGCGTGGCGCCACGGCTGCAGGGCCCTACCTGATTCCCTTTTCAGAACAGCTAGAGCCGTTCGATCGCTGAACCAGCTTGATACGTGGTTCCTGGCAGATGCTTATGCTGAGGTACAGTGCGGAAGCGGTGCAAGGCCGCGGACGGGAGCGGCGTGCGCGCACGACCGGGCAGGTGCGCCGCGGGCGGCAGCTGCTGCGGCAAGAGATTGCGGCGGATCTCGAGGTAACCGGACACGAGAGAATTACATCGATGACACGCGCTGATGATGGGTATGAGTTTTTTTTTTCATTTACTACTTTCATTCAGAGCCTGAAGGCTCGAAATGCACTCACACAGTGAGCATTGAACCAACCCCAACCACCGTCACTGGTACAGTATGACAGTACTGCTGTGACCAGGGGGTCCCAATCGTCCCAAGAAACCTTTGAAAACCGAATGATGAGTCTAAAATTGTACATAACAAACGATTGCCCAAGTCTACCGGCCCGAATAGTATAAACACCCGCGCGAACAATACCACCCGCCGCCGCCCCCCGCCGCCCCCGCCGCCACTGCCACTCACCATCGCTCCGTCTACGCGGCAGCGGCTCACTCGTCCGACGTCTTCTGGCGCTTCCACTTGTACGCCGCCTCGAGGATCTTGAGGTTGGGCATCGCGCCCTGCTCCTCCGGGAAGATGTAGTCGTAGTACTCCTCCTGGCCGGCCGGCGTGCCGTCCTCCGTGTAGATCGGGCGCTTGCGCTTCACGCGGCGCGGCATCTTCTTCTCCACCCACGTGTAGCGCCGCAACCTCAACTCGAAAGCAACGTTGACAAGCGGTTCATTGTATTTTGACTCTAAGCGTTGCATTTAGGCGGTTTGAACACGGGTATGGAATGGTATGGAGTTGCAAAACCCGGCCTTGGCCACGGTGTCGGAGTCGCTGCCCACGGCCTGCTCGAACCCGCGCCACGCCTCCAGCAGCATCACACGCTCCTCCTTGGCGTCCGCTTGCGTCTCCTTCAGCGAGCGGAGCGCGCGCTCGTACACGCCGCGCGCGCGGACGGTGCGCGCCGCCTCCGCCTCCTCGGGGTCCTCCTCCTCCGCCGCCGCCGCCGCCGCTGCGCGCCGCTCCGCCGCCGCCTCCGCGTCCTCCCCCTCCTCCTCCTCCTCCGCCGCCGCCGCCATCGGCGAAGCCTCGAACTGCGCGTACGACATCCACACCTTGACGTGCTGCGTGCGGTCCAACAGGCGCTCGTACAGCTTGCGGGTCAGCTCGCGCTCCCCCTCCGCAATCTCAAAGTCGATGTAGCTCTTCCACAGCAGCTCCGGCATGTCGAGCAGCGGCTGCGTGATGGCCAGCTCGAACACGGCGCGCGCGCGCTCGGTCTCGCCCAGGCTGCGCTCAAGCTCCGCGAACTTGACCCACGTCGCGCAGTTCTGCGGCGCGTTCTCCAGGCCCTTCTCGTACAGCGTCCGGCAGCGGTCGATGTTCCCCAGCTGCATCTCGATCTCGACGTAGGTCTTGAAGATCTTCTCCTTGGGCGCCAGGCCGATGGCCAGGCCCAGGATCTTGCGCGCCGCGTCCAGGCGCTTCTGCCGGATCTCGAACTGCGCCGCCATGACCCAGATCTTGCTGAAGGAGAACGACTTGTGCGGGACGAGCTTGAGGCACTCGCGGTACACCTCGCGCGTGCGCTCCATGTCCGTAGCCTCCAGCTCCTCGAACCAGGGGCTTACACTCGTTCACTTCTCAGCTCAACTTGAGCGCTTCTTATGGGATAGGGGGTGCGCGTAGGGGTTGTGTAGCCCATGTTTAGGGTGTGTAGGGTGTTTTTGTGTCTCAGACACGGCTCAAGTTGAGCTGAAAAGTGGACGAGTGTAAGCCCCTGCCTCGAACAGCGCGTAGTTGATCCACAGGTAGATGTACCGCCGCCAGTACCGCTTCTCCGACGCCGGGGGCACGTTGGCGATGGCGCGCTCGTACACGTCGCGCGCCTTCGCGATGTCGCCGTTGGCCTCCTCCAGCCGCACGTAGTCGAACCACGTGTCGTAGTTGGTGGGGTTCTTGCGCACGTCCTCCTCGTACTGCATGCGGCGCTTGCCCACCACCACGTCCTCGATGCAGGGGCTGACACCCGTCCACGTTTCAGCTCAACCTAAGCCGTTTTGGTCTCACCTCCCCGTGTCCCCCTGTCTAATAGACTGCGGGAAAATCATGCACCCAACCCAACGCATCCCACAAAATGTGCTTACGTTGAGCCAAAAAGTGGACGAGTGTAAGCCCCTGCCTCGATGCCGTCGCGGTTCCCGTGCTGCTTCTCGAACAGCATGAAGTTCTGGTACACCGACTGCGCCTTCTCCTTGGGCAGGTTGTCCAGCGCGTACTTGAAGATGGCGCGCGCGCGCTCGTGCTCCTTGGTCAGCTCCTCGAACTGCGCGAACTTGACGTACAGCTCGTCGGCGTCCACCTCGTGCTCCATCTTCTCGATCGCCTGCTCGTACACCTCGCGCGCGCGGGACACCTCGCCCAGGCTCATCAACCAGTAAGGTCGCCAACCGCAAATAAACCACTTGGTCAGCTGATCATGTCGAAGCAGATTCTGGTCAGTGACCGTATCATCACGAGCGGAGCTCTGTCTGGTATACGGCGGGAAACAAAATGGTGCAAAAAATGGTAGCTAGCCTACCTCGAACTTGGCCCAGCGCACCCACGCCTTGACTGACGGGTGGCACTGCGTGTACCGGTCGTAGATGGTGCGGACCCGGTTCCACTCCTTGTAGCGGGTCTCCATCTTGATGTACGCGGTCCACCCATTGTGGTCGGGCTCCCACTCCATCCACCGCTCAAAGATGGCGCGCGCGTTGGCGATCTGCCCCATCATCTCCTGCACCCAGGGTCGCTCGCAGGTCCCGTGCTAGCTTAACGTGATTGTTCGCTCATTGTATGCCAGTGTACCCGTGCACACTCGGTCCCCCAGGCCTGACTCTTGTCCCTGCTACAGCCCCAACGTAGTGTGACCACCTTCCAAGGTATCACGTTGGGATAGCTCGAGTGGTTTGAGGGGGGATGACAGCTGTCATGGCTCGAGTTGAGGTGGAAAGGGGAGTGAGGTGCGGCCCTGCCTCCATGTGGATGTACTTGTACCACAGCTGGTCGATGCGCGGGAGCAGCGTGATGGCGCGGTCCCACACGTTGCGCGCGTGGTTCACAAACTTGTGCGTCATCTCCATCTCCGCATACTTGAGCCAGAGCGAGGCGCCGCGGTAGTTGTGCACCAGCGCGCGCTCCCAGACGGACCGCGATCGCTGGAAGTCCTTCTGCGACTCCTCCCATTTCGCATACTTGACCCAGATCTTCGCGTAGGGCCCGACAAATCTTTGATTCGAGTTGGTTTGGTGTACAGTTTGGTGTCTGTGGCTTCAGAGCCTGCCCCGCTGCAGGGGCGCGCCCCGGGTTTAGAGCGCGGTGACTGAGGTGGCGAATGCAGGCGCCCTACCGACTCGTTCCAGAAGACGCGGCGGATGAGATCCTCGTACTCCTTGCGCTTCTTCAGCCGGTACTCCGCCAGCTCCTCCACATCCGCGATCTTCTGCTTGGGCGCCTTGTAGTCCTCCTCTTGCCGCTCCTTCGCCTCGCGCACGATTTGCTCCGCGGTGATCTGAAGGAAAAGAACGACGCCGAGAGTGCAGGATGAGGGTTGGGTGCAGTTACGTCGGCTTAAGCGGCTGTGAGATATTGTGCGCGGTGCGGTGGTAGCAAGAGGGGGGTTTAGGGTTGACGGGGGCGGAGGCGGGGCGGGCACGTTTGGGGGAAAACCCAGGCTTCGCCGAATCGCAGGTGGGCAGTTGAGGAGCGAATTTCGTTCTGAGTGCGCAGGCTTGGGCGATCCAGCGCGGGGCTTCGGCGCAGCGCGCGGCGCTGGACGCGGAGAAGGCCACGATGGAGAGCACGCACACCATCGCGAGGCATTGGATCGTTCTCAACGTCGGAGGGGTCGGTTGGGGTGGGTTGGGGGGGTCCTTGCCTGCGTGGGTGCACTGGTCTTGTTCTTGACGCGCGTGGGGCGCGGGTACTTGATGTTCGTCGAGCCCTTCTGCAGCTTGGTACCCAGCGGGCCCTCACCGAAGTCCTGCGTGACTGTCTGCATCTTGGCAGGGTGTCGGTGCGCAGACGGCGCCTTGCCGCGCGATTAGCGGGTGAGGTGCTTTTGGCAACCCGGCTTTCCTCCCGCCTGGTGCCTTCCACTCAGATGATCAGAGGATCCACCGGGATGCCGCGCTTCCACTGAGTTGGCGCGCGGGGGCGGGCGCTCTGAACTCGGGACTCGGGGCCGGCCGGTCTTGCGCGGGTCAAGTGTGGTGCCGCCGAGGTCCGGCGCTGCAGATGGCGCGAGGCGAGTGCCGCCGCCGACCTCGCCGAGAAAATGTGTGAAATTGGGGGGGGGTGGGGTCATTAAAAATGGAAATTAAAAGGGGGCCCCTTCGTTCCGCAGGGAGTGTGCAGCAGCGACTGAGCTGATGGAGGCGAGGCGAGCCCATTCCCGCACAACGGAGCTCCTCTGTCCAGCAACGGCGTGAGGGGCCGCTTCCATCAGCGCCTCGCCGTCACGCGCATGGGCTCTGCAGGTGCGTCCCCCCCCTGCCCAGCGCCGCCGCCCTCACGGCCCGCTGCACACTCAATCCCATCATGTTTTTCTGTAACACCTGATGGCGTTGGGCACCCGACCCGGCCGCGACGCCTCCATCACTCGCTCTCAGCGCGAGACCCGTTCCGCCTCGGTTTGACTGGATGGCCTGCCTTCCGGGATCGACAAACTCGATGTCCAACACCTCAGTTCGACAACCTATACGTTGGGCACCTGCCGCGACGCCCCCACACTTGCTCTCACCGCAGCGCCCTTGCCGCTCCTGTACAGAAGCCCCGGGGTCGCCGCAGTACGGCGCCGTCGACGAGGAGTCCCGCGCGCGGGCGCCCCTGATGGACGGCGGCGGAGGCGAGAGGCCCGCGGGGCAGGGGATGGCCTCGAGCCGCGACGCGCATCTGGACAACTGCAAGTTCTTCCTCATGATGGCAGGGGCTCGGCCTGACTGTCTGCCCATAGTGTACCCGGTACTCGGTCGCGGTCGCGGCGCTGCGTCAGCTGGCGACTGGATGAAGGCCGCCCCCGCCTACGTCTCCGCCTCGCGCCCCCCACAGCGTCCCCTTTTCACCTCAGCTTAACCCGTCGCCGTCACAGCTGTGGTTTTGACCATGAAACCGCCGCTCATGTTATTCTCAGTTCATACGAGTAGTACCTCGAAGACGCTCAAGTTGAGCTGAAAAGGGATCTACTGCCAGGCCCTGCACGATGATGGTCATCTTCAACCATTGCCTCCAAGACTTCTTTTTCGTGTTGGACGCGTCCACGGGGCGCGGGTGGTGTGCGGCGGACGCGGAGGCGCCAACGTTCTACCAGTTCATCCGCGGGGTCTACCTGACCCTCAACCTGCTGGGCATGCCCACCTTCACCCTCATCTCCGGCTTCTGCTCCAAGGTGAGTGCGCTAAACGAATCGCAAATTTCTCGGCTCCACTCTCAGCTCTCAGCTCGCATCAGCCCTCGCGTCTCAGCTCTCCCTCTCACCTCTCACCTCTCACCTCCAAACTCTCATCTCCCGACTCACTTCGACTCCTCGACACCCGCCACCGCTGCGCTGCGCCTGCCTCACCTCCACTCCTCGTCACCCGCACCCACCACTGCCGCGCCGCAGGGGTACGTGCGGTGCGCGGTGAGCGGCGACGGCGCGGGCCTGGCCGCGCGCTCGCGCCGCGCGGTGGAGACGCTGCTGGTCCCGTGGCTCATCTGGCAGATCTTCTACCTCCTCGTAGGGCTGGACGGTTCGTGCTCGCCGCGTCATCCACCGCATAGTGTACCGGTGCTCACTGCATCATCCACCGCATATTGTGCCGGTGCTCACCATGTCATCCACCGCAATGTAAGCCCTCGTTTCTTTCATCAAATGCCATTATATGACGCGGCAATCATGATGGGCCAGCTGACTCTACCTGCCGTACAATTACACGAGCGTGTACCCCGTGCAGTTCTGGTCGCCCATCGGGATCACGTGGTACCTGAGCAGCCTGTTCATGTGGCGCGCCAGCGTGCAGTACGCCGGGGCGCTGCGCCACGTCCTGCCGCTCACCTTCGCCGCCGGTGGGACTCACACCGCCAAACCTGCCATTTTGCAATGTACGGTGCTGTGAAACCGCCAAACGTACTGGAGTACGTGCTCCCATCGCAGTGCGGCTGGTCTGTTGCTGTGGCTTTTGCTTGTGGCTTTTGCTTGTGGCTTTTGCTTGTGATTGTGATTGCTATTGTAATTGTGCTGTAGATGTTGCTGTTGCTGCTCTTGGTTGCTGCTGCCCCTGCTGCTGCTGATTTGCTCGGCTTGCTGTTGCACCCAGAGCCCAATCATTGAATTGCGGCAGTGCTGTGCCCTATCCTAAGGTCTCCTGGCGGGGTTCACGGACACGCCCAGCACCGCCAACAGCCTGCCGTTCCTCGACTTCCAGCGCATGCTGGCGTTCCTTCCGATCTTCTACCTTGGGATGCTGGCCGCCACCCCTGAGCACTTCGCCGGCAGGGCCTTGCACTCCTTCCCTTTCACGCTTAGCTCCAGCTATTTTGTCCCTGAACCAAAGGGCCTTACGCTCGTATTCTTTTCACGCTTGGCTTCTGCTGTTCTGTCACTGAAAGCACAAAGGTATCGAAACCGATACCTCGGAGATGCTGCCAGTTGAGCTGCCGCGGAAACGAGCGAAGTCCCTAGTCTCCGGGCTGCGACGACTCGGACGGCCGTGGGGCTGGGGCGTCACGCTTGCCACTCCGCTTCTCTTCGTGGGCGCACTGTGGAGCGGTCAGTGCTTCGACGAGCTACAGCGCTGGCTGTGGGTCCTGTCCCCCTACCCTGACGGTGACGGTAGGCTCCGGCAGACAACATGTTCGGAACTTCAGGCGGGTGGCATGCAACTCAAGAAACCAGGGTTGGCAAATCTGTTGAGGGGAAATTTTGTGTACTTTTGAGTAATTTCTGCAAGGCCCTACGCAGCGGCGGCGGAAAGCTCGGCTTCGGCGACCCGGTGTTGCACGCGTGCTACCGCGCGGTGTTCTACGTGGTGGCGGGGGTGGCGGGGGGCGGGCTCATCTCGGTAGGGACTGGCAGATAATGCTCAAAACATCAGGCGGGTGGCATATGTAACACAAAAGTGAGAGTTCAAAATGTGTTGAAGGTCATTCTGAGCAATTTCTGCCCGGCTCTACGTCGTGGTGGTTCCGTCGGAGAAGGCGTGGTACACCGAGTACGGGTCACGGACCATGTATGGGTATTTGCTGCACCTGGTGGTGGTGCGTGGGGCAGGGATGGCGTTGGAGGCGTGGGTGGGGTGGTTGCCTGCGTGGGCCAAGCTGGTGGTGTATGGGGTGGTGCTGCCGCTGTGTACGGGGCTGGGGCTCATGGCGCCGTGGTCCAAGAGGTGCTTGCACCCTGTAGTGGAGCCCGACTGCGGGTGGCTGCTGTGGGCGCCGCCGCCGGGCGGCGGCGGGGGCAGCGGAGGCGGCGCTGGTGGGGGGGGCAGGAGCGGCGCCGGGGGCGGCGCCCGGGGCGTGGGCGGGGAGTGATGCGGCGTAAGGGTTTAGGTGGTTGGTACATAGCGAGCTTATTAGAAATGTGTCATACAAATACACTACGTCATACGTGGTTTAGCTATTGCCCAGAGTATTGCTGTTTGCATGTGCGCCGTGGATGCGTGCTTGTTTCTTGGGTCTTGGTGGGTGCTATCATCATCATCGCATCATCGGTAGCGGGCTGTCTGGCAGTTATCCGCCTCGATGCTGACCGTGTGGATGTCCGTGAGACGGACGGCGAAGTGTTGGGCGGGGAGAGCCGCGTGATGACGCCATTAACGCCGCGTGACGACGCCATTCCAGCCGTGCCTTTTAGGTGCGCCGTGCCGCGGAGTCCTGTCTCCTGTCTTCTTGTCATACGCACCCGAGCAGGAGGGTCATACAGAACAATTACTTGAACCAGATCGGAGCGTGACTCTCCTTCAGGGTGTACCGTACGGGTGAATGCTCATACAGTGAGGCTCATTGAGCATTTGCTCATACAGGGCACGGAGGCGGGAGGGGGAGGAGGCGTGGGGAGGAGATTCAACGTTGGTCGAGTGCTTGCAATATGGTGTAGGGTTTCTCATGTTTAGTCATTTAGGTTTTCAAACGGTCAGAGAAAAACGAGCGTTCAACACAGCACACTCAGTCTTCACTCAGCCCCGTCCGACACCGCGCCTGTCGGCCCAGCGGCTTGGGGCTCAGCGATGGCGGTGGTCCTTGGAGCGCGGCTCGACAAGGGCCTGGCGAGTTCCCTCCAGGACGGTGGCTTCGACGTCAGGGCCACGGTGGTGGACGGCTCCAATGGCGCCAAGTCCTTGGGCTTTGACGAGCTCCCGCTGCTGCGTGTCAAGGAGGGGGTCTACACGTTCGAGATGCTGCGGCTCAACCTGTCGGAGGTAAGGCAAGCGTCCGCGTCGCGTTCACTCGACCTCATATGGGTACGTTCATGCTAGCTGTGTCGCGAGTCGCGGCGAAGTGCGAGTCGAGCGCTGAGGCATTCCTCCGGCACCACTGTCGGAGCACAGCACTGCAGATATTTTCTTGGCATTTCCATTTGGCCACTTCATTCTGAGAAGCCAGCCGCCCAGCCGCCCGGTAGTGGTATCGGCAGTGGCGGCGGGGTAGGCGAAGCCACACACTTCGCCAAGCACCTCGGCCGGGGTCGGCGAGGTTCGGATACGCAGTAGCCTCGACGGAAACGTCCTGTTGTTTAATTGTGGTCACAAACACGAACGGGTGTTTTCTTCCGTGATGAGGAGTGTGTGACGCCAACACATCCCGCGCGCCCCACCGCTGCACCGCGATTAACACACCCCACACCCTACGGATGCACACGTGACGACGCCACAACGCGTGTCGCTCACGCGCGCTCCGTATGACCGCCCGAAAGTCCACCCGTCCAAGGAAAATGGCCAGCTCAGAAGTTGTTGCTGAGAATCGAAGAGCACTCAGGTGACATTATGCGCGTGCTTTTTGTCTTGGGGCCCTGTCAACCGGCCTTTGGTGTTTTCGAGGACCAGTGGACGGTGCAGGAGGAGTCGCGGGCAGACCCTTTCATTGAGGACAACTGCGTGGTCACCAAGGTGTTCCGCATCCTGGAGGGGAGCGAGATGAGCGTGTACCTGGTGAACCCGATGTGGGACAAGCGGCTGCTGCCCCTTCGGGAGTACGCCAGAAGATGGAAGCCCATCGCAAACGAGGCCGGGCCTAACACTAAGACACCTCGTGGAATGCGTAGTTCCCTTCTCAGCTCAAATACCAGCAGACTCGAGGGTTTCAGTGGAATGAGTACCGGTGCACTATGGTGGTGGTGGTGATGGCCCGGTGGAGGAGCATGTACCGGTACACTATGGTGGTGGTGGACTGGTGGTGGCCCGGGGAAGGAGCATTGACTGCTAGCGGTTTCAAGGACGACGACGAGACATCTTAAAGTTGAGCTGGAAATGGGAGGCGGTGTAGGCCCTGGGTTTAGGAGGCGTTTCAGCGGGCTATCGCGGGGCAGCCGTGGACGCCATCGAGGCGAAGGCAGGAGGTGAGAAACACACAGCTGGCACACGCTCAACTCGTACTCAGTTCACATCAACTCACCTCGACCCACCTTGACTCTCCTCGATTACTATGCGCAGGCCGGGCGGCGGCTGCAGCGCACGCTGCTCAACGCATGCGGCGAGGAGAACGAGGACGAGGAGGACGAGATGGAAGCGGCCGGAAGGGAAACCGAAACCTCCGAGTCGATTTGCATTATGCAGGGCGCGGGTGCGGCCTCGCCGACTCCACAAGCGTCGTCGATGGCCAAGGGCGCATCGTTGACCGATCCTCAGGCCGTGGAGCCCTTGGGAAACGAGTTTGCGAAGGATGCCGCGCACGGGCTGTGGGAGCTGGCGGTGGAGCGCAGCCATCATCTTGACTTCTCCCGCGGGATGTTCAAGGCGCTGGTCGTGGGCCTGTCGCACCCGGCCTGGGAGGTTACCTTGTTCAGCGCCGGCGCCGTGTGGCAGCTCGCGCGCTCCGCCGCACCCCGCAAAACTCTGGTGGAACTCGGTGTGATGCCG
>Ga0307489_10002826_pt1 | contig 11607 bp, 18 predicted proteins | sample SB12metaG_FD_202247 | JGI IMG/M metagenome (GOLD analysis project Ga0307489, IMG submission 202247) | Sea-ice brine microbial communities from Beaufort Sea near Barrow, Alaska, United States - SB 1.2 | ecosystem: Environmental > Aquatic > Marine > Coastal | place: USA: Alaska | collected...
TTTGATGCAAGCCATAGTTTATTTAAGTGTAGTCGATGTTCGCAATACTATCTGTAAGTATAAACGTCGTTTCGGTGCTCTCACGACGCGCGTTAAACAACACCCACCCACCAGATCTGAAGTGGCGGGGTTTGCAATTAACAAAATAAAGATGGGACTCGTCGTTCAACGTCACGCTCCCCCTAGCTCTAATTCGATTATTGACTTTTCTGTACGAGTAATTCGTGTAGGGGTCGGCACTGGCAGACTGTGCGAATTGGCCACACGAAATTGGGAGCCCGTCTCGACCAATTTTCGTAGATTCGTGGGACTGCCAGGCCCAATGGCTGTCGCCATAGCCCTAGCAAAGCAGTGCTCGCCACGTCGTCCACCACTTAGTATACCGAATAACTGCCAGGCCCCGCCCCGCCTCCACATCGAAGTTAAACCACGCCCCCTCGCCGCATCTCCAGTCCCCGCTTCAGCGCCCAGGTCGTTGACCTGCCTGGCAGCCTGGTATAGAAGCTGCACTCAACCTTTTCGAAGCTCCTCGTTGGTGGAGTTGCCGACAAGGTCATATCGCACCGCGCGGAGGTCTTCCCCGCCGCCCTAGCCCCCGCCGCCCCCATCCTCGCCGTCGCCGCCACGTCGGATCCGGTTCCTGCGTAGCCCGCGCCGCCTGCGCGGAGCTCGCACCTCGCGACCGCGTCCTCGCCACAGTCTCGCAGACGCTCCTGCCTTGCTCGCTCGGGGTGCTGAGCTGGAGAGCCAGTGCGAGGAACTGCAGTGTGGGGGTTGGGGGGAAGGGGGGCGGGGGAGGGGACGGCGCCGGATACAGTCGGAGAGCTCTCTCGTCGCCGCCGTCGCGGCAGATCAGGTTCCTGCGCACCTTGCGCCGGCTGCGCGGGACAGCTGCCACGTGACCGCGTCGCCACAGCACCCCTGGACGCCACTAAGTGGCCCAGAGCTGACGAGCGGGGAGCTGGAGAGGAACAAGAGCGAACCTCTGCAGTGTGGGGGCTGGGGGAGGGAACGGCGCCGGAGACAGTCAAAGAGCGCCCCGTCATGGCGCTGGTGCACGACGACGCCGACGCCGCCGCGGTGCCCGACCACCTGCTGTGCCCCGTGTGCCTCGAAGCCCCTCCCGGGCGTACCGAGCAGTGCCACGCCGGCCACCTGATATGCGCCCTGAGCGGGGGAGAGCCCTCCTGCTTGGCCAAGCTGCGCGCGCGTGCGGCAGCGAACGGGGTGGCCGGGAGGTGCCCGGTGTGTCGCGCCCCGCTGCCGGCTGACATGCCGCGGTGCTTAGCCGCGGAGCAGTCGATCGCGCTGCTGCCGGCGACGTGCCGCCACTGCGAAGAGGGAACCACGCGCGGCGGCCTGGCTGCGCACGAGGCCACTTGCGCCAGTGCGCCGAACGTGCGGTGTAGGGCCGTCGAGGGCTGCGTGTGGGAAGGGAGAGCGTCGGATCGCGCGACGCATGAAGCCGAGTGCACGTTCGTCGACCTCAACAGAGGCCGCCTGAGAGATGGCGCCACGCAATTGTACCTCGCAGCCGCAAAGGGTCGCGCGGATGAGGTGGCGCGGCTTATCGCGGCGGGAGTTGACGTCGATAAGGCCACGAGGGATGAAACCACGCCGCTGTTCGTCGCAGCCCGCAATGGTCATTCGGATGTGGCGGGGCAGCTTATCGCAGCGGGAGCGGACGTCAACGCATTTGGCTTTCATGGCGCCACCCCGCTACACGCCGCATGTGTACTGGGGCGCTTGGATGTTGTGGAGCGGCTTATTACGGCGGGGGCAGAGGTCGGCAAAGCCCGCAGGGATGGCACCATGCCGCTATGCGTGGCAGCCGCAAGGGGGCACGCGCAGGTGGTCGAGCGGCTAATGACGGCTGGAGCGGACGTCGGCAGAGCCTGCAGGGATGGCACCACGCCGTTGTACGTCGCAGCCGAACAGGGTCGCGCGGAGGTAGTGGCGCGGCTTATCGCGGCGGGCGCGCTCAGCACAGCCCACACGGATGGCCGCACGCCGCTGTGGATCGCAGCCCGTAGTGGGCACTTGGATGTGGTAGTGCTGCTGATCACAGCGGGGGCGGACGTCACCACGCCCCGCTCGGACGGGACTACCGCACACCGCTGTACTACGCCCTCGCACGAGGGTACGCGAATGTGGCGCAACAACTCCGTGCGGCTGGGGCCACCCACTAGGGTCTTAGCTGCTTTGGGGACTAGGTGCAGAGTGAAAAGTCGTGATCTGGTCGTTCTGTCCACAACATGACAAGACCACGCATGCATTTGGAATGTGAGCTTAAATTGTCAGTTTAGATACTGTCAGACAGTCAAGACAGTATAGATATGGACGATGACTTACATAATCAATATGGTAGATGACCTTAAGATGACAGTATCGACATGGAAGATGACATTACCGGTATGCGATATCTTGTCACCCTACCTGGGTGCTGGGGTCCTATATGGCGGAGCAAGATGGTCGGCCAGCACCACGCACAACCATGAAGGCGGAGAAAGACATATGCAGGTAGCAGGCAGACTGACTGTTAAGTTGTGTATAAAATGTCCATGCGACGCAAAGAAATGACGTGCCGATGAGTCGGGCGCCGCTCACCGGCGCGGCGTTTTGTAAAGTGTTTAACATACCAACAAAGCTACTGGTGCCTACGAGTATGAGCTTTGAAGGCTGTTTTGAAGGGTTGCTGTCAGTTTCAATTTGAACCGCTTCACGTGTCCTGCTGCACCTGTACGTGTCCAGCCGCCTCGGCGCTGCGCAGTAGCTAGTTAATATCGAAAAGTTCAAGGAGTGAAACTTTTCGAAAACGGTTTCTTTTGTAAAACTTTTTTGATTGTCTTCGTCTCGTCGCGCACCTCGGCGATGGCCCGAACGAAATGTGGACAGTCGCCCTAAACCGCAACTTACTGGCGCCATTTCTTTTTGCCCAGAAACACAGAGCTGGTGTGTGATCAAACAAAAAACTCTACATTTCGCTCGGGCCAACGCCGAGAAGCGCGACCATACCCAGGTAAATATCAAAAGTTTTTATAAGTGTTTTCGGAAAGTTCAGAACTGAGCGGGGGTAAAAATGTTTTTGGCAACGAATTTACTCAAGAATCCCGAGTCAAATTTTCGTTCGTGATTTTTTGGGGTCGAAATCCCGAATTAGGGGGAGCGTGGCCTTAATTACAAATGCGGCATTTCTAGGACTCCGCCAACAGGACATCGAGCTACGCCACACCGTGTGAGGCCAGCCCACCCCTGGAACCGCCACCCACGAGCGCGGAGTGCGATGACGCCGCCCCCCCCCGGGGTGTAGCGGCAAAAGTTCAAATTGAAAGCAAAACTTAAAAGCAGCTCAACTTGTCTCAGTTTCAAGCGCTTAGTTCCAGACGCTTTCAAAGTGGGTTTGATAGGGTCAACCTGCACCGCCCTACCTGGAGCGCGGGGGCATCCTGCCCGCCGCCGCCGCCGCGTCCGCGTCCCAGCCGGTGGCCAGCGACGTGAGCGCCGCCTCCATCGACGCCGTGTCCGGCCGACCGGGCATCAGCCCGCGCCTCGTCAACTCGTCCAGCAGGGCCTTGGTGCAGGGCCACACGGAATGGGGGGTATGTTTTATTAAAATTTGGGGCATTCAAATTGGAGCTAGCGGTTCGATGTAATTGAATTAGGAGCTCTGGGCCACACACTGCTTCACTTTCCAGCTCAACTTGGAGCATTTTAGAGCTCCTCACAAGTGTTGGGACGATACGACTCAAGTTGAGCTGAAAAGGGATCTCGTGTATGAGTGTTTGCTTTGCAGCTCAACTTGAGCATCTTCAAGTATGTAAGAGGCGTCAAGATGGGACAATGCGAATGAAGTTGAGCTGTTAAGGGGACTCGGGTAGGAGTGAGGCCCCGCTTCGGTGGTGTCATCGCTGAGGTTGACGCCGCCGTAGGCACTGGTGGTCGGTCGACCGCGGCTGCTGCCGGCGGTCCCCCCGCGGTTGGCGGCGGCGGCGGTGCCCCCGCGGGTGGCAGTGCCGCCACGCGAGGGCGGCATCGGCGACGCCCCCGTCGGCGGCCGCCCTCCCCGGCTGCTGGGTGCCGCCGCCGACGACCAGAGGCTTACACTGATTTCCATTTCAGCTCATCCAAAGCTCCTCTGTCCACCGTAGAACCCAAATTAACTCATGAATGTGTCCTGGAGTTGCTCAAATTGAGCTCTAACATGAACGAGTGTGCGCCCCTGCCGACGACCCCGCCCGCTTGAGCTGCTCCATGTGCTGCCGCATCGCCTTCTCATCTACGGGCGTGCCTGTCGGCGGCGCATACGGTTTGACAATCCGAAACCCCGCGTTGTCGACCCCGCCGGCGGGCGGCGCAGCGGGGGGCGGCGTCGCGCCCATCCGGCCCCACGAGGAAGGCAGCCCGCCTCTGCTGTACCGGTACGCTTCCTCCCCCGGCTTCGCAGCCCGCGGCTGCATCCTCTGCCCAGGGGCTTACACTCGTTCACGTTAGAGCTCAACTCGAGCAACTCCAGGACACATTCATGGCTTAAGTTGGGTTACACGGTGGACAGAAGAGCTCAAGTTGAGTTGAAATCGGAACGAGTGTAAGCCCCTGCCTCTGCGTCGCCAGGTCGCGCGCCGCCGCGTCGTCGTTGAGCGGCCACGGGGGCTTGAGCGCGCTCTTGGGCGGCGGCCGCTTCACGGCGCTGCGCAGTGACTCCACCGCCGCGTCCGCCCACGCACAGGGCCGCGCACAGGGTTTAGGGTTTAGGGTTTAAGGTTTAAGGTTTAAGGTTTAAGGTTTAAGGTTTAAGGTTTAAGGTTTAAGGTTTAAGGTTTCGCAGAGTTGCGCACAACACTCCCCTCCCCATTTCAAATCATGTGTGAGCTGAAAAGGGAATGCGTTATGACGCCCAGGAGGAGGATACAGCGAGCATGTACGGGCACACTATGACACACAGGAGGTAGAGCAGGCGGCGAGCGTGAACAGGCACACTACGAGACGGAGAAGGTAGAGGAGGTGGCGAGTATATGCGGGTACACAATGAGCGGAAACGTATGACGGCCCAACCTCCGCTTGCATCTGACCCGTCGGCGTGGACACCGTGCCAATCCCCCCGCGGCGGTCGGCAGCCCCGCGGTTTTTCACCGACCCCGGCGTGGGGCCAACCCCCGCCGTCGCCGTACCTATCATCGCCGCGTAATCCGCGGCGGGGGCTCCCCCGCCGGTGGCCGGCCGACCCCGCTGGTTGATGGATATCAGAAAGTTGACGGCGTCCGGGCAGTTGGCGATGCCGCCGGCCTCCAGGTTGGTGCGGCCGGTCGGGAAGCTCGGGACGCCCGTGGTCTTCGGGGGGGGGATTCGCTTTGTCCGCTCCGCAGAGTCTTTACATCACAATCGTTCGTCCCTTTTCAGCTCAACTTTACGCACCTTTGAGGAGTCCAGTTCAGAGACGAATGAACTGGCAGCTCAGCTTAAAAGGAGCGATTGCTTGCATTTACGCACCGTCGAGTGGAATCAGGCGAGGTATCAGGGATAACACTGCAAACACTCATTCCCTTTTCACATTGACCAGAGCACATTTGAGAGGTTCCGCGTTCCGGTTGAGGTTTCGGTTGAGGTTTCGGGTGAGGCTTCGGGGACACATGGATGGCAGTTGAGTAGACCAGGACAAGGGAGCGAGTGGCGTGGGGCCCGCCACTCAGGTTCAGGGTTTAGGGTTCAGGGTTTAGGGTTTAGGGTTTGGGGTTTAATGGCGTGGGCCCTGCCGCTCCGGCCAGTCGCTGGGCGCCTGCCCGTCGATGAGCTGGCCGTGCACCAGGGGCTTACATTCGTTCCGATTTCAGCTCAACTTGAGCTCTTCTATCCACCGTGTGACCCAACTTAACTCATGAATGCGTCCTGGAGTTGCTCAAGTTGAGCTCCAACGTGAACGAGTGGAAGCCCCTGCCGTGCACGCGCCCGTACGTGGGGTAGTACCGCTCCACGTGTGCGTGCCCCTCTGCCAGGGGCTTACACTCGTCCACTTTTCGGCTCAATGTGAGCACATTTTGTGGGATACGTTGGGCGCATGATTTTCCCCCAGTCTATTAGACAGCGGGACACGGGGAGGTGTGACCAAAATGGCTTAGGTTGAGCTGAGAGGTGAACGAGTTAAAGCCCCTGCCCTCCGCGCGCAACTTCGCGGCCTCGTGCTCCAGGAATCCGTTTTCGCCTTTTCTCCTTCGTTGAGGGCCTGGCAGATATCACTCACCATACTCACCACATGACAGAGTTTGGATTCCGTCTCACTCAAGGACCAAGGATTCGAAATGTTTGTCGATGACGTGGCGGGCAATGTCTGGCCGGCCCCTTACCGGCGTTCACGGAACTCCAGCGCGGAGTTGGTGATGGGTCGCGCCGCGTACAGCTCCCCGCCCACGTCCGCGCGCCAGGGTCTGTTGCACAATACAGGGTGATCAAGTGCCCATGGTAGGCAGGCCAGGTGCCCATTATAGGGGGGGCAGGTGCCAATCATAGGGGGGCCAGGTGCCCAATACAGGAGGGTCAAGTGCCCATTATAGACGGGCCAGGTGCCCATTATAGGGGGGGCACACAACCACACGAGCGATTAGTTGCGGTTGGTGGTGTTGGGTGCTTGGTTTGCGTCGCGTGGCACTGGCGCTGGGATTGCGCGGGTGGCGGGATGGGAGGAGCGGGTGCCCAGCTGTGGGTGGGAATGGGACCCTGTGGAGTGCCCAAAAAGGGGTGGGGGTGCGTTATGAAGATGGTGGGACGCGCGCGGGGGGACAAGACGGCGAGCGCGAACAGCGAGCGAGCCGAGCCCCGCCTTGCGAAGCGGCGGGACGATCTGGCTCGGCGTGTGCGCGCGCGCACGCTCGTGCTCCCTCTTGATGCGCATGGGCGTGATGCTGCGCAGTGCCACCACCTCGGGGTCGCCCAGGCCCCCGGCGAGGAACGACAGGCCCTTCCCGGCCATGTACTGCCGCGCGTATCCGCTGCCAGGGCCAACGCACTTGACACCCCATTCATGCGTCAACTCACGGGGCATCCCGGGTGTGGCAGCGAGGGCCGCGACGTCAGCGTCAGGCGGGTACGCGTTCCGACTCCGCGGGGAATTACTCGGAGGGTGGGTGTGCTCCAGCGGCCCTGCCCTCTTCGCCCCCGCGCGGTATCGGAGTCGCGGAAGAGATGGTGCAGGCGCGCGTCCTGCGCCGCAGCGTCCTCGGGCGGCAGCGCGCGTGCGGGGATGTCGTACGCCGGACCCGCCGAGATGTGCGGCCAGTGCCGTGACTGGTTCACCTTGGCTGCCATTGCGCGTGCGCTTTGAATTACTGTTCAGGCATGCGAACGCCATCGCCATTTGAGCTCTGTCAGCTCGCGCTCGCCGACGAACCCTAAAAGAACCCCCAAACCCTAAACCCGCTGGCGGATCTTATCCCATATTATAGTAGTTATGCGCGTTATGCGCGACGTCGACAGGCCGAGTGAAGCGGGTCCACCGGCGCTGCGCAGGCTTCACTCTCGGTTCCACCGGCGCGCCGTCCCGCCCCCCCGTGCCGCCAAACCCCCGCGCGCGGCTGACGGTGTCGGAGTGGTCGCGGATCAGGGCCTCGTGCCTCTCACGGTTGCCTAACTTGGAGCGTTTTCGTACCGATACCGCCTCTTAAATTGTTTAACGTGAGTACGTTGCAGTGGTTCTCAGGGACAACACCGCGGCTACCACGGCTGTGACGGCTGGCAGTTGAGCGGCAAAGGAAACGCGATGGTGCCCGCCGCCCCCCGCATCACCCTCCTCGACCGCGTCGTCGGGCGCGTCGCCAACACCGACAACTTCAAAACCTTCTGCGAAGATGCTTTCTCGGACGTGGACCATAACTTGAACAACTCCCTCAGCACCACCGAGCTGCACCTGGCAGGGGGTTACAAGACCACGACTCGAACGCAGAGTAGACGTCCCCGCACAACGAGCTTTCAAGATGATAGTACAGACGTACGTGACTCGGTTCGTGATGGGTAGACCGAAGACCGTGGTATGAGCACGTGTCCCATACCTCGGTCCGGATGTGGTTTTTCGTCCATTTATAAACAACCCCCTTCAAGGGTGGTGTGCACCTGGAAGAGGAGTTACGTATTGAGAACGACGACTCGAACGCAGAACGAGCTTACCCCGCGCGACTAACTTTCGGTTGCATGCGCATACCGACGTACGCGATTCGGCTCGTGGTGGAGTACTAGTGCTCTAGACTGTCGTATGAGTGTGTCAGGTACGAGTAGGGAGGGACCCCGGTTGTGGTTTTTCGTCCAATCAACATCGAGCAGAGCTAACAGTTAAGTCGTTGTTCGCGTTGATCCTCGTGCGCGGCTGTGATGCTCTTCTTCGACAAGCTGAACGCGGCGCCATTCCCGAGGAAGCACGTGGCGTTGCCGGCCAAGTCGGAGGTGTTGGCGCTCTTCTACCGCATGGACACGGCGGGGCCGGCCGGCGCCACATCATGGCAGCGTTCAGCGCACGGCTCACTTTATGTCACGTCTTACAAAGCTCCTGCTTCAATTCGCGAAACTCCGATGCGTTGAGCTCCCCGTTGCGGTTCACGCCCCACGAAACAAAAAACACAGTGCACTGATATATAGTCAGGGCCTCACGCCAGTCACCAGTTCCCGCGTCAGCGCGACGGACCACGGGGCCTGACTATGTACCGCCGGCACACTATGTATCATGTGCCCTGGGCCCCTGCCGCGAGGACCGCAGCGGGGAGCTCAGCGCGCCCGAGTTCCACGAACTGATGCAGGTAGGGTCTGACGGGTGTTGCTCGCCACGTCGTATGGTGCCGTTTGACTCGAGAGACGAGGGTTGAAACAGCGTTGGATGATGTGGCGAGCAATATGCGGCCGGCGCTAGGTGCAGGAGCTGTGCAAAGACGTGAGCAACGGCGTGGCGCTGGACCTGTTGAGGCGTCTGGTGCTGGCGCCGCTACTGGGGACGGTTCTGATGCGAGGGCTGGCGCGCGGCGTGCCGACGGTGCACAAGGAGATTAAGGCCACCGGCGGCAGGGCCCGCGGCCCGGCGGCCCGGGGCCCGCTAGATACGTGCTGTCCGATGTTGGTTTCACCGCATCATAGGATGCCGTTCACAATTGACTCAAGAGACGAGGGTCGTACATGCGTGTCCATGGCATGGCGGGAGATGTCTGCCAGGCCCTAACCGGCGGGGTCGGCGCCGCGGTGGTGAGCCTCGCGGCGAACGCGGTGGTCAATAAGCTGCCTCTGCCGGTCAACTAGAGTAGCAATTTCTATTATTTTTATTATGATATACAAACCTCAGTCGGGTGGTTCGCATTGGTTATGGACAGACGACTGGTTGCAGGAGAGGCTGGTCGCGACCCGCCACAGCTAGCGGCGGCGCACGACGGGCCCAGCCGGACGGGAGCGCCGGCCGGTGCACAGCGCAAGACCCCGCCCCCAGTCGGGCCTCTAAAAGCTCTGACTGGACATCCGACCGGCCGACAATGCGGTCGGCAGTCGTAGTCGGCACTGATGACGTTATCACGATTCTGTTTTTTTTCTGTTGCTTTTTTATGAGAGATTGGTGACGCTCTGGCGACTCTCCGCTGCGCCGCGCCCTCCCCACCCGCCCTCCACGTTTGGCGCACGCACCACGGAGCTAAGCAAGATCCAAGTCAGCGCGCCCGGCGGCGTCCTTTGAACGTCTGTCCGGCCCTCTCTGTAAACTAAAGAAATCCTTCGGAGTGTCGTTGTCGAAGGAGGCGAAAGCTGGAGGTTCTCGGCGCTCGCTGCGACGATAACCAAGGTCCTGCACAAGCGCGGCTCGCCGGGCGCCTGCTGCCTCCTGTGCACTCACAGCAGGCAACGCGGCGGCCAACTTGACCTAACCAGCCATCCTCCGACGGAAACTCGGGGAGCCGAAATCCGACGGACAGTCACAGCTAATTGACTATCGGCGTCGGCACCCGGTGACGCGGACGCTCGTGCGGCGATGGCGGGCGACGAGCTGTTCCCGCTGGTGTTCAATGGCCCCGTCGCCGCCGCCTCGGCAGGGCCCGCCACGGAATCCTCGTGTCATCTCTACGCGAGTCATTTCGTTCTCTTCCAGCTCAAGCCATGAGCTCTCCCCCTGGAACCTCGAGTTGCACGAAGCAGAGGCGACGCTGACGTTTATATTTATAATCAATGTATATAAGCTTTGCAGCCCGCTGTTGAAACGTTTGAATTGGCGGCTCGGGTTGGTTCATGTTCAGCAGGTGAGCGCCTTGGGGCTCGAAGAACGATGGTAAATTGATCGCGTCAACAGCAAGGATGCCTCAACTTCAATGGGGCTGGTCGCGGTGTGGACCCTGCAGCGCGGTGGTGGCCTTCCTGGCAGGGGCTTACACTCGTTCCCATTTCCGCTCAACTTGAGCTTACTTTGCCTCTTTCCGCTCAGCTGAAGCTCACTTTGTCCCCCACACAACCCAGATTAACCCTTGGATGTCGCCCGAAGGCGCTCAAGTTGAGCTCTAACGTGAGCGTTGTGTTCCCGAAGGTCCTCAAGTTGAGCTTGTGATGTGAGCGAGTGTAAGCCCCTGCTTCCTGGTGGCGGTGCTGGCCAACGCAGGCGGCATCGGCGGCGGCGGCGTCTTCGTGCCCCTGCTCATGCTCGTCTTGCGCCTCTCCGGCAAGCTCGCCATCCCCATCAGCAACGCCATGATTCTCGCGGGGTAGGGCTTCGCACATCTTACTCACCAAGTCATAGGGCCTGGCAGATATTGGTATTGCTCGCCATACCATCGGATGCCGTTTGATTCAAGAAACGAAGGTGAGGGTTCAAACTGCGTGTCTATGACGTGGCGCGAAACATCTGCCAGGCCCTATATTTGGAGCGATACCGGCGACGGCCATCAACCTGTGGAAGCGGCACCCGATAGCCGACCGACCGCTGCTGGACCTGGACATCGCGCTGCTGCTGGTGCCGGCCACACTGGGCGGCAGGGGCTTACACTCGTTCCCATTTCAGCTCAACCTGAGCTCTTCCGTCCACCCAGTAACCCAGCTTAACTCATGAATGTGTCCTGGAGTTGCTCAAATTGAGCTTTAACGTGAATGAGTGTAAGCCCCTGCTGGGCGGCACCACGCCAGGGGCAGGGGCTTACACTCGTCCACTTCTCAGCTCAACCTCAGCCGTTTATGACACGAAATACACCCTACACATCCCTTGATACCCCCTGATACCCCCCAATACGCCGCCTAAACTACCGCAGAGGCACCCCCTATCCCACTGAAAGCGCTTAAGTTGAGCCGAAAAGTAGACAAGTGTAAGCCCTTGGCCGGGGGTGCTGCTGAACGTGCTGCTGCCCGAGTGGCTGGTCAGCGCCATGGTAGGGCGGTGCAGGCTGACCCTATCAAACCCCGTGTTGAAAGCGCCTACGGCTTCAGCGCTTGAAACTAGAATATAATGAACTGCTTTCGAACTTTGCTTTCAATCTCAACTTGCGCCGCTACGCCATGCTGGTGATCCTCCTCACCTACACCACGCATAAGACGCTGAGCAAGGGGCGCAGCGAGTGGCGCAAGGAGAGGGACGCCAAGAGGAGGCAGGAGATGATGAGGCAGGAGATGATGGAGTCA
>Ga0307489_10002827_pt1 | contig 11606 bp, 22 predicted proteins | sample SB12metaG_FD_202247 | JGI IMG/M metagenome (GOLD analysis project Ga0307489, IMG submission 202247) | Sea-ice brine microbial communities from Beaufort Sea near Barrow, Alaska, United States - SB 1.2 | ecosystem: Environmental > Aquatic > Marine > Coastal | place: USA: Alaska | collected...
TGGCGACGTCCGTCAGAGCCATGCTTGCGGGCAGGGGGCGGGGCTCGATCTGGAGGCGAGGCGAATTTGAGAATAGTGGCTCCGAGGGACAAGCCAGCGATGCGGTGCGCGCGCGTGGGAATAGCCGAGCGCGCTCCTGGTTGTCCAACTCGACACGGGGCGGAGCGCTCGCTCGTCGCTGCGGCTGGGGTGCCGAGCTCAGCAGTGGTGGGAAAGAGCTTAGATCGTGGTTGACCCTTGGATTAGCTGCTTTGGTTTGAGAGTTCATCGCTTGTTGATAAGATGCATCGGTCAAACGGGGCGAGTTTCAGTGTGACAGGGCTTATCTCGTGACTTCGCAGCCGCAGCCGCTGTTTGCCGTTTGAGTGCCGAGTCGCGTGCGACGGATGGAATGGACGGCTCACATATGTCGGCGGTTTCCTCGACGGCGGCGGCGGCGGTAGCGGCTGGGTATCATGGACCCCGATGAAGTCTCCAGCCTGATGCAGCTCCCCGCCTCGGACGGCGAGGTGGTGAAGATGCTCGACCTCCGCGCCTCGCTCCTCGCCGCCTTGAAGGATAAAAACATCCCCTCCACCTCGGAACACTCGGACGATCCGGAGCTTCACGCCATCTTGGAGCACCCGAGCACCAACACGTGCGAGACGTTCCTTCGGTTCTTGCGGTAGGGCCTTGGATATCATGCTCGCCACGCCATAGGATCACAGGACGCCCAGTTACTCAAGAAACTACGCTTCAAAGCTGAGTTTCTTCAGCCACGGCTGGGCTCTCCGTGAGTTCAGTGTGTAACTTCAATCGAGCCGTCTCTGGGAGCACCCAGCACCAACACGTGCGAGACGTCCCTTCGGTTCCTGCGTTAGAGCCTGGCAGATTTTGCTCGCCACGTCGTTAGGACGCCATCCAACGCAAGATACGAGGGTTCAAATTTGCATCACCTGTCGTTTGGGCTCAGTGTGTTTAGTGTGTAACATCGGGGAGTGTTCGTAGTCCAATGCTTTGGATGATCCGAGATCCAGAGCATCCCCATCCAACCATCCAACCAACGTACGATGCCCAACGCACCGAACACAGTCGGTAGATCCGTCGAGAGGCAGCAACGCATCCAACGGGCAATATCTTCCAGGCCCTGTCGTGCGAGCGCGCAACGGCAACGTGGCGGCGGCGCTGAAGATGCTGGTGTCGCACGTGGAGTGGCGCGCCGGGTACCGCCCGTGGTAGGGCGCTGCAGGTGGACCCCAGATTGACCCTGGGTTGTCCGCAGATTGACCCATGTTGAGCCCATGTTGACCCCATGTTGAGCCCATGTTGACATCCGGTTGATCTAAGGTTAGTCCTAGGTTGACCCCAAGTTGACCCGGGTCCACCCCGCTTGGTTACAGCCCTGCAGCTAAAATATGATGAACCGCTTTCAAGCTTTATTGTCGAATTCAACTTGTGCCGCTACGCCGTGGGAGATCACGCCGGCAGGGGTGGAGGTGGAGGCGCGCACAGGGAAGGTGCGCAGCGTCGGGTGCGATCGACACGGCAGGCGGGGCCGTGCAACTCGATGAAGGATGTTCCAGCACACACATCAACACCATCACACCACGCCACACACCTCCACACACACCAGCACACACAAAGTAACGAGAGGACAGCCGGGGAGGAAGATGCGCCGAATGTGTACGGATACAACGAAACACTACTACGAGAATAAGCAAGCAGTCAGGATGAGCTGGCAATGGGACTCGGGTCACGACCCTGACCTGCGGCCCGTGCTGGTGTTCGACAATACGCGCGAGAACACCAAGGACCTCGCCGGGCAACTCCGCCACCTGGTGTTTCACGTCCAGGTACGTGGCTCCCTCTTGTGTTGAGTCACATGACATCCTTTGACGCGCAAGTATGTGCGGGTGTGTGGGTGCGTGGGTCAGTGAGAACGTGAGGGAGGGAGTGGGAAGGGAGGGAAGGAGGGAGGGCGAAAGGGAGGGAGGGAGCGAGGGGGATGGAGGGGGAGGGAGGGAGGGCAGGAGGGAGGGAGGATGGGAGTGGGTGAGTGAGTTATTGACGAGGATATGAATGGGCACCACGGGTGAGCGAGTGAGAGGTTCTGACGCGTTGACGCACTCATGTACTCACTCACCCCTCCCTCTCTCTCTCACTCACTCCGCGCAGCGTGTGAGCCGCGCAGTGAGCTGCGGTCCTGGCGGGCTCGGCAAGTACCTCCTCTTCATCCACCTCGACAACTTCAGCTTCTGGTAGGCACTGATGGATAGTGCTCGCCACGTCATAGCTTGCCATTTAAGTCAGGCGCTATCTTGTAGGAGGTTGAGGTGTTCAAGGTTTGCTGACGCACGGGCATGGTCCAGAAGCTAGGGACTGATGCATAGTGCTCACCATGTCTTACCATGTCATAGCATGCCGTTTAACTCAATAACCAAGGGTTCCAAATGCGTGTGATCACGAGGCGAACACTATCCATCAGTCCCTAGCTTCTGGGGCATGCCCGGGCACCAGCAGACCATGAACACACTGAACCTCCTGCAAGACCAATTTCCTGAGCGGCTGGGGCGGGCCATCCTCTTCTGCCCGCCCAGCATTTTCTCAAGTGCACTGGCGGGGTAACGGTCCATCGCATCGCCACTGACTTTGCACTGTTGCGTTTAGTAGTAGAAGGGACCGCAGCCACTTATTGTACTGGTACACAGACGGTAGTGTCGGGCTGGGACCACAATCTAGTACACAGTCAATACACATCGAACATGGAAGGTTGCCGACCCTTTCTTTTGGCCATAGTTCGGCCGTTCATGAGTCAGAGCACAAAGGAGAAGATCATTTGCATCAGCGGGTCATGCAAACGTGGGACTACAAATGACACGATGCTCTCGGCAATCATCGGAGACAACTGGCGGCAGGGCCTGGCCACTCGTTTCATGACTGTCGGCTCGATTGTGCACCTGTACACACTCACCCCGAATGGTATCCAGAATATGCGTAAATTGAGCTGAGCTGCAACTGTAACTAGTGTAAGGCCCTGACAGGTGGGAAGTCACGGGCGCGACGATAAGTCAGGAGACGCCGGAGTCCAGCCCGGGGTACAGGCATGATGAGTCGTGGAGGACGGTAGAGGAGGAGGATGCGGCGTGGCGGCGGAAGCTAGCTGGGGGTGAGCTGGATGAGGTGGGGGATATACAGGGTGGGGGAGATGGCAGTAGGGGGGGTGGGGTAGACAGTGTGAGTGAGGATGGGCGCGGGGTTAGGGACGGAGGCATCGGCGGGGGCGGGGTAGGGGATGGGATCGGGTTTGGGGATGGCGGCGGAGGCGGCGGCGATGCGGATGCGGATGCTGTCGGGGTAACAGAGAGGCGGGCGCCAGGCATGTCAACCGTCAGAAGAGATTCCCTCGACGGACTGGAGGATGAGTTCCACGACGCCACTCTAGAGGACCAGAACTGATGGACCAATCACTGGGGGGGGGGGGGGTGGGGGGGGCTCTTATTAGCACTGGCGCCGTATCATAGCATCATATAGCGTCAGGCCTCGAATGGCGCCGTCATGTATAGCTCCATAGACGCGGGTTGGTATTCTTTAAATCAAAATATTCATTCACAAAGTTCTAAATCGCGCCTGTACTCGCACACGTACTCCCGCATCGCCTCGCTCTTGTTTAATTTCCACAATGTACACACCATCACATATCACCTCATGCGCGTGACCCCGCGACGGCGGGCGTGAAGGGCACCCCCAGCTGTTGCGCATACCTCCTCAACAACCCCTCGTACTGCTCCAGTATCCCGGCCTGCTCGTGGTACGCGTGCTTTGTGTAGGGGCAAATCGACCATGTTGCCACGTCAGAGCGCGTCATGTCAAGTTTGGTATTGAATTGAAGTGTAGGGGCACTCTGTTACGGAATGAGCAAACAGTCAGGCATCTGGATCATATCTGCGCCCCCGTCGTGAAATTCAGTGTCGGGTTTGATACCGAATCGAGGTGGACGGGTACACCGGTACACTATGAGCAAACAGGTAGGCGACTGGATGAGGGGTACACCGGTACACTTTGAGCAAAGAGTCAGGCGTCCGGATGACGGGTACGCCGGTACACTATGATCAAACAGTCAGGCGTCTGGATGACGGGTACACTGGTACGCTATGAGCAAACAGTCAGGCGTATGGGAGACGGGTGCACCGGCACACTATGAGCAAACAGTCAGGCGTCTGAGTGATGGGTACACTGGTACACTATGAGCGAACAGTCAGGTGTCGGGATGACGGGTACACCGGTACACTATGATCAAACAGTCAGGCGTCTGGATGACGGGTACACTGGTACGCTATGAGCAAACAGTCAGGCGTATGGGAGACGGGTGCACCGGCACACTATGAGCAAACAGTAAGGCGTCTGAGTGATGGGTACACTGGTACACTATGAGCGAACAGTCAGGCGTCTGGATGACGAGTACACCGGTACACTATGATCAAACAGTCAGGCGTCTGGATGACGGGTGCACCGGTGCACTATGAGCAAACAGTCGGGTCTCTGGATGACGGATGCACAGGTACACTATGAGCAAACAGTCAGGCGTCTGGATGACGGGTATACCGGTACACTATGAGTAAACAGTCAGGTGACTGGATGAAACCCTACCTTCATGTCCATCACCTCGTCGAAGAACGCCGGGTCCAACGCGTCCAGCTCGCGCCGCAAGTCTGTTGTAAGGGCCGAGTTAATCACACATGTGGGGGTGTCAACGTGGCTACACTGGTACACTGGTACATATAAGCAAACAGTCGTACGTCATTGCATGTGTTCAATGGGAGAACTTACAATGGACGCCCATTTGATAATATCATAATATCGGAAAGCACAATGTCAGCGTTGAATACTCATTCAAAAGCTCTAATATATAGACGAATGTCTGAGGTGGATGGTACAGGGCCTTACCTCCGTTTTCGGAGCGCAGGCGCGTGGCCTCGGCCTCCGCAGCGCCAGCACGGCGGGCTGCAGCGTGTGCCATGGACGACTGCGAAGCGCCAACGTCACCGCGGCCGGGGGACGAACGTGCAGCGGCAGCGAGCGCGCGCTCCGCCTCAGCGCGCGCCTCCACCTAAGGTCTGACATATAACGCTCGCCGCGTCATGTGATTCCATTTAACTCAGGAAACGAGGCTCCACAATGCTGCAGATGGCGTGGCAGGCATTTTCTGACAGGTTAGGGTGGATCATTCTCGCCACGTCATTTGAGTGTGCCCAACTCAAGAAACTAGGGTCTACAATGTTGCGGATGGCGCGGCAGGCATTATCTGTCAAGGCCCTACCTCGACCGTCTCCGCGCGTTGTGTGACCAGCTCGTCGCGCGCCGTTGAGAGCTCCATCAGGGCTCTGTCCGCCTCCGCCCTCGACGCCGCCAGCGCCCGCTCCTGCGCGTCCCCGAAGTAAGGCCCGACAGACATTGCTCGCCGCGTCAGAGGATGCCATACACCTCGGTAGACGAGGGTTCGAAATGTCTTGACGGACTTTTTTAGCAATATATACCAGTCCCTACCCCAGAGGCAACCACAGAACTACTCGCGGGGGCGGCGCCGCCGCCGCGCCGCTCCGCAGCCTGCTGCCGCAGCGTGGTGTTGGTGGCCTCCAGGCGCTGGGAGCGTTGCAGCAGCTCCTTATGCGCCGTCTCCGTCCGCCGCAGGCCAACCATGTCCTGCTCCAGGTCCCGCACCCGTAGCCGCAGCTCCTAGGTGTAGGGGCGCAACTTGAAATTGAGAGCATAACTTGGAAGAAGTTTATCACATTTGAGTCGCAAGCAATGACACCTGAAGGTGCAGAGGTGGGCGAGGGACCACGGCTTTCGGTGGAACGCGGCGATGTACGAGGCTGCCGCTTGGAGCGCGCTCTCAATACGGGTGACATCTTGCATGGCCTCACCTTGGCGGCCTTGGCGTGCTCGGACTGCCGCGCGCCCGCCGCCTGCTGCCCGCGCACCGCCGCCAGCTCGGACTGCTGTCGCTCAACCACTTTCTTCAACGCCTCCACCACGTCCTCCAACCAGGGCCTGACGCTCGTTCCCACTTCAGCTCAACTTCGCTGTTGTATCCGTGAAACTACCGGGCGGGTACCACATGAGCAAACAGTAAGGATGAAACCCGGACATTTTGCGCATCTTGAGGCGAGGCGTGCGACAGGAATGAAACCACTGGCAGCTAGATCTTGAAGGTGCGGCCAGTTGGAATACTGCCAGTTAAGGTAAACAGAGGACGGTTCGAAGGCCCTGCCTCCAGCTCCTGCACCCGCCGCCCGCCACCCTTGGCGACAGCTGACCCACCGCCGCCGCCGCCGGGCTCGGGCGCGCCACGGAACAGCTGGTCCATGCGCCGCTGCAGCCGGTCAGCCCGCGCGTTCGCCTGCTCCGCCTCAAAGCGCAGGCCTCGCGGCAGGGTCTGACAGACATTGCTCGCCACATCATTGTATGTCAGTTACCCCAAGAAACGAGGGTGCAAAATGCGTGTTGACGACGTGGAGGGCAAGTTCCTGGCAGATAATGCTCGCCAAGTCGTCGTTGACGGACTGACTAAGCCGGCGGCAGCCAACGGTTGCGTTGACTATCGAAAGAAAACAGGGATCAACCTGCGTGTCGATGGCATAGCGAGTAATGACTGCCAGGCCCCACCCAACGCGGCGTCATCGCGCTGCAACATCTCGCCCTCCATCGCTTTGATGACCTCATTGAGCTCCGCCGCCGCCGTCTGCTCGCCGCCCACACCCATGCCGCCGCCGGTAGCGCGAGGCCTCGAGCTGGGGCCTGGCACATAATGCTCGCCACGTTATAGGATGCCATTTAATGCTAATAATCGAGGCTTCACCATACGTTGGATGAACTGGCGATCAGCATATGCCAGACCATACCTCGAGCCGCCGCCGCCGCCGTTGGCCTCCGCCAGCTGCCGCTTCAGCCGCGCCATCTCCGCCGCCTGTGTTTATTGAGGGTTCAGAGCCGGCTCAGTGATGGATCAGAGATGCGTCTGAGGTAGATTCGCGAGCCTTAGAGGGGCACATTGGTAAGAATCGTGAGCTGTTTTAGAGGTGAGCATCGGGTCGATTCGTGAGCCTTAGAGGTGAGCATTAGCACTGAGGTAGATTCGTGAACTTTAGAGGTGAACATTGGGTAGATTCGCGAGTGTGACAGGTGGGCATTGGGTAGACATGTGAGCTTCAGAGGTGAAAATTGGGCCGCCACGCACCTGTTCCACGTCCACGGTGCGTTGCAGCGCGCTGAGCTCGTGGTGCAGCGCCTCGTTCTCGCGGTGCAGCTCCTTTGCCGCCTGTGCGTCCGGCGCTCCGGCCAGCGCCCCCTCAGCGTAAGGCCAGGCAGCCAATGCTCGCTACGTCATGTAATGCCATTCATATCAATCAATTGGATATTTAACAGGAGGATGTCGTGGAGAAGGACAGTAGGATGACGAGGACAATGTGGAACATCACGTGGAGGATGTGGTGAGGATGTAGGGGATCACGAGGAGGATGCCGTGGCGGGCAATATCTGCCAGGCCCTACCTCGGCGGCGCACTTGACGTCCGCCGAGAGCTGCGCGACCTTCGCCTGGAGGTTCGTCTTCTCCTTAGTAGCCTCGGTGAGGAGGGCGTCCTTCTTCCCAGCCACGCGTGTCAGCTCATCGTGTGTCTTGGTGAGCGCCGCCAGCTTCTTCGACAGTCCGTCCGACCGCTTGCGCAGCTTCACTCCCTCCTTTCCCAAGGGTCAGGTTGAATTGGAATATGCTCACCACGTCAGAATGTGGCACCTGAATCAAGATATGAGGGTCTATGACAGAGTATGAGGCTAGTGCCTGGTCTGTAAAGCGTACTAATAGTCAACTCGCCAAACGCCTCCTTACTACATTAGTACGAGATACCATATATAGTACGCTTTACAGACTAGGCACTTACTACGTTAGTACGAGATACCATATATAGTGCGCTTTACAGACTAGGCACTGGGGAGGGGGATGCGGCGAGTGTGTACACGTACACTGGTACACTTTGAGCAAAGAGTCGGCTGTAATCAGTGGAGCCCCGCCTCCCACTTGGCCAGCGCGTCCTCGCGCCGCTGAGCCGCGGCGTCGGGGACCGCGGGCGCCACGTTCTCGCCGCCCTCGGCCACCGCTGCCACGGCGCCGGGCATGGCGCGCCGCAGCGCCGCCTCCTCCTAAGGACGTATAAGCTGATGCTCGCCAGGTCATGTTCTGCCATTCAACTCAAGTAATGAGGGTCTGACTTGAGAGGACGATGTGGCCAGCAATGCAGATAAAGCTTGCCATATCATCTGATGCAATTCAACCCAAGAAGAGTGGGTCTAACATGTGGTGGATGACGTGGCAGGGGCAGCGATGTCTGCCAGGCCCTACCTCCTCCTCCTCGCCCTGTAGCAGCCGGTTCAGCTTCGCGTTCTGCGCTTGCAACACCACTACGCGTTTCTCCAGCAACTTTGCATAGGGAATGACTGATATTGCTCGCCATGTTGCTTGCCATGTCATAGGATGACATGCGCCTCAATACACGAGTGTTCAAATGCCTGGGTTGACGTGTCGAGCAATGTCTGCTAGACCCTGCCTCTGCACGATCGCGCTCCGTCTGCGCGCTCGCCGTGGCACGCTCAGTGGAGCGACCCAGAGCGCTCAACACATCCCCCGCCTCCGCCAAGTCCGAGCCCGCCGCCGCCGCCGCCGACGCAGCTTGGGGATCGGCGGGAACGGGGTTGTTGGGGGCGGTTGACGGGGCGCGGTCGGCGGACGCGCGCGCGACGGCGGCCTCGCGGCGGCCGCGTTGTGCCTCCACTGCCGCGCGTTGCGCTTGCTCCTGCGCCGACCGAGCCTCGTGGTAGGCTCCATAATCACATACTGGCAGATAGTTAGTAGAGTTAGGAGCACGTGGTAAGATGATCGGGTATCACAAATGAGTATCCGGTGAGAGGCAATGGTGTGTGTTAGCTCATGTGAACGCCCTGCAGCATGTGGTAAGATCACAGAGTATCATACACGGACATAAAGTCAAAGGCATCGGTGTGTTTTCTTTCTTGTCAAGGTACAAGGCCCTGCATCGTGTGCCAGGCGGCTGCGCTCCTCGCCCCACAGCGCCTCCCGCTCCTTCCCGAGCTGCAAATCCGCCAGCGCCTTCGTCAGCTTGCCCGCCAGCACCGACGCGCGCTTGTCTGAGTCCTCCGCCTTGTGGTGGGGACAAGCAACTATTGCCCGCCACGTCATCGACACTGAATTGAACCCTTGTTCTCGAGCTGAATGGCATCCTATGACGTGGCACGCAATACCTGCCAGGCACTTGACCTCTCGTCATCCAACGGATCTTCAACCCTCGTTTATTGATTCAGATGTCATCCTATGACGTGGCGAGCAAGATCTGTCAGGTCCGACCTTGTGGTGCTCGTTCTCGGACATCCGCACATCTGCTCCCTTCATCACATTGTCTGCCGCCTGCTGCATCGCCGACACCAGCTTCTTCTCCAGCTCCTTGATGGCGTCCTTGAGCTGGCCCAGTCGCTTGTCCTTCTGGGTCATCTGGGTCTTGAGGCGCGCCACCAGTCAGGAGGGTCATTGAGACCAAGCACTCAACCAAGATCGGAGCATGTTCTACCTTCAGAGTCCATGCTCGTGCACGGAGAATATAGGATGAGTGGCAGGAGAATCAACGTTGGTCGAGTGCCTGTTCTCAAAACCGCCCCGGAGAAGGAGGAGGAGGAGGAGGGAGAGGAAGACGAGAATGACGAGAATGAGGAGGATGAGGAGGATGAGGAGGATGCGGAGGATGAGGAGGATGAGATGGAGGAGGTGGACGATGAGGTGGAGATTCAGCGTCGGTCGAGTGCAAGTTATCAGGAATCCCCCTGCCAGGGTTTCCAGCACGCGGCTGGGGCCCTTGGCTTTCTCACGCTCCACCTCCGCCAATATCCGCTCCACCTCCCCTTCCTTCGCCTGCAGCTGCTCAGTCAGTCGCGCCTCCGCGTATGGTCAATCGAGCAACTGATGCCTGCTTGGTCAAATGATGTCATTCAACTGAATTTACGAGGGTACTAAACCGTGTCACAGACGTGGCGAGCATTGTATGCGTGTCATCTTGATATCGTTTGATGTGAATTGGATGTGAACAACGAGATCATTGCAATGTGTCTGCGCATGATATGACCGACATGACGTGATGAGGACGCTGTAGCCTGCCTGGGCCACTTCGTGCCTCCCTTGCTGATCTTCGAAGCGCGTCGAGAGCTCCTCCACCGCCTGCTCGCGCTCTGCCAGCAGGTTCACCAGCTGGTCGTTGGACTTGCCCGCCCCCGCCGCCGCCGCCGTCAAAGCCGCCTTCTCCGCCGACGCCGCCGTCGTCGCCGCCCGCCCCGCCGCTAGGGACTGATGGACAGAGCTCGCCACGTCATCAGACGCATTTAAGTCAGGGACTATTGAATAGTGATGGCCACGTCATAGAATGCCAATCAAGTCAAGAGCCGACATTTCGAAAAGCGTATGATGACGTGGCAAGCTATGTCATTCACTCCCTACCCGCCACCGCCGCACGACCCGCCATGTCGCCGAACCGCGCGCCACCGCCGCCGCTGCCGCCGCTTCCAGTAACCGCCACCGCCGCCGCTTCCGTCCCGCCCCCGCCGCCCCCACCGCCACCGCTACCGCTTCCGCCGGCTTCCAATGCATCCCTCATGCCGCGGATCTCGGCCTGGTTCTGCTTGAACAGCAAGTCATTGAGCTGCTCGATGGTCGCCCGGTCCGCCTCCTGCTAGGGACTGATGGATAGTGCTCGCCACGTCATTGGATGCCATTTTGCTCAAGAGACGAGGGTTGGAAATGCGTTTGATGACGTGGCGAGCACTATCCATCAGAGTGTTCGCCACTTCATAGGATGCCATTCAACTCAAGAAACCAGGGTTCAAAATGCGTTTGATGACGTTGCGAGCACTATCCATCAGTCCCGGGGTCGAAATCCGCTTGATGACGTGGCAAGCACTATCCACCATTCCCTACCTCCTGTTTCTTCAGCGCGTCCGACCGGAGGTCACCCATGGCAGCCTGCGCGCGGGTCAGCGCCGCGTTCTTCTCGGTGACCAGCTCCTGCAGCCGCGCGATGGTGGCCTGCGCGACCGGTCAGATACAAATGTCCAGCCACGTCGTACGATGATGCAGGTGGCAGGCATTGAGCACCGATACACTATGTGGTGGATGACCTGGTCAGCACCGGTACGTCATGCAGAACGCCATGTGGTGGATGGCGCAGCGAGCACCGCTACATCATGTGGTTGATGACTTGGCAAGAACGGGTATACTGTGTGGTGGATGACACAGCGAGCACTAGTACACCATTTGGTGGATCTGTCCCCACCTGCGCGACGGCGGTGACCTGCGCCACCGCAGACTCCTCCCCATCGGGCCCAGTGCCGTCGCCTGATTGGCTCGCGATGTGCGCATCCAGCCGCCATGTAGGGGCAAACAGACATTGCCCGCTACGTCATCCACCGCATCTTGAACCCTCATTTATGAATTATGTGGCAAACTGCGACGTGCCTGCCACGTCATCCACTGTATCTTGAATGCTCATTTATTGAGTTAAGGGGCGAATTGTG
>Ga0307489_10002828_pt1 | contig 11604 bp, 12 predicted proteins | sample SB12metaG_FD_202247 | JGI IMG/M metagenome (GOLD analysis project Ga0307489, IMG submission 202247) | Sea-ice brine microbial communities from Beaufort Sea near Barrow, Alaska, United States - SB 1.2 | ecosystem: Environmental > Aquatic > Marine > Coastal | place: USA: Alaska | collected...
TTTCGGAGGTGTCAGGGGTTGTGAAGGTGTATTCGGGGAGTATTTTGTGTCAGAAACGGCTCAGGTTGAGCTGAGAAGTGGACGAGTACAAGCCCCTGCCCCCCGCCCCCCGCAGCTGTGTGACGCACTGCCACAGGGCAGGGGCTTACACTCGTCAACTAATCGGCTCAACGTAAGCACATTTTGTGGGATACGTTGGGTGCGTGATTTTCCCCCAGTCTATTAGACAGGGGGACATGGGGAGGTGTGACCAAAACGGCTTAGGTCCAGCTGAAAAGTGGACGATGGTAAGCCCGTGCCACAGGCGCAGCCAGAACGGGAGCGCGATCATGAGCGGCTTGGCGTACAGCGAGTTGGGGCTGTCACCCAGACACTGCCCGTCCGCGAGGGCCGGGATCACATTGCTCGCCAGGTCATGCGATAACAATTAGCTCAAGGAACGAGGGTCTACTCTGTGCAGGATGAGGGACGATACCAGCTTAAGGAACGAGGGTCTACTCTGTGCAGGATGAGGGACGATACCAGCTCAAGGAACGAGGGTCTACTACGTGGAGGATGAGGGACGATACTGATCGCCACGCCATGTAACGCCAGTGAACTCAGGAAACGAGGGTCTAATGTGTGGAGGATGAGGGACGATACTGCTAGCCACATCATGCGATGCCAATTAGCTCAAGACACGAGGGTATAATGTGTGGAGGATGAGGGACGATAATGCTCGCCACATCATGCGATGCCAATTAGCTCAAGAGACGAGGGTCTAAGATATGGAGGATGGGGTGGCATGCATGATCAATCAGGCCCTACCGTCCGGGTGGTCGTGCCCCGGTCCAGGGGCTTACACTCGTCCACTTTTCAGCTCAAGTTGAGCGCTATTAATGGGATAGGGTGTGCGCGTAAGTGATGTGTAGCCCATGTTCATGGGTTAGTTAGGGGGTGTTTAGGGTGTGTAGGGGGTTTTCTTGTGTCAGACACTGCTCAAATTGAGCTGAGAAGTGGACGAGTGTGAGCCCCTGCCCCAGTCCCCCCCCGTCGTGGCCGTGCGTCCATGATGACGTGGCGAAGAGGCACACGGCGAACTCGCCCTGCCGTTGCTCAGGGGCAGGTGGTTCATATGGACCAGGTTTGGGGTTTACGGTTTAGGGTTTAGAGTCGAGGGTTTAAGGGAACTCGCCCTGCCGTTGCTGAGGGGCAGGTGATTCATGTGGACCCTTTCATATGATGCCAGGTGATTGAAGCAACGAGGGTCCTTCGCAGTTTTCCAGGCTACCTCAAAGGGCGGTCGCCGATTCTTGAGAAATAGACGGTCGCGAATCGTCATATTGTACCATTATATGGCAAATCTGACCGTATATTCACTCAAGGTCACATATTTGCGCAAAATTGACCGCCTTTTGAGGTACCCGGGAAACCTGCGAACTTGGCGAGTGCGGTGGAAAAAAATGTCGTGGCGAGAGCCGGTACACCATGTGGTGGATGACGTGGCCCCGCGTCACTCGCCCTGCCACAGCAGCAGGCCCGCGGAGGTGAGCGCGTCCGTGACCAGGATGTAGCGGCGCAGGTTGAATCTGAAAGCAAAGTTGGAAAGCGGTCCATCACATTTAAGTTTCGAGCGCTGAAATCGCTGGATTCAGGCGCGGTTGAAACTCGGGTTTTGAAACTGACAACCTACACCGCCCCACCAGGATGTGCCGGAACGTCACGGGCGAGGAGGGGGGTGCAATAGCGGGGGCAGCGGAGGGCGGGGACGCTCCGGTGGCGGCGGGAGATGCGGGGGCGGCGGTGGAAGCGAGGGCGGCAACCGTGAAAACGGAGGCCGCGGATTCGGCGGCGGAAGTGGAGGAGGTGGAGGAAAAGGAGGAGGCAGCGGAGGCGGCGGCGGAGGCGGTGGCGGTGGAGGGGGAGGATGCGGATGTGGAGGAGGAGGATTTGTTGAACGGCCCAAGGGCGGGGAACCCGAGGACGTACGCGTTGCACTCCGCAAGGCACCACAATAGCCCCTTGCTGTAGCGGCGCAAGTTAAAATTGAACACAAATCTTGAAAGACATTCATCACATTTTAGTTTCAAGCGCTTGGTTCCAGGCGCTTTCAACTTGGGTTTCATATGGTCAACCTGCACCGCCCTACCTTACGAGCGCTCCACGCCGGCAGCGGCGCGGGCAGCACAAATAGTGCCACGAGCACGGCTATCGCCGCGAACTCCACCACCAGCGGGGAACCACTAGCCCAACCAAACTCTAGGGCCTGGCAGATATTGCCCGCCACGTCGTACAGGATGCCATTCAGGATTCAACACAAGAAAGAATGGGTACCTGGCATGTATTGTCTGCCAAGTGACTTACCTCACGTAAAACACAGCAAGAACGCGTGTCGACGACGTGGCGTGGCTCTGGATATAAGCCAGTCCATGCCGTAGTCGCACCTCGGCGCGAGGTCCTCCGCTTCGGACCAGCACAGGCGCGAGTAGATGACCACTGACGCGGCTAGCACCGCCGTCCCAACAGCGGAGATGACCCCGACCTGTAAGCTCGTCACCGGCGCGCCAGCCACACCCGGAGCCACTGTCGCCGTCGCGCGCTCTGCGTCGACCCGAACGTGACCTCCGCCGTGCGCGTGAGTGCCGCCGCTGCTGCCGCCGCTGCCGGCGACGGCGCTGGGGAAGATGGCGCGGAGCATGCCTTGCGGCAGGGTCTTACACTCGTCCACTCTTCAGCTCAACTTAAGCGCCTTTTGGAGACAGGGGGTGCAGTTAGGGGTTGTTTAGGGGATGGTAGGGGGTGGCAAGGCGGGTTTAGGGGTGTGTAAGGTGTGCTTTTTGTGTCAGAAACAGCTCACGTTGAGCTGAATAGTGGACGAGAGTAAGCCCCTGCCTTGCGGAGCATGCCGCTCAAACACCACGAGAATCGCCCTCAGCAGCCACGCGCACAGCAGCACCTACTGGTAGGGCCTGGCGGATATTGCTCGCCCCATCAGCGTCATCCGACGCACATTCAACCTGCATCGTCAGCGTGGGGCGCGCCGGCTGGGTGTAGCCGGGGCCAGCGCGGGGCGACCGGGGTGGGGAGAGGGCGGGGTGCTGCCTGCATCTATGAGCAAACCGTTACCGGGGGAGATGTCCCCACCTGAGTGAGGCCAACGAACACGAAGTTCGCGGGGTTCCCGCCTCGCAGCGCGCCGCCGTCGAACGCGCGCCCGTTGGACACGAACGCCAGCGCCATGAGCAACGCGAAGAGCACAGCGCCGCACACTGTCGCCACGCGCGACGCTCGGCGCAAGCAGGCGCCCATCCTTTAGAATGTTTTTCTTTTTGGACAGGCTCTTTGAACTTGAGAGCTGCCCTTGGGAAATTCGCCTAGGGCAGTCCCCACAATATCTACGACGTGCTGAGCGCCCGGTCTGACACGCCAACGTCGCCCGGTCGATTAACCAGACCCGTCACTCGAGGACGACGACGCGTGCGGCGATGCCTGCAGTGCGCGCTTGTACTGTGCGTAAGATTTACAAATCTGACAACAGCAAAACCGTCCTCACCCAATTTACCTAATTACCAGCGCAGATCCGGTGGGGGAGCGACGGAACGTCGGAACGGCACAAGTAGGCCGCTTTCGACGGTACCAAGCTTACACAGCTCAGCGCCGGGGGCCGCCGTTTGCACTTGCGAATCTCCCTCCGTCAACCACCCAGCCTGCGGGCAGGGAGCGAGCGCAAAAGGCGAGCAAGGGTGCCTGATAGTGAGGGGGTGAGCGCGTCAACCACTACAAGTACTAACGTAACGGACCATTGGTCTGCCTCACGTGTCATGAGCATGGGCCCGGCCCGGGACTCGGACTCCCCGGGCCCGCCGGCGCAGAACCCGGCAGCGAGTCGCGGGCGCTCCAGCGTCATGTCGCGGCCCAGCATGTCGGCCCTCGCCTCTCCAGCCTCCACGGGGCCAGGACGGGACCACCGTGCCAGTCCTGCTCATGCTCATGCGAATGTGCATGTGCTTTCGGACACTCCTCATGCTGACGGGGACGCGAGTGCGCTCGGAAAGGCGCGCCCAGGGTCAGCGAGGGCGTCACGCCCGGGGTCCGCGGGTGTGTCACGTCCCTCCCAGGGCATGCCGGCGCCCTCCCCCAGCCGCCCGCACACCGCGTCGGCCCTCGGCCGCCACGGCCCTTCGGAAACGAAAAAAACGTTGAAGAGACTGGTGGGCACGCAGGTAGGGGCGACTCAGCGGATGCCCTGGCAGATGTTGCCCGCCACGTCATAGGCTGCCGTGTATCTCCAGAACCGAGGGTTGACAATTGCATACAGTTGATGTCGCGGTGACTGGGCCTGGCAGATATTGCTCGCCGCGTCATAGGCTGCCATTGAACTCTAGACACGAGGGCTCGACATGCGTAGAAATTTCTCACGTGTCGGGCTCGTGCCTGTCAGATTTTGCTCGCCACGTCATATTGTGCCGCTCGACTCAAGAAATTTGGGTTCCGAACACATGCGTTGGATGACTTGGCGGCGGTGGGTAATACATGCGTGTCCCTGCACCCAGATGTTGCCCGCCACGTCATAAGCTGCTGTCCAACTCAAGAAACGAGGGTTCACAGTGCGTTGGATGACATGGCAGTGGCAGACAATGTCTGCTGGACCCTGCACCGAGGCGCCCTCGACCGTGGACGTGCGCGCGCCATTGGGGTCCGGCGGGGGCGCGATGCGCGTTGACCCCTCCACCACGAGGTAGGACGGTGCAGGTTGCCACTATCAAAACCCGAGTTTAAAGCGCGCCTGGTTTCAGCGCTTGAAACTAAAATGTGACGAACCGCTTTCAAACCTTGCTTTCACTTTCAACTTGCGCCGCTTCAACGAGGAGAACAGACGGCGGCACGACCAGTCACCACACCGCTGTAGGGCGGTGCAGGTTGAAACTAGCTGAACCCGGAGTTTGAAAGTGCATTGGTTTCGTAAATGGGGGAGGCCCCCTATGGCCCATTATTTCCTCACTCTGATAAATGGGGGAGCCCCCCTATGCACCTTTTCAGCGCTTGAAAGCACAACGAGGTGAAGCGCTTTCAAACTTTGCTTTCAAATTCAACTCGCGCCGCTACACCGCGGCGTACGCCGAGCTTGTCGCGGCGCGCGCGTCCAAGCACGGTAGGGCGGTGCAGGTTGACCCTATCAGGCACAAAGTGAAATCGCCTGGACCTAAGCACTTGAAACTGAAATATGATTAACTGTTTACAACTTTTGCTTTCACATTCAATTTGCGCCGCTACATCACGGCGCCACACACAGTCGCGTGACGCGACCATCTTCCGGTCGGAGCGACGCCGGCGGCAGGGGCTCACACTCTTTCTGATGTCAGCTCAACTTGAGCTCTTCTGTCCACCGTGCGACCCAACTTAACTCATGAATGTGTCATGGAGTTGCTCAAGTTAAGCTCTTACGTGGACGAATGTAAGCCCCTGGCCGGCGGCAGCGTCGACGGAGCACCGGCGCCGGGCCACCTGCGGGACTCGCGCAAGATTCGCGTGCCGGGCAGGGGCTTACACTCTCGTTCATGTTAGAGCTCAACTTGAGCAACTCCAGGACACGTTCATGAGCTAAGTCGGGTCATAGGGTGGACAGAAGAGCTCAAGTTGAGCTGAATTCTTAACGAGTGTAAGCCCCTGGTGCCGGGCGCCGCGAGGGATGCCTCGGTCCCCGCGCCCCTGGTTGGGCGGTGCAGGTTGACCCTATCAAAACCATCTTGAAACCGCCTGGAACTAAGCACTTGAAACTTAAATGTGACATAGTGCTTTCAACTTTTGCTTTCAGATTCAACTTGCGCCGCTACACCATGGCCTTCAATCTCCGCAACGCCGCGCTGGTTTACAGCGGCGTAGACATCATGGCGCTCGCTGGTAGGGTGTGTTAGCTCATGGTGTACCAATGCATTCCTGTATATTGAGCGCATTTGCTCATAGTGTACCAGTGCATTCCTGTATATTGAGCGTGTTTGCTCATAGTGTACCAGTGAATTCCTGTATATTGCTGCTTGTGTGGTCGACAGTGCCGTAGACAGTATGGCGCTCGCCGGTGGGGTGTGTTTGCTTATAGTGTACCAGTGCATTCCTGTATATCTGCTGATTGTGTACTCACGTGGCGCCTAAATGTGTGGTCGCGCACAACATCTACGGGACTCATGCCCCTGTGTCGTAAAACACGAACCATACGGCAATTCAAATGGCTTGCTTCGTATGGCGAATGCCGCTGTCGATAGCAGATCGCTGTCCGTGCGCCATGCAGAAGCGGGAATTTCTTTACGACACAGGGGCCCGAGTCCCGTAGATACAGGGTGTCACTCGGCACCTGAATGTTTCGGTCGTTTACCAAACACGCTTACATCGAATAGGTTATCCCGACCAAAGCATGCATACACAGCGTGACTCTAGCTGCAGGCGAGACTCGCGTGACCCTGGACGACTTTCCCAATGGCCGAGCCGAGATTCATCTCGAGGTGAGGCGGTGTAGGTTGACCCTATAAAACCCCCGTTGAGAGCGCCTGGAATTGACCGCTTGAACCTAAAATATGTTCAACTGGTTTCAAATTTTGCTTTCAAATTCAACTTGCGCCGCTAAATTGAGGTGCCCCATACGGTATACACGAGAATGTTGAAGATTGGCATGACGCCCGCGGACGTGTTCAACGCTATGATTGCAGCCGCGCCCAAGGTGGGTCCTTCGCAGTTTTCCAGGGTACCTCAATTGGCGGTCAACGGTGCGCAAATTTGCGACCATGAGTAAATAGACAATCAAATTTGCAATACAATGGTACCATATGGCGATTTGACCGTCTAGTTCTCAAGAATTGGCGACCGCCATTTCAGGTACCCTGGACAAGTGTGAAGTTGGTGCAAGTGAAACCAGTGCAACCCGTGTTCAAGTCGCAGGGTTTCAACGCTTGCAACTGACTTGCAAGAAAACTGCTGTAATAGGCCGATTTCGGTTTATCGCTTCCCGCGCCGAGCGCTGACGCTTTGCCCGCCACTCTGTATGGGCATTCAACCTTGCGCCCGCTTTCCCGCGCGGAGCGCTGACGCTCTGACCGCAACTCGGTATGGGAATTTCACCCAGGCGATATACCGAAATGGGTCAATTGTCTCCTCTCAGTTTCAACTTACGCCTCTACACCAAGGTGGGCATCGTGGCCGTGGATATGGATCCAACCATGGTCAGGCGGTGCAGGTTAAGCCTATCAAACCCACGTCGAAACCGCCTGGAATCAAGCGCTTGAAACTAAACTGTGACTCATCGCTTTCAAATTATGCTTTCAAATTCAGCATGCGCCACTACACCATGGAAAAGTATTTCGACTCTAAAGGCGCGCTGATACCCGGCGCGGGTCCCAAGCTGGCGGCGGCGCTAGGTAGGGCAGTGCAGGTTGACCCTATCAGACCCGCATTGAAAGGGGCTGGAATTAAGCGCTTGAAACTGAAACATTATAAACTGCTATCAAATTTGCCTTTCAAGTTCGACATGCGCCGCTACAGTTAGGGATCGGCTCGGCGGTGGAACACAAGCATCGCGAGCACCGCATGGTGGGGCGGTGCAGATTGACCCTATCAGACCCACGCTGAAAGAGCCTGGAACTAAGTGCTTGACACTAAAATATGATAAATTGATTCCAATCTTGCTTGAAATTTGCTTTCAAATTTAACTTGCGCCGCTAAAGCGTGGGGCAGCGCGGAGTGGTGTTGGCGCGGGTGGACCGGAGCAGGGGACGGATACACCTGGTAGGCCGGTGCAGGTTGACCCTATCAAACCCATGTTGAAAGCGCCTGGAACTAAGCGCTTGAAACTATAATATAATGAGGCGCTTTGAAACTTTGCTTTCAAATTCTTCTTGCGCCGCTTCAACCTGGTGGAGCCCCTCGGGATCAGCCTCACGGGCAGGGCCACTTCACTGGGTGACAAGATATCCCATATCGATACGGGAGATGACCATATCGATACTGTCATCTCCCATATCATTAGCCCATATCCCATATTGATACCCAGGATGACCATATCGATATGGTGGATGACCATATCGATACACCATATCCCATGTCGATAACACGTATCCCATATCGATATTCATTACGATATCCCATTGACGTCCGATCTCCCATATCGATGTCCCATATCGATATCCCGTATTGATATCCTGATCATATCTTGTCACTCTGCCACTTCATTCACCGAACGCTGCCACATCATGCCGGCAAAGCACTGATTCAGATATGAGAGTGATGTTGGATTGGCTCTTTGCCTGCCACATTAGATATGCCCGCCACGTCGTTTACTACATATTAAAAGTATCCTTCGCAACCTCTTGATAAAACTGATTTGCTTGACCTGACGAGCATTATACATCCTGACGCTTTTGTCGCTTGTTGAAGACAATACGAAAACTAATGCTCTGGTGATCCCAATCATTTATGCTGCGCTAATGTACCAGCACATCAACACATGTGACCATTCTCTTTGGCAGCGACGCCGTGCAGCTGGGGTTGGTGCCGCGGGCGGAGGGCGCGACGCGGCGCAAAGGGGACCAGGCAGGGGCACACACTCGTCCACTTTCCGGCTCAACGTAAGCGCTTTCTGTAGGGTATGGGTTGCATCGAGGGGTCATTCACGGGGTGATGAGGAGGTGACAGGGGGTATGAGGGGGCGTTTGGGGGTTTGTTTTTGTGTTAGGAACTGCTCAAGTTGAGCTGAGAAGTGGACGAGTGTAAGCCCCTTGGACGGGGCGCTGGACGCGGCCGACAAGGTTGAGCCGTGCCCGCTCGTGCGCTTCGGGGAGGGCGTGGTGCACGAGGCTGTCACTCCTCGCGGGCAGGGTCTTTCATTCGTCCACTTCTCACTTCCACCTGAGCCGTTTCTAACGCTGACACCACATAACATATACCACAACAAGTGGTCACGTCAAGCCGAAAAATGAATGACGAAAAGTGACTAAGTGTAAACCAAAAAATGACTGAGCGTAATTCCCTGCGCCGTGGTGCGCAGATGGCGACGGCGCGGCGATGGCAGCTGCGGGCCTAGCCGTGGTTGAGGCGTTCGTCCTCGCTACCCGCCGAGGTTGGGCGGTGCAGGTTGTCCCTATCAAACCCACGTTGAAAGCACCTGGAACTAAGCGCTTGAAACACTCATATGACAAACCGCTTTAAAGTTTCGCTTTCAATTTCAACTTGCGCCGCTAAACCGAGGCACCGCCGCGACCAAGAACCCGGCACAACACGCCGCTGAAGAGCCTGCTCCGGCCTCCGCTCCTTCGGAAGAGGAGGACGGCAGGGGCTTACACACGTCCACTTTTGCGCTTTCTGTGGGATAGGGGGTGCATTGAGGGGTTGCTTAGTGGGTGTTTAGGAGGCTTTAGGGGGTATTAGGGGGTGTGTGGGGTGTATTATGTGTCAGAAACGGCTCATGTTGAGCTGAAAAGTGGACGAGTGTAAGCCCCTGGAGGACGGCAGCCGGGACCACCGAGACATCGAGGACTCCGACGACTTCGGCGGGCATGTCGTCGGAGGGCGCTGGGTGTGGCCGCGGTGCCAGTTTACACATTGGGGTTTAGGGTTCAGGGTTAATTCTGACAAACCCTAACCACTAAACCCTAAACCCTAAACCCTAAATTCCTAACCTGCCATGCAATTGGGAGTTAGCGCTTGATTCTATATTATGATGGACTGCGTTCCAGCTTTGTATATACTTACTCGCGCCGCTACAGCTGGGTGGATGACGGATCCGGACCTCCCGGCGTGGAGCACGGCGTTGTTGTCCTCGCCGCTGAGTTCGCCATGACGGTAAGCCAGACAGATTATGCTCGCCACATCATAGGATGACTATTGCTTCAATCATCGGGGGTGCAAAACGCGTCTCGATGACGGGTCGGGCATTGGCCTCGCAGATATTGCTCGCCATGGCATTTGATGCCACGCACGGATGCGGTGTAAATCATGAAACGACTGTTCAAAATGCGTGCCGATGACGCGGCGGGCAAGATGTGTTGTGTCTTTACGTGTCGGGGCGTGCTTCCAACGCGGGGGAGGCCGCCCGGGTGGCCGGCAGGGGCTTACACTCGTTCACTTCTCAGCTCAATTTGAGCGCTTTTTGTGGGATAAGCGGTGCGCGTAGGGATTGTGTAGCCCATGTTAAGGGGGTGTGTATGGTGTGTAGGGTGTTTTCGTGTGTCGGACACGGCTCAAGCTGAGCCGAAAAGTGTATAGCGTAAGCCCCTGGTGGCCGGCGCCGTGGCCACCCCGGCCTTTATGGCCGACCTAGCCGAGCTGGGTATCGTCACCACTCCCGCCGAGGCAGCCAGGCAGGGACCTAATTGAGAACAAGCACTCGACTGACGTTCAATCTCCTCCTCCACTGCGCGTCTGTGTGACTATGCAACCTCGGTGTAAGTCATGCTCCGATGTTGGTCAAGCGGTTGTTCGCAATGCCCCTCCAGTCAGGTTCCGAGCGTTGGTGGTGGAGGCGGGGGAGGCGCCTGGGGACATCCGGATAGCGCGCGGCGCGGCAGCGGCGGCGGCGGCAGCGGTGGAGGCGCTGGTACAAAGCATAACCACAGCGAAGGCTGCCGCTGCGGCGATCGCTGCCGCCGCCGTGGTGGGGCAGTGCAGGTTGAACCTATGAAAACCACGTTGAAAGCGCCTGGATGTAGGTGCTTGAAACAAGAGCTTGAGGAACTGCTTTCAAAATGTGCTTTCAAACTCAATGCGCGCCGCTACACCGAGGGCAGAACTGTCAAACGTCCGCAGTCCGCAATCTCCCACCGCAGTATGGCATCGTCGATAGCAACGGAGTCCCCGGCCGCGGCCAGTGACGCCCCGGTCGCCGCCGCCGCCGCCGCCGCTGCTGCCGTGACCGCGTCCGAAGAGGCCATCGCTGCGTTGCTCGAAGCGTGCGCCGGCGTGGTAGGCCGGTGCAGGTTGACCTTATCAAACCCACGTTGAAAGCACCTGGAATTAAGCCCTTGAAACTGAATGTGACGATCTGCTTTGAAATTTTGCTTCCAAATTCAACTTGCGCCGCTATACCGTGGAGCCCGCGGGGCGGCTCGAGCGATGTTACCCCGAGTTCGTCGCGCGGTGTACCGAGCTCATTGCTGAGAAGAACCGGTTGTCGAAAGAAGCGCTCTATATTTCGGACAAGCGTCGGAATCAGGCGGAGCGGGCCGCGAGGAAGGTAGGGCCTGGTAGCTGTTGCTCGCCACATCGTAGGTTGCCATTCAATTCACGGAATAGAGTTCAAAGCCAGTCTCCGGTTTGACCACCCCCTGAGACCCTTGATTACAGCCTCTCGACCAATCAAGGACGTGGGCCAACGATGGACAGTCTGTTGACCAATCTGGGACCGTACAAAATTGGCGCGAAACATGTATGAGATCCAGCCAATCGAATCTCAGCAACTCACTGTTTCGACCAATCGTATGAGGGCCTTCAGCGTAACATGTTACGCGGAGACTGGGTTCGAGGTGCCTTTGAAGATGTGGCAATCGATATCTGCCAGGCCTTAGATGATGTCCAACGCTGGGCGCGCACTGTCCGATCGCGAGCACGCGGCGGATGGGAAGCGCGAGATGAACCGGGCGGCAG
>Ga0307489_10002829_pt1 | contig 11603 bp, 21 predicted proteins | sample SB12metaG_FD_202247 | JGI IMG/M metagenome (GOLD analysis project Ga0307489, IMG submission 202247) | Sea-ice brine microbial communities from Beaufort Sea near Barrow, Alaska, United States - SB 1.2 | ecosystem: Environmental > Aquatic > Marine > Coastal | place: USA: Alaska | collected...
GGAGAGCGCGCACGCCTGCGCCATCGGGTCTTCGTACGACAGCACGGTTTGCACGCCGGACTCGAGCTTGTTGTGGAACTGTGCCTGGCGCGCCTGCAGCCCCGGACCGCCGCCGCCGCCGCCCTGTTGTTGCTGCTGCTGCTGCTGGTCAGCCGCCGCCACCTGTGCGCGAATGGGGGGGTTGAGGGTCAGGTGCGAGCGGGGAAGGGAGTTGGGGGGGTGGTGAGAGCGGATGTCCGTGTGGGGACGTCGTTGCAAGTGGATAGGTGCCCAAGTGAGGCGACTGTGACAGATTTGTTGGAGGGAGATGGGCTCACCGCGGCTGCTGTCGCGGCGTCCTCCTCGTCCTGCAGCATCCGCGCCAGTGCCTCGTCTGCGTCCATGCCGACGATGGGGCAGGGCGTGCGGGGGTTACGTACGTGGCTCACGCGCAGCGAGTTGTGGCGACATCGACACTCGCCGTTCTCGCTTTTGATGCCACGAAAAGTCCGACCGACCGCAGGACGGCGGCCCCGAATCCAACGTCTTCTTCCTCATCCTCGCTCATTCTTCCTCACACCACTGATGTTTGCGTGGATGGGACGCGCTGTAACCCGAGGCGGCAGCGCCCCGATGGATGACGTCGCGGGGGTTGGCCCCGTGCCGCTCGAGCCGCGCCCGCCGCCGCTGCTGGAGCGCAACTGCTGGGTAGGGGCCATCCCTCGCCAGATGTTATGTCTACACATCGAAACTGAACTTTTGAAGGACTCAGCGCCTCGACAGCGACCAGTTGTCGGGCGATCGATGCGTCGGGGCTTGCGGCTTGCGGCTTTGGGGCTTGCGTGCTCGTATCTTGCGTGCGTTGGCCTTCGCTGATCAAGTCCATAAATGCACGCCTGATGTGAAGTATTCAAGAATGGAAACTGGGGTTATTTTGTGAAGCATCGGTGGGCACAGTGAGGAAGACGACTGTGGCGGGCATTTCTCAGAGGGGTGTGGCACGCAGCTGCACGTGCCCGCGCAGCCCAGCGGCGCCCCGAGCACCATGTTCCAGTGCGTATGGTGCCTCGCCATCAACGTCACGCACCCCGCGGTCCCGAAGAGGCGCTGGAACCTGGAGCACATTGTGACGCGATGGGGCGGGCGCTTCCTGATTTTCTTCGTCAGCGGCAGGGGGGCCGAGTCAACATCGCTCCTCGCGTCATCCATCCACCACGTTGTAAATCCTGGTATATTGAGTGTCATCCACACCCTGCGTCTTCCACACACCACGTTTTGTATTGAGCGTCATTTACATCCTACGACAAATATCCTATGTGCTATGAGTAGGCGGCTTAGTTCACATGCATAGAATCGCTCACGCCCGCATCTTGTAACGTCGCTTGCACTACCCTGCTGGCCCTCGGCGCCGGCATCATCCTCTCCATCGCGCTCGGGGTGTACTACTCCGTCATCCCCATCCTTCTTGGCACCAACCCGTACAGCTGGATCCTCAACGCGATCCTGGTGGCCTTCATCGTCCTGTACGAGCTCAATATTTTCTTCAACTACTTCGTTGCGACTTTTTCCGTGGCGGGATCAACGAAGGAGTGGCCCAAGCCGTGGAATCCGCCGCCCATTAGCAGCAAAGCGAAGGCGGGTGCGTGGGCAGACAAGCACAGCGGGGATCGTGCAGGCGAGGACGGCGCTGTCGAGCCGGGTTTCGGGGCGGGGGCGGCGGCGGGGGCTGTAGGGACTGACGGATACTGCCCGCCACGTCATCCAACGCGTTATGAACCCCCATTTCATGAATCAAATGGCATCCTATGACGTGGCGAGCTATTTCCGCCAGATCCTACGTAGCGGAGGGCCTTGACGGCGGCATCCCGCGGCACGCGTTCCGCGACTGCCGGCTGTGCGCACCGTGCGGACGTGCCAAGCCCCCGATGGCGCACCACTGCCGCACCTGTGGGTACGGCTCGGTATCTGATATTGTACCCGTACACGTTCGCCTCCTCCTCATGATGCCTGCTACACTCTATAAGCGTAATATGTTACGCCAACACTGAGCTGGATCGAGATATGTCGTATCGTATGACGCGGCGAGCGTTATCCATCTGGCCTTACCCGCGGCACATGTGTCGTGAGCATGGACCACCACTGCCCCTTCGTCAACAACTGCGTGGGCGCGGACAACATGCGCCACTTCATCCTCTTCCTCTTCTGGGTGGGGTGCTGCAAGCTGAAAGCTTGCCCGTACTATTATTGTCTGATTTCAGCGATTCATTTAACTAGAATACGACAAACGCCTGTCTAGTTTTCAACTCCTTTCAATCTGAAGTTTCGTCCCTGCATCTAGGCCACCGCAGGGTGCACGTACGCGTTCAACCTGGCGGCGCTCACCGCGTTCGTGCGCCGCGATAAGCTGCGCGCCTTCTGGAGCCACATAACGGACAGCGGCGCGGTGGCTCACGCTATGACGCGGGGCTGGAGGTCCGGCTCCGGTGATGTCGACGGAGGAGGGGGCTGGCTGCACTACATCCGAGCCCCAGCGTTCGGGTCCTCCATGTACCAGGCAGGGGGTTTGTTGAGAACAAGCACTCGACCGAGCTTGAATAACGTTTTCGCGCGTCAAATGAAGTTGAGTCATACTCCTATCTCGGTTCGATTTCATGTTCTCAATGACCCTCCTGCCAGGGACTGGTGGCGGTGAAGGTGAGCATAGACGCGGCGGCGGGGGAGTCCCCAGTGTGGGTGGCCGGGTGGGCATTTACGATGATAGCGGCAGGTGCCGTGACGCTGGCGGTGGGGAGTTTGATGATCAGCACGGTGTGCAGTGTCGCGGCGGGTGACACGTACATCGAGGCGCTGCACCGCAAGGCGGGAAAAACCGCCAGCGGGAGCGGCGGAGTCGCCGGGGCCGGGGCTGGCGCCGGGGCTGGGGCTGAATTCGGGGCCGGAGCTTGGGCCGGGGCCTGGTCCGCGGCCGGGGGCGGGGGCGAGGGCGCGTGTCCAGACTGCGACGGCGACGGTGGGTGGATCAGCAAGGCCTGTAAAGTTGTGGCGCGTCTCGCATGGTTCATCCCACGTCTGCCGTGCCTGCCGTGCCTGGCGGGGTGCTGCTGCTGCCAGCCCGGGGGCGAAAAGTGCGGCCCGGCGCCCTGGTCAGGCGGTGCAAGTTGAAACCTATTTGTGCCCGTGTTGAAAGCGCATGATTTCTGCGCTTGAAACTGAAAAATGTCACACTGCTCTCAAATGTTGCTTTCAAATTAAACTTGCGGCTTTATACCCTGGTCCCCCGAGGGCATGGTCCACCTGCGCCAGGTGTTCGGCAGCGGACACCCCATCACGTGGATCCTGCCCCGGCTGACTCCACCCCCGGGCGCGCGCGGGGGTAGCCCCCAGAAGAGCGACTAACACCAGATGTTTGCCCTTGCGTGTTAGCAGTATGTCCTGCGTGCTTCATTCATGAAGACCTGCTCTATTTTGCAGAAATAAAATATGATTATAAACTATCTTGAAACCTCCAGCCGACGGCAGAGCACGCTCTGCTCTCACACCCTCTAGTAGTATCCGTAGTCTCGCCGCGTGCGCGCCGCTCAATTCTCTAGTAGCGTCCGTCGTCGTATCCGTTGTGTCGCTGCACCGCCCAGTTCTCTAGTAGTATCCGTCGTCGTATCCGTAGTCCTGCCGGCCTCCTCCGAAGTCCTGCTGCTTTTCCGACTTGGCGTCCAAGCGGCGCAGGATCGCCCCAACCGCCGCCTTAGGCGCACCCTCCAGCCCCTTTCGAAACCGCCACTCCACCCTCAAGGTTCCCTTACGCTAGGGCTCGCCACGTCATTGAATGCCATTCGACTCACGTGAAGTGAATTTATGTTTAGCATAGCATGCCGTGTTGCGGCCTGAATCCTGACAGACCCTAGGTTTTTTCCGCTTGAAATGGCGGAGGGGGTTGCTCAATGCTCACCATGTGAGCGTCCAGGTGCTAGATTAACGTTAGTAAAACATAGGAGTTCGTTTTACTTCAGATGTGAGTAGGGCTTGCAATGCGGTGGACCCAACCTCGGCAGTCAGCTCAACGGCGATGGGCGGGCACGACTCGTCCGTCCCCCGCCCGCCACCGACCTTTTTCAATTCCACTATGCACGACCCTGGCGATATGGCGCGCGCCGCATTGGCAACCGCCGGAGTCAGAGACTTGAGTTGCACGTCGGCTCCCAGTTCCTTGAGGAGCTGTTTGAGGTCGCGTGCGGGTAGCAACAGGCGCCGCCGGTCCCGCCTTAGAGGGACAAGTCAAAGAGTGCTCGCCACGTCATAGGATGTCACGTAACTCAATAACCTAGGGTACAAAGTGCTTGCCACGTCACAGAATATCACGTAACTCAACAGGCGAGGGTTTAACATGTGGTGGATGAAGGGTGGTGGATGACGCCGGGAGCACATGTTGTACTCGTCCCTGCCCGGCGTGGCATGCCACGATGGCCGCGCCCTCCTGCGTCAGGCGGTACGTGAACATCTCCCCGCCGCCCGCCTCCGCCGCGGCCCGGGCCACCCCCCGCTCCCCCGCCGCCGACCCGCGCTGCTCCCACACGCGCACGCCCGACCGACTGATACGGTCAGGGAAACAACGCTCTCCACGTCACATGTATGATGACATGCCATTCACCTCAATAAACGAGGGTTACACGTGGTGAACGATGTGGCGAGACTGGTAAATCATGCTATCCACTATATGTGATGTCGTGCAACTCAATACGTTTACAATGTGGTGGATGACGTGGACGTCACAAGCGTGAAGCATGTCCCTACCACACACACTTCATGCGGTCCGCCCCAGCGGCGTCCAAGCAGTGCTCCTTGACTCCTGGCGATAAGAAAGTAATCGCGCGGTTGTTCTCTGAGCGCGTGTACAAGTGGGGCGCCAACTGGGCACGGAAGGTGCCATGCTCGTCGTCCCTCATGCCCCACTCGTCGGCCAACGCTGCCAGGACCGCCTCGGACGCCGGGATGTAGCGGTGCTCCCGAAGTCAGGGTCAAGGAATATCACAAAAGAAACATGATCAACGAAGCAAGAAACATGATTAACGAAGCATGCTCGCCATGTCCATAACAATGCTCACCATTTCGCATGATGCCAGGTCACTCGATAAGCGAGGGCTGGGTGTACAACGTGTTTCGTGACGTGATACGCATCTTGTACTCGTCCCCGCCTGAGGCGCGCGGGGTATGCCTCCCACGAGCCCACCCCAGCTAGGACCCGCGCCCGTGCCTCCCTCGCCGCTGCCGCCGCTGCCGCCGCCGCGTTTCTCAGCAGCCGCCGCCGCCGCCGCCGCCGCCATGGCCTTTTTCACCCCGTTGCTTCTCGGCTCCGGCCCCGGCAACGGCGCCACCTTTTTGAGCAGCGTGGCGAAGAAGCCGCCCATGTCCTGGTGGTGTGGCATCAGCCGCATGCCAGGGTCGAATGGATGAAACTTGCCACGTCATACTACGCAGTTCTGGTGGGGGGGGGCAAATGAAGATGGCGCTTGGCGCGGTCTGGTCACGATCGTTGAGTTAATGACCCCTCGCCCATACATCTTTCAGCCTGCCGTGTACGGCAGGCTGATCTACAGTATAATTTATATGAGCGACCGTCTATTAACTCAACCAAATCCAAATCCCCATTTGCCCCCCCACCAGAACTGCGTGGTAGGATGGTATTGAACTCCAAACCCAATGGCTAAATACGCGGTGGGTGACGTGGGTCAAATATATAATCCTCGCCATGTCATAGGATGGTATGTAATTCAATGCACGAGGGTTTGCAATGTGGTAGATGACGTGGCGAGCATGATCCGTGAGAGCCCCACCGCATGCAGCGCTCGAGCGGCGGGCCCGTGATGTAAGACCAGACAGATATTGCCCGCCACCTCATCGACACGCGTTTTGCGCCCTCGAGTCTTAATTTAAATGGCATCCTAGGACATGGCGATCAATAGCTGCGAGGCCCTACCTTGATGCGCTTGCCGAAGGCGCCGATACCCGCCTTGGCCGGCGGCCACATCGAGCGACGGAACGACCGCCGCATCCCCGCCGGCACGCTCTCCTGCTCGCAGGGCCTCACACTGCTTCCCTTTTAGGCTCAAATTGAGCACAATATATATACGTATATAAGACATTTGAGGCAAGCCCGCGCTCGAAACATATGATGTGACTCAAGACGTTTTGAGTTCAAAGGTCCCAAGTTTACGGTTTCGAACGTGGGCTTGTCTTCAAATATCATATATATATCTAGTATATACATGTTTCATATGTGTGGTATTGTCTGCCTCGTGTTGCTCTCATGTCAACTTCGATACCAAAGCCCGACACCGACTGTTAAGTTGAGCTGAAAAGGGCTCGCCGCGTGAGGCCCCGCCTTTTGGCTGTCATCAAAAGTGGGAAACTCCACCAGATTATCCTCCACTGTCGTCACCACCTTCCACGCCATCATCCCCAATGTAGGGCCTGGAAGACATTGCCTGCCACGTCACCAAACGCATTTTGAGCCCGCGTTACCTGAATTGAACAGCATGCTATGACGAGGCGAGCAACATCTGTCAGGCCCTGCCCCGGCGCCCGCTTCAAGTCCTTGACGCGATCCGAGGCGTCCACGATCTCGAGCGCGCCGCCGCACCGCCGCACCAGCTCCGCCGCCACCCAGGGGCTTACACTCGTCCACTTTCGGTCAACTTGAGCCGTGTCTGACGCACAAAAACACCCTATGGGATACACGCCACAAACACCCCTGACAACCCCTGAAAACTGGCTACATAACCCCTACGCGCACCCCCTATCCCATAAAAAGCGCTCAAGTTGAGCTGAAAAGTGAACGAGTGTATGCAGCCCCTGCCACCACCGCCTCATTCTCAATCGGGTTGAAGCTGCATGTGCTGTAGACCATGTAGCCGCCCACCTTGAGCAACGCGGCGCCCCGCTGCGCGATGCGGAGCTGCAAACTGTGCAGACCCATCGCAAACTCGGGCGTCCACTCGGCCCAAATATTCGGGTTTTTGCGCAAAGTGCCGTCGCCGCTGCAGGGGACGTCGCAGATGATGCGGTCGTAGACTCCCTCAGGGCAGGGGACCCGGCAGATGACCCACGCCACGTCACGGGGTGGCACTTGGTTCACAAAATGAGGCTTTGACACGTATTGAATGACGTTGAAGGCGATATCCATTATGCTACCTCGACTCATGAAGCGAGCCTATGCGAAGTGATGAATGACGTGGGAGGCATGATCCACCAAGCAACCTCATACACTGCCATTTGACTCCACAATTAAGGGTCGTAAACGAGCCCCACCTCGGGGTAGCGCCCAGTGTCTTCGCGAGCCGCCTTAGGCGCCAGCGGGTCAGTCGGTTGATTGGTGGGCTGGGGTGTGGGCGTGGCTGTGAGCGGCACTCCCGTGTTGGGGAACCACTGCGCGTGGTGGTTGGTGATCATGAGTGCGGCGGTGGCGGCGCCCAGTGCCGCACACCGCCGCACCGCCATGTAAGGACACTTTCAATTATGCCGGCCGTGACAAGATGCCATAGGATGTCACAGGGTGGCACAGGATGTTGTTGGATGTCGAACCCAGGCACAACAATCATCACAACATGACTGCACGCGGGCCACAACACGAGGGGCGGGGCGAAAGCCTGGTGCCTCCCTAGACACAAGAAAGCTTCTATATTCATTCTTTGCTGTCCCTGTCCCTCTCCCCATGACAACGTGACGGACTGGTCCCTACGAGGAAGTAGCAGCGCCGCGGATTGATGTCGTTGGCGACGACGCACCCCGTGGGCGCGCCCACCGGCGTGCCGTCCCCCCCCTCGCCAGGGGCTTACACTCGTTAACCTTTCAGCTCAACGTAAGCGCTTTTGTGGAACAGGGGGTGTTTAGGGGGCGTTCAGGAGCTATTCATGGCGGGGGTGGAGGGGGTGTTTAAGCGTTTTTGGGATGTTTTGAGTATCAGAAACGGCTTAGGTTGAGCTGAGAAGTGGACGAGTGTAAGCCCCTGCCCCCCGCCACCCTCGCCGCCGAAGCCCCCGTGGATGTTGAGCGCCTCGAGCAGCTGCGTGGTCTTGGATCCGGGCGACGCCGCCAGGTCCAACACCCGATGGTGAGGCTCCACCCGCAGGAGAGCAGCCGGGACCATGGAGTCGATGGCTTGACGCGTCAGCACCCCCGGGGACCAGGGTCTTACACTAGTATTTAGTTCGACTGTAGCTTCAAGCTGTTCGCCCCTGCTGCTAGGTTCAAGTCGATGTGGCTTCCCATACTTGGTAGCTCATCGAAGCTCCGTGGTGCCAGCTTTTAAATGAAGTTGTGTAGAACCATGCCGTGGAGTTGTACTTGATGAGCCACCGCTGCGTCTGCCGCATCAACTCCTGCCGCCACATAGAGCCTCACCTGAGTACTTTTCCTGGCTTAACCTTCAACGATATGAGCCGTTTGTCCCCGATGCTCCTTGAGTCGTCCCTGATGGTACTCGAGTTGTCTCCGATGTTGGTTGGGTTGTCCCCGGAGTTAAGGTAAGCGGGGGAAACGTACTTAGGCCCTGCCGCGAATGCTTGAGCACCATCTTGTCGCACCCGAGCTGCCATCCGTTGCACCACGATGTAGCGGCGCACGTTGAAAGTGATCGCATAGTTTGAAAGCGATTAAGCATATTGTAACTTCAAGCGCTGACACCATAGGCGCTTTCAACACGGGTGTTGAGAGCTTGAGACTGTCAACCTGCACCGCCCTACCACTCCAGCCGCTTGGGTGGTGGCAGCTGTCGCCCGAAGTCGTTATACACCGCGCCCTTGGGCCGCAGCAGCTCCTTCGCCTCCGCCAGCGCCTCCGCCACGCCGTGCCGGAGCCCAGGGCCGTGACACCAGTTATTCGTACTGTCTGACTGTGGTGGCTCACCTGAATGTTAGCGCACGATGTACCGGTGCACCTAAGTACCGGTCGCATTCGCCGCGGCCTCCTCCCAGGCCTGGCCACTCGTCCCCTTGTCAGCTCAGCCTGTCTGTTTGTGCATAGTATGATGGTGTACCGTTGTACCCGTACGCACTCCAGTTGGTCTGGAAAGGAGAAGGTTAGTGAGGTATCAGGCCCGACCGATGGCTCGCCATTTGGCACAGCCGGAACGTAACCGGCAGCGGCCGCCGCAGGTGCTGCAGGAACGAGTCCCATTCCTCCGGGGGCAGGATGGCCTGCCGCCGGTAATAGTCCTCGAAGAGGGTCATTGAGCGCAAGCTGAGGTTGCGAGGGTTCGCGGGCTCTGGCTGCTGCTGCTGCTGTTGCTGCTGCTGCTGCTGCTCTTGCTGAGGCGGCGGCAGCGGCCGGGCGCTCTTGTCGCCGTCGCCGTCCTCCTCCTCCTCCTCCTCGTCTACATCGCCGAAGGTGATTTTCTTCGTGCTGTCAGCACCGCTATCGATGCTTCCTGCGCCGTTGGAATCGCCCGGGGTGGCGCGGCGCTTAGCCGCCAGAATCATCGCCTTGCTGCGGTTCTTACGCTTCATGGCGGCCGGCGGGGTGTCGAAGTGCCGACGGCGGCGGCGGTGCCGTGTGAAATTCGAGAAAACCTGGTGGTGAGGGGTCGGTCGGACTTTATCGGCCGGCAGAAGCAGAAAACTCGATCGCGCCCCGCGCTGCTCGTGTTTGGCGCGTTCTTCTCCATCCAAGCCTCCAGGCACACCTGAGAGTCACAGTGCTGCGACGGCAGCGGCAGTGATAAACTCTGTGCGCATTCGCGACGAACTTATATCCAACCCGCACCCATCCCCCGATGCGAAGGCAAAAAACCAGCCTCGCCTCGCGTCAACATTACAAATAATCCGTTTGGCAAAAACTAGTCTTCACACAAAATGGGCGGCACCTCCAAGCCGCACATCGTGGTGCAGTGCATCAAGTGCAACAAGGTGTTGAGCGACAGCACGGCGCTGGTGTTGAGCGACCAGCACCGCCGCCTGCTTGCCGTCAAGGCGGCCTCGTCGATCACCGTGCACGAGGCGGGGACCGCGCCACATCCGATCTCACCCCAACCGCATTTCTTGTTTTCAGGTGCCCACGTTTTGGCACCGTTTGAACGTCGCCGTCGCAGTGGCGCTTGGCACACCGGTGGCCGGCGCCCTGCTACGCCGAGGGGGAGTAGCCTGCGACCTGGATGCCGCCACGCGCGACTTGGTGTTTCACCTACCGACGTCAGTGGCTGTGGTTAAGTAACCTAACCATGACATAACCACCGACTACTAGGTGAACAACGCTCGCCGCGTCATACGAGTACTCACTCACTGCCCCCCTGTGCTAGATGCCTGGTCCCTGTCCACGGGATGCTGTGCGGGACGAGAGCGACGGCAGGGCCTGCTGTCAGTACTTTCTTAGCTGGCACTGTGGGTCACTTGCTCCTGAAGCCACGTAGGTCTACAGCCCACTTACATCCCACTGACCCCTAGAAGCTACTCATATTGATCAGGAAAAAAGTACGCACGTGCGGGTGGGGCCTTGAGCGAAGGTGGCGAGAGCGAATACAACCGCATCAGCTGCACTCAGTGCGGCGCGGTGGTGGGGCGGGTGTTCACGAAGACCAGCAGCCTGAACGACCAGTTCCTGGACCTGCTGTGCCTGCACCCCGACGCCGTCACCAGCTACCAGCTCGGCAAACACGAGATGAAGATGACGGGGCACGACGACACGGCCATCGGCGACGAGGAGGGCGCGCGGTCCCGCGGGTTGGAGGCAGGGGCTTACACTCGTCCACTTTTCAGCTCAGCATAAGCGCTTTCTGTGGGACAGGGGGTACGTTTAGGAGTTGTTCACAGGGTGTTTAGGGAAAATTGTGGGGTATTAGGGGGTGTGCAGGGTGATGTTCTGTTTCAGAAACGGCTCAGGTTGAGCTGAGAAGTGGACGAGTGTAAGCCCCTGATTGGAGGAGCAGATGGTCAAGGTGGAGAACGTGTTGGTTCTATTCAACGAGCGAATGGGGGCGATGGAGTCCACAATGCGGGCCATGCAATTGAGGGTGGACGCCGTGGCGCAACCCAGCCAGCCGGTTGCGTGGGGTAGGGGGCCTGCCCGATGTTGCTTGCCACGTCATTTGGGTTTTTTTTGTGTTGTTTTAGATGATAGAGCCCTATTGCCCGCCAAGTCAATTGGTTTTGTGTTTGTTTTGTTTTGGATGACGAACACAAGCAGGATTACACGATACGCCCCGGGCCGCCAAGCCGTGCGCCCGGTTGGTCACAACTTCCTGCGACATTCACCGCGCGGGTGCCGCATAATACGACCCGGCCGCCCAGTCATGCGCGCCACACGGGTTATGCGCCCCGCCACACTCATAACAGAGCAGAGATTGGTATCGTTTGGCTATTTACGCATACTGTACCTGTACACATTCGCCTCCTCACATCCTGTTCCTCCTCCTCCATACCCTCCGTCCACCATCACAAAACAGGGCAGAGTCCAGCCAACGCATTACGAGCCCTTTTGTTCCTGAGTTTAATGGCATCTTGTGACGTGGCGAGCAATGTCTGCCGGTCCCTAGCGTGGGGGACGGGGGGCGGGAGGCGGGGGGGGGATGTGTCGATGCCGATGCTGCCCGGTGAGACGAGCCCGTCGCGACAGGGGGGTATGTACTCGCAGGGGGGGTA
>Ga0307489_10002831_pt1 | contig 11599 bp, 18 predicted proteins | sample SB12metaG_FD_202247 | JGI IMG/M metagenome (GOLD analysis project Ga0307489, IMG submission 202247) | Sea-ice brine microbial communities from Beaufort Sea near Barrow, Alaska, United States - SB 1.2 | ecosystem: Environmental > Aquatic > Marine > Coastal | place: USA: Alaska | collected...
CTTCCGGGTGAATGCTCATGATCATAGACGACACGCAGAGGAGGAGGGGTAAGTTCAACGTAGGTCGAGTGCTTGTTGTCAGCACCCCCCCCACCAGATTCACTGGCGTGGTCTTGTCGCACGTGGCGCTCATCGTGGTCACCAACTTCGCCCCGTCGCCCGTCGCCTTCCCCGCCGCCACTGAGTAAGTCACCGTCACCGTCAGGTTCCCGGGCGTAGCGGCGCAAGTTGAAATTGAAATCAAAGATTGAAAGCGGTTCATCACTTTGTAGCTTCAAGCGCGGAACCCAAGCGCGGTATACCCGGGGGCAAAGTGCACATCCCTACCCTGGGAACCCCTCCTCGCCATCCTTGGAGAAGTAAGTCAGTCGCACGCCCTGGCCCACCCCACCTGTAATAAACGAAAGCTTCTCCACCACAGTCCACCACCTGCTGTCGAACCCTTTCACCCCCCCGTGCAACGTGTTCGGCCCGTTGTTGGCCGCCAGCTTATATGTCTTCGCCCCAATCATGAACTTCGCCGTTGCGTGGGGCCACCATATTAAATTATGCTCGCCACTTCAAGGGATGGCCGGCTGAATATTGCTCTCGAGGTCATAGGATGGAGAAAAGGAAAGCGGTAATGTGTAGGTGCCAGGCATTTCCAGCTCAACCTACTGTGTGCTCAGTATGTACCAGTGTACCTACACACCCTCGCCGCATTTTCCTCGTTGTTGGCCTGGCCTCTCACTACCTCCCAATTTTACGCGGTCCTACCTTTGCGATGCGGTTCGCGACGCGGCCTACAATCGCGCCGAAGTACGGGCGGTTGGCGGTGGACTCGTACCCCACCAGGTCGTCATAGCCCAGCACGACGTCCGCTAGGTGCCCATCCTTATCGGGGACGATGACCTTGGTTATGGTGGCGCCGAAGGGGGAGACGTGCACCTCGATGCCCTCGGCCCTCACCCAGGGCCTTGTTCATTCGTTCCCTTGTCTGCTCAACCTGGCTGTCAGCTCATAGTGTACCAGTGTACTCTTGTACCCACGTAGAGTCGCAGCATCCTCCTCTTTGGCCTGGCCTCTCGTCCCCTCTTCAGCACATGTGAGGGATACTGAAAGCGAGGTAGCCACGTCATAGGAGGAGGTTTCAGGAAGGAGGAGAACAGGATGAGGATAGCAGTAGGAATATGTGGAGGAGAGGAGGAGGAGGGAAGGAGGAGGAGGATGAGGAGGAAGGGGAGAGGAAGAGGATAGGAGGAGGAGGAGAAGGAGTAGGAGGGAGGAGGAGGAGGAGGAGGAGGAGGAGGAGGCGGAGGAGGAGGAGGGAGTTGGAGTGGAGCAGGAGGAGGAGAGGAGGAGGAAGAAGAGGAGGAGGAAGAAGAGGAGGAGGAGGAGGAGGAGGAGAGGAGGAGGAGGAGGAGGAGGAGGTCATAGACTGTGATGACGTGGCGGGCAGTTGGCTGTACTGCCCTGCCCTCAGCACGATGGTTTCCAAGTCGCGTTTGTTCCCATTGGACCGGCCCCGCCGCTTCAGCACCACCGCGGACGCGGCCGCAGCTGCGGAGACGGCCAGGAAATTCATCGCCGTTCGCGACGCTGACCCCTCTCTCGAGTTGCGCGTGGACTCACCCGGCACTCACTTCACTTGATCACTCGCTCGGTGCAGCTGTCTGCACCTTCGGGTGCCGACAAAATGAAAACGAATCTGTGAGCAGGGCGCCGGTGAGGGAGATGCGCCGGGGCTTCGTTGATCTGGCGGTGAGAAGATCGGGAGCGTCGGGGAGCGACTCGGCCGCTGTTTCTGTGGACGTAGAGGTGGTCGTGGATCCCGAGGGAGGGCGGGTGGGCGATCTTTTGGGGAGACTGGCCACTCGCGATGTCCGATACGACACGGATACGGATACGGATGCGTTACGGATACGGATACGGATGCGCCAGCACCGCAACGGTATTTTCAAAGAGGTTTTCCACGTGCGATGGACACAACGGACCGTCACAACAGCGGGACCCGCGGTGATCTGGGTGGCTCGAGGCTCAGGGCGGCTGAACGCAGGCGCCGTCCGCCGCCATGGCCGACGCGCCGCCCCCGCCGGCGCCGGAGGGCGGCGATAGCCAGCTGCGCGACGTGGGCCGCACGGTATCGACCGAGGCCATGACCCATCTGAAAAAACTGCGCGACAGCGAGCGCGCAAAGGAGTGGCAAGGGCTTACACTCGTACACTTCGCAGCTGAACTTGAGCCGTGCCTGACGCAAGAAAGCACCATACACACCCTCAGCACCCCCTAAAACCCCCTAAACACGGGCTGCAGAACCTCTACGCGCACCCCCTATCCCATACAAAGCGCTCGAGTTGAGCTGAAAAGTTGACGAGTGTAAGCCCCTAAGGAGTGGACGGAAAAGTCCGTGGCATGGACCGCGGATGCGCTGGATGACCCGGGCAAAACCTGGAAGTCGTGGACGGAGGCAGGGGCTTACACTCGTTCAGTTTTCAGCTCAACTTGAGCGCCTTTTATGGAAAGGGGGTGCGCGTAGGGGTTGTGTAGCCTATGGCAAGGGGGTGTCAGGGGGTGTTTAGGGCGTGTAGGTGTTCTCTTGTGACAGACACGGCTCAAGTTGAGCTGAGAAGTGGACGAGTGCAAGCCCCTGGACGGAGGACGAGAAGGTGGCCGCGTGGAAGGAGAAGGGCAAGAGCATGCTGGATAACGCGCTGCTGGACGAGGAGAAGATGGAAAAGGAAGGGGTTAACTTTTTTGTTTTTTCTTACAACTGTTCGCTTTTGCTTTTGCTTTTGCACCACCGCCGCCCGCGCCCTCCGCTGTATTCTGCGCCCGCTATTCCCTATCTCCTGAGAGCGCGGGAAGGGGCTTTGGAACAGAGCGCCGAATTCGATACTCGCGCGTGTTTCTGCAACGCTCGCACCTCGTGCAGACTGCTGTCGCCAGCCCCGGGCAACCCCCCGTGCCCACTCATGATTTTCTCGTTCCCCGCTCGGCCCAACCGCCACCCTGAAACCAAATAAGAGTTGGCATGTTGTTTGACTAGTGGCGCCGACCAACCCAACACGTGCTTCGCGCTTCACGGCGGAGGCACCAGGCTCCGGGGCGGAGTGGGTAGTTAATGGCTGACTGCAACTTGGGGTGGACACAGACCTTCGCGACAATCCTCTTCGCAGGCCCAAACGGCACATCATCTACGGCGACTACCTGGATGCCACAACAAAACAAGGAAAACACTCCATGCGCTACCTGACCCTGCCCCACGGCGCGGAACGTGTCGATGCGCGTGCTCAAGGCGGGGCCGCACACAGCGTTCCATGTGTGGTCGCTCACAGATAGCCACTGTACCCACACACTAGCACGGCGTTCCCTGACTGTTTCTTCACAGTGTGCCACTGTACCCGCACACACTAGCACTGCATTCCCTGACTGTTTGCTCACAGTGTGCCACTGAACCTGTACACACTTGCGGCCTCATCCTCCGTTGATCCCTGGCCTGGCCACTAGCTCCCTGACAGTTGGCCATAGTTTATGAGTGAACTGTACACACTAGTCGCCTTCTCCTCCCCGGCCTGGCCTCTCGCTCCCTGCACGTTTGCTCACAGAGTGCCACTGTACCCGTATACTTGCCGCCTCCTACTCCCCAGCCTAGCCACTCGCTCCCTGACTGTGCTCATGTTGTGTCAGTGTACCCGTACCCGAACACATTCGATGCACCTCGCTGAAAATATCACGGCGTGTCGTGTCCAGTCCCTGGCTACAGTATAGCGAGAAGCTGGCCACGAACGCTCAAAAGCACGGGGGGCACGGCAAGGTGGCGGGTGGGGCCTGGCAGATGTTGCTCGTCACGTTACAGGCTGCACTGTGACTCGCGAAATAAAGGTTTCTACCTGCGCGTTGGCTGATGATGAACGCCTTGGGGCTCGGCGAACGTTAGTAAAAGAAATGCACGGAGGATGAGGAGGTTAGTGTGTACGGTTACACTGTGTTGAGGAGTTCATGAAGATGTGATGCGGAGGAGGTTATTATGACGCTGTACTGAGTAGGAGGTGATGACGTGGCGGGCAATGATCTGCGTGTCCCTGGCAGCGGGCACCTTCAGCGACGCCGCCGCGAAGCTTCAGGGCCTCATCTCCACCGAAAAGGACCACCGCGCCGTGCTCGAAAACGGTAAAACCATCGCCAAGGATGTGTGGAACCAGCTGCAGAGCCAGGCGGGCGAGAGCGGCGCGTTCAGCGGCATCAAGGGCACGGTGGAGCGAATCATGACCCGCCTCAAGGACGTCATGAAGACGCTACAACAGGCGGGGACCAGAACCTTAAATTCCTTTTCATTTCAACCCTGCATTTGAGCTGTTTTGTCCACGGAACACGTTTTGTCCTGACAATCACAACGTCCGACCCGTTCTGATGGATGGGCTGGTTTGATGCACACCATATGAACACCTCGGGGCTCAATGAACGTTAGTAAAATAAGTTTGTCATGCCATAACACGGCAAGCATTAGGTACTGGCCCTATGCGCAGGAGAAGATAGTGGCAGAGGGGAAGGCGGCTGCGAAGCGGGAGGAGATGGAAGCCAAGGTAGGCCGGTGCAGGTTGGACCGATGGAAACCCACGTTGAAAGCACCTGGAACTATAATCTAATGAACCGCCTTCAAACTTTGCTTTCAAATTCATTTTGCGCCGCTACACCAAGGCACAGGCGGCGGAGGCGGCGGCGGCGGCAGTGTTGGCGGCTGGCGGCGACGCGACAGCCGTGGCGGCAGCGGCGGCGGAGGTGACCTCGCACGTCACGTTCACCACCTCCCCGGAAGGCACGCTGAGGCGCTCGGCGTCGACCGACTCCGACAGAGACGACGCGATGTCAACGTTGGCAAAAGAGGGCGCCAGCGCCTTCGCAGACATCAAGGCTGACGAAAAGGTGCAGGATTTGCTCCGGGAGGAAATCGCACCCGGGTTTGAGGCAGGGCCTCACGCTCGTCACCTGCCTGTTTGCTCATAGCCTACTTCACTCTGCTTCGAGACTTAAACTTTCTCTTTCTGGCCCCTTATTGAAATGGTGTACCCCCACACACTCGCCACATCCTCCTCTCTGGCCTGGCCACTCTTTTCCTTTTGTACACCAGTGCACAGGTACACGAGGAGCAAACAGTGAGGTTAAGCTGTAAAGGGAACTGCGTGTAAGGCCCGGGTTTGAGGCGCTGATTCGCTCGGCCGTGGAGTTGATCTGTGAGCTGATGAGCACGCTGGAGCTGCCGCGCGTGGACGGGGTCTACGACTCACCCCTCGGCAGTGTGTGCTACCACGTGGATAATCTGGCGTTTTCAGAGTTCGAGGTGGCCAAGGACGGCCTAAAGGCGGGTTGGTGCGAATTGAAACCCGTGTTGAAAGCGGCTGCTTGGGTGGTGCAAGTTGACACCGTGTTGAAAGCGCCAGCATCACCAAAATATGATAAACTGCTCTCAAGTGATGCTTACAATTTCAATTCACGCCCCTACCTGAAGGTAACCAACGAGACGGACGAGGCCGGGGACCAGGCGGGGTTCGGGTCCTCGGTGTCGGTGGAGGGGATCCGCACAGTGATGAAGGACATCCAGTTCGCCTACTGCGAGTTCCCAAAAAACTGGGGGTAGGGATCAGGCTCGCCACTTCACAGGATGCCATTTTACTCAAGAAACGAAGATCTAACATGTGGAAGAGGATGCTGGGGCCTGGCAGATGTTGTTCACCACGTCATAGGCTGCCATTTAATTCGATAATCGAGGGTCTAAGACGTGGAGGATCATTCTAGGGCCTGGCAGATATTGCTCGCCATGTCATAGGATGCCAGTCAACTCAAGAAATGACCGCTCAAAACTCGTTGGTTGGCATGACGAGCAAGGGCCTGGCGGATATTGCTCGCCACATCGTGGATGCCATGTCACACTCGAGAATGTGTCGATGAAATGTACCGATGACGTCGCTAGTCCCTGGCTGGGGGTTAGTTGACGGCGAGGGGCTGTGCACCGTGACGGTAGGGCAGTGCCAGTTGAACCGATGAAACCCAGGTTGAGAGCCTGGAGCTGAGCGCTTGAAGCTAAAATGAGATGAATTGCTTTCAAACTTTGCTTTCAATTTCAACTTGCGCCGCTACATGAAGGTGGACGGCGCGTCGGTCGGCATCTCGTACGATATAGTCATCAACACCCCGGCGCTGATGCGACTGGTGAACCAAGGTAGGGAGGTGCAAGTTGACCCAATCAAACCCATGTTGAAAGCGCCTGGAAGTAAGCGCGTGAAGCTACAGTGTGATATACTGCTTGCAACTTCTGCTTTCAAATTCAACTTGCGCTGCTAAACCAAGGGGTGGAGCTGAGCAAAAACGAGGAGAAGCTCAACGAGCTCAAGACCAGGGCGCAGACAAGGTGGGGTGGCGGTGGGGGGGCGGAAGAGGGGGGTGGGGAGGCTGGAGGGGAGGCTGGAGGGGGGGTGAAGGAGGGTGGAGGGGGTGGGGGTGCGGGGGGTGGGGGGGTAGGGGGTGGGGGTGGAGAGGGTGGGGGAGAAGGGGGTGGGGGTGGAGAGGGTGGAGGGGGTGGGGATGGAGGGGGTGGGTTGGGAGAGGATAAAACGTTGGAGGGCGACCCGGGCACATCCAAGGATCCATACGGGTCGGTGCACCAGGCGGCGGAGGCGGCGTTGGACCGCGCGTTTGGGGCGTTCAGTTTTGGGGAGTCGGACGAGGCAGACGAGGAGGAGGAGGAGGGGGAGGATGAGGAGTTCTTCTCCCCCACCGCCAAGGACGCGCCACCCTCCAACTTCTCCCCCGACTCCAAGGGCGGGGCCCCCTAAACCCTAAAACCTAAACCCCTCCAACTTCAGAGGATGCCCCCGCTGCCGGCGCCGGTGCCGGCGGCAGGGACCGAACCGTTTGCTCATCGTTAACCCGTCACATCAGGGTGTATAACCAGACACGTCGTTCCGATGCGGAGCTTAAGCTAATGACGTAACTCGTGTGTAAGGCCCTGTTGACCGGCGGCGCTAGTGGGTCGGGCGCGGGCGGCGGCGGCGGCGAGCCGGACCTGGTGGAGGAGAGGAGGAAGCGGCACGCGGAGGTCACGGACCGACACCGGGTAGGGCGGCGCAGGATGTCCGACCCCAGGTTGAACCTGGGTTGACGCGATCGATTTCGGCGCCTGAAGCTAAAATATGAGGAACTGGTTTCCAGAGCGGTGCAGGTTAACCATATGAGAGGCATGTTGAAAGCGCCTAAACCTAAGCGCTTGAAGCGAAAAGAATGATGAACTGCTTTCAGGTTTTGCCTTCAATTTCGACCTGCGGCGCTACAAGCGGGCGGTGCTACGGGACCTGCTGGGCGACGACTTCGTTGTGACGGAGCCGGTGTTGGAGCTGCGGGTGCACGCCACGTCCATCGCCGTGGGTCAGCTGGACGTGGAGATCGGAGGCACGGCCTTACACTCGTTCTCTTGTTCACCTCAGCTTCAGCGACCTTGAGGGGTACCGTCCTTGGATTGAGGAGACAGAGCCACTGAGTTCATTCCCTGATTCCCTTCAAAGTGCTGGAGGTGAGCAGGAAACGAAAGCATCGGCCAGGCCCTGATCGGAGGCACGTCCGCGGCGTGGCTGTACAACATGATCGCGCTCATCCTCACGCAGCAGCTGCGTGGCAGGGATGCGACACTCCTCCACTTCCTGGCTCAACCTGAGCCGTTTTTGACACAAAACACCCAACGTATCCCACAAAAAGTGCTTACGTTGAGCTGACACGTGGACGGGTGTACGCTCGTCCACTTGTTGGCTCAACCTGAGCTTTTTTTGGCACGAAACACCCAACGCATGCCACAGAACAGTGCTGACGTCGAGCTACTGACAAGTGGACGCGTTCCCTCGACCCTAAACCCTAAACCCTAGACCCCCTAAAACGTAAAAGCCTGAATCCTAAAGCCCCTGCTACGGGGAACCATTGAGGACCGCATCAACAACATCACGGTGAAGCAGCTGGGCCGCCTGTCGGGCACCGTGGAGGCCTACAGCGCGGGTCTCATGAAGGTGGGGTCTCACGGATAGCGCTCGCCAAGTCATCTCACGCGTGTTGAAACCTCGTTTCTTGAGTCAAATGCCACCCGCCTGATGAGCTGAGACCGTGCCAACACCAGCCCGTAGAGACTGATGGACAGTGCTTGCCATGTCGTCAAACGCGTGTTGAACCCTTGTTTCTTGAGTCAGTTGGCATCCTATGACGTGGCGTAGTGCTCGCCACTTCATCAAACGTATGTTGACTTCTCGTTTCTTGACTGAGATGGCATCCTATGACGTGGCGAGCACTATCCATCAGTCCCTACGAGAAGGTGGTGGTGGTGAAGAGCGAGGCGGAGGAGGAGGAAGAAAAGCCGGCGCCCGGGATATTAGGCAGCTGGGTCAGCGGTGGCGGGCTGGGCAATTTGCGACGAGATTGCGGCAAGTGGGGGCAGGGGTGGAAGTGCTCGCACTGGTGAGGTGCTGCCAGGGGCTTATACTCGTCCACTTCTCAGCTCAACCTGAGCCGTCCTTGTCACCGCAATCCACTGACACCACCCAATGTTTCCCTCAAAAGGTTTCTCACGTTGAGCCAAAAAATGCACGTGTGTAAGCCCCTGGGAGGTGCCGGTTGGACCCCGTGTTGAAAGCGCCTGGTGTCAGCAGCTCAGCACTTGAAACTTACATTCGACCATCTGCTTTCAATTATGCTTTTCCAGTTTCAACTTGCGGCATTACGCACTGGAAGAAGGGGAAGGAGTTCAGGCGGACACCTTCCTCGCAAGTGGAGATTGTGGGTTCCAACGGTGGGGGTGGTGCAGCTTGACCCTATGAAACCCCCGTTTGAACCCGGACGTATACGGATATAGGGTCAAGTGCATATGGATACAGGGTCAGATTCATACGGATATAGGGTCATGTTTGTACAGATATAGGGTCAGATCTGGCGTTGCAGGTTGACCCTATCAGACCCACGTTGGAAGCGCTTGAAACGAATCGCTTGAAACTAGAATATGATACACTGCTTTCAGTTTTGCTTCAATTTTGCTTTCAGTTCCAACTTGCGCCGCTATACAATGGTTCCACTGGCGCCCCAGCGGGGCCGGAGGAGTGAGTTGTGTTCATAGGCGGGTGAGCCGTGTTGATAGGCGGGTGGATTGATACTACACTGTCACGCATTGATACGCGGGTGAGTGGCAGTGATAGTCGCGTGAAACGCATTTGATACTACACGAATGCTCGTTGATAGGCTGGTGAGTGGCAGTGATAGGCGGGGTGAGTCACATTGATAGGCGAGTGAGTCGCATTGATAAGCTGGCATCCCATCTTCGCTCTCCTCCACGCGTTTTCGCCCTGTTGAAAGGTTTTAATATTATGATTTATCCATCTCGCAGTCCCAAAGGATTGCGAGTTTTGAAAGCTATTAAGAAACAAATAATTAGTGGTCAACACAGCGGCAATACATAATTAATAAAATCCGGCGACAATGACCTCGCGGGGCGTACACTAGTAACTTTTACTCTTCACTAACGTTCATCGAGCCCCAAACCGCTTCACATGGTGAGTATTAACCATCTTGTGAAACGCCTTGGGGCTAGTAGTCCCTAGTCACTACATTCCTCCTCCTCCTCCTCGACTCCCTCCTCCTCCTACTCGACGTCCTCCTCCTCCTCCTCCTCGGAGTCGTCCCCCACAAGGATCTCCGTACTAAAGTTCAACGGCACACTAAGTGCACGCATCTACGATTACTCGTAGCGTCAGAACGATCAGACGCCTACGGGGGGCAAAGCTGAAGCCTGGTGCCTCCTCATACACACTGACGCGTCTCTCTTTCTCTCTCTCAGACGCCGCTGATGATGTTTGACAAGCAAGAAGCCCTTGTTCACAGCAAGCTTTCGCTGTGCCACTAGTCGTGCCTGAAAGGCAGACCGAAGTCGGCCTGTATGAAATCGGCCGAGCTCTTTTTCACCTGGTTTATGTATTGGGGCGCCGTGATCTAGGGCCGCAAATGGAAATCGAAAATTTGTGACGATTTATGACCCACCGATATTGTCACATGCTGCCGGAACCACCCAACGTATCCCACACAAAGCGTTTACGTTGAGCCGAGATGTGGACGAGTGCATGGGCCTACTCTCGTCCACTTTTCGGCTCAACGTAAGCACGTCTTATGGGATACTCTGTGTTTGCGGGCGGGGTCAATGACGAGAAACGGCTCAGGTTGAGCTGAAAAGTGGACGAGTGTAAGCCCCTGGACGAGTGTAAGCCCCGGGTTTCAACTCACACCGCCCCGCCTCGCTATCAGAGCTCGTGAGTTTGCTCATCGGGGTTTAGGGTTGTAAGATTTAGGGTTTCGGGTGTCGGGTTTAGGGTTTTAGGGTTTAGAGTTTCATCTCACACCGCCCCGCCTGGCTATCCGAGTCGCGTTTGCTCATAGCGGCAGAGTAGGCATCTTCGGCCGCGGCGGAGACTGATACTTTGGCGACCCGTGTCTGGCGACTGATGAAACCCAGGGCCAGGGCCTTACACTCGTTCACTTTTTGGCTCAACGTAAGCGCTTTCTGTGGGATGGGGGTTGCATGTAGGGGTTGTTGAGGGGGTGTTTAGGGGGTAATAGGGGGTGTTTAGGGTGTAATTTGTGTAATTTGTGTGAGAAACGGCTCAGGTTGAGCGGCAAAGTAAACGAGTGTAAGCCCCTGCCCAGGGCTCGTCCGATAGGAGCCAGGGCCCGCCCGATAGGGACTGATGGATAGTTCTCGCCACATTGTCGAACGCGTTTTGAGCTCTCTGCTTCTTGCGTTAAACCCAGTCTCTGGGTCATTTACCACGCTGAAAGCCCTCATATCATTCGTCGAGAGAGTGATTCACTGAAATTCGATTGGCTGGATCCTTTACACGTGTCGCGCCAATTTTAAACGTACATGTGTATCGTCCCTGACTGGTCAATGGACGGTCCATAATTTCTCCGCGTTCCTGATTCGTCGAGAGGCTGTAGTTGGGGGGGACGTTACGGGGAAGTCATACCGCAGACTAATTTAAATCGGCATCCGATGACGTGGCGAGCACTATCCATCAGACCCCACCTCCCGATGGCACTGATCCGGGGTTTCTGCGATCCCGACGTGCCGTTCCGTAGCGGCGCACGTTGAATTTGAAAGGAACAATGATAAGCGTTTCAGCATTGTTTAGTTTCAAGCGCTTAGATTTGAGCGCTTTCAACATGGGTTTCATAGGGTCAACCTGCGCCGCCCTACCGTTCTCGAGGAGCCGTTCCTGTTCCACGTTGTTCTTGCGCCAGGGTGTAGAGGCGCACGTGGAAATTGAGAGCATACTTTGAAAGCGGTACATCATATGATAGCTTCAAGCGCTTAGTTCCAGGCGGTTTCAACTCGGGTTTCATAGGGTCAACCTGCACCGCCCTGCCAGGGCGGCTCTGCGCTCTCCACCAGGACCTTGTTGGCAAAGTCCATCGTCTTTAGATAGCCCCGGTACCAGGGGCTTACACTCGTCCACTTTTCAGCTCAACTTGAGCGCTTTGTATGAGATAGGGGGTGCGCGTAGGGGTTGTGTAGCCCGTGTTAAGGGGGTGGTAGGGGGTGTTTGGG
>Ga0307489_10002832_pt1 | contig 11598 bp, 14 predicted proteins | sample SB12metaG_FD_202247 | JGI IMG/M metagenome (GOLD analysis project Ga0307489, IMG submission 202247) | Sea-ice brine microbial communities from Beaufort Sea near Barrow, Alaska, United States - SB 1.2 | ecosystem: Environmental > Aquatic > Marine > Coastal | place: USA: Alaska | collected...
TGATAGTTTGGGAGTGATTCTTCAGGAAAATTAGGGCACCTGAAGTGCCTTTTTAGAAGGGCACACCCATTGGGTTTTGTGATCTTTGGAGATCAATTAATTTTAACCCCTAGTTTAGCAAAAGAGTGAACATAGTGCTTTGTAATGTAAGGTTCCGATTTGGCAATTAACTGGTGCGTACTAGTAATCAGATCTCTCCGGAACTGGCTACCAAAGTTCCTATTCTCATGCCGATCCCACAGACAATACAAGACCTGGAAACCAAATCGAAGAAACGTGAACATATCCAGATGATAACTGTCGCGCGTATACTCTAACTTTTTACTGACGTGAGTCAAGCGCTTTCATAGATGGATCCCTCGCCTGGCAGGGCCAAATCGTTCTGTTTATATCGACGGGATATTTTAAGGCCTTTTCCAAACTGTCGTGCGAACAGCACCGCGCACATGGTCGGGGCTCAACTCGCGTTGTATACCTCGACGCCCCCCCGTGGGGCTCGTGTTTGGCTTCCTTGAGGCGGCTTGGACCACTGTGCGCACAGCGCCGCACTTTGGTTCTGCCTCGTCTGCTCCTGAGCGTTGTGATAGTGCCCCCTGTTGACTGGCCATTTCCTGTTGACGGGTGCTCTTTCCCCCCTCCCCGAGGTTGGCATCTTTGCGACTTATGCGCGAGGCCAACCTGCTCGGTGGACGTGGACGACCACTTCGTCCGTGGGGGGTGGTGGCGGTGGTAATCAGGAGGGGGCGTGTGAGGTCGCGTGTGCGGTTGCGACACAACGTCTGTTTTGAGGAGGTGTAGTTGGTGATGCTACTGCACGGTGTGTGCCGCAGCAAAGGAGGTGTGGTGAGGCTCTTGGCACGGCGATTGCCCCGGCGCGGAGGAGGATGATGCGGCTGCCGGCACGACCAGTGCCCCGCGCCGCGGAGCAGGAGTACGAGGCTGCCAGCACGACGAGTGTCCCAAGCCACGGAGGAGGATCACGCGGCTGCCAGCACGACGAGTGTCCCAAGCCACGGAGGAGGATGACGCGGCTGCCAGCACGACGAGTGCCCCGCGCCGCGGAGGAGGATGACGCGGTTGCCGGCACGACTAGTGCCGCGCGCCACGGAGGAGGATGACGAATGTTCTAGTGCGGAGGTGGAGCATGAGGCTGCTGGCATCGGCGAGCGCCCCAGCGCGGAGAAGGATGACCCGACAGCAGGAGGGTGGCGAGGCTGCTGGCACGGCGAGTGTCCAGTGGTGACAGAGGATGAGGCTGCTGGCACCGGCGAGTGCCCCAGCGCGGAGGAGCAAGGCCCGGCTGCTGGCACAGCGACTGCCCATTTTGAAGAACACCCGGCGGCGGGCACAGTGTGTGCCCCAGTGAGGGGGAGGGTGTTTAAGGAGGGGAGGGTGAGCGGGAGCACGCTCTTAGGTGGTCATAGGGGGGGTTTGGGGCATGAGATTTGAGTATAGACCACCTCACCGTGCACTTCGGTCCCCGGGCGCTGAGGTCGATAGGCGCCGACATTAGCCTGCACTGCGGCCAATTAGCCGCAGGCAGTACGAGGCAGGGTCAGCCTTTAGGATCCAACCTTACTTACGGACAAATGCTCACGCCGTTGATAGGAGTCTCGCCTTGAACTTACGATATTCGGATTCAGATGGTCCGCGCGGTCACTGTACGTGGCGCTTCGTTCCGCGCGTCGGCCACATCTCGTAGCAATTCCACCGAACATCATCAAGATCGTCAAAACACGCGACGGAGCGCCGTTCACCGTGAGGTACGCCTTTCAAGACCCCTCCCCGCGCGCTCGCCACGTCGTGTACGCGCGCAACGGCGTGAGCAAAACGCGTTCAAGATGCGCTTTCACATTGCGTGTTCGATAAACCGATCTTGGGACAAATGCGATCAAGGGTCATTTTGGGTTTAAATTCCAAAGGAAACGCCTTTCAAATCCATTATATCGCGCTGAGCGCTAATGTTACTTTCAGACTGACCCTGCCTCTCACCGTAGTTATGATTTTCACCTTTCTTCTGTTCTGTTCCTGATTGAGGCAATCGACGCAGTTTCGCTCCCAGTAGTTCACGTGGAATCGCGAAGGGTGATTTTCGCCGTTTTGGCAGCACCTTCATTTTTTCGAATGACGAAAAGACACATGGAACATACGGAATTTCTCAGGGATGTTTTCCAACGAGTGTTCTGTTTGTGCGTATTTTCACCGCGACAAAGGGGGGGGCTCCAATGGAACTAACTACCGGGGGAGGGGTAGTATGCACAGTAAGTACAGGGCTGAGCTGGACGATAACGTGCCGACAGGTGGCTCACGCGCGGAAACGCGTTCAGCGTCGCCGACCGAGGATTCTCGGGATTTATTCTGTGGGAGACCGCCATGAACCCCCCGTGAAAAGCGTTTCCCACCGTCCCGCGTGCCCCGATCGGGTCGCGCGCGCCATTTTGGAGGCCCGTTCCTCATCTCACGAGCAATGCGTCGTCGTAACGTCCCCGGTTCCGCGCCGGTTTCCACCCAGTCCACACCATTCCTTTGTCGCCTTGGCACTCTGCGCCCGAATCCGGGCTCCGTTTTGAGTGGGTCGACTGTTTCATGATGCATATCGGGTGTAGTTGCCTCTCAACTTTATGCCAAAATTTGGTGGTCTAATGACTAAAAAAACGAAACAGTCGAGACTTAGCGCACAGCGCGATATAGCACGAATGCACGGGAATTAGCGCATCGCGGCGCCGCCGCAACGAACGCGCCGTCGCCGCCGCCGGTGACACTCTTGCACAAACCTTGCGAGGCACCGTAGATGGCGCCGGTTCCCCGGGCGGGATTTTCCGAGCACGGCCCGCCGAGCCACATCTCGGAACATTCTTGGCCAGCTCAGCCCTATATCTGAGAAGCTGAATTGACCACGCCCAAAGTCGAATGTGTCACCCGAACAAGTCAATTTACCACCCCCGAACAAGTCAATTGACCACACGCTGTCCAGACCGTCGGCAACGGGTAACAAGCAACAAAGCATTTGCTTGTATTTTGTTCAACGGTTTCGCCATTTAGACCGTGCCAGGTAGCCAAAACGCGTCCGATGAAATATTAGCAAGACTGAGATTTCGCAAGCGATCTCGCCGGTATGTGAGCAGTAATTGGGGGTCTATGACTCAAGAGAACAAAACCACAGCACACAACGCGTCCTCCACCGGGGGTGGGCCTGCGGCATCTTCGCCCACGTCGACGCCATGCGCGCGGGTTGAACCAACGACAAGCCAGCTTACGAGGCGGTGAATGTCTTGTTCGCAACGTCACGGGTTCATAGCTTGCGGACATGCCGTACAAAGAGTGCCGCACAGGCCGCTTGGCGCCGGCTGTGTCCCGTCAAAACAGTTCGCTGAAGGTCAAAGTTCAGAATACGAAATGCTGACACACTCTTCGCCGGCGCCAAGCGGCCTGTGCGGCGCTCTGTGTACGGCGTGTCCGCGAGCTATATACCCATGAAGTCGATAACAAGACATTCACGGCCCCGTAACCTGGCTGGTCGTTTGTTCAACCCGTGTGCATGGCGTCGACGTGGGCGAAGATGCCGCAGGCCCCATCCCGGCCGAGGACGCCTTGCGTGCTGAGGTTTTTTCTCTTGAGTTATAGACCCCAAAATTCTGCCCACATACCGACGATATCGGTTGTTGGGAAATCTCGTGCTTACCGTTATTCCATCGAACGCGTCTTGGCCACCTGGCACGCGCACGGTCTAAATGGCGAAACCGTTCAAAAAGATGAAAGCAACGGAGCCGACCGGCCGACTCTTCGACCTGCGTAAGTCAACAGCCCCTCAAATCGGCTTTTCATCAGGATATGGCGATGTGGCCCCTCAGTTTCTTATGGTAGAGGGGGTCGGACCGCGTAGAGCTTCGCAGTTTTTGTTGGGTACACCAAATGTCGGTCAACGAGGGCAAAAATGGAATCAGCGCATGGGAATTCATCATGACAGGACGGTCAGCCCGACCAGCCACACGTGTTCTCTTTGACGTTAGTGTTTGGTTTTTCGTGTTGCTGTTATTCTTCTTGTGTGGTTCTTGCGATATCCACGTGTTCAAATCGAAACCCCGTTTCATCTTTGCCCGAAGAGCCCTGCATCAAATCGAGAAGCGTTGACCGCCATTTGTGTACCCCAAAAAGTTGATCGGGTGGTTAATTGGACTCTGGATGGTAAACTGGACGCTGGAAGGATGCTTACTCTGCAGACCAGTATTCTATGACTTTATTGTAGTTTGACCTGGGCTGCTCGGGGATTTCGATGATCATGGCGGAAATCGCCGAAAATAACTGCAAAACCCCGCAAATGCCAACACCCCCTTTGGAATCAACAGTGATGAAAATGTTTTTGCGAGCCGCGGGTCTGTCAGAACCCTCTGCTGGTTTCGAACACCTCCCCACCGCCGTTGCGCGCCGTGGTGCGCCGTTGTGCGAAGTTTTCCTCGCGGAGTGCCCCACTGTAATTATACTTTGTACGTATTAATAGAGGTGTCTATCGCCAACCTACGGGCGCGTCACTAAAATCAAGGGCACGCAAGGCATCGATAAAGAGCATGTCCGTCAGTGCAATGTGTACCAGCGAACCTTCGTGCTCTCGCACCTCGTGCCTGTCAATGCAGCGATGAGGGAGGTGACGAGCAGGGAGCGAATTTGGAAAAAATCTCCGGTCGAGTTCTCACTAATACCCCACTGATCAGTGCTAACCGGGCGGCAGGGGAACTCGCGTTCATATGGCGCCCCGCCTGCCCACCCCTCTGTACTTTCCCTCATCATGTAAGTGGCGACGAGGTTGAGACAAACAACTCCAAGGGCGAGGGTGGTCTACTGCAGCCCCGAAGGCGAAACCCAACTCTAGTGGCTCGGGATCGCCGATAACGAACCGCCCATGGCACCTGGAAGATACATGCCCCCGTCGCTCGGACGATTGGGTGGATGAGAGGGAGTTAGGTGGCGGCATCGGGGTTCAGGGTAGGCAGGCAAGATGTGCTTCGCGATTAGATCTTGGTAGCGCTGTGCGGTTGGGGTAGGGGCCACTGTGAGACGAGCTGAGGGGTTTGCGCAATTCTTTCCGGTCAAGCGACGCAATTCGTGGTTACATCACCGGAGGGCGATGGGGGTTTAGCAACGGCAGTGTATCGCGGGCACGGTGTGGCCGTCAATCGGCGCGTCGTAGATGGCTGCAGATTTAGCTCAGGTCACTAGATTTGCCTTGCGGCGCGCGTCGTCGTCTGACTTCGCAAGAGCCGATTGACATGACGACTTTCGCTGTTCGGGATTCTGACGCATTAATGTAAAATTGATGAAGGTTTGCCACCGTAAAGCCCTGTAGAAGACGCGCAGCGCACGCGTGTGTTAGTGGCTGCGTCACTTCCAGAAATTGTAAACACGTGTGGCGACCGAACATCCGGCGTGATTCTCTCGGCCAATCACAGCACGTCAAAATGGCTCACATCAAACTACATTTATGCCCCTCCGGCGCGGCATCCACAGCGTGCCATTTGGGGGTTGAATCCGGACACCACTGTTGTGCGGACGGGTGCTTGGTCGTCTTATCAAATGGACAGCATGGATAGATGACCAAAATCAAGAAACCAAAATAAAGCAAGAACATGGGAGGAACCAAAAAATCACCAACTTTTCCTACGCCCTTTCTCGTCGTTTTGTCCTACAGTCAGACGACCAATTGGATTATCGTGCTTCCGCGCTTTCGGACCTTCTCAGGCAGCAGCCGTCAGAACTCTGCGCGTGAGATGACGCTGTAAACGCCGCCTGGCGGCGGCGCGACGACGTGAATCGCGCGCTCTCAAGTGGCGACACCTTCCGTCGACGATGTATGAGTCGAGACTGGCGGCCGCCGCTTCCGCTGCCGCCGCCGCCTGTGCCGCCGCCGCCATGCGCGCCAGGTTCGTTTGGTCCAGCGTAGGCGGCAAACGCGTCTTTGAAGCTGGTGTGGCCGTCGTCGATCGGCTGGACAGCCACTGATTGTTGCCTTTCAAGACGCGATCTTCAAGCGCGGGGGAAATGCGGCGACGCTCCCATTGAAGGGGATGTTCGCGTGAATTTGGTATCTTAGATGTGTTATGTCACCATCCAGTGCTGTCCGCCGTCGCCCGCGGCCAAACATCCTCGCGCAGCCGCCGTACCCGGTGGAGCCCTCGCGCTAAGTCGACAGCAGTGCGCATTTACCCAGAGGCCCCGAGCTGGGCAAAAAAAATCGTTGTTTTCTCGTCCTTTACACTTTTTGACTCGATTCGGCATGCAGACCAAAATGGCACGCTGTGTCCGGAGCAAAACCGTATTTGGTAAGCTACGAGGCAGGTTTTGCCAAGAACTGCCCGAGAGGTGATTCAGCGGGCTCGCGCTCGTAAAGTCGCGCCCGGGGGACCGGCGCAGTCGACGGCGCCTCTAACGCGCCGTGCGAGAGTGTCGCGGGCAGCGGCGACGGTGCGCTCATCCATGCTGTACGCTGGTGTCGGAAATCGCGTGTCTTTACTTTCTGGAGTCAATAATCCATCAAAAGTTCCATACAAAAGTGTCAACCCAACATACCATAACATGTCAACCGCGGCAACCCACGACAACTAGCACGGTTTCGGACTCAGCGCGCCACGGGGACAAGTGAATGGCTTTGAATAGTGTGATATCGGCGCGCAAACGAAAAACTTAAGACGAGAAAATCTCATGAGAGAGGCACGGGCCTTCAAGATGACACGCGGGACACGAGCGGCGCACGCGGGAGGGTCGGAAATGCTTCTCGCGTGGGTTTTATGGCGAATTGCGTGCGAAGGTTGCCCGGAAACCCTCGGTCGGCGCCGCTGAACGCGTGCTCGCGCGAGAGCCACCTCTCGGAAACTACTTGGCGAAACCTGCCTCGTTCGTACTCGTACGAGGCAGGGTCAGCCTATCTTCGCATATTCACGGAGGTGATGTATTGCCGTTTCGGGATTTGTCCCTATTCTTGAGTCAACTGGTGGGCCGCAGCTCTTCCAACACGAGTTGACAAATCCCTAAACGGCAATAGATCAGCTCCGTGAATATGTGAAGATAGGATCCAACCTTACTTATTGTCAAATGCCCGTGCCGTTGATGGGAGTCTGGCTTTGCAAATACGATGTTCGGTTTGAGACGGTCCGTGCGGTCAACGCTATCTATGAAAGCGCCTGACTCAGTAAGTTATTAGAGCATACGCGCTACGAGGCAGGGTCAGCCTATAGGATTCAACCTTACTTACGGTCAAATGCCCGCGCCGTTGATAGGAGTATCGCTTTGAAAACACGATGTTCGGATTCAGACGGTCCGCGCGGTCACGGTACGCGGCTGTGAGTCGCGCGCGTCGGCCAGATCTCGCGGCAATTTCACCGAACATCCTCAAGATCGCCAAAACACGCGACTGACAGCCGTTCACCGTGCGGTACGCCCTTCAAAACCCCCCCCCGCGCGCTCGCCACGTCGTGTACGCGCGCGACGGCGCGGGCAATTCGCGTTCAAGATGCCCTTTCGCATCGCGAATCCAGGGATCAACCGATCTTGGGTCAACTGCGATCAAGTGTCATTTTGGTTTCAAGATCGGGATTCAAAAAATAACGCCTTTCAAATCCATCATATGGCGCCGAGCGCTAATGTACTTTTTAGGCTGACCCTGCCTCGTACAGTACAGTCAGTCAGGGCCGGGTTCTTAAAACGGGTCTTTTGGTCAGCACTTAACACACTAAGTTGAGATTCACCCAAAATCTAGATTCGGTCGGAATCACCGAAAATATCCCAACATCTCTCACATATCACCCAAAACAGAGATTATCTTGGGCTGCTGCGTCGCGCAGCAGGAGTCTACTGTACTAGAGCTAGTTTTACGGGCGGCTGGCGGGGGTGTGAGCGCGCGTCGCCCGATGGAGGTCCCCGCGGCTGCGGCCCAGGCCGGCTCGGCGCTCATCCTCGAGGAAGTGAACCGGCCTACTGTTCAGCTCGCGTTCTCCGCCGCCTCCCCGCGCTCCCTGTTCGTCGAGTTCGGGGGTCATTTACAGGTTGGGGAGCTTCCGACGGATGTGAATGGCGCGTCGCTGTTGGCGCGGACGCGCTTGGTGAGCGGTTCGTGAGCATCGTGATGACGCTGCTGCGGGGGCCTGCTTCGCGCGTGGGTGATGCCCCGCTCCCGGCGGGGTCTACGCTACGTCCGTGGATGGCTGCTGCGCCGGGCGCCGCGGGGGCAACGCGAGGGCTGGCTGGTGTCAGTGCGGTTTCCGAGTTTTGAGTCACCATGGGGGGCCCGTGTGCGCTGGCATGTATTCGACCGCGGGGGGGGAGGGTGACGGGGGGAGGGGGCGGGTAAGGGGGCGCGGCACGCGACTGCGCCGAAAGTACGCGGCGAGCGGGCGGGCCCGGGCCGGGGGGTGCCACCACCACCTCCGCCGGGCATGTGCACGGCGCTGACGATCGACCTGCACTCAACAGTCAGATATGATCTAAGGTTTTGCTGACTTTGGGGGTCTATTGGCGGTCTAACTTAGTCTGTTTTAAAAGCGCGCATCCGGAAAGACCCAGTCTCCGCTATGACTACCCCCTGCCCCCCCCGAATTCAGCCTCTCGACCAATCAGGGACCGTGACATCATGATGGTCTGTTCATCGACGAATCAGGGACGATAGCGGTTTCATTTCAGATTTGGCCAGATTTGGTGAGATTTGGTCAGGAAGTTCTAGCCAATCACAGATCTCCAAGGCGCCACGTGGACCAATCACAGGGGCTACTCTAGGCCCCCCAGGGGGCCGGAGACTGGGTTTAAACCCAGTCTCCGGTTTGACTACCCCCTGCTCCCCCCGAATATAGCCTCTCGACCAATCAGGGACGTGTGGAAATGATGGACTCTCCATTGACCAACCAGGGACAATACACAATTACGTTCAGAATTGGCGCGAAACGTGCAAAAGATCCGGCCAATCAAATCTCAGTCAATCACTCTCTCGACCAATCACATGAGGGTCTTCAGGCGCTGATCAGTGCCGGAGACTGGGTTTAAGAACCCGGCCCTGACTGACAGTTATCATCTTGAAATTGTCACGTTTCTTCGATTTGGGTTCCAGGTTTTGTATTGTCTGGATCCCGTGGACGACTCCATACTTTGCAGTTCTGGGAGGTGTTGAAATCGGTATCGGAGCTTTAGACTGGGGATCTTGAGTTTAACCGATCTAGATTGTCAAATCATCTGTGGACGCGAATTCTCGGTGAGACGACCGCGGCGTCAAGTCGATCTGATACTTTCCCGACGCGCGAGAGCAAAGATCGCTTGCGATGCCCAGACGAACGCGTAGGGCGGCGGTCACGGCACTCACCCAAAGTGGAACGAAATCACTCAAAGTGGAACGAAATCACTTGACGAAGAGTGGAACGAAATCACCCCCTATTTACACTAATAAGGGGCAGATGAGGGGGCTAAAGAGGGTATCTGGCGCCACGCAAAGGGGTGCCCGCCTGCTGCGTTGGTTTTGTTCGAAATGCCGCGTCACGCCCTGCACCATCGCGAGAGTTCGGGGGTCGCACCGGGCGCATGGTTGATGGATGTCCTCCAGAATCTGCCCGGCGGGTCCGCAAAGCACCTGCAATAATCGTCCACCGCCTTTTGTCCGGCGAAGACAGTGGAAAGCTCCCGTGTGGTCGCGTTTCCGGACGATCTGGGGTTTTCTGGACCAGAGGGAGCCTGCTGACACTCAAGGTCTGCGCGGGGACAAGGGCGGCAGACGATCATCGCAGGTGCTTTGCGGACCCGCCGGGCAAGTTCTGGCGGAGATCCATCCACCCTGCGCCCCGCGCGACCCCCGAACTCTCGCGATGGTGCAGGGCGTGATGCGGCATTTCGAACAAAACCAACGCAGCAGGCAGGCACCCCTTCGCTGGCGCCAGATACCCTCTTTAGCCCCCTCATCTGCCCCTTATTAGTGTAAATAGGGGGTGATTTCGTTCCACTTTTCGTCAAGTGATTTCGTTCCACTTTGGGTGTTTTCGTTCCACTTTATATAGGGCTGAGCTGGCCAAGAATTGCCCGAAAGGTGGCTCACGCGCGGAAGCGTGTTCAGCGTCGCCGACCGAGGGTTTTCAAGACTCGTTTTTTGGCAGGTCGCAATAAAACCCCGAAAGAAGCGTTTCCCGCGCTCCCGCGTGCGCGATCGCGTCGCGCGCGCCATTTTGGAGCCCCGTGCTTCATCTGATGAGCAATGCGTCGTCGTAACTTCCCCGGTCTTGCGCCGTTTTCGCACCATTCACCACCATTCATTTGTCTCCTTGGCACGCTGAGTCCGAAACCGTGCTCGGTTTTCACTGGGGCGCAGTACTCAGCCCGCAACGGGGTGCGACCCAGGCATAATTTTTGGTGGTCTAATAACTCAAGAAACGAAAAAGACGAGAGTTAGCGCAGAGCGCGATATAGCACAAATACACGGGAACTAGCGCGTAGCGGCGCCGCCGCAACGAGCGCGCCGCCGCCGGCGCCGGCGACACTCCCGCACGACCCCTTCGAGGCGCCACAGACCGCGCCAGTTCCCCTGGCGGGACTTTCCGAACGCGCCGCCGCCGAGCCACGTCTCGGGCAATTCTTGCCCTGCTCAGCCCTGTAGTGATTTCGTTCCACCTGTTCAGATCCTTATTCCGCATACCCCACTTCCAAGGTTCCAGTACCGATTTCAACACCTCTCAGAACTGCATAGTTGTACGAGGCAGGGACAGCCAAGATCTACCATTGGCGCTTCGCGCGGGTAAGTTATTTTGAAAGGTGTTTTTCTTGGAATGTGAAACCAAAATCTGGATTGATCGCAGTTGACCCAAGATCGGTTGATCGAAAGCTTCGCGATGCGAAAGCGCATCTTCCGCGCGTGTTTCTCACTCGACGGCGCCGCGACTCGAGCCGCGGAGAGCGGCGAAGGGGGGTTATCGACCACGGTGGTCACGGTGAGCGGCACTCCGTCGCGAAATTTCGCGCGCATCTTCCGTTTCCATCTTGCAAATTGCGCGTCGTGGCCGAATCGCGCGACGGAGTGGCGTCCACCAAGACTAAAACGTACCTTCTGATTCCGAAACTATGCGTTTCATCGCGAGACTCCTATCAACGGAGTGAGACAGTTCCTATCAACGGGTGCTGATACTGGCTGTCCCTGCCTCGTAGTTGGCGCCCGACTCGAGTGGGATCGATGAGAATCCGTCCAGATATTTCCGATTTTCGAGATCTGGCGACCCCTCCTCTGACCGCCTCACCACGAAAGCCCATACGATCTGAACCCACTTATTTCAAGTGCGATTCGCGCGCGTCTTATTTTGCCGCGCGCTCTGCGTCTGTGTCTGGCAGTGGCAGGGGCGCCGCGACGCCATCTTCGCGACGCCATGCCCGCTGTATCTTTCAGCGACGCGCCAGGCTCTTAGGAGTTGGACTGCTTTGTTACAACGTGCATGATGTATTCATCCAGGCGCGCTATTCTGAAAACGAGACACCACGGCGCACAAGGCGCATCGCTGGCGTCAGATTGGTGCAAACCGTTTGAGGTGACACTCGGGAGCCGCCGCTAGCTCAACCCGACTCGCCGCGAGTTGGGCGCGCCGCCTGAAC
>Ga0307489_10002833_pt1 | contig 11595 bp, 14 predicted proteins | sample SB12metaG_FD_202247 | JGI IMG/M metagenome (GOLD analysis project Ga0307489, IMG submission 202247) | Sea-ice brine microbial communities from Beaufort Sea near Barrow, Alaska, United States - SB 1.2 | ecosystem: Environmental > Aquatic > Marine > Coastal | place: USA: Alaska | collected...
GAGGAGGAGGAGGAGGAGGAGGAGGAGGAGGAGGAGGAGGAGGAGGAGGTGGAGGAGGAGGAGGAGGAGGAGGAGGGGGAGGGCTCTAGTTGCAGTGACCCCCCTGCCACGTTCTCGCGCGAGAGGCCTTCCACGTTCATCAGATGCATGATTGTCTTTGGCACTGCGTGTTTTATTCCGAGGTTAGGGACTGATGGATGGTGCTCGCCACGTCAGCAAGCTCGTTTTGAACGCTTGTTTCTTGAGTCTAATGACATCCTATGACTTCAACCCTTAAAGGCTTTTAGGGACTGTCCGCTTGACATGGCGGAGGGGGCTGGTCAATGCTCGCCATGTGAAGCGCCTTGGGGCTGGACGAACGTTAGGCCGACCCAATTCGATTTCGAGATTCGAGCAACCCCCGGGACCGATTTTGGGCGATTTTGGAGGAGTCGGATCGGTTCCTGGGTCATTTTGCCCATGCGACGCAGCTTGTTCTGAATTTAGGGTTGCTGATGAGTTTAGGGTTTATGTCAGGGGTCATTTGGCTCAGACACTTTAGACCAACTCGCTGATTCGACTCGCCCCCCGCGAATCCGACCAAACTGTTGCTCGGATCCTGAAATCCACTTGGGTTGGCCTTAGTTTAGAATATTGACGTGGCGAGCAATATCCATGAGTCCCTACCCGAGGTGCGAGACCGCGTCCACAAAGCGTTTGTGCAGCGGCGGGGTCCACACCAGCTGGTACGTTCTATCCACCAATCAGAGTGTTCGATCAACTTACATCCACCAATGAGAGCGCTTGGTCAAGTTACACTTACATTCACCATCCAATGAGAGCGTTCGGGCAAGTACAATTCACCAATGAGAGTGTTTGGTCAAACTACGTCCACCTGTCAGAGTGTTTGGTCCAGTCACATCCACCAATCAGAGTGTTTGTGGTCAAGCCACGTCTACCAATCAGAGTGTTTGGTCAAGTTATATCAGCCAATCAGAGTGTTTGGGGTAGTAACATGCACCAATCAGAGTGTTTGATGATAAAGGACATCCACCAATCGGAGTGCTTGGTCAAGTTACGTCCACGAAACACAGTGTTTGGTCACGCTTGTGCAGAAGCGGGGTCCACACCAGCCGCGGACGCTTCAGCGCGGCCGCATCGTCATCCATCCTGGCTTCATCCATGCTCATGCCGTCGTCCAGGGGCGTACACCCGTCCACGTTTCGGCTCAACGTTACACACTTTATGTGGCATACGCAGGGTGAAGGCAGAGTGTCAGTGACAAAAAAGGCTCAGGTCGAGCTGAAAAGTGGACGAGTGTAGGCCCATGCCGCCGCCTCCGTCCTGGCCTGAGTCGCGGGTTCGCTTGAAGTCGAAGCTACCTCCCAACAGGGGCTTACACTCGTCCACTTTTCGGCTTGAGGGGAGCAATTTTTGAGGGAATCGATGGATGGTTTGAGTGGATTTCAGCGATGAAATGGCTCAGGTTGTATTGAGAAGAGGATGAATGCCCCTCGATACGGCAATAAATCTTGGCAGACTGGGGTCAGTCGGCTTGAAATTGCGGAGAGGGCTGGTTAAGCTCACCATGTGAAGCGCCTGGGGCTAGATGAACGTTATGAAACAAAAGTTGAGAAGGGGACGAGGCGAAGGCCTTGCCGCCGTCCATGCCCGAGTCGCGGGTACGCTTGAAGCCCTCGAAGTCGAAGCTGCCGCGCCCGCCTGGAGCGCCTGCCTGTAACCAGGGGCTTACACTAGTCCACTTTTCAGCTCAACCTCAGCCATTTTGGTCACACCGCCTCGTGTCCCCGTGTCTAATAGACTGGGGGGGAAACATGCACCCAACGTATCCCACGAAATGTGCATACACTGGGCCGAAAAGTGGACGAGTGTAAGCCCCTGCCTGTAACGCCATCATGTGATGGTACGACACCGACGGGTCCACTGGAACCACCCCTGGCTGCATCGGCATCGCCCCTGGCGGCATTGCACCCGGTGGCAACCCGTGCGGCATCGCGAGCCCCCCGCCCGGCTCGCCCGCCCGCCCGTATGCCATAGGGTTCATCATATCACCCGGCTGCATTGCACCTGGCGGCATCCCTGACGGCATCGCGATTCCCCCGCTCTGTGGCACCGCACCTGGTTGCATCGCACCCGGCTGCATCGCACCCGGCTGCATTGCACCCAGCTGCCACGCGCCTGGCGGCATCCCTTGCGGCATCGCACCCGACGTCGTCCCACCTGGCGTCATCCCTCCCAGCGGCATCCCTTGCGGCATCGCGATGCGCCCGCCCTGGTCGCCCGGCTGCGCGTACATGTCGTAGGGCCCCGGGGGCATGCCCGGGGGCATGCCTGGGGGCATGCCTGGGGGCATGCCTGGGGGCATGCCTGGGGGCATTCCAGGGGGCATTCCAGGGGGCACGCCTGGGGCCGCGGGCGGGGCGAACTGCACAGGGCCCGGGTACCCGAAAGCCCCACTAGCCATCGCCGCGGCGGCGGCGGCGGCGGCGGTTGGGTTCCCGCCGGGCGGCATAGTGTGCGGATGGTACGCGGAGCACCCTGGCATATGCGCGCCGGGGGGCGCCATCTGCTGCTGCTGCTGCGGCGGCGGCGGCACGGCATCCCCGCCCGCACCTTCGCTTGCCAGTGAACGTTGGATCATCGGAACTGCCGGGCCGTACGAGTACTCTGCTGGTACCGGGCCCTGTTCCGGAACATTCCCCGCCCCTGGCGGCCCCGCCCCCAGTGCGAGCGATTCCGGCGCGTGGCGGAAGCCCCCGCTGAGTGTGATGCCGAACGCGGTCGCCAGCTCCGGCGTCAGGAGCTGGCTGCCCATGGATGGTAACTGCGCCATGCCTGGCAAGCCTTGCTCCCAGGCCTGCAGCAGAGCCTCGCGCTCGCCCCGCTCAACCTGAGCCATCCCGGGACGCGCCGCGCGCCGCGGGTTCCGAACGAAGCTTGCGGGACCAGCCGGGTCGCCTCGTGCGTCGGTCGTGTGCTGCCGCACGTGCTCCAAGCCTCCAACAGCGTGCGCGAGCGTCTCTCTCACACTGGGCTTCGTCAGCATTGGCGGTCGTCAACCCTGAACGCCTGAAGTCAGGCTCGCTTTCGGATTTTAGCGCGTGGCGGATCCGGTCATCTGACACGTGGCACCGTTTGAAGTTGAGAAGTGCCGGTTTATTATGAGCGGGTTTTGCGGAATGTGTCTTTGCGATTCAAGGACGCCCGACGACGCCGCCGCCCTGTACTCATCCCTTTCCGCAAGGAACGTGTAGCACGTTTTACAGGTACTCTTGACTGTAGCCTGGGACGTGGAGTGTGTTGAGCAGAGCTGACCTTGTGCCGTTGTTCGTCATTTTGGATTATCCAAAGGGCGCATTGACCTGACCGACAGACGACAGCCGTAACGACATCCTCCGCACTCAAAGCTCGTAGCGCAGAGCAAGCCAGCGCGCGTGTCCGCCCCTGCCCCCGCCGCCGCGCCGCAGCATGAGCGACGGCGGCGGCTACACGGAGGGGTTATCGTTGCCCGGGACGGCCGAGCCCGAGCCTGACAAAGACATCTGGGACTCGGGGGATACGACACTCTTCAGCCCAGTCGCGCCCGCGCCCGCGCCCGCGCCCGCGCCCGCGCCCCTGGGTATGGCCCACATATCGCTCGCCACGTCACCCAACGCATTGCGCGAGGAACCTCGTTCCTGCACACGGGGGCCAGGGCGAAGGCCTGGTGCACCCTTCCTTATACACACGAAACGTCTCTCCCTCTCTCTCGCTCTCTCAGACACTCCTTGCTTGACTTAGTAACGGCATCCTATCACGTGGCGCCGCGTCGTTATACGTGGCGCCGCGCGGACCTGAGGGGGCGCGAGGCAGCGTGCGCCATTGGGGCGGCGACGAACATCGCGGTTGTTATTCGCGGTCGTTCGGGGGAGCCGGGGGAGGGGGAAAGCGCGCTGTTTGCAGCGGCTTGGTTGATGCGGAGTGATTCGTCATCTTCACGTGGGCAATGCAATACACCTCACAGAAAATAAAAGAAACCCTGCCAGGCCCTACCGCCTGCGGCCGTGCCCCCAGAGCCGCCGGCGTCCGGCACCGCCGCGCTCTCCGGGTTCAGGAGTCAGAGTGCCGCCCCCGTGCCCCTGGTATGGACTAATGCAATCGTGCTCGCCACGTCATGGAAAGTAGTTTCAGTCAACACACAAGGGTTGAAAATGCGTTTGATGACATCGCGAGGACTATTCATTGATGGTCCCTAGCCCCCGGAGACGCCAGCAACCGGCACCGCCGCTCTCGCCGGGTTCAGGAGTCAGGGTGTCGCCCCCGCCACCGCGCACCCGAGCGTGATGCATGACGACGTCGCGGCGTCGTCGGGGCCAGGAGCGCACGGGTAGGGGCTTACACTCGTCCACTTTTCGGCTCAACGTAAGCGCTTTCCGTGGGATAGGAGGTGCATGTAGGGGTTGTTCAGCGGGTATGCAGGGGGTGTCAGGGGTTGATAGGGGGTGTTTCTGGGGTATTTTGTGTCGGAAACGGCTCAGGTTGAGCTGAAAAGTGGACGAGTGCAAGCCCCTGCACATGGACAGCCCGCTATCGACGGCGGAGGGTTGAAGCCGGCACTGCGCGAGGAGAGCTCCACGAGGGCGTCGGCAGGGGCTTACACTCGTCCACTTTCCAGCCCAACCTGAGCCGTTTCTGAAACAAAAACACACCCTGCCCACTGCCTATTACCCCCTAGCACCCCCTGAGCAGCCCCTAAACGACCCCTAGACGCGCCCCCTATCCCGCAGAAAGCGCTTACATTGAGCTGCAAAGTTAACGAGTGTAAGCCCCTGGGCGCCGACACATCGCAGCAGCGCAGCTTCGTCCCTCAGTCCCTCGCGTGAGGCAGGGACTGATGGCCATGTCATGGGATTCCAACTTAACTCAGAAAAACCAGGGTTCACGATGCGTTTGACGACGAGGCAAGCACTATCCAATGCTCGCGACGTCATTCAACGCTAAATAAACTCAAGTAACGAGGATTCATAATGCATGCGATGACGTGGCGAGCACTCAGGTGACGCGCCACTATCCAGTGCTCGACACGTCATAGTATTCCAGCTTAAACAACAAAAGAATTCTCATGCAGCGTTTTGTGACGCGGCAGCGCAGCGTCATCCATCTGACCCTCGCGCAAGTCTAGCGTCAAAAGCAGAATGGCGCAGCGGAACGACAGCACCATGGTGAGGCGGTGCAGGTCGACCCTATGAAACCCGTGTTGAAAGCGCCTGGAACCGGGCGCTTGTAACTGAAATGTGATAAACTGCTTTCAAGTTTTGCTTTCAATTTCAACATGCGCCGCTACACCATGAGCGAGATGTGGGATGACAAGGGCAACCTGCGGGTGGGGCTATACTTATCGCCCCTAAACTAGTCTACTAACCACTAGCCCCTGAACTAGCTTAAATCAGCTAGTTTAAACCCCCCTATTTTACTCAGCCGCTGCAGTCCCCAATACTAACCCACTGACCCACTCATCACTAGCCCCTAAACTACCTTAAACTAGCCTTATAATTATATAACCCATCCCCATCGCAAGCACTAACTTATTTGACAAGCATAGGTGGGACTGGCGTTGTTTGCGCCAGTGAACACCATCGGGTGAATAGTGCCCTCAGGTTGTCACTGGCGTTTGAACGCTCCAACCCCCGGTTCTTGAGTTGAGCGGTATTCGGCGAGCGGGGCTTCTGAAGGCACTATCTGTGGGTGGGGCTGGCGCTGTCCGCGGCCGTGGACACCGTCGGCGGCGGAGGGGTCAACGGCAGGGGCTTACACTTGTTCCCATTTCAGCTCAACTTGAGCACTTCCTTCCACCGTAAAACGCAACTTAACTCATGAGGGTGTCCTGGAGTTGCTCAAGTTGAGCTCCAACGCGAACGAGTGTAAGCCCCTGGTCAACGGTCTGACCGAGAACGGTCAGGTCGTCATCACGCAGGCAGGGGGATCGCTGACGGACTGACTGAGAACGAGCTCTCGACCGAGATCCCCTCTACTTTCCAGAATCAGGTAGTTTCACACTGACCCTCCCAGTTTCTTAAAGTAGAGGGTCGCCAACCGCCTATGACCCTCCTGCCAGGAGCAGTACCGCCTGATGTATCTCATCAGCCGTCTGCAGAACGTCGCCATCCAATTCGATGATAGGATCGAGACGGAGAGGTCCCAAGATTGGTCCGGATCCAGGCCGACCACTCCAGATCCGGGCCGGCGATCCCCCGCATCCCCCGTGCGCCGCGACCCGCGCGAGTTTCAGGAGAAACAGGAGAAGCAGCGTGGGGTAGAGGCAGGGGCTTACACTCGTCCACCTTTCAGCTCAACCTGAGCCGGTTCTGACACAAAGAACACCCAAGACACCCTCTCATACCCCCTGAATCCCCACGAATACCCGCTGAACAACCCCTGCATGCACCCCATATTCCAAACAAAGCGCTTACGTTGAGCTGAAAAGTGGACGAGTGTAAGCCCCTGGGTGGAGGCAGCGGAGATTGAGAAGGCGGAGGTGCGGGCGCAGCTGGAGGCCAGTGCCAGCGCTAACTCGCGGGGGTCGGGCAACAAGGCAGGGGAGGGGGGATGTTGTGAACAAGCACTCGACCGACGTTGAATCTCCTCTGCCTCAAACTCCTCTTCCTCCTCCTCCTCCTCCTCCTCCTCCGCCACCACCTGCTCCTCCTCCTCCTCCTCCTCCTCCTCCTCCTCCTCCTGCTCCTCCTCTTACTCCTCCCCCTCCTCATACCCCCCTCGCTCCTCCTCCTCCTCCTCTTCCTCCTCCTCCTCCTCCTCCTCCTCCTCCTCCTCCTCATCCTCCTCCTCCTCCTCCTCCTCCTCTTCCTCCTCCTCCTCCTCCTCCTCCTCCTCCTCCTCCTCCTCCTCCTCTTCCGCGCATATGCTTGAGCATTCACCCTGAAAGCCAGTCATGCTCCGAGCTCGGTCGATTGTTTGTTCTCAATGACCCTCCACAACGGTGTCACCGGGGCCGGACTCGCAGCCCACGTCCCCCGGGGCCGTGAGTGTCGACGCGGGTCAGGAGGTATGGCCCCACGGATAAACCCTTGCTCCCCAAGTCACATGGCGTCACATGACGTGGCCAGCATTCATTGCGATTATGCGTGCCACCATCTTCCACACATTGTAGATCCTCGCTTCTTCAGTTGCACCCAATCACATGAGGTGGCGAGCATTATCACATCATGCCTGCCACGTCATCCCACACGATGCAGAACCTTGCTCATCAAGTCAAATGGCATCCTATGACGTGGCGAGCACTCTCCATCAGTCCCGCGTCACAACGTTGCCGCCATTCTCTCCCAGTTTTGAGTGAGAGAATGGCACAAAAGCCCTTGATTTAATATACGATTCACCGCTTGGCTCCAATCATTAGACCACTATACCACCTTTCAATAAATACCCCCCCCCTCTTATTCCATGAGTCCCTGGGCCAGAAGGAGGAGGAACCGAAGAAGGCGCCTCGCGAGCCTCGAGAGTCAAGCGACGTGCTGCCCCCGTTAGCGGCTGTCAAGGTAGGGCGGTGCAGGTTTAGTCGATGTAACCGTGTTGAACGCGCCTAGATCTAAGCGCTTGAGACTAAAATAGGAAACCGGCTTTCAATTTTGCCTTAATGTTGCTTTCAAATTCAACTTGCGCCACTACGTCAAGGTCACCTTGACCCGATCCCCGAGCATCATCCGATTCCAGCAGGCCACGCGCAAGGTAGGGCGGTGCAGGTTGACCCTATGAAACCCATGGTGAAAGCGTCTGTATCTCAGTGCTGGAAACTATAACATGAGAAACTATTTTCCAACTTCGCTTTCAGATTCAACTTGCGCCGCTACAGCACGGTGATCGCCAAGCTCCACATGGCAAGGCTTGAAGTTGAACTATGATGAAGCGCACTTCCCGCATCATCCCCCAACCTGGCCTCATGCTGTCCTGCCGCGTACAACTCCACGGCCTAACACTTGCCGCATGCTCCTCCACGGCCTGACACTTGCCGCATCCACCTCCATGACCTATTCTCACTTTCCAACTTTTCAATGTCCACTTGCGCGACGCTACAACACGGCCTGGGAGCTGCAGCGCACGTACGCGCGCTCCGAGACGACCAACACTGGCGCCAGCGGGCGAGGGGAAGTGCAGGGCGATCACTCCACGCGATGGGTAGGGCAGTGCAGGATCACCCCAGCTTGAACACGGTACGGTGTTCACCGCGCTCGATCTCCGCGTTCAAAGCTGAAATATGACGCGCTGTGCTTTCCACCTAGATGTTCAACAGACGCCAGGCGCTACGTATCCGCTCTCATCGGGGACCACGTGGCTTCCATAATTGAGGGTCACCTCCCATTTGACCCACGCCCATACATTTTTCAGTCTTCCGTGTACGGCAGACCGATATATACCATAATTTATATGAGCGACCGTCTACTGACTCGAGCAAACCCGAATCCCCGTTTGACATTGACCCCCCCAACCGATCTGCGTAGCATGATGATGGACTGCAGTCGATGATTTCAATGCCAGTTTGAACTGACGGCCCTAAACCCTGGTGCACCGCACGCCGCTGCTGGTGTACATCTACGAGGGCATCTTACTGGACATCTTCGACTACGACTTCTCACCCAGCAGCGAGTTCGCGGGGCGCGACGCCATCAACCTCAACGTCAGCTCCGAGGGCGTGGATGACCTGTCCGATTTGCAGGCCATGGGGCAGGGACTTACCCTCGTTCACTTTTCAGCTCAACTTGAGCTTACTCTGCCCCTTTCTGCTCGACTTGAGCCTACTTTGGCCCCCGCATGACCAAGATTAACCCGTGGACGTGTCCCGAAGGTGCTCAAGTTGAGCTCTGACGTGAGCAACGTGTTCCCGAAGGCCCTCAAGTTGAGCTGTGAAGTGAGCAAGTGTAAGCCCCTGCCATGGGGTTGATTCTTCGTTTGAAGCTGGCGACCAAGGAGCACTTCACGACCACGTCTTACCAGGCAGGGGCTTACACTCGTCCACTTTTCGGCTCAATGTAATCACTTTGTGTTGGATAGGGGGTGCGTGTAGGGGTTGTTGAGGGGGTGTTTAGGAGGTGTCAAGTGCTGTTGGAGGGTACTTAGGGTGTATTGTGTGTCAGAAACGGCTCAGGTTGAGCCGAAAGTGGACGAATGTAAGCCCCTGATACCAGGTGCTGCCGGCGGGGGTGGCGGCATTGCGGTCGATGGTTACCGAGGAAATGATGCTGGTTGACCGCTTCCTGAGCCATGCCGTGAAACTGGACTCTCCCGAGGTCGGGCGGTGCAGCTTGACCCCATGAAATCCGAGTTGAGAGTGCCTAGAAAATGGAAATAACCTCTTAACACTAACATATGAATAAGTGCCCTCAAGTGTTGCTGTCATTTTCAATTTGCGCCGCTACACAGAGGCACTGCGCGCGGCGCCCGACCGCCCGCCCTTCCGATCCATCGGACACCATAGCAGGCAGGGGCTTACACTCGTTCTCTTTTCAGCTCAACATAAGTGCTTTATGTGGTAATATGGGGTGCGTTGATGGGATGTGTAGGGGGTATTAGGGGGTATCAGGGGATGTCAAGGGGTGTTTAGGGTGTGTTTTCGTATCATAAACGGCTCAAGTTGAGCTGAGAAGTGAACGAGTGTAAGCCCCTGATAGCAGGCAATCCGCGGAGTACCACTTCTTCGACGTGCACTACGACTCGTCGACTTCCGAGTTTGTGCTCATCGACTTCGAGGCAGGGGCTTACACTCGTCCACTTTTCGGCTCAACGTAAGCACGTTTTGTGCGATACGTTGGTTGCATGATTTCCCCCCAGTCTATTAGGCAAGGGGATAAGGGCAGGTGTGGCCAAAACGGCTTAGGTTGAGCTGAGAAATTAACGTGTGTAAGCCCCTGCTTCGAGGGCCGTCAACGCGTGTCAACCATTACCGATTTCGAGGACGTGTCGTACGTGGTAGGGCGGTGCATGTTGGCAGTATCAAAACCCGAGTTGAAAGCGAGCCTGGTTTGAGCGCTTGAAACTGAAATGTGATGCACCGCTTTCAAACTTTGCTTTCGATTTCAACTTGCGCCGCTACAACGTGTGTTCGCCCTACCTCCCCGAGGTGGGGCGGTGCAGGCTCAACCAATGAAACCCACATTGAAAGCGCCTGGATCCATGCACTTGAAGCTAAAATATGATGAATCGCCTTCAAAATTTGCTTTCAAATTCAACTTGCGCCGCTACACCGAGTGTCTACGTGACCGCAGCAACTCCACCCGCCGCGAGTTCAGCGACTTCAGCTCGTTGGCGCACCTGTCTGCTATGGTAGGGTGGTGCAGGTTGACCCTATCAAACCCACGTTGAAAGCGCTTGGAACTCGGCGCTTTAAACCAATATCTGACGAACCGCTTTCAAACCTCGCTCTCGATTTCAACTTGCGCCGCTACACCATGGGCGTAGACACTTTGCGGGACGTGAACACGCACTCCGTGAAGCTATCGGGTCTACGCGTGCTGTCGTCGCAGTACCTGGTCAGGCGGTGCAGGTTCACCCTATTAAACCCACGTTGATCGTGCCTGGAACTAAGCGCTTGAAACTATGATATGATGAACCGCCTTCAAACATTGCTTTCAAATTCAACTTGCGCCGCTACAACCTGGTCAATGGCCCCAACGAGGTCAACGCGCTGAACGACAAATTCAGTTTGCACGCCAGCCGCGAAGAGCTGCGCAACGGGCAGGGGCTCACACTCGTCCACTTTTCAGCTCAACTTGAGGACCTTCGGGACACATCGCTCACGTTAGCGCTCAACTTGAGCACCTCCACGACACATCCACGGATTAATTTGGGTAATGTGGGAGATAAAGGAAGCTGAAGTTGAGCGGAAAGGGGGAAAGTAAGCTTAAGTTGAGCGGAAATTGGAACGAGTGTAAGCCCCTGGCAACGGGCAGGCGGGGCTGGTATCGGCGCACGTCGACCACTCCCCGGCGTCGCCCACCTTCGACGTCGCAATGTCGGGCATGTGCGCAATCTTCCCCATGGACTACGTGCGCTCCACCATGGTAGGACGCTGCAGGTTTAGGGCTCAGGGTTTAGGGTTTATCTAAAAAGCTAATCCCCTAAACCCTAAACCTAAGACTGAACCCCTAAACCCTAAAACTTAAACCCTAAATTCAGCGCTTGAAGCTAACATGTGATAAACATATTTTAAGCTTTGCTTTCAAATTCAACTTGCGCCTGTACGCGATGGCCAACTTCGAGTCCAAGGTGTATCTGCCCGAGGACCCGGGTGTGATGCAGCTTGAGAACTTCGGCATCCACATCCACTCCAACGGCGGGGCCGTGCATGTTCACCCGAGCTTGACCCTTCTCATCCTCCTCCTCCTCTTCCTCCTCCACCTCCTCTTCCTCCTCCTCCTCCTCTTCTTCCTCCTCCTCCTCCTCCTCCTCCTCCTCCTCCTCCTCCTCCTCCTCCTCTTCCTCCTCCACCTCCTCCTCCTCTTCCTCCTCCTCCTCCTCTGTCTCCTCTTCCTCCTCCTCCTCCTCCTCCTCCTCCTCCACCTCCTCCTCCTCCTCATCCTCATCCTCCTACTCCTACACCACCACCAC
>Ga0307489_10002834_pt1 | contig 11590 bp, 23 predicted proteins | sample SB12metaG_FD_202247 | JGI IMG/M metagenome (GOLD analysis project Ga0307489, IMG submission 202247) | Sea-ice brine microbial communities from Beaufort Sea near Barrow, Alaska, United States - SB 1.2 | ecosystem: Environmental > Aquatic > Marine > Coastal | place: USA: Alaska | collected...
CCCCCTTTTCCGCTCAACCTGACTGTTTGCTCATAGTGTACCAGTATACTCGCACACACTCACCGCATTCCACTTGTCCCCCTTTTCCGCTCAACCTGACTGTTTGCTCATAGTGTACCAGTTTACCCGCACACACTCACCGCATCCCTTTTCCGCTCAGCCTGACTGTTTGCGCATAGTGTTCCAGTGTACTCGCTCGCACACACCCATCGCATCCTCGTCTGGCTACTCGCCCAATCTTCAGCTCAACTGGAGCACTTCGAGGTGTCAAGCGTCAGTAATCACAAGGGTATCATAACCAGATGTTTCAGCTTCAAGCGCTAAAACTAAGGCGGTTAATCCCACGTCGACCTGTGGTCAACCATCACCGCCAACAGGGACAGTGCAGCTGTGCGGTTGAGCGGGAATGCGGACAGCGTGCCGGGACCTGCCTTATGGACGATGGAGGTGGATAGCGACTTGGTGTCCAGCGCGTCAAGCAGCTGGCTCAGCGCCTCGTTGGCGTCCGCCGACCGGTCCAGGAACGCCACCACGGCGGCCGACGCGCAGGGCCGTGACGCGACTCCCCTCTCACGCTCAACACCTGGCACGCTGGCAGCACCGAGTTGACAAGTTGAAAAGTGCCCACAACTCGAGTTTTCAAAGATTCTGAGGGAGTCTCAATTGTGGACGAAGGTTGGTGCTTGAGATGATGAACAGGGGAAGCTGGGTCGGTAGCTCTGCCATGGCGTCGCCGCGCAGGGACAGGCCCATCATCTTGAACTCCTCATTGACGATCCCTCTGAGGCTTGACGCCATCGCGCTTCAGCAAAATTTGGAGCGAAACTCTCCTCTGGGAGATTTTGAATTCCGGTGCCCACCCACCAACCAGACCGCTTCTCCACTCTGCTGTGGTAACCGTGGAAGCCGGCTACAATTACCGATTGGGCGAGTGCCTTGCGACGCGCGTCTCAGTAAACTCGGGGCGAGCACTCGTACGGTGCAACTGTGACGCGTCGGCGCGGTTTGCAGTGGAACTCGCCGCGGGGGAGCGGGAGCATCCCACCTCGCACTCGTTTTTTCACTTCGATACCAATCACCTGGACTGTTTGACTCGGCACCGTTGTTGCTCGTTGCTGGCATGGCCAACGACTATGCGCGCACACGACTGACGCCTCGGCGGACGTGACGGGCGCTCGCGTTGAGACATGTCAGACCGTGCCTGGCTGCCGGACCCGCCCGCGGCGGCGGCCGTGAAGGAGCGGGCGCCGGGCCCCGACCCCAGCTCGCTCGTCGCCGACGCCGCGCGCGCCATCCGCGTCGTCCTCGCCAACGGCCTTGCGGGCAGGGGCTTACACTCGCTCACTTCACAGCTCAACTTGAGGACCTTCGGGAACACATCGCTCACGTTAGAGCTCGACTACAGCACCTTCGGGACACGTCCACGGGCTGGTTTGGGTCATGTGGGGGACATAGTAAGCTTAAGTTGAGCGGAAAGGGGCAAATTGAGCGGAATTGGGACATAGTAAGCTTAAGTTGAGCGGGAATGGGAAGGAGTGTAAGCCCCGGCTTGTGGGCCGCCCCTCCTCCGTCAACCATGCCAACGGCAGCGGCGCCGAGAACACGCTCAGCGGCAGGGCCTCCCCTCCTCTCCGTCCTCCTCTCCTCCCTCCTGTCTTGTTTCCCTCTCCGCACTCTTCTCTGCTCACTTCTCTCTCCCCCCTCCCTCCTCCCTCCTCGCTCTCACGTTGGAGCTCCAACGAGGAACTATAAACTTATTTTCTGATAGTGCTCAAGCCCGGCCCGAACTGGGAGCCACGGTTGTGTCGGGCCCAGGGGCTTACACTCGTCCACGTCTGAGCTCAACTTGAGCCGTGTTTGTCACGAGAAACACCCTACACACCCTACACACCCCCTAACAACCCCTTAACACGGGCTACAGAACCCCTACGCGCACCCCCTATATCATACAAAACGCTCAAGTGGAGCTTTGAAGTGAGCGAGTGTAAGCCTCTGGTCGTGTCCGGCCCTGCGGCGCGGCGCGCCCTTGCTGCGCAAGTTCAAGGAGGTACAGGCGGACCGCGCGGAGCAGGACCGCGTGGTGGGCGCGCTGCGCGCCATGCTGCGCGACTCCGGTCAGGCCGATGCGCGCATCGACACAGCGGTTGACAAGGTGGGGCCTGGCAGATGTTACTGGCCACGTCATAGGATACATGTTTGACTCAAGGCACGAGGTCAAAACGATTAGGACGAGTACACTATGAGCAAACAGTCAGAAGAGGGAGCGAGTGGCAGGCCTCACACTGCCACATTCGCCGCACCCACAGGTACACTGGTACGCTATGAGCAAACAGTCAGGGTGGAGGATGCGGCGTGTGTGCGGGTACAGTGGTGCACTATGAGCAAGCAGTCACTTTCTGTGCATGGCCCTGGGACGCGGCGCTGTTCCACGGCGTGGCGGGCGGGGACATCGCGCCCGGCGCCTCGCGCGAGCTCTTGCAACGCGAGTTGCGCATAGTCAAGGCAGGGGCTTACACTCGCTCACTTCAGAGCTCAACTTGAGGACCTTCGGGAACACATCGCTCACGGGAGAACTCAACGTGAGCACCTTCGGGATACATCCGCGGGTTAGTTTGAGTTGTTTGGGGGACAGAGAGACCTCAAGTTGAGCGGCAAAAGGCAACGTAAGCTCAAGTTGAGATGAAACGGGAACGAGTGTAAGCCCCTGGCTCAAGGCGAAGCAATCGAGGGGTGTAATGACGGAGATGACGGCCGGTCCCGCGGCGCTGGGCGGCGGCGGCAACTACGTGGTAGGGCGGTGCAGGTTGACCGTATGAAACCCATTTTGAAACCGCCTGGAGCTGAGCGCTTGAAACTGAATTTTGATATACAGCTTCTGCTTTCAAATTCAACTTGCGTCGCTACAACGAGGCGCGCACCGAGCTCGCGCGCGTCGCCGCCGTGCTCGAGGCCCTCGCATTCGATGCCGATGAAAATCTCAGCGGCGCAGTCGACGGCGACGAAAACAGAAACGGAAACGGCTCAAACGACCGCCTGGTGACCGTCGCCGGCGTCGACACCGGATTGAATGAAAACGCAGCCGACGCAGGCGACGCCATCGCCAGCGCCCCTGTCCCAGGCCGAGTAGCCCGCGCCCCCACCCCCAGGAGCGGCACCACTCGCGGAGGCGGCGAGAGTTTGCCATCGCCACGCGCCGGCGGGGGCGGCGGGACGTTGCCATCACCTCGGGAGTATCAGGCCCACCCCAAAGGCAGCCGGGGAGCAGGAGGAAACGGAGGAGGTGAAAGACGAAAACGAGGAGGAGGACGCAGCGGCGGCGGCAACGGCGGCAACGGCGGCGGCGGCGGCGAGCTCGAAGTGATTGGCGCTCGCATGCAAAAACAGCTGGAGAAACAGCTAGCGATGCTGGAAGCGACGGGGCAGCAGCTGGCGGCGCGGCACGCGGTACGGCGATGCGGGTTACCCCCATCGAACCCACATTGAAAGTGCGTGGAACTATCCGCTTGAAACTAAAATGTGATGAACCGCTTTCAAATTTTGCTTTCAAATACAACTTGCGGCACTACAACGCGGAGGAGGCGGCGCGCCTCGAGCGTGAGATGACCGCCAAGGACAAGTTGGCGGAGGATTTGCGCGGCGAGGCGTCGGAGGCAGGGGCTTACACTCGTCCACCCTTCAGCTCAACCTGAACCGTCTCTGACACTCCAAAAGCACCCTAAACACCCCATAATGCTTCTATGCACCCCCTATACTCCCCTAGCACTCCCCCTAAACAGCCCCACATGCACCCCCTATCCCACAGAATGCGCTTAAGTTGAACCGAGAGTGGACGAGTGTAAGCCCTTGGTCGGAGGCCGCGCACGCCGCGGCCGTGCAGGCTCTCAACGCGTCGTCATCCATCTCTGCCATGAATTCCATGGAAGACATCGGTGGCAACGAGGACCCTGGGGAGGGGCTGAAGGTAGTGCCCGCCAGATAGTGCCCGCCACGTCAAAGAATATACGCAGTTCGGGTGGGGGAGGCAAATGGAGATCTGGATTCGCTTCAGTCAATAGACTGTCGCTCACTCATTGTAGATCAGCCTCCGAGATCCGGCAGGCTGATAATGTATGGGCGAGGGTCTATTAACTCAACGATGGTGACCATACCGCGCCACGCGCCATCTCCTTTGAACCCCCATCCATAACTGTAATTACGTAGATGTCATTAACCTCAATGAATAAGGGTTGACATGCGTTTAATGACGTGGCGGACAATGTCAATTTCTGCCATGCCCTAGCTGCGGGAATGGGAGGCAGCGGACCAGCTGGCATCGGAGAAGAGCCGCGAAATGGATGCCGCTGCCGAGGCAGGGGCTTACACTCGTTCCGATTTCAGCTCAACTTGAGCTCGTTTATCCACCGTGTTACCCAACTTAACTCATGAATGTGTATTGGAATTGCTCAATTTGAGCTCTACCGTGACCGAGTGTAAGCCCCTGTGCCGAGGCCGCCGCCGAAGCCGCCGCGCGGCAAGAAAGGGAGGCGGAGGCAGGGGCTTACACCTGTCCACTTTTCAGCTCAACCCGAGCCGTGTCTGACAGAAAACACATCCAAAACACCCTGTAATGCACCCTTAAACCTCGTAAACCACCCCTTATGCCCCCTAACACCCACTAAAGACCCCTCAAACAACCCCTGAATGCACCCCCTATCAGGCCGAAAGCGCTTACGTTGAGCCGAAAAGTGGACGAGTGTAAGCCCCTGGGCAGAGGCGGTGCGCTCACAGCTCGATGAGTTTCGAGCACGCGCGGCGGAGGAAAAGGAGGAGCTGAACCGCCAACAGGCTATGGTAGGGCGGTGCAGGTTGATCCTATCAAACCCACGCTGAAAGCGCCTGGAAGTAAGCGATTAAAACTAAAATATGATGAACCGCTTTGTAAACTTGAGTTTCAAATTCAACTTGTGCCGCTTCACTATGGAGATTGAACGGGCACAAGTCGAGCAAGCCGCGGAGCTGAACCGCATCGTCGCCGCCGGCTTCGAGCGCCAGGAGCAGTCCATGGTAGGGCAGTGCAGGTTGACCCTATCAAACCCACGTTGAAAGCGTCTAAATCTAAGTTCTTGAAACTAGAACATGAGAAAGTGCTTTCAGACTATGCTTTCAATTTCAACTTGCGCCGCTACTCCATGCGGGAGTCGTTCGCCGCCGGCGCGGCGCAGGAGGAGGCGGCGCTGGAGCAGGTGACTCAGCGCGCGGCGGAGGAGGTGGCAAAACACGCGGGCGGGTTAGAGCATGATTCACTTGGCCCTAATCAACGCGAAGAGTTGTTACTGGCGCAGCTGAACGAGTGCCGCATGCAGCTGGAGGCAGGGGCTTACACTTGTCCACTTTTCTGCTCCACCTGAGCCGTTTCTGACACAGAATACACCCTAGACACCCTCTAATGCCCCCTATCACCTTCTAAACGCCCCCTAAGCACCCCCTGAATGCACCTCCTATCGCACAGAAAGTGCTTACGTTGAGCCGAGAAGTGGACGAGTACAAGTCCCTGGCTGGAGGCGGAGACGCGGGAGCACGCACGGCTGCGTGAGGTGCATCGCCAGACGACGGCTGAACTGGCGGCAAGGCACTCCGACGCAGCCGCTGCCGCCGCGTGGCAGGGCCTTGTTTCATGTGAATCTCCAGTGCCTGGTCTGCGAGCCGTAAGTTATTACTTGGCTAGTTAGTACTCGGACGAGTTGTTAACTCGTCAGATCACTTACTTACTGACTCAACTTACTTCAATAGCTAACAGACCAGGCACTGGAGCAGATACTCATTTCATGTGTGCTTTTCAGTGCAATATGATGGGCCGATTTCGGTATGACGCTTTCCGCGCCGAGCGCATACGCTTTGCCCGCAACTCTGTATGAGCATTTCACCCAGGCGATTACCGAAACCGGCCTATTACCTTGAAATGGTGCATGGGGTTGGTTAATGCTCACCATCTGCACGGTCCGACCCCCTCTACGATAAGAAACTGAGGGGTTAAATCGCGCCAATTTCTCGATGCATGATCGATTTGAGGGGGTATTAACTCAGGCAAAGCGAAAGCCAGGCCGGTTGGCCGGTCGACAGTTGTCATTGGATCCGGGAACATCGCTTCCACACCCCGTGTTTCTTATGGTAGAGGGGCTCGGTGGAAGTAGATATGGGTCAATTGGGGTTCGATGAACGATAGTTTGTCTCAGGGCGCGTACCCATTATGTGTAAGGCCCTGATGTTCGGAGGCCAGAGGCGGACATGGGCGGCACTACACCCGAAGTATCCACCTCATCCGAAACGTTCGACCCGGCTGACTCCACGTCCCCCACCGACGCCGCCGCTGACCCCGCTGCTGCCAGATCCACTCGAGGAGCGCTAACGGGCAGCAGTGTCGCGGGAATGGGCGGCGACGGCGCCGACGTCGTAGCCATGGCTCGGCGGCGGCTCGAGTCGCATACCAAGCTCGGCGATCAGAACAAGGCAGCTGCGGCGGCGGTGGCGGTGGCGCCGGCGGCGGCGGCGGCGGCGGCGGCGACGGCGGCGGCTATGTCGACGGCTGCGGCGGCGGTGGATGCGGCGGCGGTGGATGCGGCGGCGGTGGATGCGGCGGCGGTGGATGCGGCGGTGGTGGATGCGGCGGCGGTGGATGCGGCGGCGGTGGATGCGGCGGCGGCGGCCGAGGCGGCGGAGGACGCGGAGAGAGACAGGTTTCCGGATAGATTAAATTGAATAGAATGACTAGGCCTCACACAATAACACGACGCGATTAACTACCATCCGGGCACTCCTCGCAATTGCGCGACTGCCTGCCTCTCTCGCGCTCGTGTCCAAAAACATGAATTCCTACCAAAAACATGTTTTCCTACAAAATGAATTACGGCTTTACGACAGCACAGCCGCGGCATTGCTGCCTGGTCGAAACCCTGTTTAACCTCGCGCTTAACCTGTTATCATGTTACCCTTCCCACTTGATCCCTTTCCCGCGCCCCCTTCACCCCTGTTGCGTTCCTCTTACCCGTAACGCTGTCACCTTCCTCTCCCCCTGCATACCTAACTCCCCTCTCCTCTCCTCTGCACCCCTCCTCTCCTCTCCTCTCCCCTCCCCTCTCCCCTCTCCTCCCTTATCACCCCTGCTTACCAAGCTCCACCTTCTTAATCATACTGATGCCGTTGTGCACGAAGCCATCCGCGATGCCCATGACCAGGGGCTTACACTCGTCCACTGTTCAGCTTAACGTAAGCCCTCGCGCTGGGATAAGGGGTGCATTAAGGGGATGTGTAGGGGGTGTTGAAGGGGTGATTAGGAGGTATTAGGGGGGTGGTGGAGTGTATTCTGTGTCAGAAGCGGCTCAGGTGAGTTGAAAAGTGGACGAGTGTAAGCCCCTGCCCATGACGCTGTACACGCCGCCGATGATGGCCATCAGCCAGGGGCTTACACTCGTCCACTTTCCAGCTCAACGTAAGCACTTTCTGTGGGATGGGGGTGCATTCAGGGGTTGTTCATGGGGTATCCAGGAAATGTTAGGAGGTGTAGGGGGTGTTCAGGGTGTATTTGTGCCAGAAATGGCTCAGGTTGAGCTGAAAAGTGTACGAGTGTAAGCCCCTGCCATGAGCGTGGTGATGAAGTGGTAGAACTTCTCCCGCTCCTCCGTCACGGAGATCTGCACCGGGCTCGGGTTGAAGTGGAACTTCACCCTGGGGAGCTCCGAGGAGGTGCGCATGGAGTGGCTGTGCTGCGTGTACTCGTACACGTTGAAGCCCGCGGGTGACCCGCTGGCCAGGGGCGCACACTCGTCCACTATTCAGCTCAACTTAGGCGCATTCTGTGGGATAGGAAGTGCATGTATGGGTTGTATGGGGGGTGTTAAGGGATATTAGGGGGTGTCCAGGGTGTATTTTGTGTCAGAAACGGCAGGGGCTGACACTCGTCCACTTCTCGGCTCAACATAAGCACATCTTGCGGGATACGTTGGGTGCATGAGTTTCCCCCAGTCTATTAGACAGGGGGTCACGGGGAGGCGTGACCAAAACGGCTAAGGTTCAGCTGGGAAGTGGACGAGTATAAGCCCCTGCCGCTGGGCTTGATGGTGGTCAGCACCGTCTGCAGGTAGTGCTCGTGCGTGGTGTTGGTCTCCCGGCTCGTCAGCTCGTCACCCGCCAGCTTGTCGTGCCAGTCGCCAGGGGCTTACACTCGTCCACTTGTCAGCTCAACTTGAGCCGTTTCCGACACAAAATGCACCCTAAACACCCCCTTAAACTCCTTAATACCCCCTGACACTTCCTGCGCACCTTCTCAACAACCCCTCCATGCACCTCTATCCCACCGAATGCGCTTAAGTTGAGCCAAAAAGTGGACGAGTGTAAGCCTCTGCCAGTCGCCCGCCTTCTCCCCCGCGTGGAACTTCTCCAGGTACCGCCTCCGCTCAGGGGCTTAACACTCGTTCCCATTTCAGCTCAACTTGAGCTCTTCTGTCCACCGTGTAACCCAACTTAACTCATGAATGCGTCCTGGAGTTGCTCAAGTTGAGCTCTAACGTGAAGTAGTGTAAGCCCCCGCCTCCGCTGCGGGCTGAGCTGCTGGCCGAAGTAGAAGTGGTGCACGGTGTGTGTCATGTTCATGGACTCCGCGTGGAAGGAGTGACTGGCCGACGTAGCCGTCACCAACAGGCAGGGGCTTACACTCGTCCACATCTCGGCTCAACTTAAGCGCTTTCTGAGGGATAGGGGATGCGCTGAGAGTTGTCTTAGGGGCTGTTTAGGGGGTCTCAGAGGGCATGAGGGGATGTTCAGGGTGTGATTTTGTGTCAGAATCGGCTCAAGATGAGCTGAAAAGTGGACGAGTGTAAGCCCCTGCCCACAGGTGCCCCGGCACCTTCTTCACCAGCACGAACCCCGTGATGGAGCACCCCGGGCCGTTGACGGCCTTGACGTGGTCGCCGACCGGCTTGACCACCACCGGCGGCGCCTCGGCGCAGGGGCCTACACTCGTTCACTTTTCAGCTCAACTTGAGCCGTGTCTGACACACAAACACACCCTACACACCCTGAGCGCCCCAGAACACCCCCTTTAAACACGGGCTGCACAGCCCCTACACACACCCCCTATCCCATAGGAAGCGCTCAAGTTGAGCTGAAAAGTGGACAGATGTAAGCCCCTGCCTCGGCAGCGGCGGCGGCCGCGTCCGCCGCGGGGTTGGCCTGCTCCTCCGGCAGCCAGGGGCTTACACTCGTTCCCATTTCCGCTCAACTTGAGCTTACGTTGCCCCCTTCCGCTCATTTAAGCCTACTTTGACCCCCGGATAACCCAAATCAACCCGTGGATGTGTCCCGAAGGTGCTCAGGTTGAGCTCTGACGTGAGCGATGTGTCCCGAAGGTCCTCAGATTGAGCTGAAAGTGGACGAGTGTAAGCCCCTGCCGGCAGCATGGTGTACGCAAACTTGGTGATTGCCTCTACGGTGCGGTCGCCGTGGTAGGACGCGTGGTCGTGGTGCCGCCCGTGGTCCACCACGTCGGAGCCCTTGGTGTAACGGCGCAGGTTGAAGGTGAAAGCAAGGTTTGAAAGCGGTTCATCATATTATGGCTTCATGCACTAAAACCAAAGGCGCTTTCAACATGGGTTTTGATGCTGTCAACCTGCACCACCCTACCTTGGTGAAAATGCGGATGGAGGGGTAGCCCTGGATGTGGTTGTTGCGACATACCATCTCATGTAGCGTACAGTCCACCTTGCCCAGCGCCAGGGGCTTACACTCGCTCACTTCAGAGCTCAACTTGAGGACCTTCGGAACACATCGCTCCCGTCGGAGCTCAACTGGAGCACCTTCAGGCCAAATTCCTCGGGTTAATTTGAGTTGTGTGAGGGACAAATTAAGCTCAAGTTGAGCGGAAAGGGGCAGAGTAAGCTCAAGTTGAGCGGAAATGGGAACGAGTGTAAGCCCCTGCCTAGCGCCACGCGGTTGGCCAGGTGCTTGGGGTACTTCTTGTGTATCTCCAGCGCCGCCGCCTCCCAAAAGGGTCTTACACTCGTTCCCATTTCAGCTCAACTTGAGCTCCTCTGTCCACCGTACAACCGAAATTAAATCGTGAATGTGTCCTGGAGTTGCTCAAGTTGAGCTCTAATGTGAACGAGTGTAAGCCCCTGCCTCCCACACGGGCTCCAGGCGCCGCGACCATGGGCACCACGGCGCATAGAAGTTCACCAGCAGCCAGGGGCTTACACTCGTCCACTTTCCGGCTCAATGTAAGCGCTTTTTGTGGTGGTCCAGTAGCGTGTAACAAAACATGTGGATCATAACTGGACACAAACTGGACACAAACAGCTCACTGACCAAAACGGCCTTGGATGAGCTGAGAAGTGGACGAGTGTAAGCACCTGCCAGCAGCACCGTGTTGTCCTTCACCGCCGCGGCGAACGATTTCTCGTCGAGCTGGTGCGCCGGCTCCGGGTGGCAGGGGCTCACACTCGTCCACTTCTCAGCTCAACTTGAGCCATTCTGACACAAATACACACCCTGTTGACCCCGTAATACACCCTTATACCCCCTAAACGACCCCTAAACGACCCCTAAACAACCCCTAAACGCCCCTCAACCCCCTATCCCACAGGAAGCGCTTACGTTGAGCCGAAAGTGGACGAGTGTGAGCCTCTGCTGGGTGGATGTCCTCAGGGTTGGCCACGCGGTTCTCCTTGTGCTCCTCAACCAGCGCCACCGCCTCCGCGTGCGCCTCCTCGTTGTAGCGGTGCAAGTTGAAATCAATAGCACAGCTTGGGTACATCTTCGAGGTTCAGTGGTAAAGATTGGGTAGATTCGCAAGGTTCAGCGGCGAAGTTTGGGTAGATCTACAGGGTTCAGTGATGAAGATTGGGTTGTTTGGCGGAACGACCTGCACCGGCCTACCTCGTTGGCGTGCACCACCTCCTTGCCGTGCGCGTCGCCGCGCTCCCACTGGATGGGGCCCGTGGGGTTGAAGTCCTTGTCGATCGGCCGCTTGAACACCGCAGAGCAGGGTCAACGGAAAAGCGCTGCAGGGTCAAAGGCACGGTGCAGGGTCAAGGGAATAACGCTCGCCACAAGTTGGTCGAACGGTCAAACATGAGCTTGCGGACGGCATAATTTAAGGAGAGCTCTATAGCCAATCTATCGGTCTTGGAAACTCTATAGCCAATCTCTCGGTCTTGAAATTGAGAGAGGCACGCGGCGGTGGCGTGTCGCGGACTGTGGCGTTGGCGTTGGCCTCGGCCGCGGCGCTCCAACGATGGTCTCACACGGAACTGTTCTGGTGACGTGGTGTAAAGGCAGCATCAACTCAGCGTCAGCCGTACCGTCTTGGTGAGGTTGTACCGGTTCAGACCCATGGTGTAGCGGCGCAAGTTGAAGTGAAAGCAACATTTGAAAGCAGCTCATCATATTTTAGCTTCAAGCGCTGAGACCAAGCACGGTCAACCCGGGGTCAACCAGGGGTCAACCTGCACCGCCCTACCATTGTGTCCCCGACGTCGACGCGGGCGAACTCGCACGACAGCGCCGGGAGCGAGATGTTGAAATTGATGCGCATGAGCTCGCCGTCCACCAGGGGCTCACA
>Ga0307489_10002835_pt1 | contig 11589 bp, 24 predicted proteins | sample SB12metaG_FD_202247 | JGI IMG/M metagenome (GOLD analysis project Ga0307489, IMG submission 202247) | Sea-ice brine microbial communities from Beaufort Sea near Barrow, Alaska, United States - SB 1.2 | ecosystem: Environmental > Aquatic > Marine > Coastal | place: USA: Alaska | collected...
CGCGAGCCACCGTGCTGCTCTACTCCCGGGCAGGGGCTATCACTCGTCCACTTCTCTGCTCAATCTAAGCCGTTTTTGGTCGCTAAAGCTACTGCAAGCGTCCACTTCTCAACTCAGCCTCAGACGTTTCTGTGAATGAAAGCTCCTGACAAAGCCCACAAAAAGTGCTCACGTCAAACCGAAAAGTGGACGCGTATAGTCATGTCGTGTATTCACATATAGTGCTAACGTTGAGCTGGGATGTGGACGAGTGTGAGCCTCTGCTCCCAGGATGACGACACCGGGGACGAGACCCAAATCGCCACGGCGACGACGGACGAGCAGGGGATATTCTCGCTGGGCGAGCACGTGGTCGGGCAGTATGCGGTGAGCGTGGAGGCAGTAACGGACCTGGCGCTGCGGACATACGAGCCGGCTCACAAGGTAAGGCGGTGCAGGTTGACAGTATCACAACCCGTGTTCAAAGTGCCTATGATTTCAGCGCTTGAAGCTAGAATATGTTCAAACGCTCTCAAACTTTGCTTTCAAGTTCAACCTGCGCCGCTACAACAAGGCGTTGACGGTGGTCGGGGCCGTGGAGCTGGGCGCCGCCGCCGGCGGCAGGGGTGCGAACTCCCACTCCTCCGCTTCTCAACTCAACCTGAGCCGTTTTGGCCACTGAAACCAGTAAAACACCCTCCATATCCCACGAAAAGTGGTCACGTCAAGCCGACATGTGGACGAGTGTACGTAGTCCCTGGGCGGTGGCGGTGGCGGCGGCGCCGGGGATGCCACCCAAGCGGGCGGGAACGAGCCGCGGCCCGGCGCTGCTGATTTCAATCTCTCGCTGACGAAATATTCTGTGACGGGGTCCGTGGCAGACTCCGAGAGCGGGGCGCCGCTGCAGGGCACCACGGTAAGGCTGTGCAGATTGACAGTATCAGCTTCCGTGTTGAAAGAGCCTCTGGTTTCAGCTATTGAAACTATAATCACATAAACTGCGTTCAGCCTTCACGTACAAACCTGGTCCCTTCACCCTATGCCCCTCAGCCCAATAACCCCCAAGCCTTCAACCCTCGACCCTGAACCCTAAATCCTTCAATCTGCGCCCTTACTCCACGGCGGTGTTGACGCTGGAGGGTGAGGAGGTGTCGCGCTGCGTGTCGGACGCGCGCGGGTATCTGTCGTTTGGGAGGGTGGAATGCGGCACCCATTTCATATCGCTAAGCCGCCCGACGTTCGCGCCGCTGCAGACCACCCTGGTGGTCACCACCGACCTGTACGCCAAGGGCGAGTCGGGCGGCATTCAGGCAGGCGATTACTCTCGTCCACTTTCCGGCTCAACATAAGCACTTTTTGTGAGATACGATGGGTAGTTTCACTGTTTTAGTGACAGAAGCGGCTGAAAATGAGCTGAAAAATGGACGAGTGTAAGCCCTTGCGTCCAGGATGACGGGCCGGAGGACTTCAAGCTGGACCCTGTGCGGTTCGCCGTGTCCGGCCGGGTGACCAGCCGCGGCGGTGCCGTCCCGTCGGCCACCGTGCAACTCAGCGGCGGGGGCGGCGGGGACGACGGGGTTGGAATGGGCGGCAAGTTACCGAATATGTTCATGAAGGAAGTCATCGCGGACAAGGCGGGTTTGTTCGATGTCGGCATACTGCGGGGGGGCGGGTACCAGATTTCGGTGAACGGCGTCGGGGCGGACGCACACGGTGTGCCGCTGAGTCTCGTGCAGAGTGTCGTGCAGTTTGAAGTGACGGACGGCGACATCACGCCGGCGGTAGGGCTCCACATGTGCCACGTCATCGTCGTCCTCCGCATCATCCACGTCAGCCGCGTCATCATCCGCTCATCATCCACGTCAACTTCATTGTTTCAAACCATCGTCTCATTGTTCAGGTGATGAGTCCTGTGACGTGGCGAGTGTAATCCGTGCGGCCCTAGCTGGCGAGTTACGTCTCCGGCGGCGGCGGCGGCGGCGGCACCGGCGCTGCCGACGTCGTGCTCGAGAGGATGACTTATGCTGTGATGGGGTCCGTGGCAGACTCGGAAAGCGGGGCTCCGCTGGAGGGCGCCACGGCTGTGTTGAGACTGACGCTGGAGGGCGAGGAAATATCGCGCTGCGTGTCTGACGCGCATGGGTATCTGTCGTTTGGGTAGGGGCCTGGGGCTTTCACTCGTCCACTTTTCAGACGAAGCTGAGACGTGTTTCGTCATTGGAACACTGACACCACCTAGTGTACCCCACGAAACGTGCTTATGTCGAGCCACGAGTGTAGGCCTCTGGTGGTGGGAAGGTGGCGTGCGGCAGCTACCTCATCTCGCTGAGCCGACCGACGTTCGCGCCGCTCGAGACCACCCTGGTGGGGTACTGCAATCGCCTGGCTCCCTCTGTCGAAAGGAAACACGATTCATCTGTCAAGATCTGCTTTCAATATCTATACAGCCCTAGCCCTAAACCCTTAATCCCTAAACCCCAAATCCTGAATCATTAACTTGCGACCCTACACCTTGGTGGTGACGACCGACCTGTACGCCAAGGGCGAGTCGGGCGGCATCCAAGCAGGAGCTTACACTCGTCCACTTTTCGGCTCAACACAATCACTTTTTTTTGTGAGATACGCTGGGGTTGTTTCAGTGTTTCAGTGACAAAAGCGGCTCAGGTTGAGCTGAAAAGTGTACGAGTGTCGGCCCCTGCATCCAGGACGACGGCCCGGAGGACTTCAAGCTCGACTGCCTGAAGTTTGCCGTGTCCGGGCAAGTCAGCAGCCGCGTCACCAACGGTCCGTTCCCGTCTGCCACCGTGAAACTCAGCAGCAGGCAGGGACTTACACTCGTCCACTTCTCATCTCAACCTAAGCCGTTTTTGTCACTATGACCAGTTAATCATCCAGCGTCTCCTACAAAAGGTGCTTATGTTGAGCCGAAAAGTGGACGAGTGTAAAGCCCCTGAGCTGCAGGGGAGAGGCGGCGGGTGGCGAGGTCCCGATCACGTTCATCGCGGAAGTTTTGACGGACGAGGCGGGCATGTTCGATCTTGGCCAGCTGCGGGCGGGGGTATACCAGCTGTCGGTTGACGGAGAGGGGGCGGACGCACACGGGGTGCCCCAAAGTTACGTGGAGAGCATCGTGCAGTTTGAAGTGACGGACCACGACATCAAGCCGGCGGCAGGGCTCCACATGTGCATCATACACTTCATAATCCACTCACATCATCCACGTAACCTTCAATGTTTCCAAACCATCGGCTCATTAGTCAGGTGATTACCGGTGACGTGGCAGGCATAATTCATGCGGCCCCAGCTGGCGGTTGACGGCACTGGCGGCAGCGGTGCTGCCGACGCGGTGCTGGGTCTGGACCGCTTCACGGTGTCCGGCCGCGTGACGGCGTCCGAAGACCCGACCGGCCTGATCCTCCCCGGCGCGCACGTGCGGATCCGCCTCAAGCCGCAGGAGGTAGGGTTTAGAGTTTAGGCTTAGGATTCAGGTGAATCCTATACCATAAACAGCTAGTGCTCCCCACGTCATAGCATGCCATTTACTTCAACAAACGAGGGGTCACATGCGTGTTGATGACGTGGGAGGCATTATTTGTCAAGCCCTACTAGCAGGAGGGTGAGGAGGATGCCGAGTCGCCCCCGACCCCAAACCCCGATTACGGCGCTACAGACACCGATGCCGGCGGTGTGTTCAAGCTGCTGGACGTGGACTGCGGCAGGGGCTGAAAATCATCTCGGTCTCACGTGATCAATTTTGCGGTGATTTCAGTCAAAAACGGCTCAGGTTAAACTCAGTGTCGGGTCTGATATCGAAGATATGGTACCAAATCCCGTGCCGACACTGAGTTTAGGCTGAGAGGTTGACGAGTGTAAGCCCCTAGACTTCGGCACATACGAGCTGATAGTGAGCAAGGAGGGATACCTACCCACCTCCTCCACTGTTGCGGTGTTGTCACACTTAGAGCCTGGCCCCGACAGCGGCACTAACGTGGTCCTCAGCACCATCATGGTAGGGCGGTGCAGGTTGAACCCAGGTTGGTTGAACCAGGTTGACCCCGGGTTGACAGCGCTTGGTCGTAGCTCTTGAAGCTCAAACATTATGAAGCGCTTTCAAACTTTGCTTTCAATTTCAACTTGCACAACTACATCGTGTCCAGCCTCTCGGGCGTCGCGCGCAGCAAAGCCAGCGGTCTCAACCTCTCCGGCGCAATCGCCAAACTCAGCAAAGAACCAGGAACTGAAATACTTTCCACAGTTGAGGCGGGTGAAGACGGGGTGTATGATTTCGGGCGGCGGCGGCCGGGCAGGGGCTTACATTCGTCCACTTCTCAGCTCAACCTGAGCCGGCTTTGTCACTGAAACCCTGCAAATTCCCAACATACACCACAACAGGTGCTTACGTTGAGCTGAAAAGTGAAAGAGTGTAAGCCCCTGGTCGGTCGTCCACTTCTCAGCTCAACTTGAGCCGTTTTTGTCACTGAAACGGTCCATCTTACCAAGAAAGAAGTGCTTGCGTTGAGCTGAAACGTGGATGAGTGTAAGCCCCTGCGGCCTGGGCAGTACTCCATCACTGTCAACGCGCAGGACGTGGATGAGGATGACGTGCCTCGAGGTTATATGGAGGAGACCATCGCGGTGAGTCTGGGCGAGCAGGACGTGACCGCTGACCGGAGGCCGGGCCCTGACCCTGACCCTACCTGTCCCTGACCCTGATTCTGACTCTAAACCTGACCCTAGCCCCAGCCCTGACCCTAGACCCTGGCCCTGACCCTGACCCTGACCCTGACCCTGACCGTGACCCTTACCCTGACCCTGACCCTAGCCCTGACCGTAAGCCCAACCCTAGCCCTAGCCCTGACCCCGACCCTAACCCTAGCCCTGATGCGGCGGCGGGGGCGGCAGATGTGGAGATGACGCTGCGCAAGTGGGGCGTGGCGGGACGAGTGACGGCGGATGAATCGTTCTTCCCCGCAGGGCCGCCGTTGTCCGGCGCCACTGTGTGTCTCCGGGTGCCCGTGAGGCTAAACGAGGACGACGACGGCGACGCCGATGCCGACACCGCCGCCGAGGACGACGAGAACGGCGATGCCGCCATCGCCAACGACGATGAGGAGGCGCCAATGGAGGCACCCAAGGTAGGGCGGTGCCGGTTGACAGTATCGGAACCCGTGTTGAAAGCGCCTATGGTTTCAGCGCTTGAAGCTAAAATATGATGAAGGGCTCCCAAGTATTGCTTTCAAAATCGACTTGCGCTGCTACACCAAGGAGGTGCCCGACGTCTGCACTGCTACAAGCGATGCCGACGGCCTGTTTGATCTTGGGGCAGTCGACCCGGGCATGTACGACCTCGTCATCGCCAAGGAGGGGTATGTCGCTGTCACCGTTTCGATCAGTATCAGCGAGGCGGTGGCGGCGGGTGGCGGCGGTGTGGCGGATGTGGCGCTGGCGCCCGCCGGGCAGGGGCTTCCACTCGTCCACTTTCCAGCTCGACCTGAAGTGTTTCTGTTACTGAAACCCTCAAACTGCGAAACATATCACACCAAAAACTGCGCACTTCAAGGCGAAAGGTCGGGGGGCAAGGCGGAGGTCTGCTGCCTCCTCGTACACGCTGACGCGTCTCTGTCTCAAGCCGACAAGTGGACGAGTGTAAGCCCCTGCCACTGGGGTGCTTGTGTCCGGCGCAGCACGCATCGCGGCAGGAAGCCTGGGCGCGGGTGGCGGCCCCATCGGCGGCGCCGTTCTCACGCTCGCCGGCACGGGCCTCTCCGTCGACGAGCCACCCGTGTTCAAGTCCAGCGCAGACGGCCGCTTCCTGCTCCCGGACCTCATCCCCGGGGTGAACTATTCCTTCGAGGTCGCGTGCATCGGGTTTGAGCCTGCTGCCGGAGGGTTCTGCGTCCCCGCACCAGAGGAGGGGGGGGACCAAGGCCTGGACGAGCTGGCCAATGTCGAGATGGCCGTCTTGACCTTCTCGATGTCGGGCCTGGTGCTCAGCGCGCAGGTTGGCGCGGCCCCCATCATACTGGCCGGCACCTCCGTCACCGTCATGAAGGTAAGGCGGTGCAGGTTGAAACCAGCTGAAACCCATGTTGAAAGCGCGTTGGTTTCGTAATTTGGGGGGATGGGCTATGGACCAGTATTGCCCACCTCTGAGGAAATGCAGAGGCCTCCTATGCACCATTCAGCCCTCGAAAGCAAAATGTGTGTAACCGCTTTCCTACTTTGCTTTCAACTTCAACTTGCGCCGCTACATGAAGGACGGCATGAATGTCGCGTCAGGTGTCTCCGGCCCTGACGGTGTCTTCGCCGTCCCCAAGGTGGCGGGTGGGGTGGTCACCCTCCAGTGCGCGGCGGACGGCCACGCCACACAACGGAAAAACGTCAAGCTGATCAGCGACATGATGCCCGGCACACCTGAGGTAGGGCGGTGCATGTCGACCCCAAATTGACAACGGATGTATACGGATTTAGGGTCAGGTGTATACGGATATAGGGTCAGATTCGTGCAGATGAAGGGTCACATTTGTACGGATATGGGGTCAGATCAAAATCCGTGAGCGCTTGTAGGCTACAATATGATGAAGCGCTTTCAAACCTTGCTGTTTCGAATTCAATGTGCGCCGCTACACTGAGGAGCCGGGCAAGGCGGACGTGATCATGTTCCCACCCGTGGATGCCAAGTTCCGACTCGAGGTGGTCCTGGCCGAGTACGCCCTGACGCTGCGGCGCGCGTACCAGCACTACTGCTCCTCCGCCTCCTCGGTAGGGCGGTGCAGGTTGAAACGAGCTGACACCCAAGTTTAAAGCTCGAGAATTTCGTTAACGGGGGATGCCCCCTATGGATCATGTTTCCTCACTCTGATAAATGGGGGAGGCCCCCTATGCACCATTCAGCGCTTGAAACTGTAACTGAAATTCGACAAACTTCTTTCCAACTGTGCTTTCAAGTTCAACTTGCGCCGCTACGCATCGGGCGAGAACAATCCGTTCACCATCAACCAAACGCAGTGGTTCGACTTCGGCAAGGACTGCAAGCTTCCGGCGGGTATGAATAAGTCCGGCAACGAGGTGAGGCGGTGCAGGTTGAACCGATGCAATCCAAGTTGAGAGCACCTGGAACTAAGCCTTGAAAGTGAAATACGACAATCTGCTTTCCAGTTTTTGCTTTCAAAGCCAACTTGCGCCGCTACAACGAGGACATGACGAAGTTGTTCCTCGACTCGGTAGGAAGATGCAGATTAACCCTATCAAACCCACGTGTCAAGCGTTTGGAAGTAAGCACTTAAAGCCATAATCTGATGGGCCGCCTTTACACTTTGCTTTCAAAATCAACTTGCGGCGCTACAACTCGGGGCAGCCCATGTCGAGCGGCTTCGGATTCGAGGACGAGGACGACGAGGAGTGCCTGACAGGCGGACTGTTCATGACGCCGGATAAGGGCGGGTTGGACGACAACCGGGGGTACACGGAGTTCCTCGACATGGCAGGGCGGTAAACCCTGATCCCTACACCCTAAACTCTGAATCCTAACCCTACCCTCAACTCGAAGCTCGAACCCCAGGTTGGAAGCAGTGTTGAAAGCCGTGTTGAAAGCGCGTGGTTCCTGTGCTTGAAGCTGGGATATGATGAACCGCTTTCAAGATTTGCTTTCAAATTCAACTTGCGCCGCTGCCACATGGTGCTGCGCCTGGGGTGGTTGCTCACGCGGATGGACGTCACCATGAATCTGCCGCACACGCGGCGCGGCATCGGCAGGCCGCTGCAGGTTGAACCCATGCAAGTCGTGTTGAAAGCGCGTGGAGAGAGAGACAGAAATGCGCGTTTGCAGCGCCTGGAACTAAGCGCTTGGGACTAGAATATGATAAACTGCATCCGATTTTGCTTCCATCTTGCTTTCAATGTCACTTGCGGCGCTACACATCGGCGCATCGCTGCGCGTGTTCATCGAGAAGTACCTGGTGCCCGGCGGCAACCGCCTCAAGCCGGACGATGCGTTCGAGGAGGCGTACGCGGCGCTCAAGTGGAACAAGGCGCCACTCAAGGCAGGACCTTGCACTCGTCGACTCAACTTTCGGCTCATTGTAAGTCGTCTTCGGACACTAAAACCCTGGAATAACCCCAGCGTGTCCCACAAAAGATGGCCACGTTGAGTCGAATAGTGGACAAGTGGATGCCCCTGTAAGGCTCAAACACAGCTGTGCATGACCGTCCGTACTTGGGCCTGATGTAAGCAACTTTTGCGGTGGTTTCAGTGACAGAACGGCTAAGGTTGAAGTGAATAGTGGACGTGTGTAAGCCCCTGCCTGAAGGATGCGGCGAAGGACCTGGCGAAGCACTTCAAGAAGCTGCTCGGAAACAACAACAAGGAGTTGGCTCTGGACAAGTTCATCGACTGCTGCAAGGACTGGAAGGTGATGGGCTCCGACCTGTCGATTGTCAGGCAGGGCCTCACACTCGCCCATATTACCAGCTCACCTGAGCACATTTTGTGGGACACGCTTGGGTAGCGTCAGTCTGTCAGTGTGCAGAACACAGCTGTGCACAACCGTCAGTATTTGGGCCTGATGTGAGCACTTTTTGCGGTGGTTCGAGTAGCAAAACGGCTCAGGTTGACGTGAAAAGTGGACGAGTGGAAGCCCCTGTCGTGAGGTGCCGCCTGTTCTTCGTCGAGGACAGCGACCGGGAAAGCAACAATGGGTCACCGAAGTGGATGAACATAATAAACCTGAATAACCTGACGGTGGACGCCGAGGACGAGGCGGCGGAGGCCGAGGCAGGGCCGCCGCAACACACTCCTCTACGTCGCACGTTGAGCCTCAGCCGTGTTCGCCACTCAAACCAACAAATTTACCACACAGAAAGTGCAGACGTCGAGCCGAAGAGTGGACGAGTGTAAGCCCCTGGGCCCTTGTCCACTTTCCAGCTCAACCTGAGCCGTTTCTGTTACAGAAACCAGTAAACTACCCACCATGTCCCGCGAAACGTGGTCACGTCGAGCCGAGAAGTGGGCGAGTGTAAGCCCCCTGTGCTACGGCGGAGGCGGCGGCGAGAGAGGTGGAGCGGGAAGAGGAGGAAGCCGCCGCGGCCATAGCAGCGGCGGAAGCTGCAGCGGCAGCGGAGGCAGCCGCAGCCGCTGCCGCAGCCGCAGCCGCCGCCGCCGAGGGGGGAGATGGGGTAGAAGGAGAAGAGGGGGGTGAAGGGGGGGAGGGGGGTGAGGGGGGTGGTGAGAGGGGCGAGGGCATGGGAACGGGGAAGTTGAAGAAGGAGAAAAGCAAGGGGAAGCTGAAGGGCAAGGGGAAGGAGAAGGGGAAGGAAAAGAAGAAGGGCGGGAAGTTGACGGCGGATGATATTGACGAGGCTGTAGGGACGCATTGTACGGTGCTCGCCACGTCATCCACCACAGAGTGTACCGATGCTCGCCACGTCATCCACCACAGAGTGCACCGATGCTCGCCACGTCATCCACCTCATTTTGAGATACTCGTTTCTTGAGTCATGAGACAGCGTATGACGCGGCGAGCTTGATCCATCTGGCCTTACAAGGCGGACACGATGACGATTGACGAGTTTACGAAGATTGTCAGCCGCTTGGCGTGGGTGCTTTATCCGAAGGGCTCCCTCACGGACAGAATCGAGAAGTTTGGACCCAAGCGCTTCTCGTGATGATGGCGAGGTACCGCATGCGGACGTACGTTGAATTTAATCGAATATAATTTAATCGAATCGGAGAATATAAATGCTCTTGCAGAAATAATTCAATATAATTGATTATTGAATCGATTTTATCCTAGGAGCGCGGCGCATCACCTCGTCAGCACGTTCAATCGCTCTTACCCTTCCTCCGCACCTTTCCCGCGCGCGTCGGGAAGATAGTGGCGAGGTACTGCCGCCGCACGTAAAGCGCCACCACGTATGGGATCATGAGGTAACATGTGGTGCCGTACGCCACGCTCGCCGCCACATCGGCGCCCACCAACAGCCCAGCCCGCACACCCGGCGCACCCGCCAGCTGCTGCACAGCGCCCTGCACCCAACCCAGGCGGCTCGGGTGGCACCACCGCTCGCTAGGAACTGATGGATAGTGCTCGCCACATCATAGGATGCCATTACACTGAAGACACAAGGGTTCGAAATGTGTTTGATGACGTGGCAAGCACTATCAATCAGACCGATGGATAGTGCTCGCCACGTCATAGGATGCTACTGAAATCAATACACGAGTGTTCAAAAAGCGTTTGATGACGTGGCGAGCACTATCCATTAGTCCCTACCGCTCGTTGTACGGCGTCACGCCGAATGTCACATACAGCATGCCGGGCAGCTCGTGGTAGCGGCGCACGTTGACATTGAAAGCAAAACTTGAAGCCAGTGCATCACATGTTAGTGTCAAGCGATTATTGTCATGCGTTTTCAACATGGGTTTCTTCGGTTCAACTGGCATTGCCCTACCTCGTGCGCGGCGGCGCTCATCACGCACAGCACAAACAAGTGCCGTAGCGTAGGGCCCAGTGGACGATGCCGAGCTTCGCCGCGTCATACTATGCAGTTCTGAAGACTACAAAAATATGGGATAGTACATCTCAAACCAATAACAGGTGTGATTGCCTGAACGAGTGTGTATCGTACCAGTGCACCATGAGCAAACAGTCAGGGAACGAGTGATCTCTCTGGTAGAGTGACAAGATATCCCATATCGATATGAGAGATAACTGTATCGATACTGTCATCTCCCATATCATTAGCCCATATTCCATATCGATATCCAGGATGACCATATCGATATGGTAGATAACCATATCGATATACCGTATTCCAAATCGATAGCACATATCCCATATCGATATCCCTATCGATATCTCATTTACGTCCGATCTCCCATATCGATCTCCCATATCGATATCGGATCATATCTTGTCACTCTGTCCCTGGTCCCTGCCGCCGCGCGAAGTTCATGACCGCGCTAACCGTGAGGCCCACGACGAGGATGCTATTGATACTCGTGTTCGATTCGATCGATTGCTCGATCGGCACGAACGCCGTCGTGTGCCCGTACGCGGCGAAGATGATTGTTGTCAACGCGAAGTTGGCCGGCACGTGGCGCCCCAAGATGCCCAGCTTCATCCTGGCAGACGGGTCATTGAGACCAAGCGCGACTTACCTTCAAGATGGATCCTGATTCAGACGCGTGGAAGAGGAGCAGGACATTCAACGTCGTCAAGTTATTTTCTTTTTAATATTCTTCATTGAGCCCTGAGCCCCAAGGCGCTTCACATTGATAATAATAATCTTGTTCTCAATGGCCCCCTGCCTGGCATCCACGCACTTTAGCAACACCACAAGGATGTTGGCGGCGAGGGCCTCGTGCACGCGCTGCCGCGGGATGGCCAGCCGGGGTATGGTGCGCAACCAGTGGATGGGCATGACCGCCATAACCGCCAAAAGATGGGCCCACCAGTTTTCGCCCCACTGCTTCATCAGGCTCTCAGCGCCCGCTCACGCACCTCGAAGTGCTCGGGGTCCAGCAGGTAGGGACTGATGGATAGTGCTCGCCGCGTCATTAAACACATTGTGAACCCTCGTTGCTTGAGCAAAATGGCATCCTATGACGTG
>Ga0307489_10002837_pt1 | contig 11586 bp, 11 predicted proteins | sample SB12metaG_FD_202247 | JGI IMG/M metagenome (GOLD analysis project Ga0307489, IMG submission 202247) | Sea-ice brine microbial communities from Beaufort Sea near Barrow, Alaska, United States - SB 1.2 | ecosystem: Environmental > Aquatic > Marine > Coastal | place: USA: Alaska | collected...
CTGCCGTCATCGGGGTCAGCGGCTTCCGCGGACTCGTTCGCGCCATCGACGTTGACAGTGACGGTCTCCCCGCGCTCCGCCGCCCACGCTGCCGCCGCCGCGGTCATGGTGTCGCCGCCCCCCGACTCGCCGGCCAGGGCGCGGTAGCTGAGCGCCTGGATGTGGCTTGGGCGCTGAATGCCCATCTCCTTGAGGCTGTCCGCCACGCCGTCCGACGCACCCAGGTGCAGCGGCGCAAGTTGAATTTGTAAAGCAAAGTTTGAAGGCGGTTCATCGCATTTTAGTTTCAAGCGCTCAGTTACAGGCGCGTTCAACGTGGGTTTGATAGGGTCAATCTGCACCACCCTACCCAGCTGCACGAAGCGTGCGCCGCTGAAGAAGTTGTACTCGTCCGCCTCGTCCGGCTGCCGCGTGTACACCATGGTGTAGCAGCGCAAGTTGAGATTGAAGGCAAAGTTTGAAAGCGGTCCACCATATATCAGTTTCAAGCGCTTACGTCCAGGCGGTTTCAACTTGGGTTCGATAGGGTCAACCTGCACCGCCCTGCCATGGGCTCGAAGTCGTCGTCCACATACTTGGACAACTGATCGGGCTGGTACCCGGCGGTGCCGGTGGCCCACTGCTCCGCATCGTTCAGCTCGTCCTCCAGCCCCTCCAGGATCCAGTCATCGTCCTCATCGTCCTCGGGCTCGTCGTCATCGGCGTTGTAGCGCGCCGCGTCGTGCCGCAGCGGCGCCGACGCGCGCGACACGTCATCGCCGAACTCATCGGGACCGTCGTCGAAGCGGCCGCGGGACCCGGAGGAGAACCCGTCGTCGTATCCGCCGCCGCCGCCGCCGCCGCCGCCGCCGCCGCCGCCGCCGCCGCCTCCGTACTTGCTCTGCCGCTCTCGCGCGGATGAGACGCCGCCGCGTGTGGTGGCGAGCACCTTGCGGATCTGTTCGACCGCCGCCGCGGTGTCGCCGCCGCTCACCTCGCACACCCCGACGTCCTTGCGCACGTTGATGTAGGCGCCGGTGCGCTCCTGGATCTCACGGATCATGGCGCCGCCCTTACCGATGATGCGCCCCTCCTGCCCGGCGCAATGGATCTCCTCGTAGTCCCCCCCGCCGCCGCCGCCGCCGCCGCCGCCGCCGCCGTAGTCCCTCTCACGGCCGCCTTCGTAGCCACCGCCGCCTCTGTCGCCCCTGTCGTAGTCACGCTCGCCGCCGCCGCGACCCCTGCTTCCTCCTCTGCCCTCGCGGGCGTTGTCGCGCTCGTCGGGGGCGAACCATCCGGCGGCGCCGCCCGCGGCGCCTGGATCGCCGAAGACCACACCACCGCGCTCCCGGGGGACGAAGCGCTCGCGCTCTTGGCTCGGGGCGCGGTCGAAGCCGCCACCGCTGCCGCGCCCACCGCCGTCATACCCACCGCCACGGCCGCCTCTCTCGTCTCTCTCGAAGCGGTCTCCGCCGCCGCCGCGCCCGCCGTCGCCGAAGTCTCGGTCGCCGCGGCCGCCGGTGCCCCGGAAGTCGCGGTCACTCGGCTGGCCATTGCCCCCAAAGTCGCGGTCACTGCCCTGGTCGACAATACTGCGGATCGCCGCCGCCGCCGCCGCGGTGTTGCCGCCGCTGATGTTGCACGTGCCGCTGTGGCGGTCAACCTGGATGTCGGCGCCCGTGCGCTCCATGATATCGCGGATGGTGGACCCGCCCTTGCCGATGATGCGCCCCTCCTGCCCGGCGCACGGGACCGACTCCACGGCCCCGCCACCGCCGCCCCACCCGCCGCCGCCGCCGCCTCCTCTGCCGCCGCTGCGGCCTCCGCCTCCGCCTCTATCATCCTCGAAGGCGCCTCGGCCACCGCCATGTTCCTCCCTGCCACTGTCAAAGCGTGCCTCGCGTTCCTCACGGTCACCGCGGCCGCCGCGGCCCCGCCCTCCGCCTCTGAAGTCCTCGCGCTCACCGCGGCCCCGGCCGCCTCCTCTGAAGTCCTCGCGGTCGCCGCGCCCCCGGCCTCCTCCTCTCGGGTCCTCACGGTCGCCGTCGCCGAGCGCGAACCACGCGCCGCCGCTTCCGCCGCCGCCGCCAAATGCCTCCCCACGACCGCCGCCGAAGCCGCGCTGGGAGTCGATCCCGCGCCCGCCGCGACCCTTCTGCCGCAGACTCCCGCGGCTGTTCTCGTAGCGCTCCGCGCCGTCCTCGTAGTAATCCTCGTCGGCGTAGTTACGCTCGCGCCCTCCGCCGCCGCCGCCGCGCCCGCCGCGTCCACGTCCACCACCCCTCCCGCCACCGCGCCCGCCGCGCCCGCCGCGCCCGCCGCGTTCGTCGTAGTCGTCATACTCTTCGTTTTGTCGTGCCGGGCGGACGAAGTCCGGCACGGTCCCGTCGCCATGCTCCAAAATGCGGTAGGAGGACCGGCCGGCGCGCACCACGCCCGCCGCACGCCGGGGTGCGAGGCTGGTGCCGCGCGCGCCGACGCCCTGGCGGTGGGGGGCCGTGACCGGCGCGCACGGCACCGCCGCCGCCGCCGCCGAAAGAGCAGCCATTCTTGTAGTGGTAAAACTAAACTGGTGTTTGCTTCGCGCGAGAGCTGGCCAGGCAGCGCCTCTCGCGGAGGGGCGAGGAGGAAGTTGCGGGCGTGAACGGCGGGTGTGGCACAGGGAGCCTACGCGTCGGCCACCCTTAGAAGAGCGCGGCGGAAGACTGAAGAGCACCGCCTCGCAACGCACATTTCCACGTCATTGAGCAACGCCGCCACAGACGCTGGAACCGGTGGCGTGGCATGTGTGGGGAGCTTGATAGGATATGATTATGTTGATCGGTAGGTTGATCGGTAATACGAGTAGGGGTCAGGTTGATAGGCTATTTGGGTCACCTTGATCGCGGCCGTCCTTTCATCGTCATCACAGTTGACAGTGCGCTTCTATTACGACTCCCACGCGGGAGTAGCACGCGATCCTGTCGCGTCGGCCCACCCACAACTCTTTGCGTGTCGCACGACGACGCGTGGCGTAATCGCCATGGCGACGAAGCACGCCTCGCTTTACGCCGCCCCTCAGCTGACGCGGGGAGACTGCTTGCGTTACGCGATGGGTAGTTGAGAGACTCCCCTCCCATCTCCTCCGTGGAGAAAAATTGCCCCTCGGAGCTCCAAGTAAGATTTCAACTTTTCAAGAACGCTGAGCCATGGGTCCTCCCCCGAACCCGACGAACCCTGCTCGCCGCGGCAGGTTCCCGGCGTCCACGCCCGCCCCGAGCGGCGGAGGCCGCGGCGGGGGCGGTAACGGTAGCGGTAACGGTAGCGGTAAGGGTAGCGGTGGCGGTCGCGGTCGTGGTAGCGGCGGCACCGTCAGCAGCGTCAGCAGCGGCAACGTGGTGAGCGGCAACGTGAGCGGCAACGTGCGCGGCACCTCGAGCGGCAACGTGAGCGGCACCTCGGGCGGCAACGTGAGCGGTACCTCGAGCGGCAACATGCGCGGCAACGTGAGCGGGGCCACCGACCCACAGCAGCAGCTGATCGCGCATCTGGCGAACGCCACCGCGCCCGCCGTGGCGCCCGAGGCGCGGCTGGCGGCGCTACGCGCCATCGGCGCGGCGTGCCAAACCAGCGGCGGCCCCTCCCCCTCCGGCCAGGCGCTGCTGGGCGGCGGCCGCTTCCTGCGCGTGCAGGGCGCGCTGGTGCAGCTGGTCAACGATCAGAACCCGGCCATACGCGCCGCGGCACCCGCCGTGCTCGGCACCGCCGCCGCCGCCGTCGTCCACATCGACGCCGCTGCCGCTGCAACTGCAACACCGCCGCTCGACCCGCACTCAGGCAACCAAACGGTGAGTGCCGGCACCGGCGCTGCTGCTGCTGCCGCCAAGACGGGCTCGAGCCTGTTCTTCGACTGGATCACCGCAAAGATCGGCGAGCGCCTGCGCCCGGGTCCCGGCGGCGTGGTAGGGCCTCACAGATATTGCTCGCCACGTCCTGGGGTGCCGTGTACCTCAAGACAGTAGGGTTCACAACCTGTGTGTAGATGACGTGGCGGGCAATATCTGGCAGGCCGTATGGCGTGGTGAAGGGGCTGGACCTGCAGGTGAAGGCGTTCGCCCTGGAGGCGGCCGGCGCGTGCCTCGCACCCGTCGTCACACAACTGGCACAGCTGCCGCAGCCGGCCGCCGCCGCCGCCTCCACCTCCTCCACCTCCACCTCCTCCGCCGCATCCTTATCCGCCTCCGCCGCCTCCTTCACCGACAACAAACCCCAAAACACAAACAAAAGCAGCAGCAGAATCAACAGCAGCGGCAACAAGAAAAATGCGCAACTTTCGTCGGCTTCGGCGGCGTCGGCGGCGGCGGCGGTGGCGGCGGCGCACATACCCCCTCTAGTGGGCGCGTGCCAGGCGGTGCTGGACGACCCGCACACGCCGCCGCAGCTCCTGCCGCCGCTCCTCAAGCTGCTGTCCGTGGTAGGGCGGTGCAGCTTGACGGTTTCAAAACCCGTGTTGAAAGCGCCTCTGCTTTCAGCGCTTGAAACTATAATATGATGAACCGCTTTCAAACTTTGCTTTCAAAATCAACTTGCGCCGCTACACCGTGGTGGCGCGGCACCCGCACTGGCTGCAGGCAGGGGCTTACACTCGTTCACTTTTCAGTTCAACTTGAGCCGTGTCTGACACACAAAAACACCCTACACACCTTCAACACCCCCTAATACCCCCTGAACATGGGCCACACAACCCCTAAGCACACCCCCTATCCCATAAAAGTGCTCAAGTTGAGCTGAGAAGTGAACGAGTGTAAGTCACTGGCTGCAGGGCGGCGCCATGTTCCGTGACCTGGCGGACGTGCTGCTGGCAGGGGCTTACACTTGTCCACTTGTCAGCTCAACCTGAGCCGTTTCTGACACAAAATATACCCTAGACATCCCCCTAATACACCTACACACCCCTCGAACACCCCCTAAACAACCCCTACACAACCCCTTGTCTAATAGAAAGCGCTTAAGTTGAGCCCAAAAGTGGACGAGTGTAAGCCCCTGGCTGCTGGCGTGGGCCATGGACCCCGCCGTGCCCCACGCCGTCCGCCGCCAGATCACAGCCCTCTTCGGTAGGGCCCGAAACCCTAAACCCTAAACCCTAAAGCCTAAACCCTAACCCTAAACCCTAAACCCTAAACCCTAAACCCAAACCTTGACCGCCACCTCATCCACTATGGGACTCATGCCCCTGTGTCTTAAACAACAAACCATACGGTAGTCCAAATGGCCTGCTTTGTATGGCGCAAGGACAGTACAATGGTATCGGCGCGGCTGTTCGTCACATCGCCGACCGGATTCAGCCAACTGATTGTAGTTTCCACATTTGGGACCGGCCGACCAAAACGCCCATTTCTTTACGACACAGGGGCCTGAGTCCCGTAGCAACCCTCGTGTCTGGGACCCTCGTTTCTAGAGTGAAATGGCGGCATCTTGTGACGTGGTAAGCAATACCTGGCGGGCCCTACTTTTGGGGCGGCTGAGGGCGCGCTGGGCGCTTTCGCGCGAGTTCACGGCGGGGATCCTCGGACAGTTATGTAAAGACGTGGTGAGCGGGGGGGGCGGGGGGGAGGAACAGGCGTGGCAGTGGGAGACTGCAGCGGCGTGTCTTCAGGCCATCGGCGGGGGCGGCTGCGGGGGCGGGGTGGGCGTGGCGGCGGTGGCGCTCGAGGCGGAGGCGGCGGCGGGGCTCGCGTCAGAGCTGCTGGCGGCAGCGGCGGCCGAGGCTGAGGGAAAGACCGCGACAGCGAGGACAAAGAGCACGGTGAGGGATGATCACGAGGCGAGGACCATGGGGAGTGACGATGGGTCGTTCGTTACCGCGTGCTTGCGGTGCGCGGCAGTGCTGCTGCCCGCCACCGCCGCCGCCGCCGGCACCGCCCCGCCGCTGTCCGCTCCCGCCGTCATCGCGGCCATCGCCGCCGCGCACCTGTCGCCCCGAGGCCCGCGGCCTGCCGCCGAGGCGGCGCTGGCGGCGGTATTTGCGGTGGCGGACGCGGCGGGGCACGCGCTGGAGGCGGCGGCGGTGGACGCGCTGCTGGCGCCGGCCGGCGGCGTGGCGGCCATGCGGCGGGAGCCCAGCCGCCAGCATGTGGTGGGAACACCGCAAAGCACCTCGCCGTGCCATCCGCCACATCATCCATCACATCATCCACCACATCATCCACCACATCATCCACCACATCATCCACCACATCATCCACCACATTCCTTTGACGCGGCGAGCGTGGATCTTCTGGGCCTTACTTGCAGGCGATGGCGCATGGCGCGTTCTTGCGTGCGGCAGTGAGCCGGTTTGCGCCGCAGCGGATGGGGGCGGTGCGCGCCGCGCTGGCGGGCCTGACGCTGCCGAGGGCGGCGCGTCTGGAGGAAACTGGGGGAGGAAGCGGCGGCGGCAGCAGCGGCAGCGGTGGCGGCGGCGGCGGCGGCGGCGGCGGCGGGTCTTACGCGCGCTTCCGGGCACCGACGAGCGCGCCTTCGACTGCTATGAACGGGGTGGAGGCTGCGGCGGCAGCGGGGGCGGCGGCCGCGGAAGCTATTCTCAACATCAAGGTGCTTCTCCATGCGGCGTCAACTCTTCCACCAACAGCACCAGCCTCCTCCCCCTCCGGTGCTGGCGCCGTTACCGCCGACGACGACGTCCACACAGCTGCCGTCCCCCCGACCCCGCTGATTCCCTTCGCGGAGCTGCGGAGGGTCTGGACCACGCTGTCGCACCTTTACACGCACGTCACGGCAGGGACATGCGAATGTTGCCCGCCATGTCATCGACATGCATTGAATCCTGATTTGTGTAGCTAAATGGCATGCTATGACGTGGCGAGGATTAGCAATGTCTGCCAGGCCTTACCTCGCGGATGCCCCGGCGCTTTGCTCCGCCGCGCTGGAATGCGAAAAGCAAATCATCGCCCGCGCTATTGACGGCGCAGGGCGCGGGAGCGCCGCGCGGCACGAGGCGGCGGCGGCGTTCACGGCGCTGCTGTCGCGGTGCCTTGCCTCCGACACGGCGGGGGCGGGGGCGGGGCCGGGGGCTGGGGCAGGGGCGGCTCGCCTCGCGTTAGGCTGGCTGCAGGAGACGTGGTTCATCGATGCGGTGGTTACGGCAGGTGACGGTGGAGGCGGCGGCGGTCACTTGAGCTCGGCCGTTTTCGCCGGGGTGCTGGCCTGCGCCGCTGCAGGTACGCGCGTGGTGCGAGCCGCCGCCGCCGCCGCCGTGGGTCACCTGGCGGGCGCGGGCGCGCTATCGCCGCAGCAGCTTACCGCCGCCGCCGCCGCCGCCGCCGCGCGCCTCGGCGACGAGTGCCCGGCCGTCCGCCAGCCCTTCGCCGAGCTCCTCCCGTCCCTCGCGCTTGCCGCCGCATGGAACGGAACCTGTCCCACTCACGACGATTCCAATGCCGACGCCGATGCCAGCTGTGCGGCCGGCCTGCAGAGGCCGGGGTGGATCACGGAGCTGGCGCTGGCACCGCAGCGGCAGGCGTTCCGCTCCAAATCGCTGGCCACGCTGCTGGACTACCTGGCGCTGCGCCCGCAGCGGCTGCCCCCCGACTGGATCCGCCGCATGATGCACCAGTGCCCGGCGATTCCGCCGCCGACGCCTGTGCCCTCGTCCCTCTCCTCATCATCATTCGCACCCTCTCGACCTTCCGCGGTGCCCTCCGCAGCCGGAACTAGAACCTCAGAGGATGGGCAGGGGAGCCCCAGTCCGGCCAAGAGTCCGACCAAGGGTCCGGCCAGGTCGCAGCTGAAAGCCGTGAAGTGGTCCGCCGCGGGCGCGGGGCCAGAGGCCAAGGAGGGTGGCGCCGGCGCAGCAGGCAAGCCCGGCGGCGGCGGCGGCGGCGGTGGCGCAGATGTTGCCGCAGATGTCGATTTCCCCGGCGGTAACGGCGGTAGCGGCGGCAGCGGCAATAGCAATGTCGAGGCCGTGGATGCGGACGCGGGCGGGTTACTGTCCGCGACACTGCGATGCAGCGACGACGCCGCGGCGTGGTGGGCGGTGCAGGAGGCGGCCAGGCACTGCGTCGCCGCGCGCCTCCGCACGCACTTCGGTAACGCCACGGAGACACTCGCGCTATTGGAGCGATGTCTACGCGCCGCCGCGAGGCCCAATGCTGGCGGCGGCGGCGCCGCCGCCGAGCTAGACCACGGCGGCGGCAGCGGCAGCGGCGCCATGACTGCCACGTGGTTGTTGCTGGAGCTCATGGGTGGGATCGAGCGCTCGCTTTACAACGCGTACGAGGGCACGGCGACGCTGCCCCCGCCGGGGAAAACCGCGGCGGCATTCTTCCGTGCCAACCAGCGAGTGTGCGAGGACTGGCTAGGGTAGGGCCTGGTAGACATTGATCGCCACATCATCGACACGCATTATGCTCCGTCGTTTCCTGTTTTGAAAGACATGCTTCGACGTGGCGAGCGATATCTGCCAGGCCCTGAGCAGGGGCGCATGCGGGAGGCGATGTTGTCGGCGGCGGCGGCGGCGGGCAACCCGGCGGCGGGCGCGCACCACGCGCTGCTCAGCGTGCGGCGCGCGGTGGCCTCACACCAGCGGCGCGCGGCGGCGGCGCTGCGGCGGCGTACCGAAGCCGCGGAGCTCCTCCCCGACGCCCGGGCAGCCGCCAAGGTAGTGTGGTGCAGGTCTAACCAATGAAACCCACGAAGAAATTGCCTGGAACCAAGCTCTTGAAACTAAAATATGATAAATCCGCTTTCAAAGTTTGCTTTCAAATTCAACCTGCGCCGCTACACGAAGGCCGCCAAGACCGCTCTGGGCGAGGCCCACAAACAGCACGGGATGGCCGAGGCCAAGCTCAAGAAAACGCAGGCCGCCACCAAGGCAAGGCCTGCCAGATATTGCTCGCCATATCATACGATGCCATTTGACTCAAAATGCGAGGGTTCAACATGCGTTGGATGATGAAGACGTGGCGAGCAATATCTGGCGGGCCCGGTAGCAAGGGAAAGAAGCTGGACGGTAAGCAGAAGGCGGCGGTGGCGCGGGAGGTGGCGGCGCAGCAGGAGGCGCACACATGGGTGCAGGAGGGGTTCAAGGCAGGGGCTTACACTCGTCCACTTTTCAGCTCAACCTGACCCGCTTCTGGCACACAATACACCCTAGACACCCCCTCATACCCCCAGACACCCACTAAGCACCCCCTGCATAATCCCTAAACGCGACCCCTATCCCGCACAAAGAGCTTACGTTGAGCCGAAGAGTGGACAAGTGTGAGCCCCTGGATCAAGGCGAACCAGGCGGCGGCGGAGGCGGTGGCGGCGCTGGCAGGCCGCGTGGCGGAGGACGAGGCGGCGGAGCGCGACGCTGCCGCCGCCGTCTTCCAGGCACGGTCTTTATAACATCGTTCCCCTTTCCAGCCGCCATTTGAGCCGTTTTGCTCCTGAACCCACCTAAAAATATTATTAAGGGGGTTTATGTACCACCATTCGTATGAGTATCCTGCCGTGACATAGCCCTTCTTCGTTCACCAAATGGCCCCTTCATTCACCCCTCGCCTCGGAGGTGCTGCCAGTTAAGCTGGGAACATGATAGGTGTTTGCCCCCTGGTACCCGGCGGTGCGCGCGGCGGGCACGTTGCTGGTGGACGTGGGTGAGCCGGATCTGCTGATAGGGCTGGCGGACTGGGTGGAGCCGAGGCTCACCCCCGCGGGTGCCGCCGTCTGGGACCCCGCAGACATTACCGCCCGGACACGTGGCGTGCTCGACTGGGTGCGGCCCAACTCACTGCTCTCACTGTCCAAGCAAACAGTAAGAGTCGGGCTTCCTTTGGAAGCCTAGCTCTATATTCAATGTCCATTTTTGTGTGTTTTCGTTCCCACATTGTATTTTGTCGCAATGAAGATGGAGTTTACAACAGTGTGAGGTGCGCTGTGAGCAAACAGTGTGAGGTATACCAGTCATCTGATCCTCTATGGAGGTGCGGGGCGCGGCGCTGGAGGCCGGGGGGCGGCATGAGGACGCCGCGGCGGCGCACCTGGCGGCGCTGGCCGACACGGACCGCGCGGGGCCCGCCGGCTGCCGCGCCGCCGCCACCCGCCTGATGCACGCGTACGCCGCCGTCGCCGACTGGGACGGCCTCGACGCCTGGCGCGCGCGCGTGGACGAGATGCGCGTTAAAGCGGCGGCGGGGGGCGCACCCGAGGTGGGGCGGTGCAGGTTGACCCTATCAGACCCACTTTGAAAGTGCCTGGAACTAAGGACTTGAAGCTACAACAAGATGAATGGCTTTCAAACTTTGCTCTCAATTTCAACTTGCGCCGCTACACCGAGGTGGCGAAGGCGCTGGGGGGACTGCGCGCCAGCGGCGGTGCGGCGGCGGACCCCGCACTGCTGCGACTGTGGGCAGGGGCTCACACTCCTCCACTTTTCGGGTCAAGTTAAGCGCTTTCTGCGGGATAGGGGGTACATCTAAGGGGTTGTCTGGGGGGTGTGCAGGGTGTGTAAGGGGGTATTAGGAGTGTCTAGCGTATATGTTGTGTCAGAAGCGGCTCAGGTTGAGCTGAAAAGTGGACGAGTGTCAGCCCCTGACTGTGGGCAGCGGAGGACCGCGGTGACGCGGCGGCGGCGCAGGCAGGGCTTACACTCACTTTTCAGCTCAACCTGAACCGCTTCTGACACAAAACACATCCTAGACACCCCTCAATACCCCCTGACACACCCTATCAACCCCCTAGACAACCCCTAAATGTACCCCCCATCACGCAGAAAGCGCTTAAGTTGAGCCGAAAAGTGTGCGAGTGTCCCTGGGCGCAGGTGGCCGCGGTGTCGGCGCACCGCCACCGCCAGAACCAGCATCAGCAGGGAACGGACCTGCTGGCGGTGAGCGCATCGCCCGCCGACGCCACGCTGCGCTGCTCGCACGCCGTGGCGCAGCTGGCGGCGGCGGTGCGCGTTGACGCGCGGCGCCGGGAGGGCGGCGAGGCGGCCGTGACCGCCGCGGAGGACAGCCTCGCCGCCGCCGCCGCCGCCCTCGCAGAGCCCCTGCGCCTGGTCTCCACCCTGGGCTGTCCGGCGGCCGTCGCGCCCGTATTGCTGGAACTGACGGTAGTGACTGGGATAAACGAACATTGCCTGCCACGTCATCGGCACGCATTTTGAACCCTCGTTTCTGGAGGGAAATGGTATCCTATGACGTGGCGAGGAATATCTGGCAAGCCCTAGCCGACGGCGGCGCGCGCGGTGCTCGCGGCCTCCACGCGGGGTGAAGCAACGGCGGTGATGCTGCGTGGGCGGCCGCGGCTTGACCCGGACCGCACCAATCTGACGCCGTGGCTCCGCCTGCTCCGTACCGTGCGACAGCTGGATCAGCGGGAGCCCGGTAGCGATGCCGTCACGGGCCTGTTTGGTTTCTCGCGCGCGCAGCTGACGGAGGGTCTGGCGGTGGTGGCGCGGCGGCAGGGCAATGTGAAGCTCGCCGGCCGCCTCCTCGATGACCTAGACCTGCGCCCGCCGCCGCCGCTCTCAGGTACCTCTGGGCCCGCCTGGCTCCGATATCAGCGCGCCATGCTCTTCTCAGGCGGCGGCGGCGGGGGCGGCGGCGGCGGGGCCGGCGGCGGCGGGGCCGGCGGGGAGAT
>Ga0307489_10002838_pt1 | contig 11586 bp, 9 predicted proteins | sample SB12metaG_FD_202247 | JGI IMG/M metagenome (GOLD analysis project Ga0307489, IMG submission 202247) | Sea-ice brine microbial communities from Beaufort Sea near Barrow, Alaska, United States - SB 1.2 | ecosystem: Environmental > Aquatic > Marine > Coastal | place: USA: Alaska | collected 2017-05-06
ATTGGAAAATAACAACTTTTAAACACCCCTTTGAACTTGAAAATTTCGCGCTTTATAACCTTTCAAATGATCTGGGAGAGCAAACCGATCTTAAGGAATCCGAAGAAGAAAAGTATGAAGAATTGTTAAAGGAGTGGATGAAATTTTCAGATGAAATTAAAATTCAGACTCCAACGCCATCTCCTTCTAAAAACGAATGATAGCTATTTTATGAACACCAAAGCACAACACCGTGCAATATTTTGTAGAAAAGTGATAGTTTCTACTTACAGGATGGGCTGCTATACAACAACGTTTGCAGACATTTTAAAAAAAACAAGACATGAAACAGCTCATATTATTGACTTTAACAATTGTACTCACGGCAACAAGTTGTCAAAATAAAAATAGAGCTTCTAATACCCCCTCTTTAGAAAGCTATGTAGACTCACTTTTTCAAGTAAATATTGATAGTGCTCAGATCGCTGGTGGAGCGATTTTGGTATTTCAAAAAGATAAAATGCTGTTACATAAATCATATGGAAAGGCCAGTCTAGAGCTCTCTGTACCCATGCCTGATGAGGGTATTTTTGAAATTGGCTCCGTTACAAAACAGTTTACTGCTGCCGCGATACTTAAATTGGTTGAAGCGAAAAAACTCTCTTTAGACGATGACTTTACGAAATACTTAGAGTTCGATACGAAAGGACGAAAAGTAACCATTAATGAGTTACTTAACCACACTTCAGGTATTGCAAGCTATACCGCTTTACAGGAATTCGAGGAAATGTCTATTATGGATCTTCCTCGAGATTCATTAGTACGATTGGTGGAATCAAAAGACTTTATGTTCGAACCAGGTGAAGCATTAATCTATAATAATTCAGCTTATTTTTTTCTAGGATTAATTATTGAAAAAATAACTGGGCAGACCTATGAAGAGTATTTACAAAAAACATTTTTTGAACCATTAGGAATGACTAGCACATCATATAGTTCAAACGCTGCAATAATTAAAAATAAAGTGTATGGATATAGATACACTCCAGAGGGCTTGTTACAAAAGAGATATCTAAATCATAGATGGCCATTTTCTGGCGGTTCTCTTTCTAGTAGCGCACACGATGTATTAATCTGGATGATGGCGCTTCATAATAGAGAAATACTATCAGAAGAATTGTACCAGTCATTAATTACTCCGGGGCAATTAAAAGATGGATCCAATCTTCATTATGGCAAAGCATTGGGTAATTATTCAGATTTTGGAAACCACAGAATTGGACATGGAGGTGCAATAAATGGATTTTTAACAGATACTAGATATTTTCCAGATGAAGATTTATATATTATTTGTCTTACAAACACTATGGGACCCATTGGGGCCAGTTTCTTTGCAGATAAAATTACTTGGAAATTCCTCGATAAGAAAACACCTCAAAGTATGGCGTTAGATCTTGATACTAAACTTTTGGAAGGCAAATACATGGGGGCTATAAGAGGAGTTTATAACTATTCCATAGAGGTTAAATCGATACCGAATGGAATAACCATTCGGCATAAAGATAGAGTAGAGGTAGATACGTTGAATACATATATAGGCAACAATACTTGGGCAGATGGCAATACTAAAATTAAGATAAAAAACGATGAGGTTCGTATTGATGAACCATTTTCCTATTATATTCTTAAAAAAGAGATTAAATAAACGAAAGGCCAACACCATACCAAATTAATGGCTTGAACGCGCCTGCCTGAAGTCAGGCAGGCAATAAACCACATACAAAACACATCATGATGTTATCTAAAATAAAATAATCCCGATATGAAAATAGGTACTCCCATTCTTCTTTTCTTAATTTTAGTGGGTTGTTCTTCTTAAAACGAAAAAGACAAGAAACTTTTAGACGAACGAATCACGAGAATTGAAAAAAGGATTCAACCAAATCTCCAAATGCAAGGAGATAGTATTCCAAACTTCAATCTTGAGGAAAGGATGAAGGAATTAGGTATTCTTGGTGTTCGTATTGCAATTCTCAATACAGGTGAAGTTGAATGGGCTAAAGTGACTCACAAATACTAAAATGAATCGGTGAACGGAGCTATTTAATAGGACGATGTAAGCCAGTGCCCTCAGTACTTATATTAATTGGGCATCTACTTCTTTTAGTTGGGCGTTGTAGTAAATTGGCTCTATACCCAATCAGGTATATCATGATCTAAAACTCTCTAAATTATACCCGTTTTTAACGGTTCATGTCTAATTTTTTATAGAACATTTTTTTGTAGGTATTATTTAATAGATGAAATAAAAGAATGTGCCTCTGTGTTATTTACAGAATATATTGGGCAACAGCCCGCCAAAAACCTCAGGAATTTGCACCAAAACCACAGAGATTAACAATAAAACAATGACCACTCCTTTTGGATTCTTTGTTAAAAAAGAATATATTGCAGAAATTAAGCGATAAGGCAATAGAATTGGGGTAGTTTTGCCCTTTATAACGAACTTATTCGGAACAGAAAAATAGAAATTTATTTTTCTATAACACTTATATTTGATTAGACACTAACAAAGAAATATCATTCGAAAAAGGAGCAGTATGAAAACTCGAGAAAGCGAATTTTTTATTGATAAAATTATTTCGAAATAGAACCATTACCGAATTCACCAGAAATGCTAAAAAAAGAAGATTAAAGCGGAATTAAAACAGCCAAAGAAAACAGCAAAATGGAAACACCGGATAAAGAGAGCGATTAGTTTATTGCTTAATCAAAGATTCGTGCAATTTTGCTTGCTTCTAATTTTTTCTTCGGAAAATCTTTACACACAAAACCGCAACTTTTATTGAAAAACACCTTGTAAAACATTATAAACCTCGCCCTAAAAATGAATTTTTCACCAAACATACTTGTTATTGAAGGTGCTATAAATAATTTCCCTTTAATTAAAACAATTCTTAGTGACAAAAAAGTTAATCTTATACAAGCTAATTCTAATATAGAGGATCTAGACAAAATACCTAAAATTACGTTTGCACTTGCAATTATCGATATTACAATATCAGAGATGAATAGTCTTGAATTGGTATTGAAAATAATTGAGGAAAAATCAAATGAGAAAGTGCCAATATTATTTATCACTAATAGCGTTACGGATAATATAGAAATAATGGAGGGATACAATACTGGAGCAATTGATTATATCTTTAGACCCATTAATAATCTGATGCTAAAGAGTAAGATTTTACTGTTTATTAATCTTTTCACTCAGAAGCAAAAGCTTATTGCTAATTCCACACTTTTAAAAAAATCTAGGATAAAATTAACTCAAACTAACAAAGCCCTTAACAAAAGTATAAAAAAACACAAAAACTATATTGAGAACGATCCTGATGCTGTTTTTGTAACCGATAAAACTGGAAAAATCTTAGAGGCGAACCAAGCAATGTTCCAAATAACAGGATATTCAGAGAAAGAACTTTTAAAACTTTCGCTTCCCCATCTCCTTTCAAAAGATTCGGATCAAGCAAACTGGTTTAAATCCAAACTTTCAAGTAGAGAGTTACTAATTAAACACAAGAGCGGAACGAACCATTCTGTGAGTATAAAAGACGTTAAACTTTCTCAAAATAAATTTCTTTTTTTTATAAAGAATAAAGCTCCAAAAGAAGAAATAATCAATCTAGGGGGATATTTAAAAACAATAACAAAAAATCTCTCCATCGGTATTTATTATTGTAATACAGATGGAAAATTTCTTTATATAAACAAAAAATTAGAAGAAATTACCGGCTATAAACAGGATGAAATAACCAGTAATAACTTATTGTATTCAAGCTTCTTATCTTTAAAAGACACTAGAAAGGCTCTAAAGTTATTTACCCTTACTATTCTTGGAAAACACCCTAAATCTCAATTTTTCACCTTAAATGGAGAAGGAAAAACTCAAAAACATGTAGAGATTTCCCATTTACGAATGAACATCAAAGGGGAAGATATAATAATGGGAATGGTTACTGAACTTGCAGAAAAAATAAACTCTAAAAATCAAAGAAAAAAGAAAACTTACCAATTGCGCGATACTTTTGAAGATATTACAAAGCGAACAACCTTGGAGGAAAAATATAAAGTAATTCAAGAAACTTCAATCGATAGTTTCTGTATAACCGATCTTTCTGGGCATCTTCTCGATGTAAACAACCCCTTTATTGCCATGATGGGGTACACTAAAAAAGAATTACTAACGAAGACTCTTCAAGATCTAGAAAACAAGAATAATTCTGGAGCTATAAATCAAATTATCGAAAGAGTAATACAAACTGGAACTGAAACCAGTGAGGTAGAACAGCAAAATAAAAAAGGAGAAGTTCTCGAAGTTCTGGTTAGTGTTACATATAACTCTAGATTCAATGGAAGATTGTATGTTTTTTTTCATAATAACACGGATAAAAATATCACCGATAAAATCCTGAAATTAAGCGAACAGAAATACAATACAATGCTAAATGCCTCCCCTGACGGCATTATATTAATTAATAACAAAGGAATTATTATTGAAGTTTCCGAAATCGGACTTGAATTATTCGGGTTCAATAATAAAGAAGAATTGCATGGAAAACATTATTTATATTTAGTTGCACCTGAAGAGAAAAACATAATTAAAGAGGTTATTTCTAAAACAATAGATGAAGGAATTAATCAAAATATTGAGGTAAAATTTAAAAGAAGAAACAAATCTTTTTTTCCGGGCGAAATTAGCACAACTTTAATACAAGAACCACTTGGAGAGCCCTTCTTTTTTATGATTACTGTGCGCGATATTACTACGCGAAAGAAAATGGAGGAAAAAATGATACATGCTGACCGTATGGCCAGCCTTGGAGAGATGGCCTCGGGTATTGCTCATGAAATTAACCAGCCTTTAAACACGGTCTCGCTCATTATGGATAATGTTTTACGCGAGGTTACAGAAAATAAAAATACAGACAAAAGTTACCTTGCGAAAAAGACCGATAAAGTTTTTGATAATATTATAAGGATCAGGAATATTATTGATCATATTAGGGCCTTTTCAAGAGACCAGTCTGATTATATATCGGCTAGCTTTGATGTCAATTCAAGTATCAATAATGCCATTAATATGATCGCTGAACAATTAAAGCATTATTCAATAAACTTAATTTTACAATTAGATCATAACCTATCCTTAATCATAGGTAATACCTTTACTTTTGAACAGGTAATCCTTAATTTGTTATCAAATTCAAAAGATGCCCTACTTGAAAAAAATAGCCAAAATAGTTTAGACTATGATATGTTCATTAAAATCACCTCATTTATGGAAAATGAATACTTGATTATTGAAGTAGTTGATAATGGAAAAGGGATTAAAAAAGAAGATATTGAAAATGTAACACTTCCTTTTTATACAACAAAAGAGACCGGAAAGGGAACAGGCCTTGGATTATCTATTTCGTATCGAATAATAAAAGAATTGGGAGGGACAATTGAATTAGAGCCCAATACATTTAAGGGAACAACGGTTCGAATAAGTTTAAAGGTTTTAAATTAAAAAAAATGTTAGAACAAAAAATGGAAGTATTGATTCTTGACGATGAGAAAGATTTTACAGAAGAATTGTATGAGTTTTTTCAAAACTCAGGATATAAAGCCTACGAGGCAAATACAGCAAACAAAGCAGAAGAAATTTTATCTTCTCAAAAAATAGACCTCCTTATTCTTGATGTGCGCATCCCTGGAGTAAATGGTCTGGACATTTTAAAAGAAGTAAAAATTAAATTCCCTTCGATCGAAGTGATTGTTGTTTCAGCTCATGGAGATATGGATACAGTGATTAAGGCTATTCGATTTGGCGCATTTGATTATCTGCGCAAACCTTTCAGACACATCGATATGCAAATTGCAATTCAGCGCACTCAAAAATTCTTACAACTCAATCAAAAGATTAATCATCTGGAGGAAAAGAACTCGTTAATCTCAAAAAGTCTCAAAAAAAAAATAGACAGACAATTTATTGGTGTTAGCCCTCAAATTCAAAAAGTATTAGAACAAGCCATTATCGCGGGAAATTATGAGGATGCCAATGTTTTAATTACAGGTGAAAGTGGCACTGGAAAAGAAAATATTGCACGAATTATACATCATTCAAGTGCAAGGAAAGATAATGAACTTTTAGCAGTTAACAGCAATGCTATTGCGGGATCACTTTTAGAAAGTGAATTTTTCGGACATAAAAAAGGATCATTTACAGGGGCGACCACAGATAAAATGGGTTATTTTGAAGTATGCGACAAAGGAACTTTGTTTCTGGATGAAATTGCTGATATGCCTTTTAATCTGCAGGCAAAACTGCTGCGTTCTATTGAAGAAAAAGTGATCATACGGGTTGGAGATACCAAGCCGATTCATACAGACTTTCGAATAATTTCTGCCACAAATGTGAATATTGAAGAAAATGTTAATAAAAAGAAATTTAGACTTGATCTTCTTCATCGACTAAATACATTACATATACATGTCCCCCCACTAAGAGAGAGACGGGCAGATATTAAACCGCTACTCATTTACTTCGTAAACACTTTTAAAACAAAATTTAATAAACCCAATTTAAAAATCGATAATGTTGTATTTAAAGTGCTGAGAGAATATGATTTTCCCGGAAATGTGAGGGAATTAAAAAATATGGTTGAGAGAGCTATTATTCTTTGCCAAAATAACTCACTTGGGGTAGATGATTTCCCTGAAAAATTAAAAAAATCGTCCGGAATTGACAACAATTCTGATTCATTAAATCTAAAAAGTGTTGAAATTAATTTAATAAAAAAAGCGCTAAAAACTTCTAAATATAATCAAAAATCTGCTGCTGAGATTCTCGGAATAAGCCGAGATGCACTCATCCGAAAAATGATAAAACATGAAATAAACAAGAATTTACAAGAATAGTGATAACGACCATACACTATCCCTAAAATTTAAGATGGGAGGCTGTTTTCTATCCTTTTTTTATTTTTCTAAAACCAAAATTTTTCTATAAACTAAAAACATTTTTTTGTTCTGGAAAACTTCTGATTCCGTTAAGTAATCCAGGTTTTACTATATTAAATCTCTCTAAAGAAAGGATTCTAACCATAAGTGCAGAACATCCCGGCATTGCCTCCAATAAAGAGTAAGAAACAAAAAATATAAATTAGGTGCTCATTTCCGCACATGTGTGCGATTATTTTAATCCTATCCTTTATGGTTTACGTCATCGTATTTACAGAATGTTTTAATATAAAATAAAATATTATTTTAAGTTACTCACGAACAGGTATTTTATATACTTCTATAATTATTATTAGCAATTAAAAGTCTTTTGGCACTCTATTTGCCCTTAACGATAATCGAGGAAAAGCCGTCCCTCATAATAAAGCACGGTTTAAATAATTAAATATTTTTAAAATGGCAGTAGAAAAAACAGTAGGTTCATCAAGTTTAGTAGAAGTAATTGACCGTATCTTAGACAAAGGAGTTGTTGTAGATGCGTGGGTAAGAGTTTCATTAGTAGGTATCGAACTTCTTGCAATTGAAGCAAGAATTACAGTAGCTTCAGTTGAGACATACCTTAAGTATGCAGAAGCAATTGGATTAACTGCAAAAGCAGCATAATGCAGCTTATTGCAAAGTAATTATTCTTGCTAAGAAGTCCTTACGTTGATGTAACAGCTCTAGCACGTTTTACCAAGAATTATTTATTACCTTAAGAATTAAAAATACAGGCCTAGTACCCGAAAGCATGCAAAACAATTCTCTCTTAGAAGGTGTCATTAATTCTTATGATGACAGGATCCAGAAAATTCAAACGGCTTTTCAATCTTCAGAAAACATTACAGAATCCACTCACTTAATTTTTGCTAATGTTCAGAATTCTCTAAATAATCTAAAAAAAGAAAGAGAAATATTAAATTCTAAACTCAGTGAAGCCATGGCAAAAAATGGTTCTTTACGAAAAAAAGATTATAATTTAATGATGAGTGATGTTCTAAACTTATTTAATAAAAAAGAATTAGAGACTGAAAGACAGTTTTTTTATTTTATAGAAGAACTAAAAGAAGCTACGCAATCATTAAAAAACAGTTTGTTAGACATTAAAGATGTTAACTCTCAACAGACTAGTGAAAAAATTACAATTATTAAAGAACAAGTTGCTCAAATTACAAAACTTCAGGGATCAAGGAAAGAGACAGTCATTAAATCTTTTACAGATTTTCAACAAATGCATAATCGGATAATCTTGAATCTAGAAGACTTATTGAAAAAAGGAGATAACGTTCAGGTAAAAGATATAAAATTAATTAAAAATAAGATTATTAGAGAGATTAACTAATACTAGAAATTAAATATCCAATCCATATAAAACATAAAAAAATGAAATTATCATCAGAAATGAAAAGTTTAAGTGAAGGAATTCTTGCCTCATTCAAACAAAGGGTTAAGGAAACTGAAGATCGTGTAAAAAACAATGCGCAATTTATTAATGAAGTTCATACCACACTGGATGGTTTTAGTCAAGACCGCAAAAAAAGAGCGGCTGTTATAAATACGAATGCAAAAGCATTAAGAGAAAATCTTAAAAGTGGCGAAAAAGAGCGTCTAAATATCTACAACAATTTAATGTCGGGCATACGAAGTACCGTTGGTACTATAAGGAAAGATGTTTCAGACATCCAAAACTCTACCTTACAACTATTAAATGAATTTGGTGCTAGTAGAGCACAAATCGCTAAAGAACTAGAAAATTTATTTGCTCAAGGAAAAAGCGATAGAGCTGAATCCAATAAAAGCAGAAAAGAAGAAGAACAACAAAGGATTAAATCTTTTGACGGCTTAATGAAAACTATTAATGCCGACCTAAAAAGCATAAATAGCGAGGTTTTAACCATCTTAACTAACACCAACGGCTTACTTACTAAATTTGAAAAAGAACGTCAAGAAATGTCAGCAGATCTAAAGACGGAATTGAGTAAGAATTTATCAGAAAGAGTCGAGTATACCCGATCATTGGTAAATGGGTTCCAGAAAAGTCTCTCTGAAATAAGTAAAGAAAATAAACAACTAGCTAAAGAAATGAGAGAAACTCTCGCAGATAGCCAGAAAAATATTGCCACAAGCAATTTAGAGCGAATTGAAAACTATAACACCGTAATCACGAACATCCAAGCTTCAATTAAAGACATAAGAAAAGGGGTAAATATAAGCATGAAGGGTACTTCAAAAATGATTGCTGATTTATCAACAGATAGAAGTGAAGCTGCAGCTGAATGGAGTAAAATGCAGGAAGAAATTCGTCAAATCCAGCAAAATGGAATGGCACCAACAAAAACCAAAGAAAAGGTTCAAACTAAAGCTAAAGAAAAGGTTCAACCTAAAGCTAAAGAAAAGGTTCAAACGAAAGCTAAAGAAAAGGTTCAACCTAAAGCTAAAGAAAAGGTTCAAACGAAAGCTAAACCAATAAAGCAAGAGGCTTCCACCGCTATCTTAAAAACAAAGGCAGAGCTAATTAAAAAAACTTCAGTTACAGCCAAACCTGATGCAAAAACAATGGAATCTCCTGTTAAAACTAAAGAAAAAACAGCAGTTCCTGTATCATTAGAAGACAAAATTCTAGACTATATTAATCGTAATAAACAAGGAGTGAAAATTTCACAAATGGAAGGACCGCTTAAGGAAACAAGAATGAGATTAGGCTTTGTTGCCAAAAAATTACTTGATTTAGGACAGCTTAGAAAAATTGATAGTCTTTATTACCCAATAAAATAATATGTAAAAAAAATTAGAGTCTAAGAAACTTTCCTTTTCAGTATACAAGTTTCATTCGTTCGCCTGTTTTTATTTTAAAATCGACCCTAAATATGACTAAAACAATCATTTGTGCTTTCTGTAATGGAACTGGAACAGACCCTTTTGGTCTCCTTTCTTCGATATCAAAATGCCAGGTATGTAAAGGCTCAAAAGGGATTGATATAAAAGAACCTTTCACACCTTGTGTTTACTGCTCTGGATCCGGTGAAAATATTCTTGGCGCCCGGGTTCCATGTATTGTTTGTGGAGGGAAAGGAAACAATCACTTTCACAACAAAACAGAATGCTCTCAATGCAAAGGAACAGGAAAAGGCAGCGATCATTTGCCTTGCACCCTTTGCGGTGGTATAGGGTTAAAATAAAACTTATGAATAATCCAGGAGACACAATAAGGCGTAGCTTATCAAAAAGACAAGACGCATTAAATAAGTTTAAAGCAAAGAATGAAGCTTTCTTTATTGCAAAAAAACAAATATTAAAAGAAATAGAAGAAGCAAAAACTATTTGGGAGCATACGATTGAACAACTCCCAAATCAGAAACTTTATTAATCATCAAACGCGCAGAACATGAATAAGAACGACAGCAACAATAATGAGACAAATACGGTGCTTGAACTCAAGCCAATGCAAGATTTTGTTGAGACAGAGTATATTGAAAACATTACTAACCGAGGACTAACTTACATAAAGGCTGGATTCCCCGTTCATTTTAGAGGGCCATCGGGAACTGGAAAAACAACGGTTGCTATGCACTTGGCAAGCAAAATTGGAAGACCGGTAATCATCATTCATGGTGATTCAGAGTATAAAACTTCTGATTTGGTAGGGAATGAGTCAGGTTACAAATTTAAAAAATTAGATGATAAGTTTATTCATACAGTCCATAAAGTTGAGGAAGAAATGGAAAAAAAATGGGTAAATAATCGTTTAACCATTGCTGTTAAACACGGTTTTACCCTTATTTATGATGAATTTACGCGCTCACGCGCTGAAGCCAATAATATTCTGCTTCCCATACTACAAGAAGGGATGATGACTACATCTGCCTCAAAACAAGAGGATTACTATATGAAAGTGCATCCAGAATTTCGTGCAATTTTCACCTCAAATCCAGAGGAATATGCGGGGGTTAACAGAACTCAAGATGCATTGAGAGATCGAATGGTGACCTTAGATCTTGATCATTTTGACTATGATACTGAATTAAGAATTACACAGGCAAAATCTAAACTTACACTAAAGGAGACCGAAATAATCGTAAAGGTGGTTAGAGGCTTACGCGAATCGGGAAAGACTGAATTTGATCCAACAGTTCGTGGTTCTATAATGATTGCAAAAACACTCGCAACATTAGAAACAACCCCATTAAAATCAAAAGAAATGTTTAGAACAATTTGTCAAGACATTCTTACTTCTGAAACAAGCCGAGTGGGCTCTAAAACAAATCAAGAAAAAGTAAGAGGGATTGTGGATGTCTTAATTGATAAATACACAAAATAAGATCAAATTTTCACCCTCAATCACTAAATAATTAATTCCATATATCATGCCATTATCGAACTCAATTAAAGGCCTTCAGAATATCAAATCGATGCATAGTGTTAATAAATCTGGCATTCCAAATAAAGAGGACTCCGATTTCCTGAAAATATATATATTAGAAAAAGAAAAAGGTCGCTTAAAGAATGAAGAATTAAGAGCTATACAGAGGCTTGAAGTTATTCAAAAAAGATTGACTGAGATAC
>Ga0307489_10002839_pt1 | contig 11585 bp, 9 predicted proteins | sample SB12metaG_FD_202247 | JGI IMG/M metagenome (GOLD analysis project Ga0307489, IMG submission 202247) | Sea-ice brine microbial communities from Beaufort Sea near Barrow, Alaska, United States - SB 1.2 | ecosystem: Environmental > Aquatic > Marine > Coastal | place: USA: Alaska | collected 2017-05-06
GAAAACGCCACTGTGATCCGCAATCTGCATCGCGGCGGGGCGGAGTGCCGCGCCGGCGGCAGCGACACTCCGAGCGTGCCAGAGGCATAGTATGCCTCACGGGAAGACGCCACTCTGGCGGATACGCCAGGTTAGGCGCGACGGCGTGTGCAGCGCAAAATGTGTTTTCCCATATAAATGACTCAAGAGTTATCTCGTCAAACACAATGCGCGCTGCACACGCCGTCGCGCCGAACCTGGCGTATCGACCGCAGTGGCGTCTACCCATAACCGATATTAAGCCCCTGGCACGCTCGAAGTTTCGCCGTCGCCGCCGCGGCGATGCTCCATGCCGCCGTCATGCTCGCGGCGGAGGCCGTTTTCCTGTCATGTTGCCAGTGCGTGCGCACAACAGGTTATGGTTTGGCCCGACCAAGCATTTCTGAGTGGGTCGGTGTACGGCGAATCGACGGTCTATTACCGAAATGGGTGTATAACGACGACGCCTGATAACGACACGGGGGCACATTTTGCCTACCGACGAAGGTATGTCTAACGACAAGGGTACATATTTCGCAGGTAATTATGCCGTGGTGAATATGAGCCTTCAAAAAGCTGAGAAGTGTTTCAAATTTCGCCGAAATGTCGACCAGTGGCCTCATACGGTTAAACCCCAAAGCCGGGAAAAAAATAGCCAGTCGTTTGCCCGGGCGCGAAGTCGCGAGTTGGCGACAGAGATCGCACAGTCAATCTTGACTTCTTGCAGAATCTTGCAAAAATCTTTGCACTTTTGGGGTACATTTTTTTGGGTGTCAAACCGGTAACTTTCCCAAATGATCTGTTTTGCTCGCAATCAGGAGATCCATTGGCGAATCGCCCTGCTGGCTTACGATGAGCCAATTACAACGCTCCGTGGCTCCGTGAAAGTAACTGGTACACAAGAACCGGTACGCGCAATTACTTTTGGTGCCCCAAAAACTGTTTTTCTTTTGGGAGCCTGGATAACCATCGCATAACCCCCGGATAAGACCTGTCGACGTCTCTCGACCAATCAGCGCGAAATCACCATGGTGACATGGGTTTGGGGTTTGCGACATTGGTAGTTTGGTACACCATTGTTATGTCGCAGGTTCGAACCCGGTATGGAGCCTCACTTTTTGCTTCTTTTATTAGTGCCTTGTGCAACGACAACCAGCAGGTAAGATAACGACAAGCATTACCCGAAATTGAGTTAACGTCGTCGTGATTGATGGGTCAGTACTGCAATAAGACCAGCTACGGGACTCGTTTTGTATGACAGAGGACAGAAATAGATCGAAAATAACTGCTATGGGCAAATTGGCTATTTGCTATGTTTTCGCACAGAAAACTATCTACGACGAACCGAGGCGCGGGGGGCTGCCGTTGGAGGCGGCAGGCTGTGGTGGGTGACAGCGGCTGTGCGAGCCCCCCCCCGCACCGCTACAGCCAACGCGTGCCGATGTCTATGAGCTATCCACGCGCACGGCGGCCTGCGCGCGTGCATCTTTCGCCGCCGCACACAACAACAATCCTGATAGCTTGGCCGCGCGACGGAGTGGACACGGGCGATTATGGCACGCGGTGGACCACGGCGGCAGCGACGAGTGCGGGGTAGCGGGGGGGTTGACACCCGTCGGTCCGTATTTCGGCGCGCCGGACGCCATGGTGTGGTCACCTCGCGCCCCGCCCCGACACGACCGCCGTTCAGGATGCCCAAGTGCCCTTGCAACATGACTCGGCCCTTGCAAGCATTCCTCGCCTGGTGGCCACTGTAGCACGGGCCTCGTTCTACCACGCCGCACCCCCCACACGCGCTTTCGCCTCCACGAGTTCCATCCGCGACGTACTCACCGCCGCATCGGCTCTGAGTTGTCGCTTGTCTACGGCGCCGCGTCAAGCGGCCTGCACGCTACACCCTGTGCATCCTGCACAATCTTGTGTTTTAACCCTATTTGGCACCACGTTTTTCTGAAGTCGAATGTGAGCCGCCGGGCCCACCCAGCCAATCCGCGCCCGGCGTTCCTTCACACCAAGGTCGTAATAAAGAAAAAACCGGAGGCGATTCGTCAGGCGTTGAGTGCCGGTGCGGTGCCACCGTACTTCGTGTTCGGGAAAACACCAAAAGATGTCCAGAAATTACGTAAAAACGACCCTCAGACACGGGGGTTCTTGAGAAAAGAATAACGTCTACGTCTCGACGGCCAGATCGACGTTCGCGAGGGCGTGTGTAAATGCCCATACAGACGCACGGACTCGATTCGTGATCGCCGACCGACCGCAGACTATCGTATGGGCATTCACCCTCAGCTCGCGAACGTCGATCTGGCGGTTTATGGCGATCTGGCCGTCGGTCGAGACGTTATTATCAAAAACCCCCCTGCCAGAAGGCGCGCTTTTGCGTTTTTTTCAGGTTTGTTTCCGAAAATTTGCAGCTTGGGTGTGTGCCGAGGCAACGCGCTGATTGGCTCGTGCGCGGGGGGGTCAAAGGTCTCATTGAAGACTTGAGAAGTTCGCACTCAAATGTGTCGAAAATGTGTCGGAAATGTGTCGGTCGGCGTCGGATTAGACGGGTTCGATACCACCCAAGTCTCCTCAGCCAATCAGAAGGCACGACAGTGCGAAAAAGTTAAATTCGAAAAAATCCCCCCTTGAATCCCGTAGTAGCAGTTGCAGTTGGCGTATATGGAGACGGCGAATTTTACGGTCTATGACTCAAGAATTTCGTCTTCCGAGTAGGCATAAAGCACGTTGCTAGCATTATTTTCGGCAATTTGGTCGTTTCCGGAGCAACGCCCAAATTTGGGCACTTTCTCGGAATTTTCCGGAATTTTGGGCACTTTCTCGCGTCAGTGCCTGTTTCTCTGGGCTGAGCGATAGGGTTTAGGGAACTGCTTAGGGTTTTGGGGCTTAGGGTAAGGGTTTATTGCTAAGGGTTTAGGGCTATGGGTTTAGGGTTTTGACGCCTCGTATGAGCATTTTGTCAGGAGCATTTTATCGGAAAGTTGGGTGTTTTCAGTGGAATTGAGGAAAAGAAATTTGCCGGTGGCCCATCGGCAGAATGTGCTCATGCCTACGTAATTCCGAGGCGGTCCTGACGCGCGTGGGCGCCAAAATTCACGCCCTTCAAAACGCTCGGAAGCTCTGTTTTGAGTGGCGATTCGGAGAGAATGACGCGCGAACATTAGCGTACGAAGTTGCGGCGGCGGCAAAAGCGCCACAGGCAACCCCCCTTTAAATAGGCATGCGCGTCGATGTGCGGGGGGGCAACGGCGTGTATCGCCGCCGCCGCGCCGTTGGGGCGCTGGCCTTCTTCTTGAGTCATTTGAGTGGGAAACGACGCTACGACGGTCTAAATGTGCGCATCGCCCGGAGGCGCGCCGGCGGCGATACTCGCCGTTCACCCCCCGCACATCGACGCGCGTGCCTATTCAAAGGGGGTTTGTCTGTGGCGGTTTTGCCACCGCCGCAACTTCGTACGCCAATGTTCGCGCGTCAATCTCGCCGATTCACCACCCAAAATAGAGGGCTGTTCGAAAGGCGTAAATCTTGGCGCTTCGCGCGGGAAGGTCGTTTTGATGTACGCCAACCGGTAATTACGACTTTTCGACCAAAAAACGACAATTGCCGTTTATTTTGCACCAGAGGTGAAACGCCGCGCGCTCACCCCCACACTCTGCGCCGCGCGTGACGCAAGCACGCCCCTCCGCCGTCCCCCTTTCTCCCCCGGAGAATAGCACGACCCACCACGCGCCTGCCGCGACCCCGATCGCTCAAGTCGGCCCGTCGTCGGCGCATCGGCGCGACCCAGCGCGTGCGTCTCGCAATGCGGTGAGTGCCATTGTTGTCGTAAACAAAAAGACCCGCGGGGCCAACTGGGGGGGCGCGCGCGGCGGAGCGCATCCGAGCCACCACGCCGCACTGAACTCCCTCATCGTTGAGTGAGGGCGTGCTTCTTGGAGTGTGGCTGTGGTGGGTTCGGCCTCGCGATGGCGATGCCACGTGAAGCATCTTGAGTTTCCATGTTTCACTTTTGAACAAAATGAAAAATCGGTACGTACACGACATCGACGCGCCACGACGATGCGCGACCCTGGCGACGCGGCAACTCTATCGGACGTCACCCCGGGGTAATTGGAACCTTCTGGAGCCTCCCCGAGCGACGCCAAGCACGTCTTGGGGCGCTGTGGTGTCACCCAGTCGACCTCGTGATTTGAGAAGCAGCTTTCAGCACCCGAAAATCACGCTGAAAACTCACGCGCGCGCGCGCTGCGTCGCCGCCGCTGCGCCCACGGCCCTGTGACTTTGGGAACCTGTAGTTGTGCCAACGGACTGACATCTCTCCGAATATTGAGCATTGTCTGACATAGGCGGCGCGCTCATTGTGCGCTGTACCCGAAATCCCGAATGCTGGCTAAAGCGCACAATGGGCGCGCCGCCTATGTCAGACAATTCTCAATATTCGGGGAACTGTCAGGCCGTTGGCGCAATTACAGGTTCTGAAAGTTACAGGGCCGTGGGCGCAGCGGCGGCGACGCAGCGCGCGCAGGGCCGTTGTTAGGTGCGCGTTTTATTTTTGCTGATTTACGAAAATTTAACTCAAGAATCATGAGTCAAATTTTTGTTCCACGAAGATTTGGCAGAAAGTCGTTGTGTCCAATAATTAGGGGTGCATGACCTTACGTCTGATTCACTTACTAGTACGCCGGTCAACCGGTCAATGCAGTCAAAGCCGATCAACGCCGGTCAAATCCGGACATCATCAAAGCTTTCAGCACAGCCGGTCAAAGCCGGGCAAAGCCGGTCAAAGCCGGTCAAAGCCGGTCAGCAAAGCCGGGCAAAGCCGATCAAAGCCGGTCAAAGCCGGTCAAAGACGGTCAAAGACGGTCAAAGCCGGTCAGCAAAGCCGGTCAATGCCGGTCGAAAGTCGAATAAAGCTCATCGTCATCAAATAAACCGGTCAAAAGCTCAATAGCCCGTCACAGTCGGTAAAAGTCGGTAAAAGCCGGTAAAGCCAGTAAAAGCCGGTATGGTATAAAAACGTGTTCACGCCAAAAGAAAGTCGGTTTGTTTCATTAATCGTTTTTTGTGGTCAGTTGGTTATCGGGAGCATCTGTCGGTTTACGGGAGCTCTTCGTTGGTTTTACCCCTCTTCCCGGGGAAGAGCAGACGGGGAAAGAAGTCGCTTTTCGTGGAACACTCTCGACCAATCACGTAATTTAGCGCCAGGCAAGGGGGGTAAGGAGAATAGGCAGTGGGACCGAGATGGGCGTTCGATGTCAGGATTCGGACCCATTTTGCCCATACGCCCATACGAATCCTGCAGAACACCTTGTCCGACATTGCGTTCGGCTTTGAGACACCGTATGAGCAAAATGACTGCCTATACGTTCGTCCTGTAGCAACTTCACTGCTTATTCTCCTTACACCCCTTGCCAGGAGCAATGTGAGAGCAGGTCGGTTGGGTTTCGGGAGAGTGAGCTCGGTTTGCCGGAGCTTTGTCGATTCTGGGAGCTTTTCGGATTCTTTAATTCGTCGCGGGAAAGAGGAGCTGTGGAAACAGCAGTCGCTTTTCGTGAATCACCCTGGTCGGCTGTGGGACCTCCCTCCCTCATAAGTCCATATTTAAGCAGTAAGATTCGGTAGCCTCAAGCTGTATGCTACGAATACGATTCTGTTACTTAAAATGTTAAAATTGAGTATCAAGAGGGGGGCTCACAGCCTGCGTGCCACATAGGATTCCAGGCGAGCGTATAGGCCGTCTCATCGACAGGAACTCTAGAATGGCGACACGTGGAATGTTATTCGACACCAGATTTCGTCCAAGTCAGCATCACTCGCAAAGAAACCCACGACTCGCCGTCGCGCTGTGTTCACTTCCACCACCTTCAACGCGCCGCGCACGTTGGGGCCACACGCCAACCAGTGCACGGCATGCCGACGGGCGCGACACCCTCCACCGACGCGGCTACGCGGTTCAAGCGGCGCTACGGCGCCAGTGGGCGAGGAACACCCGCGCACTGAAGAGGGCCTTGCCCGAGCTGGAGCGTACAACGGCGCGTTACCCGCGGCGGCGCGCTCGACGCTTGCCCGAACGCGAGCCGTATTACACTACGACGGAAGTGGCGGCCAGCGGGTACCTGCACGCCTACGTCATCATCTTCGTTGGCGCCGTGGCCCGTGGGAGACGACAGGTGAGCCGCCGCGGGGTGGGTGCGCGTGAGTTTTCCGACCAATACGAAGCGAACTTCCAACGACCAAAAAAAACGCCCGTTTTCTTATCGTGCTGACACGTGGCAGAATACTCGATTCATAGAGCACGCGCAAACAGCGACTTCTCATTCTGTTCCAAAACTGTATCCTTGAGATCCCTGTAGTTATTACTGCTGGAGAAGTAATAAGAAAAACGAAGAAAGCCACGTGGAAACCGGGGCTGGACGTCCAGCCGTGTGGCCTCACGGGACGATACTGGGTACCTGGTAGGAATACTCTAAACGTGTTCCTTTGGTAAACACGTGTTTCCCCCCCCCCGTGAGGCGCGCTGGGCGCCGTCCTCCAGGGGTCACTGCCAAGCTGTAATTGGCGTAGAATTAGCTGAATTGTGCTTGCCTCGAGGTACAGGGGGGGCAAAAGTACGCCAACGGCACAGCAGGCGCGCGCGGCAGCAGATGTCGCGTCACATATGTCTCATTAGATAGTGTGAAGCTGCGGCGGGCCAACCGCGACCCGCACGGACGCTGGGCCGACGTGCAGCCCACCACAATTGCGAGGCCCTCGTTTTGCCACTAAAAACGGGAACGATGCTAGATTCGTGGTCGAATCGTGAATTGTGACCACGTCGGTCAAACGCCCTGTCTTTGCAGGTCCAAGATGCGCCATAAGTGTGGTTAGGGCTTTTTGTATGGCGACAGGATCTGCACCGGTACACATCTTCGATGTTCATCTGATCGCGCAAATCGAGTCATGGTGACTAGGAAAAAGTTATATACTGTATGGACAAAGGACAGACAACGGCCGATCTGATTTCGACGATTCCCCAAAAGCGCGGACAGGGTGCGCCCCTCAGGCGCAGATCTCTAACCACACTTATGGGACCTCTCGGTCCTGCACAGCTTCATGATGACTAAGAACCTCTCGGTACAGCCCTACACAGCTTCATGATGACTAAGAACACACATACGAAGCGACCCCCGGCGCCGCGCGGGCCCATGGCGTACACGTAGGCCCGTGCCGTACGAGTAGCCCGTAGCCTGATTCGCGAGAAATAAACCTGCCTCGGACAGCACACTTCGATATCGCCCTTTGGGTGTGGCGTTCGCACTGGCGGCCCACCGGTGCCGCCTGCGAATGGTGCCTTCATTGAAAACCTTTTCAGTACGAGTATCGGACAGAACCCGTTTACAGGAAATAGTGACTGTAAACGGATATTTGAGGGTTAAGATATCCTTGTAACGGCGCACTATGCAAAACAGCCCTGGAAAGCCCCCAAAAATGACCCGAAATTGCCCAAAATCGCTCGAAATCGCGCCTACGGCCTAGCTCTCGTAAACGGGTATTTTCGATGGAAAATTGGAATTAAACAGTTTCTGTAAACGGGTTCCGTCCGATACTCGTAGCATATTTCCGAGAGGTACGAGCCAAAAGCGGGGACCGTTCAAAGCCCGCGACGACCATGCCAGCTTCAAAGCCAGCGCTAAACAATCGCGTCATCTGTAAAAAAAGAAATGCTTACGAGCAAACCGGGGCGAGTTGACGTTTTTTACCTTACGGCGCACAGCTTGCGGTCGCGCGCTCAGTCGAGGACGGGTCGTGAGACTCTCGGAGTGGTCTAGAAACGTTTTACGGGATAAACATGTGACCAGATCCGCGAGTCGATGATGAATTTACTGACAATGGGTTTGCCCTCTGATGAAGTTGCAGATCAGCCTTTCAAAACCCAGAATCATTCCCAAAATGATCAAATCAGCCTTTCAAATTCCTGACCACGTCGCCATACATATTTTCGTTTCCGCGCCGCCGCGTCGCACATTGTCGCTAAACATCGGCGCCGGTGGCGACGGGTTTCCGCACAGTGCGGAAAAGGGGCGCAACAAGCGGTGATGTTTTGCGACAATTTGCGTGGAGGTTGAGGCGTGTTCGTGGTTTGTATTGGCAAACAGTGTAGAAGTGTGTTCCGCCATTGTGATCTTGGACGGGCCAAATCAATATCGACTCGCGGATCCGGTCATGTGTATACACCTCTTACTGCTATGTGCGTCGGCGCGTCTCAGTGCAATCGTCGCGTCAAAATATGACAAAACAAGTGAAGCTATGAACTTTATCAACTGATATCAATGATTGATACCATGCCCTCTCGACCAATCACAAATCAGTAAATGTCATTGGAAACTCATTGATATCAGTTCATAAAGTCATAGCTTCACTTGTTTGGTCATACGCGTGTATTCGTACTCGTACGAGGCTGACTAACCCGAGAACCCACCCAGAGGGGCGCGGTGGTTGCCCGTTCAGGAGTCCGCGTCCCGGAACTGACGAGGTGTGAGGCGCCTGTAAGGGGGTTTCCGAGTGTGCCGCCAGGCGGCGGCGGCGCGCTCTTTGCGGCGGCGCTGCTACGCACGCTTTTCCGTGCATTTGTATTTCTCCCCCCAACTGTTTGGTGGGGCAAGGCGTCGCCATAATCTAGTGCCTAGTCTGTAAAGCGTACTATATATAGTATCTTAGTAAGTACGTTTGGCGAGTCGTGACTCGCCAAACGTACTTACTAGTACTAGTACTTACTAGTACTTACTAGTACTTACTAGTACTTCACAGACTAGGCACTAGGGGTTTAACATTCTTTTGTGCACCGAATGCGTTTTCTTTTTCGAGCACATGCTGTGTCTCGACGAGATGTTGCGGGCATGACCTGAGCATGAGTGAGCGGGGCGCGGGATAATGTCGCATTTCGCAATCTTGGTCGGCGGGACAGGTCCAACCGAGTCAATTGCGGCCGCTGCCGGGCGCGTCGCGCACTTGTGGAGGGCTACGGCACGCGCGCGCGTCCCTTTACCCGTTCAGAGGGGCGGCTGCGCGCGATGGGACAAAAAACCCTATCGGAGCGCGCGAGACGAGTGGTTTCGAGCTCTGGGTGGATTATCGGGTTAGGCAGCCTCGTAGCTCATGACCCACTGCGTCTTCGGGTCCGGGGCGGGGCACTGGAACCGCGAGACGGGCACGCACACGGGGCGCCGTCATTGCGCCGCGGAGGCTTCGGAGGATGGCACCGCAGGCTCCCGGCGGTGGCACATCATCGCCGCGTATCGTAATCGAAGAATGCATTCCCACGCTCTGACTCGCCGCCCGTACGAGCGTGCTACGCCGCCAAACAAGTGATTTCTCCTCCATAAAAAAACGTCTCAAGAGGGGGGCTCTGTGTGCGCTTATCAGATCACGGTTATGAATTTTCATACCACCGCATAAACTTTTTGACTGGGGTCGAAAATTGAGAGTCTGGCTTCTAGACGATTTAGCATTCGGGTTTGTAACCTCGCTCCCGAAAGGGCGCTTGGTTTGGATGGTGGAACAAAAAGAAGATAGATTTTCCGTTTTTGGTTTTTTGTCACTTTTTCCATATTGGCGTTTCTGGCCGTGCTCCCCCCGCGCAACGCGGGCGATTCTGGAAAATATGGCTTCCAGACGCCCTGGGGACAGGCAACATCTAGCGATTCCCCAACGCACGTGACCGTCCGTCGAGAGGCGGCGGAGGAGATAGCTTTGGCGCCGCGGCTGTTCTGACAATCTGTGATTCTTCAGTGTGGGAATATTTCCAATCCTGCAAAATCCAAAAAGGTCCTTCACAGACTTCGCATAGTTTTGGGGGGGGGAATCTGACAAATAAGGATTTGTCCCTTTTCCTGAGTTAACTCGTCAGATCTGAAAACCCACCTGTAAAGCGCAACACGCGCCGTCACAATAAGGTTTTGACCGTTTTGTCGTTCGCAGTGTGATTTCATGAATTACGAACCAACGGTCACTCCGTTATCAGCTCGATTTCCAAGAAGCGCGGTCGGAGAAGTTCGAAATATTCGACGTCAACGCTACCCAAATCTCCCCTCCAAAACTATGCGAGGGACGAACGTAAACAAGAAAAAACTGCGATGCACTCGGCTGTACACGTCGCCATCGACGCCGCCTCCGGACGCGTTTCGGCCAGGGCGTCAGGCGTCCACGTGTGTACACGGGGCTGGACATCCCAGTTCCGCGAACGGCGGCCGAGGCAGCGGCCTGTGGCGCGTTCCCGTTGCCCAACGCTGCCAGCACCTCAACCTCATTGTTCACGAATCTCGTTCAAACGCGCGCGAGCATACCTTACAAGCGCTTGCGCTCGCCGCAGCCTGGCCGCGCGTGGTACCGGAGGCTTCGGAGCTCCGGACGACCTCAACCAAAGCAACCAGAGCGGCACAGACGAAGCTGGAGGCCGGGGGGCGTCGCTTGCCACTAGATCCGCATTTGCGTATTGCGTAAAACGACTACGAGGCAGGGTCGGCCAAGAACCGCCCGAGATGTGGTTCGGCGGGCGCGCGCTCGGAAAGTCGCGCCCGGGGAACCGGCGCGGTCTATGGCGCCTCTAAAGCGCCGTGCGAGAGTGTCATAGGCGGCGGCGACGGCACGCTCGTTGCGGCGGCGCCGCTCTGCGCTAGATCCCGTGCATTTGTGCTATATCGCGCCAGGCGCTAATTCTCGGTTTTTTCGTTTCTTGAGTTATTAGACCATCAACCGGCTAACATCCCGTAGCATACCAACCACGCCGACCCACGACAAACCGAGCACGGTTTCGGACTCAGTGCGCCACGGGGACAAAGGAATGGCGTGGAATGGTGTGAAAACGGCGCGGAACCGGGAAAGTTGTGACGATGCGATCCTCATCTCATGAGGCACGGGGCTCCAAAATGACGCGCGCGACGCGATCGGCGCGCGCGGGACGGTCGAAAACGCTTCTCTCGCGGGTTTTATTGCGGAGTGCGGCGAAAGTTTGCCCGAATACCCTCGGTCGGCGCCGCTGAACGCGTGTTCGCGCGAGAGCCACCTCTCGGGAAATTCTTGGCCGACCCTGCCTCGTACGAGCGCAGGGTCAGCCTAAAAAGTGCATTAGCGCTCAGCGCGATAAGATGGATTTGAAAGGTGGTCTTTTTTGCTTTTGAAACCAAAATGATACTTGATCGCAGTTGTCCCAAGATCGGTTGATCCAAGGATTCGCGATGCGAAAGCGCATCTTGAACGCGAATTGCCCGCGCCGTCGCGCGCGTACACGACGTGGCGAGCGCGTGGCGGGGGGTCTTGAAGGGCGTAACTCACGGTGAACGGCTGTCAGTCGCGTGTTTTGGCGATCTTGAGGATGTTCGGTGAAATTGCCGCGAGATCTGGCCGACGCGCGCGACTGACAGCCGCGCACAGTGACCGCGCGGATCGTCTGAATCCGAATATCGTATTTTCAAAGCGAGACTCCTATCAACGGCGCGGGCATTTGACCGTAAGTAAGGTTGAATCCTATAGGTTGACCCTGTTTCGTAACGAGACGACTAACGAGAAATGGGAAAATCCGGCCTGGT
>Ga0307489_10002840_pt1 | contig 11580 bp, 5 predicted proteins | sample SB12metaG_FD_202247 | JGI IMG/M metagenome (GOLD analysis project Ga0307489, IMG submission 202247) | Sea-ice brine microbial communities from Beaufort Sea near Barrow, Alaska, United States - SB 1.2 | ecosystem: Environmental > Aquatic > Marine > Coastal | place: USA: Alaska | collected 2017-05-06
AGTACAGTACCATCTACCCTTGGGAATTTAGCTTTTACGCTTACCACCTTTCGATAAATTACCTAGCACATTGAACGTGTTTCGCATGTCCAATGCATATGCTGACGTTCCACCAAGACGAAAAGCATGACGAACAGAGGGTATATAGCCCTTTAAAAATGCTGTTTGAAATTCATCTTGACATTGTTTGTCTAAATGGCTTATCTGATCTAAGCATTGGCGGACGCTTTCACGCACGTTATTTGCTTGAGCAATGCTTTGCAACTCTCCAAAAAGCTTCATTTTTTCAAGTGTAAGACTTTCGACGTCGCGTGTTTGTTGGGAGAGCTTCTTATGTTTTTCAAGCTCAATGAGCAAGTCTTTCAGATGCTGTTCCTTTTTGGCAAGGTTAAGTGCTAACGCTTTACGGATAAGCGCTCTTCGTTCAGCAAACGTTTCACTTAGTGTTTCACTTAGCGCCCGACTAGATACCAATACAAAAGCAATAAAAGTAACCGTTACAAGCGCTTCTTCGTTGAAAAGAAAGACATCAGAATCCTTTAACCCGGTGAAGATAGAAAAAGCGCTAAACCACGGTTGAAAGAAAACAGTAAGTAAGATAACGCGCTGAATAGAGGGCTTCAAACTATTCCAAAGCGAGCGTAACAAGTCCAGTTCATACCGCAATTCTGACCAGTTCATGACTTTTTTCTTTTTTGTTCCTCAATTGAGCTCTCCAATCGTTGACCGGAGGGAAACTTAAGCATGAGAAAGCGTAAAGACGGTAATGCTTTTTAGTAGATTAACACACTATCGCGTTGACCCACGGTCAACTATCGTGGTTGCTTTGCAAGCAGTTTCCCTACGGTCAACGCCGTAGTGCTTTAGCAAGCACGTAGACCTATGGTTAGACCTTAGGGAGCTCTTTGTTGTGCGTTTCAGCAAACGTTTCAGCAAACGTTTTGCAATACTCATGAAGCTTTTCAGAAGTTGCTTTAGAAAGCTCTAATTCCTGTTTGATTGTTAGTAAAAGAGAGTCGTCAGCTTCACTAATAAGCTCCTTTTCAAAGAGTGCAACTTGATTTACATCAATCTTGTCAAAATAACCTTTCGTTGCGGCAAAGACCACAAGAACTTGGGCTTCTACCGGTAGTGGTGCAAACTGCTTTTGTTTAAGCACTTCTGTTAAGCGCACACCGCGGTTTAGAAGAAACTGTGTAGAAAGGTCAAGATCGGAACCGAACATTGCAAAAGCTGCAACTTCGCGGTACTGTGCGAGTTCAAGCTTTATTGAGCCGCATACTTGCTTTATTGCTTTACACTGTGCAGCGCTCCCAACACGGCTTACAGAAAGTCCAACGTTAATAGCAGGACGGTTACCTTTAAAAAACAGACCTGTTTCTAAGAAGATTTGACCGTCTGTGATACTGATAACATTGGTTGGAATATAAGCAGAAACATCACCACCTTGCGTTTCCACGATTGGTAGGGCAGTTATTGACCCTGCTTTGAAAAAGCGGTCGGTGTTATGCTTACCTGCTTCTTGGAGTTTCCCTGCGGTCAACGGCTGCAGTGGTGTTATAAGCGCGTCAGACATTTTTGCTGATCGTTCAAGCAAACGTGAATGAATATAAAAAACATCACCTGGATACGCTTCACGCCCTGGAGGACGACGAAGAAGAAGAGATATTTGGCGGTACGAGACTGAATGCTTACTTAAATCGTCATAAACGATAAGCGCATGTATACCTTGATCACGGTAGTATTCAGCTATTGCACACGCTGTGTAAGGTGCCAAAAACTGAAGCGGAGCTGCGTCAGACGCTGTTGCAGCAACAACGGTGGTATACGGTATTGCGTTCTTCTCGCGAAGTAGCTTAACGACTTGTGCAACCGTTGAGCGCTTTTGACCAACAGCAACGTAAATGCAAAAAACTGTTTTTTTAATGATTGCACTTAAAACCTCGTTTCGTGTTATCGCTGGGCCACCGCCAGCAGGAAGCGGAAAGTTCAGGTCCCTTTGGTTAATAATAGTGTCAATAGCAATAGCCGTCTTACCGGTTTGACGGTCACCAATGATAAGCTCACGTTGTCCACGTCCAATAGGAACGAGGCTGTCTACCGCCTTAATACCTGTTTGCAACGGTTCGCGCACAGATTGTCGAGCGATAACGCCCGGCGCTTTTACTTCGGCACGGCGAAATTGTATGGGCCAAGCGTTGGCATGTGTTATCTCTACAGGGCCTAGATTATCAATAGGTTCTCCAAGACCGTCAACAACGCGTCCAAGCATGGCAAAACCAGTAAGTACTTCCACGATAGATCCCGTACGCTTAACAATACCACCTTGACAAATATTGGTATCACTACCAAAACACACGATTCCAACATTGTTTTTTTCAAGGTTAAGTGCTATACCGCGCAAACCATCCTCAAAAAGGACTATTTCACCAGCTATAATGTTATTAAGACCGGAAACACGAGCAATACCATCACCGACAGAAATAACGCGCCCAGTTTCGTTTAAAGAGTGGCTCTGGTACGTGTTTGAAATGCGTTTTTTAAGAAGAGAAGCAAAGTCGACAGATGATACAGCCATTTACGTATTCTTTTTGTTTGCGCACACCGTGTGGATGTGGAAAAAAGTCAAGGGCGACACCAAAGCCTTAAAGCTTCGTCATGGCTATGGTTTTCTAAGACGTTACGACAGAGGATGCTTTTTAGTAGATTAACAAGCACGTAGTTGGTCGAAGACCAACGCGTTAGTGCGCCGTTTCCCTATGGTCAACGCCATAGTGCTTTAGCAAGCACGTAGTTGGTCGAAGACCAACGCGTTAGTGCGCCGTTTCCCTGCGGTCAACGCCGCAGCAGGACGAGTCATTGAAAAATGATTCGGTGTTTCCCTACGGTCAACGCCGTAGTGCGCAGTTTCCCTACGGTCAACGCCGTAGTGCGCTTATTTTACTTCTTGGTTGTTTTAGGGCGTGCTTTACGAATGATTGGCGTTTCTTTAAAAGTATGGTAGCTAGGTGGTGACGTTGTGGTCCACTCTAACGAAAGCACGGTGCTATTCGGAGAGAATTGCCACGGGTTAGCTGGGCACTTATTTTTCTCTGTGAGGGTTACATACACAGTAAGGAAAAAAACAAGTGTAGCGAACACCGAGAGAATAGAACCAAGACTGCAAACGTAATTCCAGCCTGCAAACGCGTCTGGATAATCAGGGATACGACGCGGTATTCCTGCTAAGCCAAGGAAGTGCATTGGAAAGAACGTGATATTCACACCAACGAAAAAAAGCCAGAAGTGGATCTGTCCAAGTACCTCTGGATACTGGTATCCCGACATCTTACCAATCCAAAAGTAAAAACCAGCAAAAAGAGCGAAGACGGCTCCTATTGATAACACGTAGTGAAAATGTGCTACAACGTAATAGGTGTCGTGTAAAGCGATGTCAATACCAGCGTTCGCTAAAATAACGCCGGTCAGCCCTCCTAATGTGAATAGGAAGATAAAGCCGAGCGCGAAAAGCATTGGTGTACGAATGTGAATTGATCCGTTCCACGCTGTTGCGATCCAGCTAAAGATCTTAATACCAGTTGGCACAGCGATGATCATTGTCGCAGCCGTAAAATAGGCTCGCGTGTCAACATCCAGGCCTACCGCGTACATATGGTGTGCCCAAACAATAAAACCAAGCAACCCAATGCTTACTATTGCATATACTATTCCGAGACGACCGAAAATCGGCTTACGTGAAAAAGTTGAGATGATATGACTCACAATTCCAAAGCCAGGCAGGATAAGGATATAAACTTCAGGATGACCAAAAAACCAAAAAAGATGCTGGTATAGGATCGGGTCACCTCCCCCTGCTGGATCAAAGAAAGACGTGTTAAAATTCCGGTCCGTAAGCAGTATAGTAATTGCACCAGCAAGCACGGGTAGTGCTAAAAGCAACAGGAAAGCGGTAACCAGCACCGACCACACAAACAGTGGCAATCTGTGTATTTTGAAATTAGGTGCGCGTATGTGAGCTACCGTAGTGATGAAATTGATAGCACCAAGAATACTGCTCGCACCAGATATGTGCAAACTGAAGATGATTATGTCAACAGCACCACCAGAATGACTGTTTACGCCGCTTAATGGCGGATACACTGTCCAACCTGTTCCTGCGCCGACCTCAATAAGTGTTGAAATCAGGAGAAGAAAAAAAGATGGCGGTAGCAGCCAAAAGCTGATATTGTTCAGTCGTGGAAATGCCATATCAGGCGCGCCAATCATGATTGGAACAAACCAGTTCCCAAATCCACCGATAAGAGCCGGTATTACTATGAAGAAGATCATAAGGAAAGCGTGCGCTGTGATCAAAACATTATAAAGCTGGTAATTGCCTTGTAAAAGACTGTTTCCTGGATGAGCTAACTCCAGTCTGATAAGGAGAGAAAAACCTGTACCAAAAACGCCGGCAACGGCAGCGAAAATTAAGTATAACGTTCCAATATCTTTGTGATTAGTTGAGAAGACCCATCGTTGAATAAACAGATTTACAGCGTTGACCCTAGGAAAAACAGCGCTCTTGAAAAAGTTATGTGAAATTTCTAAGTACTTTGGTCGTTGACCAGAGGGAAACTGTGTGTTCATAACCAAAAGCTTACAGGACAACACGCTATAATAACGCGTCGTGCCACATTTAAGCGTTGATTCCCTTCAAAAGTTGACCGTGTCAGTAGATTAACGGGTGAGTAAGTGGAATTGAACCACTATTTCCAGAGTCACAGTCCGGCACTTTAACCGTTAAGCTATATCCACCGCAGTTTCCCTGCGGTCAACGCCACAGTAATGCGCATTGCGGCGTTGACCGTAGGGAAACTTTACCACGCTACTTTGTGCGAATGTGAATCTACTGCTTGCAAAACACCCTTGAGAAAGGCTGGATTTGAACCAGCGATGGTTTCCCGACAGATTTACAGTCTGTCGCCATAAACCTAACTCGGCCACTTTCTCATGAACATGCTTGCAAAGCAACGCTGTAGTTCCCCTACGGTCAACGCCGTAGTAGGGCAAATCATTTTTTCAATGATTCGGCGTGTATTTAAATATTAGTATGGATAAGCTTAACCCTTGCGGGAAATACACGTTCCACCTATTAATAACGTCGTAGACTTCGACGATCTTTGGAAAATATGTCTTGAGAAATGTTTCTCGCTTATATTTTTTCAGCGATTATCGTGTCCATACGTAGCTACTTGGCGGTGCCTTTGATAAGACAACCAAAACACCATTGGTATGTCGCTTCCGGTCCTCTCGTACAAAGAAGCGCTTCTCTCAAATTTCACGCGTACTTCAGGTAGAATCCAAACTGTCTCACGACGTTCTAAACTCAACTCAGGTCCCTCTTTATTCGGCGAACAGCCGAACCCTTCGTACCTTTTTCAGCACGAGGATGAGAGCAGTCAACATCGAGGTGCCAAACAACCCCGTCGATATGGGCTCTTGGGGGTTATTAGCCTGTTATCCCTGGCGTATCTTTAATTCGTTAAGCACAATCTTTCCCGCTCAAAAATTGTGGATCACTTGAGCAAACTTTCGTTTCTGCTCGGATTGTAATCCTTGCAGTCAGGCATGCATATACTCATGCGCTCTTAACGTGGTTTCCGATCAACGTTGAGCATACCTTTGCACAGCTCCGTTACTTTTTAGGAGCCGACCGCCCCAGTCAAACTGCCAAACACACACTGTTTGTTTTTTTTATAAAACATAAAAGAAAAGGGACGTTTAAAGGACGGTATTTCAAGGACGCTCGCTCTTGTAGATTAAAATCCACGAGAAAGCGAGCTCCCGCCTTTTCTACACAGTAAACGTCCGGATCCATGTGAATTTACAGTAAAGATGCACAGGGTCTTCTCGTCTTGAAGCACATAGCCCGCATCTGCACGGGCAATTCAATTTCAATGGGACCACGTTGGAGACAGTAAGGTGATCGTTACGTCATTCATGCAGGACCGCAATTAACGGACAAGGAATTTCGCTACTTTATGATCGTTATAGTTACAACCGCCGTTTACAAGGCTTTCAGTTTAGTGCTTGCGCACCGCCCTTTCAACGAATTGCACCGGGCAGACGTCAGTCCGTATACTTCAGTTAATACTTTTGCAAAGACCTATTTTTTTATTAAAAAGTCGTCACCTCTTTTTTTGTGTCACCGAATAGATCGGTCCTCTTTGTCCCTAAGTTAAAGAGGTATTTTGCCGAGTTCCTTCAACATGGTTCTCCCAGCTCCTTAGTCTAGTCGACTCATCCACCAGTGTCGGTTTAGGGTACGGTATAACGATCGACGTTGTCTCGTAGATTTACAACGTCGATACGCCCTTTTAATTTTTTCCTGGAAAGAGCATTGACACGTCAGAAAATCGATTATGCCTGCTGTAATGCTTTTTCAGAGACGTTTTCACACGCTTAGTGCTTGCAAAGCAAGCACTTTGCTTTTACGAGCGAACGCTTACGCATTCACGGTCGAATAATTGAGTGATAAGCTCAACATTAATTGTACCCTTTTTCACAGGGACGATTGATGTTTAAATCGTGCGGTACAGGGGTTTGAACCCTGAATCTTCAGGTTATGAGCCTAACAAGCTAACCAATTGCTCTATACCGCGATTGTAAAGCACTTCGGCGTTGACCGAAGGGAAACTATTTTTTAAGGCGTCCCTTATAGGGAAAGGGCAATTATCTATAAAAAAAGGATAATCATCGGCTTTATTTTCGTGTTGCCCTTTAAGGAGAAGACTATCGCGTTGGTCTTCGACCAACTATTTTTTAAGGCCGCCCTTATAGGGGAAGGACAAATATCTATAGGGAAAGGGCCGTTATCTATAAGGAAAGGATAATCGCCGGCTTTATTTTGGTGCTGCCCTTTAAGGAGAAGAGTTTCCCTTCGGTCAACGCCGAAGTGCTTGCAAAGCAACCACGAAGTTGACCGTGGGTCAACGCGATAGTGTTTTCCTACGGTCAACGCGCTAGTGCTTGCTAAAGCAACCACAAAGTCTCCCTGCGGTCAACGCCGCAGCAGGACGAGTCATTGAAAATGATTCGGTGTGTATTCATAGCTCAATGGATAGAGTGTCAGGCTACGAACCTGAAAGTTAATGGTTCAAATCCATTTGAGTATGGCCCAGAGCACGACGACGTCTAAAAACGTCCCTGGTGTGCTTGCAAAGCAACCACGAAGTTTCCCTGCGGTCAACGCCGCAGCAGGACGAATCATTTTTTCAATGATTCGGTGTTTCCTTCAATGTTTAAGGTGCGAAAAGGAATTGAACCTTTATTTCAAGATTTGCAATCTAACACATTACCGTTTATGTTACCTCACCAAATGCTTTGCAACTGCGATAGTTTCCCTACGGTCAACGCCGTAGTGCGCAGTGTGACCCTAAGGTAAACGCTGTAGTACTTAGCTTTTCACGGACTCAAACCGCAACCTTGTTCCTCATAAGGGAACAGCTCTATCATTAAGCTAAAAAGCCTTCAGCAAAGTGACACTTTGACGCATCGTTCTGGTTTTCATGTCAAAGTGGCTGGATTTGAACCAGCGATTTCTTGCACCCAAAGCAAGCACGCTACCAAGCTACGTTACACTCTGGTTCATAAACCATGCTTTGATGGATTCGAACCATCGACCCGCGGTGTAGAAAACCGATGCTCTATCCTCTGAGCTAAAAGCATTCATTACGAACAGAGGGGATCGAACCCCCAGCCTCTGGTTGGAAGCCAGAAAATTTACCATTAATCGATGTTCGCAGTTTCCCTGCGGTCAACGCCGCAGTGCTCTGCACGATAGTGTGCTTGCAAAGCAACCACGAATGTGTGTGACAGTAGATGCTAATTCGGGCTTATAGCTCAGCGGTCAAGAGCGTACGCCTGATAAGCGTAAGGTCATAGGTTCGAACCCTTTTAAGCCCAGTTTCCCTGCGGTCAACGCGATAGTGTTATGATAAGTATATTAACATCTGCCCAGAACGGGTATGAAACAGCGGGTAAACGTGGTAATTCCTATCCTTTGTGTTGCTCGTAGTTGTAAAAGCGCATTTTTATTGTCTTTTACTCTTATTGTGAATCACTATGATCGTTGACCATAGTTTCCCTGCGGTCAACGCCGCAGTAAGCTATCTCTTTTTCTTTCGTCCATTAAAAGGCTCACCATCGGGTTACTGTTTACAGTTATCCCTTAGGCACCGTGATCGAATCCACGCTGTTATTCAGCTCGTAGAAACCCTTGGATTTACGGGCAACATGTTTTAAAAACACGTTTTGCGTTACTCATGTCAGCATAGTCACTTTCAATTCCTTCACCAGCCTTTTTCAAGGTGGCTTCGTTGGTTTATGAAACGTTTCGCTACTTTATGTGCTTAACGCGTTGGCCATAGGCCAACTTTACACACATAAAAACTGCTTCGGTGTCCTTGTTGATACTCGTTACATCTTCAGTGCAAAACAGCTTAACAAGTGAGCAGTTACGCTTTCTGTACGACTTTGGCTGCTTCTAAGCCTAGGTTAAAGGTATCGTCGCTGTTTAACGACTTTTCCAACTTACAAGGAGCTTTGAGACCTTAGCGTGTTTTGTGGGCTGTTTCCCTCTTGACGTTGGACCTTAGCACCCAAGCGTCTGACTGCATATGAATTCACAAATACTATTAGGAGTTTTTTTAAGGTCAGTAAGCCTTTGGGGCCCCGTCTACTTAATAAGTAACTCTACCTGTACTGTGCTTATCATATACGCTATACCTAAATATATTTCGCGAAAAACCAGCTATTTCCGAGTTCGTTTAGCATTTCACCACTAGCCAAAAGTCATCCGCGAATATTGTAACATTCGTCGGTTCGGACTTCCAAGAGAATTTACTCTCTCTTCATCCTGCTCTTAGCTAGATCACTCGGTTTCGGGTCAAATAAAAAAAACATAAGGGTCGTATATCTCTACACTTCGTGGTTGCTTTGCAACCACTCCCATTGCGTTGATTGAACGCTCGCTTTCGCTATGCCTCCATTTCATAACTTAAGCACGCTTCTTTTATTTAGTCGCTGACCCATTATGCAAAAGGTACACCAAAGCCTTTATGTAAGGTTTTGATTGCTTGTTCAGTATTTTAGTTCAAAGTCTATTTCACTCCCGTATATTGGGTTCTTTTCACCTTTCCTTCATAGTACTTGTACACTGTTGGTCTCGAAATAAATACGTAAGCTTATAGGGCAGTCCCCACTGTTTCATCTTCCTAAAGAAGACTAATGATTTATTTGCGTCATCATTGTCTATACAGGACTATCACCTTTTTTAGTAAGACTTTCAGTCCGCATTTTCTAGAGTGGTGACGCATCATTGCTTTTTCCGCTTTCGTTCGCCATTACTAACGGAAACACGTTTGTTTTATTTTCCTGGACTTACTAAGATGTTTCAATTCAGTCCGTATTTTGTTTTATCCCGGTTTCCCGTGAGAGGACTTGCGTGTTGTCAGTTACCCTTACACACAAAATTTCGCAATTAAATGCGCTCTTTTTTATTTCGAGCCAAGGTATCCGTAAAATACTGTGTTTTAGTTTAATTGTTTTATCTCTTGTGCATAGTCGTTGAGGATTCGGACCTCGCGCGATTTCGTGTGTCGTTTGCTATCCAAAAGATAGTAAGCATCGTTGACAGTATGGACTACGCGGGTACCTAATCCGCTTCGATACCCATACTTTCATAGCTCAGCGTCAGATATGAACCAGAACACTGCCTTCGCATTTTGGCGTTCCGCCTGATATCAGAAAATTCAACTTTTTCACCAGGCATTCCGCGTTCCTCTTTCATTCTCAAGCTTTTCTGTATGGAAGGCAGCACCCAAAAAACTTGGGGTTTTTACCTAACACAACAAAAAGCAGCCTGCCTATGTTTTACACCCATTAATTACGAGCAACGCTTGCCACTTTGGTATTACCGCGGCTGCTGGCACCAAAATTTGCCGTGACTTTTTTCATTGGGGTATGTCAATATCTTTCCCAATGCAAAGAGGTTTACGACCAAAAAAAGCCTTCAAATCCCTCACGATGTATAGCTAGGTCAACCTTTCGGTCAGTGCCTAAGATTCCTCACTGCAGCCTCTCTGAAGAGTTTGGACCGTGTCTCAGTTCCAATGTGGATAATCGTCCTCGCAGACTATCTAAAGATCATTGGCTTGGTGCGCTTTTATCACACCAACTACCTAATCCTGGACAAAACCATCAATACTCGAGTCACTGCTCTTCAAGCCAGGACGTAACGCTTCTCAACGTTACAATACGCTTATAGAGGTATCTCCACCTCTTTGTATTGGTAGGGTTTTCTGTCTTATACTCACCAGTTCGCTACGGCCAATAAAGGTCGTTTAACTTGCATGTGTTATGCTTACATCTAGCGTTCACTCTGGACCAAGATCAAATCCTTATTTTCATTAAAGTATCGATTATACAACACAATGTGATGTTATTTATTCCTGTTTATCGTTTTACAGGCAACATAGTTAACCGTGGGTTAACGCGTTAGTGCTTGCTAAAGCAACCACGAAGTGTACGTTTAAAGAAGTCTTTCCAACTACAAGTTCCCTTACAGTTACCTTGTTACGACTTCACACTAATCACTCTACCCGCAGTAGTGCGCTCTTACAGGATCAGAACTAGGACGTAATGTTTATCAACGTTACCGAATGGCTGTTCTTGTTTGTTTCCGTTTATAGCTACCCTTTGTACGTGTTTAACTTTCAGTGTGTGACGGGCGGTGAGTACAAAGTTCAGGCGAATTTTTCACCGTGGCATGCTAATCCACGATTACTAAGAACTCCGGCTTTAAATGCTCGAGTTGCAGAGCATTGTCCGAATTGAGATGTTTTTTATGGGTTGGCTCCGAATCACTTCATTGCATCCAATTATCAACATCATTGTAACACCTGTGTAGCCCAGCACATGTAGGTCATGAGGACTTGTCGTTATCTTTTCTTCCCCCTCTGTTTAAAAGGTGGTCTTCAGCGGTAATATCCATAGTGGACGTTATAACGCCAAATAAAGGTTACGCTCGTTACCGAAACTAATCGTACGACTCACGTCACGAGCTGACAACAGCCATGCAACTCCTGTATACCTTAAGGTTAAGGCTGTAAAGCTCTATTACCAGGTTTTTACACCTGTCCTTAGCACAAAGTGTGGTTAAGGAACCCTTTCAGGCATATTCAAATGCTGGTAAGGTTTTGCGCGCATTATCGAATTAAACCAGATGTTCCGCTCTTTGTGATGAACTAACGTCTATTCTTTTAAATTTTAGCCTTGAAGCCGTAGTCTTAAGGTAGCTTACTAAAAGCGTTAGCGAATCCTCTGAAACATTCAGCAAAACGACACTAAACTAGTATTAGGACGATGACGATCAGTTTCCCTACGGCCAACACCGTAGTGCTTTAGCAAGCACGCAGTTTCCCTACGGTCAACGCCGTAGTGCTTTAGCAAGCACGAAGTGTGCGCAGTTTATTAACGCTTGTATATCTATTACAGTACAGTCTGACATAGGCCCTTTATTGCATTGGAAACGACCACGTT
>Ga0307489_10002841_pt1 | contig 11575 bp, 12 predicted proteins | sample SB12metaG_FD_202247 | JGI IMG/M metagenome (GOLD analysis project Ga0307489, IMG submission 202247) | Sea-ice brine microbial communities from Beaufort Sea near Barrow, Alaska, United States - SB 1.2 | ecosystem: Environmental > Aquatic > Marine > Coastal | place: USA: Alaska | collected...
CAGGAGCTGCCGGCGTAATGACTTCGGAACTATTCCAAGATTTTAAAGTAGGTGACTTTTCCGAAGAAAATTATGATACGGTAGATTTACATAAAAACATCGTAGATGACATCACCTTAGTTTCAGACTCGGGAAAACCTATGATGCGAGAGGCAGATTTAATTGATGTTTGGTTTGATAGTGGCGCTATGCCCTATGCACAATGGCACTACCCTTTTGAAAACAAAGAGAAAGTAGAAACTACGTGGCGCAAAGCAGATTTTATTGCAGAAGGTGTGGATCAAACGAGAGGATGGTTCTATACTATGCACGCTATCGCCACCATGATATTTGATGATGTTGCCTATAAAAACGTAGTTTCAAACGGGCTTGTACTTGACAAAAATGGACAGAAAATGTCTAAGCGATTGGGCAATGCCGCAGATCCTTTTGACATTCTAAAAAAATATGGTCCAGATGCAACCCGCTGGTATATGATAAGTAATGCAAATCCTTGGGATAACCTTAAGTTTGACCTTGACGGTATTGGGGAAGTACGCAATAAGTTTTTTGGAACTTTATATAATACCTATAGCTTCTTTAGCTTGTACGCAAACCTTGATAATTTTGACTATAGCGAAACAGACATTGCGCTAGAAAAACGCCCAGAAATAGACCGCTGGATTCTAAGTGAATTAAACACCTTAGTCGCCACAGTTGATGAAGCATTTACAGACTATGAACCTACCAAAGCAGCAAGAGCCATACAAAACTTTGTAGGCGAGAACTTGAGTAATTGGTTTGTGAGACTTAGCAGAAGACGCTACTGGAAAGGAAGCTATGGAGAAGATAAAATATCTGCCTACCAAACGCTGTATACATGTTTATTGACAGTGTCTAAATTAGGTGCACCTATCGCTCCATTTTTTATGGATAGACTTTATCGTGATCTAGTTGCAGTGACTGGGGATGGAGAAAAATCTGTACACTTAAGTGACTTCCCGGTGAGTGATTCTAGTTTTATTGACAAGGACTTAGAACACAAAATGCAAAAGGCGCAGACGGTTTCTTCCTTGGTACTTTCATTACGCCAGCGTGAGAAAATTAAAGTAAGACAACCGCTTCAGAAAATCATGATTCCTGTACTAGATGATAGCGAGAGAGAAGAGATAGAAGCGGTGAGTGATTTGATTAAAAGCGAAGTGAATGTCAAGGAGATAGAATTGATTGATGAAGGCTCTGGAATCCTTGTAAAGCAGATTAAACCCGACTTTAAAAAGTTAGGGCCTCGTTTTGGGAAAGATATGAAGCAGGTAGCTGCGGCAATCAACACTTTTGGGCAAGAAGAAATAGCAACCTTAGAAAAAGATGGTGAAATTCCGCTTTTACTTAGCGAAAAAAGTGTTACATTGAGGCTTGAAGACGTGGTAATTAGCTCACAAGATATCGAAGGATGGCTCGTAGCAAATAATAAAGGGATTACAGTAGCGTTAGATATTACAATCACAGAAAGTCTCAAAAATGAGGGGATTGCACGTGAGCTAGTAAACAGAATACAGAATATTAGAAAAGATACTGGTTTTGAAGTAACAGACAGAATAAAGGTGACCATTCAAAATCAAGAAGCACTTGAAATAGCAGTGCAAGAAAATTTAGAATACATTAAACAAGAAACCCTAACAGAAACACTTGGTTTTAGTCCTTCTATAGCAAATGGAACAGAAATTGCCTTTGACGATATAGAAACACAATTGAGTGTTGAAAAAATTTAATTATGAACGAAAACAGAGTACGATATACAGACGCACAACTTGCAGAATTTAAAACTTTAATACAAGCTAAAATAGTAAAAGCGCAGGAACAATTTGAGCTCATAGAAAGCGCTTATAGAAACGATAGTGATAATGGTACAAATGACACATCACCTACGTTTAAGGCTTTTGATGAAGGTAGCGAGGTAATGAGTAAAGAAACGGCTTCACAACTAGCTATTAGGCAAGAAAAATTTATTCGTGATCTTAAGAACGCATTAATCCGTATAGAGAATAAAACATATGGTGTGTGTCGTGTAACTGGAAAATTAATAAACCCAGAGCGTCTTAAACTAGTGCCGCACGCCACCTTAAGTATCGAAGCAAAAAATATGCAATAGCATTTAAACATTTATTTTATACAAGCCAATCCTTTTAATCAGATTGGCTTTTTTTATGACGAAATTTTTTGGACTCATCCTAGTAGTATTATATTCAACTTCCCTCTTTTCTCAAAAGGTAATGGAGAAGCAACTGGACATTTCAGAAATAAAAAGAATAGATCTTTTTGCCGATGTTGTATTTAAAATAAAAGTAACTACGTCAAAAACAAAAACACTCATTATTCGCACTACCGCAGAAGGAGAATATGCAGAGAATGTTGTCCTCGATATTAAACAATCGCTTTCTACTCTTAGCATAAAGCCTGGGATGACTCCTTTTTTTACAAAAGAAAATGACAAGCTCGCGGCTCACAAAGTGATGGCGATAGAACTTGAGCTTATTGTACCAGAAAACCTGTATATAACTATTTCATCTACACTAGCCTCTCTCTATTGCTCCGGAAATTTCAAGCACTTTCAAGCCTATCTTGAATCGGGTATTTGTGAGGTATCTACCTTTAAAGGTGACGGTTTAGTCCAAACAAAAAGCGGAAATATAATCGTGCATGCACTGGAAGACGTTCATGTGCAAGCCCAAACTACATCTGGTTTAATTATAGGACAGACAAACCAAGCACCGTTGTATACATTAGAAATTAAGAGCCTATCTGGAGATATCACCATACTTGAAACCAATTAATATCGTTATTTTTACAGCCATTTAAACCTAGGGTTCACATTATAGAAATAAGATTGCATTTATGTCATTAAAAAAAGCCTACCTCATCATAATTCTAATTCTAATAATAGATCAAATTTCTAAGATCTATATTAAGACTCACTTTTTTTTAGGTGAAGAAATAGATGTTTTTTCTTGGTTTAAAATTCACTTTGTAGAGAATAAAGGGATGGCCTGGGGCGCTCAAATTCCGGGAGAACACGGGAAACTTATTCTTACCCTTTTTAGAATAGTGGCTATTGCAGGTATTGCTTGGTGGCTCAAGGATGCTATCAAGAAAAAAGGCGCGAGAATATTAATCGTTGCCATCTCACTTATTTTTGCAGGTGCGTTTGGTAACATTATCGACTCTGTGTTTTATGGAGTTCTCTTTGATACGAGCACTGCTCAAGTGGCACATTTTTTACCAGAAGCTGGAGGGTATAGTACCCTTTTTCACGGTCACGTAGTAGATATGTTGTATTTCCCTATGTTTCAAGGTGTCCTACCAGAATGGATTCCTTTTGTAGGTGGAGATTACTTCACGTTTTTTGATCCCGTATTTAATGTGGCAGATACTGCTATAAGTACAGGAGTGGGTATGCTACTTGTTTTTCACAAAAAGACATTCCCTAATACAAAAAAAGAAGTTGAAGTAGCTACAGAAGCCTAAGTCCTAAATCAAATCGGGAATTTATACCGAAACAAGGTGGAGAAAACTGAAGGATGGTACTTAGTAAATATAACGAGTGATTAGAACCTAATATTAAATGTAGTGTTTTTATCTAGAACACTTTCTACCTCTATAGTCCCTCCTAAAGATTCTACTTGATTACGGGTCATATAAAGACCCATTCCCGTTGTATTTGTGTTGTTATGAAACTTTTGATGCATGCTAAATATTTGATCTCCAAAAACTTCTAAATCTATCCCTACGCCATTATCCTTTATTAGGAGACAACCTCTATCATCATCATCGTAGTAGGTACATATCTGAATGGTGGAATCCCTGTTTGGATGCTTAAACCGCAGTGCATTTGCTATGAGGTTTTGAAGTATACTTTCTAGATATGATTCTATATGTTTCACCTCTGGAAATTCTGTAAAATCTACAAAAAGATCTGCGTTAGCTTCTTTTATTTCGTTTTCTAGGGTAGCACTAACACGGTCATAAACATCTTGAAACTTAATGATTTTTCTATAATCTAGATTGGTGTTTTTAACAGAAACAATTTCATTTAAGTCGGTGATTGTCTTGTCCAAATTGCCAGCAATATTAGAAAGTCGGTGCATAGACTCGTGAGTTTCAGATGTGCTATCATCGTCAGTCATACCCATAAGCTCAAGGGATAACTGCATATTATTTGTGTGGGATCTTAAATTATGTGACACGATATGAGTAAAGTTTTGTAAGCGATTCTTTTGCTCCTCTATCATTTTTAATGAGGCTTCAAATCTAAGCTCCTTATTTTTTTCTTTGTCTATATCTACAAACACACCATAAATTCCGCGTATCGTGCCATCTTCTTGATACCGTGGTTTTCCAGTTGCTCTAACCCAAACCGGTGTTTTGTCGTACGTGAGCATCTTAATTTCAATATTAAAAGAGACTCCATCCGTGCACTCTAAAAAGGTTTTAGTAGCATATTGTTTATGTTCTCTCGCTACATAAAACTCAAGTAAGTTATTTAAGGAAGGCCTATAATTGTTAGGCACTCTTAAAATAGCCCTCGCTGTCGGATCTAGATGAGACCTTTTGTTTACGAAATCTATACTCCAGCAACCTGCGCCAATGAGCGCGACAACATCTTTATAATAAGAGTTATCAAAAGACTGTAAGGACCGTAAAGGCTTCTCTTTCTGAAAAGTACTGTGCCTGTTTTGACTCAAAATATTCATACGTATTCAATTTTTGAAAAGCGAAATATACAATAATAAATCAATTTGTAGGGTAATTCCTTCAAAATCAATTAATTTCCGCTTGACAAAAGTGTGAATGGGTAGGCATTTATATTTCTGGCAATAGCAAATAAGATGGCTAGACCAAAGTATCCATAGATAAATCGCTTATCATAAAACAGCAGTACCCGATGCGAGTCGTCAAATAAATAATTATAAATTTTTGTACCTAAACCGTATCCTATTAATGGGATAGAGAATATCAAAAAGGGATTGAGACCAAAGGCGGTCTTAAGGTTTCCGTGAAGCAATTGGTGTATCGCTCGTTGTGATCCACAACCAGGACATTCTAGCCCAGTCACATAACGCAATGGGCAAGGAACAAAGAAAGAAGCTTCACCGGGGTTAAAATAAAAGAAAAGACTCCCAAGGCCCAGCAGGGTCAAGAGAATACAAATTAAAAAGATCCCTTTCTTAAACATCTAACAAATCACCTGCGACTCCAAAACGTATTTCATAAACATAAACATAACCACTAGAATGATTGGAAATAATACAGCAGACCAAATAGCATACTTCTTTGCATCATCTGCCGCTTTTTGCGCACCTTCGGTATCGCCTAAGGTCCACAATTTTTTTACTTTAGCAGCTTTTATTATAGAGACAATCCCTAATGGCAGACAACACATAACAGTTGTCAATATAGCCCAAACCAAATGGTTTTCTGGGGGCTGTCCTTGTGGTGTTATATTTTCCATTTTATACGCTTTAAAGTGCAAAATACTACCTTTTCTAGAAAGTCGACGTGTTTTCTGGCGTAACTATAAAGTCTAATGGAATATCTGTTGCGTTTGCTTCAATGCCGTCTTCAGCCTCAAAGAATGACAGTCCCACGACAATTACCTCTTTGCTACACTGTGACAAAAACCGATCATAAAACCCTTTCCCGTATCCAACTCTATTGCCTTTTACATCATACGCTAGGAGCGGCACAAATACTACATCTATTTGTGAGGTTGTTATTTCTATACCATCCACAGGTTCTGGGATTCCGTATTCTGAAATTTTAATTGTCGTGTTTTCTTGCAATAAAATATGTTTCATTGCAAGTGCTTTAAAATCTGTTGTTGATAAGATGACAGATTTATCTTTGCCTTGAAGGATATGCAATAAATATTCTGTGTTGACTTCCTTTTTATTTTGAATAGGAAGATAGATATGGAAATAGTTTGCCTCCCAAATGGGTAACTTTAGCGCTTGGTTTGCAATCGCAAGGCTTAAATCTTCTATAGTATCTTCCGTTAGTCGAGATCGTTTTTCTTTATATTTTTTACGTAATTCCTGCTTGTCCATCAATCTTCACTTTCTTGATCGTTTAAAATTTCTGTAGTACTTACTGTAGACAGGTGGAAAATTGCATCGCCTTGATTTACGATGGGCGCTTGATTTACATTGATAATGTAGCCCTCGTTTGGCTCCGTCACCTTGATTCTCATTTTACCATAAGGATCTGTAATGGTTGCTAGAAATTCGCCTTTTTGCACGTGCTTATTGCAATCAATCTTAACATGCAGCAATCCACTTTTATGGGCTCGAACCCATCTGCTTTTTGAGATAATTACAGGTGGTGCTTTTACCTCAGGAACCATAATATTATGATCAAGCATCTCTAAATGTGATAAAACCCGCTTTACACCGTCTACACCATCTTTTACTATATACTTATTACTTTCTAAAGATTTACCACCTTCAAAAAGCAAAACTGGTATCCCCATTTTCTGGCAGGCACCTCGGTAGCTTTTTTCAATAGTAGAAGAGTATACGGTAAAGGGTGCGCCAAATGTTCTTGCTAATAGCTCAAGCCCCTCATTATTAGGCGCGATACGTATTTGAGATGCGTTAAAACGTTGTGCGCCTCCTGTATGAAAATCAAAACAATAATCTGCGAAAGGCAATATCTCTTTGGTAAAATGATAGGCTACCCTGCTCGCTAAGGAACCCGTTTTTGTTCCTGGAAAAACACGGTTGAGATCACGCCCGTCTGGGAATACTCTACTCGCATTTAAAAACCCAAAAATATTGAGAATAGGAATACAAATGATGGTTCCGCGCGTTGGTTTGTTAATCTTATTTGCAATAATCTGGCGAACAATCTCAACGCCATTTATTTCATCGCCATGAATTCCAGCTGTTAGTAAAACTGTTGGCCCAGGTTCTTTTGCCCGTTCTACGATAATTGGAATCTCCACATTAGTAGACGTATAGAGTTTTGCAAAGCTAAAATTAATAGTCTTGCTTTGCCCGGGAGCTATCTTTTCGTTTAATATGATTAAGTCTTGGTTAGAAGTCGACATACGATCTAATTAATCTACGTTACGCTCTATGTACTTTATTATAATCGAAGCAATATCTTTTCCTGTAGCGGTCTCGATACCTTCTAGTCCAGGTGAGCTATTTACTTCTAGGATTAAAGGCCCTCTTGATGATTGTAACATATCTACTCCTGCGACCCCTAAGCCCATCGCTTTGGCTGCTTTAAGCGCTGCAGTTTCTTCTTCATCAGATAATTCGATCACATTTGCAGAGCCTCCTCTGTGTAGATTGCTTCTAAACTCGCCTTCTTTTCCCTGACGTTTCATAGCACCCACCACTTGGCCATCTACAATAAATGCCCTAATATCTGCTCCACCAGCTTCTTTAATAAATTCTTGTACGATAACTCTCGCTTGTAAATTGTTAAAGGCTTCCATCACGGACTCGGCTGCTTTTTTAGTTTCTGCCAGGATTACTCCTATCCCCTGTGTTCCTTCTAGTAATTTTATAATTACCGGAGCACCACCTGCTAGATCCACAACTTCTTCTACGTTTTTAGAATAGTTCGTAAAAATCGTTTTAGGCAAACCAAGACCAGCACGTGATAGTATTTGTAGACTACGCAGTTTATCTCTAGAACGCACCAAGGCTACAGACTCGGTCGTTGTAAAACAATGCATCATCTCAAATTGTCTCACTACGGCAGTCCCATAAAAAGTAACCGAAGCTCCAATACGCGGTATTACAGCGTCTACTTTTTCTATCGTTCTACCTTTGTACAAAACCACCGGGCGCTTTTTTTCTATAACGATATCACACTTCGTATGATTGATTACCTCCACATCGTGATTTCTTTTTATAGCTGCTTCTACAAGGCGTTTTGTTGAGTACAAATCTGGATTTGCCGATAGTATCTTGATATTCATTATTTGGTTTTTTTAAATGTCGCCGTTATTGGCTAATTTTTTCTTTAAGGACTTTTCTTTCAGTTTATAAGATAGATTTGTTCTATTAATATCTACCACAAAACGCTTGGTTAAAAACTTGCGCCCAATAAGGACTGGAAATTTCATTTCTTTGCGATCACTCAATGTCAAGAATATAGGATATATTTTACCAAAAAGAAGTACTTCTGTTAAAATCCTATAGCGTACCTCGGCTTGTCCATTACTGCTTTTTACAACCCGCACATCATACTTATCAAAAACAAACTCCTTATTATGATAATCCTCATGCTCTTCATCAAGAAAGCGACATTTTAGAAGATTATCTTCCACTCTCATTTCTTGACAATGAATAGAAGATGTATACGCCCCAGTATCAATCTTGATATCTATATCGTTTAAATGTAGTGAAGGAAAATCTACTCGGTCTGTACGTCCTATGTTACGTTTCAATGCTGCGGAAATTTTAATGATTGGAAAGATACTAAAAAGCCATAAGCGACTGCACTAAGGTGATACATTTTAGGATAAGTTTAATGACACGATTTTTCTATGTGTTCTATAATTGTCCCAGCAACCGAAATACCAGTCGCAGTCTCTATTCCTTCTAGCCCTGGGGTCGAGTTTACTTCTAGAATTAACGGTCCTCTTTTAGATTGTAAAATATCTACACCACATACATCTAGTTGTAATGCTTTTGCCGCACCGATAGCGACTTCCTTTTCTCTGTCTGTAAGAAGGTATGGTGTTGCGCTACCTCCTTGATGCAAATTACTTCTAAAGTCATTATCTTTTGAAGACCGCTTCATCGCAGCAATTACTTTGTTGCCAACGACGATTGCTCTAATGTCTGTTCCTTTAGACTCTGCAATGAACTCCTGCATTACAAAACGGGTTCCCAACCCTTGCAGCGTTTCAACCGTTGCAAGTGCATTCGTGTAATTCTCACAGAGGATAACGCCATTGCCGTGCGTGCCTTCAAGGATTTTAACAATCACTTGTCCGTTTCCAAAATCTTTTAAAAAGTCTTTTAGATAGGCAGGCGAACCTAATGTTGTTTTAGGCAAAGGCAACCCTGCTTTTGCCATCAATTGAAAACTAGTCCACTTATCCCTAGACTGCGTGATTCCCAAAGATGAAGCCGCAGCATACACGTCCATAGCCTCAAAATGCCGCACGATAGAAGTGCCAAAATAAGTATTTAAAGCCCCTACTCTTGGGATGATGGCGTCAATATCATTAATTACTTCATTGTGATATTGCAATAACACTTTATTATTTTCTACTAAAACATTACAATACGTGGGATCGATGACTTCTACGTCGTGATTTCTTTTCTCTGCAGCGGTTACTAGACGCTGTGTAGAGTATAGCAATTCACTAGTAGATAGGATGGCGATGTTCATTTGTTAGGTATGAGTACCGCAAGTTACAGAAAAGCCACTATATTTTAATCTTAATTTCTGCACTTATAAATTCAAAAAATAACTAGATAACAAGTCGTTAAAATTTCAGAAAGAAGAATATTGCTTTTATCTTTACGCTATGGCAGAAGCATCTTTAAAACTACAAGTATCTACGCTCCCCAGTACCCCGGGTGTGTATCAATACTATGATAAAGATGGCACATTACTATACATAGGGAAAGCAAAAAACCTTAAAAAACGGGTTCAGAGTTATTTTAACAAGGAACATGAAAATGCCAAAACACGTATTTTAGTACGAAAAATTAGAGATATAAAGCACATTGTTGTCGAGACCGAAACAGATGCCTTGCTGCTGGAAAACAATCTTATAAAAAAATACCAGCCCAGATATAACATACTACTTAAGGACGATAAAACCTATCCTTGGATTTGTATTAAAAATGAACGCTTTCCTAGAGTGTTTTCTACACGTCGACTCATAAAAGATGGCTCTGAGTATTTTGGACCGTATACAAACTTCAAGACCGTTCACGCGCTTTTAGATTTAATAAAAGGGCTTTATCCTTTGCGTAATTGCAACTATGACCTAGCCGAAGATAAAATACGGAATAATAAATATAAAGTCTGTTTAGAGTATCATTTAGGGAACTGCTTGGGCCCTTGTGAAGGCCTTTATGCAGAAACCGCATACAATGAAAACATAGAAGCCATTCGCAATATCTTAAAAGGGAATTTTAAAGAATCACTCCTTCTTTTTAAAAAACAAATGCATCGGTTTGCGGATAACCTATTATTTGAAGATGCGCAAAAAGTGAAAGAAAAAATAGATGCGCTTGAGAATTACCAGTCAAGGTCTATGGTGGTGCACCCCACAATTAGTAATGTAGACGTGTTTTCTATCATTAGCGATGAGAGTTATGCATATGTTAATTATTTACAAGTAAGCTACGGCGCCATCATACGAAGTCACACCCTAGAAATAAAAAAGAAACTAGACGAGACTGACGAGGCCTTATTAGAACTTTCTGTGGTAGAATTACGACACCGTTTTAATTCCCTTTCAAAAGAGCTTTTTGTGCCATTTTCAATAAGCGTTGAGGTAGGTGTCAAACTGCATATCCCTAAAGTAGGAGATAAAAAGAAAATACTAGATCTCTCCATCCGGAATGCTAAATATTACAGACTAGAACGCTTTAAGCAGTCAAAAATAGTAGACCCAGACCGTCATGAAAAACGAATCATGGCACAGATGAAAAAAGACTTACGCCTTTCTGAAGAGCCTAGACACATTGAGTGTTTTGATAATAGTAACATACAAGGATCAAACCCTGTTGCTGCCTGCGTAGTCTTTAAAGATGGAAAGCCAAGCAAAAAAGACTATCGTAAGTTTCATATCAAAACAGTAGAAGGTCCTGATGATTTTGCTTCTATGGAAGAGGTAGTTTACAGAAGATACAAAAGACTCCAAGAAGAGAAACAACCCTTACCGCAATTAATCATTATTGATGGTGGAAAAGGGCAATTATCATCTTCTTTAAAAGCGTTAGATGATCTCGGTTTGAGAGGTAAGATCGCTATCATTGGGATTGCAAAAAGACTAGAAGAGTTATTTTACCCAGATGATCCTATCCCTTTATATCTTGATAAAAAATCGGAAACTTTAAAAATTATCCAACAGTTGCGTAACGAAGCACACCGCTTCGGGATTACCTTTCACCGCCAATTAAGAAGTAAAGAAGCACTCAATACAGCGCTAGAAACGATTCCTGGAATTGGCGAAAAAACAGTCATAGAATTGTTGAGACATTTTAAAAGTCATAAACGCATAGGGGAAGCTTCTTTTGACGACCTTGCAAAAGCAATAGGCGCCAGCCGAGCCCAGAAAGTGAAGTCTTATTTTCAATCTTTGTCCTCCGATTAAAATAGAATCCCTATTTTACTGTTAGTTATTAATATCTCATTTACATTCTTGAAAAAACTCATCTTAATATTTCTATTTTTCCCGCTGTGTTTTTACGCACAAGAAGAGAGGACACAAGATGCAAAAGTGGGACTTGTACTCAGTGGTGGCGGAGCAAAAGGGCTAGCACACATAGGCGCCATTAAAGCCATTGAAGAAGCAGGAATTCAGATAGATTATATAGGTGGTACTAGCATGGGT
>Ga0307489_10002842_pt1 | contig 11574 bp, 9 predicted proteins | sample SB12metaG_FD_202247 | JGI IMG/M metagenome (GOLD analysis project Ga0307489, IMG submission 202247) | Sea-ice brine microbial communities from Beaufort Sea near Barrow, Alaska, United States - SB 1.2 | ecosystem: Environmental > Aquatic > Marine > Coastal | place: USA: Alaska | collected 2017-05-06
GCCGATCCCCTCTACCATAAGAAACACGCGGTTTGGAGGAGATATCCCGGGATCCCGGATATCTGTCGACCGACCAACCAGCCGGTCTTTCGCTTTGCACGAGTTAATAACCCCTCACATCGATCAGTTTGTCGAATCGAGGTTTCGGCGCGATTTGACCCCTCAGTTTCTTATGGTATAGGGGGTCGGACCGAGTAGGTGATGCATGCTGAACCAATGAAACCTGTGTTGAAAGCGCCTGGACTAAGAGCTTGACCCCAAATTTTGATAAAGTGCTTTCAAACTTTGCTTTCAATTTCAACTTGCGCCGCGGCATGAAGGAGCCGCAGATCATGGACCACACACCCGGCGGCGTGGCGGACTACCAGAGCGGCTTGCTTGGTAGGGCCTGGCATATATTGCTTGCCTCGTCATAAATAAGATGCTATTAACTCAGGAAGGAGGGTTCGAAACGCTTTGATGACGTGGCGAGCAATATCTGGAGCCTGAGCCCCGGACCACTCGTCCACTTCTCAGCTCAACCTGAGACGAGACGCTTTTGACGACTCAATCACCCTAATTATCCGACAAATAGTGCTCACGTTGAGCGGAAAGGTGGAGTCAATGTTTGGCGGCCCTGGTTCTGGGCGAGTACAACGCGTCGTCCATTGCGCTGAAGCTGAACCAGCCGCAGGCAGAGGGCTTCGATCCGGCCAAGTTTGCGCATTTGGGGCCGCGGTAGCCGGAGCCGTATGGGCATCTAGACTGACTTGAGTACAATGCGTCGTCCATTGCGCTCAAGCGGAACTAGCCACAGGCGGAGGGCTTTGATCCGGCTAAGTTCGCGCACTTGGGGCCACGCTGACGGATTAGTGTAGTCGAGTATTCTTTTGGGCCGGGCGGGAGGTTGAAGCGCTGCCCTCATCCCTCCCATGGCGTTCAACTGCGGCACCGGTGTTCCACTCGCGCGCTGGAGCGTTGGCAGTGTGTTGACTATAACGTCAATGTACATCCATTTGTAGGTTGCACTTCTAGCAGCTTATGCACATACTTGAAGAGGCAAGTAGGAAGAGTGAAAGGGAACGCACATCGTCATAAGTTATTCATCATGATATGCTTGTATCGTCGACGTCCTGATCTCCGCCCCCGGCGCATCATGGTGTGCCCTGAGGTATTCAGCTGCGGCAGTCGGCCTCAGACAAACAGAGGAAGGTTGTCGGAATATCCCTTGGTGGCGGCCGCGTCCCGCGTCACTGCGGTCCACGGGCAGCCGTGCTCCCGCGCCCATCTCAGCACATCCAGGTGCCCGTGCATAGCAGCGGCCAGACACGTATCCTCGTCCCACTCGCACCCGTGCTCCCGCGCCCACTGCAGCACCTCAAGGTGCCCGCCCCCAGCGGCGCAATGGCACGCCTGCGAGTCCCACGGGCAACGGCGCTCCCAGGCCCACTGCAACACCTCCAGGTGCCCGCCCCGAGCGGCCCACGAACAAACGTCCTCCCTCCACAGACACCCCCTCGCCTTTGCCCAAGCCAGCCGCTCGACGGACCCGACAAAGTCCTCGACCATGAGGAGAAGCGGCCTTCCCCCGGGGCCCTCGTCGTCGCTATCGTCGCTCGTCTCCTCCTCTTGCGGCACGCCGAAGGCCACCACCGCCTCGCGGCACGCGCGCCCCACCTGGCCGAACAACACCAGGTCCGTGGGCTCCAGCTGCGCCAGCACCTCCGCCGCGAGCACCTCGGGCAGCTCGAGTAGTCCTCCGAGCAGCGGCGACGGGTAGGTTATCAGCCCTAGCTCCCGCAGCCTGAGCAACAACTCGTCCTCCCCTATTTCGGCCGCTCCCAGAATATCGGCGAGCACGCCCGCGGGGCGCACGACGTAGCGGTCCGGGGGGCGATCGGCGTCGGCGGCAGCGGCGGGGGCGGCGGTCGGGACGGCGGGGGCTTGCATGGCAGAAGGAAGGTACGAAGTGGCGTGGGGCGGCGGCGGTGGCTGTGCGGCGCTTGGTGGGCGTACGGGTGTGGGGGGGGCGGCTCTTCAAAGCTTAAAAGCAAATGGCAGGTCGGACCTGAGATCCATCGCGACCGACCTTTCGACAGGGAACATTAAAGGCAGGCAGGGCACAGCGGCGGCGGCGGGCGGGGGCGGGGTGTTGACGCGCTGCCCTCGTACCTCACAGAGGGGGGCAGCGGCGCCGCCGGTAAACCACTCGCGCGCTGGAGCGTCGACAGTGTGTGCACGTTATTAACGTCGATATTCAAAATCAGTTACTCGTAGTAGTCTTAGCATCTCATTTGAACAACGCTTGAAGACGGAGAAGGAACAGTAAAAGAGCAGGCGCATCGTCATGAGTAATTCATCATCATTGGTTGTATCGTCGACGTCCTGATCTTCGCCCCCGGCGCATCATGGTGTATTATGGGGTATTCAGCTGTGGCCGTCGGCCTCATACGGACAGGGGAAGGTTGTCGGAATATCCCTTGGTGGCGGCCGCGTCACGCGTCGCCGCGGTCCACGGACAGCCGTGCTCCCGCGCCCACCTCAGCACATCCAGGTGCCCGCCGTCAACAGCAAGCGTCGCACGTCGCCTCGGTCCACGGACAGTGGTGCTCCCGCGCCCACTTCATCACCTCCAGGTGACCGTGCCTAGCGATGGCTGCACACGTCCCTGCGCCCCACTGGCAACCGTGATCCCGCGCCCACTGCAGCACGTGCAGGTGTCCGCTTTCCGCTGCGCGATAACACGTGACTGCATCCAACGGGCACCCATGCTCGTGAGCCCACCTCAACACCTCCAGGTGCCCTCCCTGAGCGGCGGCGGAACACGTCCCGTCGTCCAACTCGCACCCGTACTCCCGCGCCCACCGCAGCACCTCCAGGTACCCGCCCCGAGCGGCGGACCAACAGGTATGCGAGTCCCACGGGCAACGATGCTCCCATGCCCACTTCAGCACCTTCAGGTGCCCGCCCAAAGCGGCCCAAGAACAGGTGTCCTCGTCCCACGGACACCCCCTCTCCTTGGCCCAAGCCAGCCGCTCGACGGACACGACAAAGTCCCAGGTCCTGAGGAGGAGCGGTCCTCCCACGGTGCCTTCGTCGTCGCTCTCGTCGCTCCACCTCCCCACCCCCTCCTCTTGCGGCACGCCGAAGGCCACCACAGCCGCGCGGCACGCGCGGTTCGCCTGCCCGAACAGGACGACATCCGTGGGGTCTAGCCGCGCAAGCACCTCCACCGCGAGCACCTCGGGCAGCTTCTCAAGCAGCCCCGCCCCGAGCAGAGGCGACGGGTAAGCTATCAGCCCCGCCTCCCTCAACTTCAGCAACAACTCGTCCTCCCCAATCTCGGAATCCCCTAGCAATTTGGCGAGCACGCCCGCCGGGCGCACGATGTAGCGGTCCGGGGGGCGATCGACATCGGTGGCGGCGGTACAGGCAACGGCAGGGGTGGCGGGGGCTTGCATGGCGGAAGGAAGGTACGAGGTGGCGTGGGGCGGCCGCGTGGCTGTGCGGGGGTACGGGTGGAGGGGAGCGGATCTTCACTTCAAAAAGCAAAATGGCCGGTCGGACCCGTTGCGACAAACCTTTTCTGGCAGGGAGCACCAAGGCAGCCGAGGCACAGCGGCGGCGGCAGGCGGGCGGGGTGTGGAAGCGCTGCCCTCCTGCTTCCCAGGGCGGGCAACGGCCGCGCCTGTGATCCACTCGCGCGCTGGAGCGTAAGCAGTGTGTGCACGTTAACGTCGATATGCAACATCTATTAGTGTAAGCATCTTATTTGAACAACGCTTGAAGATGGGGAAGGAAGAGTGAAAGGAGCACGAGCATCGTCATGAGCAATTCATCATCATTTGGCTGTAGCGCGGACGTCCTGATCTCCGCCCCCGGCGCATCGAAGTGTGTTCTGCGTTGTGCTGCTGCGGCAGTCGGCCTCAGACGGACAGAGGAAGGTTATCGGAATATCCCTTGGTGGCGGCCGCATCACGCGTCGCCGCGGTCCACGGACAGCCGTGCTCCCGCGCCCACCTCAGCACATCCAGGTGCCCGTTTTCAACAGCGTTCGTGCACGTCCACGAGTCCCACGGACAGTGGTGCTCCCGCGCCCACTTTAGCACCTCCAGGTGGCCGCCCAAAGCGGCGAATGCACACGTCCTTGAGTCCCATGGGCAACTGTGCTCTCGCGCCCAACGCAGCACCTCCAGGTGCCCGCCCCAAGCGGCGAACAAACAGTCCCGCGAGTCCCACGGGCACCCATGCTCGTGCGCCCACGTTAGCACATCCAGATGCCCTCCCAACATGGCTGGACACATGTACTCGTCCCACTTGCACCCGCGCTCCCGCGCCCACTGCAGCAACTCCAGGTGCCCGCCCCAAACGGCGAACAAACACATCCGCGAGTCCCACGGGCAACGGCGCTCCCATGCCCACTTCAGCACCTCCAGTTGCCCGCCCCGTGCGGCGTACGCACAAATGGACGCAATCCACGGGCACCCCCTCTCCTTGGCCCAAGCCAGCCGCCCGACGGACCCGACAAAGTTCTGAGCTCTGAGCAGAAGCGGCCCTCCCCCGGTGCCCTCGTCGTCGATTTCGTCGCTCGCCGCCTCCTCTTGCGGCACGCCGAAGGCCACCACAGCCGCGCGGCACGCGCGCGCCGCCTGCCCGAACACGACCAGGTCCGTGGGATCCAGCCGTGTCAGCACCTCCACCGCAAGGACGTCAGGCCACTCCTCGAGCAGCGGCACGAGCAGCGGCGACGGGTAGGTTATCAACCCTAGCTCCCGCAGCCTCAGCAACAACTCGTCCTCCCCTATTTCGGCCGCTCCCAGAATATCGGCGAGCACGCCCGCGGGGCGCACGACGTAGCGGTCCGGCGGGCGATCGGCGGCGGCGGCGGCGGGGTTGGCGGTTGGGGCTTGCATGGCGGAAGATGTAATGGCGTAAGGTATGAGGTGGCGTGGGGCGGCGGCGGTGGATGTGCGGTGGTTGTGGGGCGTACAGGTGGGGGGGGGCGGCTCTTCAAAATCTGCGGGCTGGCCTACTCGTAGCTCTAGAGCTCTACTGGCGGGGGTGCCGATAAATTCTTGGGCAAAGACAACAACAACAACATCAACAATAACGCTTTCGCCCCTCTCAGTGCTGTAACAGCGCGCGGTGTCCACACTCCTCCCCTCCCCCGCCGTCGCCGCCACGCTGACTCCGACCGCGGCAGCCTCGAGTGCTCCAGTACCAGCTCGCCACGCCGCCGCACCTCGTTCCAAGCCGCCGCGGAACCCAGACAAGTCAAATAAATACTTTGCTCGCATATCCCTCTGGCGTCTTCAATTTGTCGCAGTCTCGTAGACCACCGAGGTACGAGTGTGGGAGCGTGGTGTGCGGTTCTCTGCACTACAACGCCAGCTAGCCTAGCAACTAGATTGCAGACTATAAAAAGAGACAGACAAGTTGAAGTGAGGGCAATCGAGCAGACAAGAGGCACCGCAGTAGTTCTTGAGGTGTCATAGATGGTCTCGTGGAGGCTGCTCCTCGCGGGCGTCGTTGTGCTGGCCGGAATCTGGCTCAACTCGCAATGGACGCGACTGCAGACCAGCCTGTGCCACGACAAGGAGCTGGTCTTCGGTGATGACGAGTCGGACTGTACGTTGCTCTCCACGCCGACGGCCGTCGAATCGCTCACCGCCCTGGGGTAGGCCTGCCGGAACTTGCTCGCCACCTCATAGAGTGCTGTTTAACTCAAGAGGGGGCCTGGCAGATATTGCTCGCCACGTCATCGACACGCACTTTGCACCCTCGTCTCTTGAGTCATGTGGTACCCTGTGACGTGGCGAGCAATATCCGCCAGGCACACTTCGAACCCTCGTATCTTGAGTTAAATCATAGCCTATGACGCGGCGAGCGGTATCCGCCAGCCCCTTTGATTCCTTGTCTCTTGAGCTAAATGGCACCCCATGACGTGGCCAGCAATATCCGGCAGGCCCTATACTGGGTGACGGTCATTGTGTCTTCGGCGGCGGCGGCGACCTGGGCGTGGCTCTCCACAGCGGGGCGGCGGCGGCGCGGCCCGGAGCCGTGTGGCTGATCAACGCGACCGCAGGGGCTTACACTCGTCCGCTCTTCAGCTCAACCTCAGCTGTTCTTTTCCCTGACAGAAAGACGCTATCCAGAGCATCCCGCAAAAGTGCTTACGTCGAGCTGGAAACAGTGGACGATCGTACGCCCCAACGCGACGGCGCGGACCAAGCGCGAGCTCGCCATCGACTGGCGCGGCCACGCGGATCAGGTAGGGACTGCCGGATATAGCTTGCCACGACATCAAACGCATTCTGAACCCTTCGCCATTGCAGATAAGCTAGCAAATGACGGATATCCATGCTTGCCCCGCAGTAAAACACATGTTGAACCCTCGTTTATTGTGTGAAGTGCCATCATGTTGCTTGCCACGTCATCTCACGCGTTTTGAACCCTTGTTTATGGTGTTAAGTACCACCAACCATCTGATGATATCCGTCAGTCCCTAGGATCAGAGGCTGGTCCTGCACGGCGTGTACTTTTCGCAGGCAACGCGCCGGTTGTACGCCGTCAACCACCTCGAGCGCGAGTCCATCGAGGTGTTCGACGTACGTTCACGGTCGACCGACGGCGAAGGCCAGGGTAGGCCGTAGCAAGCTGAACCGATCAAACTCGTGTTGAAAGCGCCCGGAACTAAGCGCTTGGTACTAAAATACGATAACTTGCATGAAAAAGTGTCTCAAATTCGACTTGCGCCGCTACACCAAGGCGAAGGCGAGGGCGAACACGAGGGTGTCGGCGGCGGAGGCGGATGCGGCGGCGGCGGCGGCGGCGATGGTCGCGGCGGCGGCGACGACTTGGTCCTGGAGCACTTCGCGTCCTTCGTCGACCCGCTGTTTCAGGACTTCGCTCTCAACGCTGTGGTCGAGGTGAGGCCTGCCAGATGTTGCTCACCACCTCATCCAGCGCACTTTGAGCCCTGGTTCCTTGAGTTCCTTCGGCTGCAGAGGATAGCGCTCGCTTGGATGTGGTGAAGAGGCTACTTGTCGTGAACGATAGCAGCACTCGGGACTACACGGCACCCTGTGACGTGGCGAGCAACATCTGTCAGGCCCTACTTCGAGGGCGTGCCCGGCGAGATCTTCGTCACCGAATGGCTTCCCTACGGTGAGGCGGTGCATGTTCAACCGATAAACCCCATGTTGAAAGCGCCTGGAATTAAGCGCTTGAAACTAAGATATGATACACTGCTTTCAAATTTTGCCTTAAATTTCAACTTGCGCCGCTTCCCTACGGCTTGCCGAGCACGGGGACAGACGGCGGCTCGTGGCGAGACGTTATCCGCAAGGTCCTGCTGCAGCTCAATGTCAAGTCGACGCGCGTCTTACGGCACGGCGGTGCAGGCTGACAGTATCAAAACCCGCGTTGAAAGCGTTTGCTGAAAGCGTCTCTGGTTTCAGCGCTTGAAGCTACAATATGATGAACGGCTTTCAAGTTTTGCTTTCAAATTCAACTTGCAATTCTACATTCCGGTGCGAGCTGGCCGGCGGCTGCGAGGTCGCAACCACGCAGCGTTTCGTGATGGCAAGGCGGTGCAGGCTGGCAATTCCACAACCCGAGTTGAATGCGCCAATGGTTTCAGCTCTTAAACCTCTTGACACTAGACTATCATAAACTGGTTTCAACGTTTGCTTTCAATCGCAACTTGCGCCGCTACATGATGGCTAACGGGCTGGCCGTGACGTCGGACCGCCGGACGTTGTTCGTCGTGGACCCGCCGGTGAGCCGCATCCACGGTAGGGCGGTTCAGGTTGACCCAAGGTTGACCCCGGCCCGACCGCGATGGGTTTCAGACTTTCAGCGCTTGAAGCTATTATATGACGAATCGCTTTCAGACTGTGCTTTCAGTGTTAACTTGCGGCGCTACACCACGTGCTGCGGCGGAGTACGAGCGCGCCGGGGCGCCTTGAGCCGGTCGCCTCGTTCAAGACGATGCATACCTTGGACAACATCGAGATGTCCACCAACGACACGGCTCTTTACGGCGGCTCCATCCCGCTCCCCTTCACACACCCCACGGTGTGTGAGGCAGGGGCTTACACTTGTCCATATCTCAGCTCAACCTGAACCAATTTTGGTCATTGAAGCCACTGCTAGCGTCCACTTCCCAGCTCAACCTGAGCCGTTTTTGTGACTTAAACACACAACCTAGCCCATCGAACGTGCTCACGACAAACTGAAAAGTGGAGGTGCATAGCCCACACAACCTGCTTACGTTGAGCTGAGAAGTGCACGAGTGTAAGCCCCTGGTGTGAGGCCGGCTTCGGTGCGACCCGCGTGGTCGGCGGCAGGGGCCTACACTCGCCCACGTTTCAAGTCGACTTAAGCCGTTTCGGTCAGTGAGCCGGTTTGTGTCCAGTTTGTGAAGTACTCGGGTTATGACCCATCTGTCTACTGACGGTGTCCAATGTCCCCCCACAAGTGTTTACGTTGAGCCGAGAAGTGAACCAGTGTAAGGGGCTTTCCACTCGCCCACTTCTCAGCTCAACTCGAGTCGTCCTCGTCAATAAATAACACTGGACCCACTCAAGTATCCCTTAAGTGATTACATCTAGGTAAGAAGTGGACGAGTGTAAGTCCCTGATTGGCGGCCGCACCGTGGGATGCGACAGGTCGCCTGGCGGCCTCCTCCGCATCATCCGCGGCGACGGCCCCCTCGGTAAGACGGTGCAGGTTGAACCGATGAAACCTGTGTTGATAGCACCTGCAACTATGGAAACCACAATATGGTAGCGAGAGAGACGCGTCACATGGGCCGAGGAGGCACCAGGCTTCCGCCTTGGCCCCCGTTCCATTATGGTAAACTGGTCTCAAGTTTTGCGTCCAAGTTTAACTTGCACCGCTACCCCCCGGCTGGGCCGCTGGCGGCGCGCTCGTCCAAACCGACTTCATCCATGATGGCTCGCAGCTGTCCGCCGTTTCATCCGCCATAGCGCTCCACAACGGTATGGCGGTGCAGGTTGACCCGACACCCGAGCTGACTGCCAGAGTGACAAGCTATCCCATATCGACATGGGAGATGAGCATATCGTTACGGTCATCTCCCATATCATTAGCCCATATCCCAATTCGATATCCAGGATGACCATACCGATATGTTAGATAACCATATCGATACACCGTATCCCAAATCGATAACCCATATCCCATATTGATCTCCCCATCGATATCTCATTGATGTCCGAATTTCCATATCTATCTCCCATATCGATCTCCCATATCGATATCGGATCATATCTTGTCACTCTGCTGACTGCGCTGGATTTCAGCGCTTGAAGTCAAAGTATGATGAACCGCTTCAATTTCAAACTATGCTTTCAATTTCAACTTGCGTCGCTCAACAACGGTACCGTCGTTGCCATGGGATCCCCTTTCACCCTGGGCGTCTTGGTCTGCCAGATCCATCCGACTGACGCCGCCGCCGCCACCATTATCACGGCTGCTGCCGCATCCGCACGCACGCATTAGCCGCTGCAACCCGGCAACCGCACGCTTTAGTCACCGTATCCGCACGCATTAGCCGCACGCACCCAGGCACGTTACTCACACGCTCACGCATTCGATCACATATAGTCATGCCTCTAGAGAAATAAGAATGTAATGATATGATTACCGTAGCTACGCCGCCCACGGACCCGCTGTAAAAGAAAATTCGCCTCTCAGTGGTGAGTTCTGGAAACACACTGTAACTCAAAACTCACGACCAGCTACTTTGCAGGTCCAACAGGGGGGCATAAGTGTGGATAAGGCTCTGGTAGAGAGTCTACCAAGCTTAACCCGCGCTTTGATGGAACGCCGTTTTATGTCCTTTGTCCATACGATATTTAACTTCAATTAGTTACACGATTCGATTTTGAGATTTGATGAGCGGAAATGTGTACCGGTACACGTCCTCTGTCCATACAAATTAGGTTTCCCGCAGTTATGCACCCCAGTTGGACCTGCAAAGTACCCGACCGGGCGACACCGTCTAATCAGTGTAACTGCAAGAATGGTACCCGTGCGGGTCGGGCGCGCGCGTGTGTGCTTCGCAGGGAGACACCGACCCGCGCGCCTCCTCCAGTCCAAGCCTCGCGCTGCCTCGAACGCAACGGAGGCTGCGGAGGCGACGACCGCGGCAGCGGCAGCCGCGGCACCCTCGGCAGATGAGCGCGTCAGCATTGCGAAACCTGAAAAACCCCCCTCTCGGCCGGACTTTGGGACCTCCTGAGCGGATACGGAGGTCTACTTCCTCGAGTCATTTATATGGGGGCGCGGTAGCCGATCGGCGAGCGGATACGGAGGTCTAATTCCTTGAGTTAGTTATATGGGCGGTCGGTCGGGGCGCGGTATCCGCTCGCCGATCGGTACGCGAGCGGATACCAGAATTCCTATTCTCATGCCGAGATCACAGGCAGGCGTTCAGCCAACTAAACTAGGCCACCACGGATTGGCACTGGCATTAGAGAACTGAGGGGAAGACAGGGTTATTTTTTTTGCACGGCTGGGCATCCTGGAGATCAAGTACTGCTACCCATGGTGTAGCGAAAGCGACCACCGCTTGCGCGCACATGACGGGGCGTGCCAGCAGGGTCAGCACGGCGAGGGGATCCGAGTGGGCGCATCCAACGCGCGAAACGGTGCCGGACATACGCTCGCGTCCGGGGAAGATGGGGGACGTTTGGCGCCACAATTCAAAACTTTCAAAAACCCCTCCAAGAAAACCCAACTCACCTGCGATGCCGGCTTCCCGAACCAATCGTCATACCCGAGCCGCCCTTTGCCTTTGTAGGTCTGACGGGGGTTGCCCGGGATATCGCGCGGGCGATCGCCGCTACGGCTGAAGGCGGCCCACGTCGCCTGCGAGTCTACCCCGCGCTCCACACAGAGCTTTCGGGCGTACGCGGCGACAAAACCCATCTTTTGGTCATCGCTTCCCAAAACGGGAACCGCGAAAATTCAGTGTATCTCCGAATCAATTTGAAAATGCCCATGCTACGCGGGGCGCCGGTGCGCGGGGCGCCGACGTTTTAGCCATGTCCCACCCATGTCCGGGGGACTCCCGCCTTCGCGACGCTGCTAGGCACCCGCCGTGCCCTGCTCCGACGACTCCGTACTGCGCGGCTTGTAAGCAGTCAGCGGATAAGATTCACGTGGATGAAGTATACTTCCTTATCGACGATTTTCGCGGATGACCCATTTTGCCCAGTCAGATAGTCACGAATGGCGTAGTGACTGGGGTGAATTTGTTATCCAACCCTGCAACACGCCAATATGCAACATTATCCGGACTTGTCAGCCGCAGCCTCAGCCGGCTGCGTAGCCGCAGCCGCAGCCGGTGTTCGCTGCTGTTCAACTCCCAGTCGGTGCAGCACCGACAGGGCCCTGAGTGCGGGCTCAACGCGGGGAGTGTGCGGGTGCACAACTGCGCACCCGCTGGGATTCTCTCACGTGACAATCGGGCAGATATAGCGCAACCGGGAGGTCGTGACATAACACCCCGGGGCTGCATTGACTTAACCTAACCCCCGGGGCTGATGTGAAGTATGACTGTGA
>Ga0307489_10002843_pt1 | contig 11574 bp, 16 predicted proteins | sample SB12metaG_FD_202247 | JGI IMG/M metagenome (GOLD analysis project Ga0307489, IMG submission 202247) | Sea-ice brine microbial communities from Beaufort Sea near Barrow, Alaska, United States - SB 1.2 | ecosystem: Environmental > Aquatic > Marine > Coastal | place: USA: Alaska | collected...
CAGTAGAAAGCGAGGAAAATTAAGACCAGTCTGCTGCATATCGCAGACTGAAAACTATATGTGCGACGGTCTGTTAACTCAACGATCTTGACAAGACCGCACCACGCGCCATCTCCATTTGAACCCCCCCACCAGAACTGCGTAGTCGCATCAGGTTACGTGGACCAGAATGACAATTTTGGGGGGTCAACGAGAACGGGCCTGACCATTATGAAGCGCAGCGTCCACCCCAAGAGCCCGGGCACCTCTCGCATGTCCGAGCCCCGAAACTGGAGCACGTCGATCCACTCGTCCAACCCAGCGTCAGGGTCGGAGAATATGTGTGTAAATATATAGCTTGCCACGTTGTGTGATGATGTGATGACACAATGCCACCACCTCGATATAAACGAGTGTCAGCAGACGTGGCAGATGCCGTGGCAAGCATTGGTGCACCATGTGGTGGATGATGCGGAGGGTACACTATGTGGCAGATTACGCGGCGAGCACCGATACACTATGTGGTAGATGGCGTGAGGAGCACCGCATCGGTACACTGTGTGGTAAATGATGAAGCGAGCACTGGTATACATATCATGAGCACCGTGGTGCACCAACTGCCCCTACCTAGCGTCGAACGTCGCCAGCTGTAAGCGCTTGGGGAAATGAGCGGCAGCGCACGGCGCCTCAAAGCGCCCCGCCGCTACCACTGGGCAGAGGCATACACTCGTCCGCTTCTCAGGTCAACCTGAGCCGTCTCTGACACAAAATCCCCCTTGAATAGCCCCATATGCCCCATAACACCCCCTAAACACCCCCTAAACAACCCCTCATTGCACCCTCTGTCGCACAGAAAGCGCTTACGTTTTAGCTGAGAAGTGAACGAGTGTAAGCCCCTACCATTGGGGGCGATTTCACCCGATGCGCCTTCCGATTCTTTCCGAGCAGCCGCCGCGTCTGCCGTTGCACTCCCGTGAATCAGGGCCTTACGCTAGTTGATCATTTCAGCTTACTTAATGCCGCTTTATGCTTGAAAGAACCGTTATTAGCCTCGAATGAGCTTATATTGAGCTGACAAGGAATTGAGTGGCCAGGCCAGCGTGGAGGATGCAGCGAGTGTGTACGGGTATATCGGTACGCTATGAGCGAGCAGTCAGGGAACGAGTGGCCCGGCCCTGCCGTAGATCCTCCACCCGAATCAGCCGGCGTCGCCTCCTCCTTCGCCTCCGCCATCGCTGACTCCTCCTCGGCATGCGCGTTCCCCTCATCCGCCTTGCAGGAGGGTCGTTGAGAGCAAGCACTCGAACTGAGGTCGGACGTCGGAGAATGTCATACCTCCAGGGTGAATGCTCATACAGACGCGCGGAGGAGGAGAAGGCAATTCAATATCGGTCGAGCGATTGTCTCAATAACCGCCTCATACAGACGTGCGAAGGAGGAGGAGGAGAGTCAATGTCGGTCGAGTGCCCGTTCTCACGAACCCTGCTGCCTTGGATGCAGCCTCCGTCTCCGCTTTGCTGGGCGCGCACGTGGCGATTGCGATGCACCGCGGTGCGATACCGCCGGTGAGCTGAATCGTCACACGCGACCCTCCGCTCTGCCGCTCGTTGATGAATGCGCCACCCACAGATTCCATGAATCCCCAGCCCGGTCGCGTGGCGGGCAGTTGGTGCCACTCGTGGTGCGTGCTCTCTGACGACAGTTGCGCTTCCGCCGAATCCTCGCAGGAGGGTCATTGATAACAAGCATTCGAACCGAGATCGGAGCATGTCTTACCTTCCGGGTGAAAGGGGTAGGAGGGTCATTGTGAACAAGCACTCAACCGAGATTGGAGCATGACTTACCTTCCGGGTGAATGAGGCCGGAGGGTCATTGAGAACAAGCACTCGAACCGAGATCGGAGCATGTCTTACCTTCAAGATGAATGGGGTAGGATGATCATTGATATCAAGCACTCGAACCGAGATCGAAGCATGTCTTACCTTCAGGGTGAATGCTCACACAGACGCGCGGAGGGGGAGGAGAGGATTCAGCGTCGATCGCGTGCTGGTTCTCAATACACCCCCTGCCATGGGCGCGCTACACTCCTCGTCCTGGTAGAACATCACGCCTGCCAGGTCCCACTGGTTGTGGTACTGGTAGTAGGGACCACACACTGCACCGTTGCTCGCCACGTCATTAGCCAGATAGCGCACCGGTTTTCGCCACGTCATCCACCATATAGTGTACCGGTGCTGGCCTCGTTATCCACCCCATAGCGTAACGGCGCTTTCCCCGTCATGCACAAAACAGTGTACCGATGCTCGCAGCGACATCCACCGCACAGTGTACCGGTGTTCACCATGTGATTCACGCGAAGTCTTGATCCGTGTGTGCCGCCAACACACAATAGTAAGAGTGGTGCACGTGGTAATCACTGCGCGTTACGCACTGGCAGTTAGTCAGACACACCGACGATGACTTAATCCGTGGGTGCCTACCCACACCATGCTCGGCACCGCCCTCCCCATAAGTACACCTCACATTACACACAAGCAATTAGTCAGACACACCGACGATGGCTTACTCCGAGTGTGCCCGCCCATACCATGCTCGGCAGCGCACTCCCCTCCATACTCTCCACCCGCCACCACGCGTGCCTCGCAGGCTTAGGGTTTAGGGTTTAGGGCTTAGGGTTTAGGGTTTAGGTTGCCTGCCCATACTACCACGCTCGGCAGCGCATTCCCCTCCATAATCTCCACTACCCGCCACCACGTGCCTCGCAAGGGTTTAGGGTTTATGATCTAGGGTTTAGGGTAAGGCCTGCCCATACCATGCTCGGCAGCGTGCTCCCCCCCATACTCCCCACCCGCCACCACATGCCCCGCACCGCCCTCTGCTCGGAATCCACAAAACTCATTTCATGGTTCGGGTCGTTGATGGTGCGCTCATTGAAAGGGGACGATAGCGCCATCTTGACGTAGTGGCGCAAGTTGAAATTGAAATGTTTAGGGTTTATAATTTGGGTTAGAGTTTGACCAAAACTTCAGAGCGGCTCCTCATGCTTCAGTTTCAAGCGCTGAGTTCCAGGCGCTTTCAACGTGGGTTTGATAGGCCTGCACCGCCCTATCTTCAGCGACATCAAGACGCCAGACGCCATGGGGTCCAGCGCGGAATAGACGATGAGCGAGATGGCGAGAAGGCCCACGCTTAGGGTCTGGTGGATAGTGCTCGTCACGTCATCAAATGCATTGCAAAGCCTTGTTTCTTGAATTAAATGGCATCGTGTGGCGTGGCGAGCACGATAGCGCTCGCCTCGTCATCAATCGCATTTCGAACCTTCGTTCCTTGATTTAAATGACATCGAACGACGGGGCGAGCACTACGCATGAGTCTCTTCCCGCGCACATTTCGAGCCCTTGTTTCTAGATTTCAACGGCATCCTCTGACGTGGCGAGCACTGTCCTTCAGTCCCTACCCGCGCATGCGACGGCGACGACGTTGCGGCGGAGGAAGTGTACATGCGGTCCGCGAGTTTCAAGCACGCCTGGGGCTGTCCACCATCGGCGGCCAGGCGAAAGCTTTGCATCGCCAGCTGCGCTGAGGGCCGGACAAAGTGTACCAGCGCTCGCCGCGTCATCCAACACATAATGTCCTGGTGCCCGCCACGTCATCCACCACATAGCACATAGTGTACCGGTGCTCGCCACGTGATCAACCACATCATGTGCCGGTGCTCGCCACGTCATTACCACGTAGCACATTGTGTACCGGTGCTCGCCACGTGATCCACCACATAGTGTACCGGTGCTCGCCACATCACCCACAACATAAAGTACCTGTGCTCGCCACGTCATAATCGATGGCATTCTTAATTCAACAGACGAGGGTCTCAAATGTGGTTGATGACTTGTCGAGCCACTACAGAAAGCGGCGGATGACGTGGCGAGAAGCGGTACACTATGTTGTGGATGACGCGGCGAGCACCGGTAAAATATGCAGTGCATAACGTGGCAAGCACCGGTACACTATGCGGCCTCACCCGCGCTATTGCCGTCGTTGTCAGACGGGTCGTCCGTCGGCACCGCCTGGTTGCGATGCCGCCACTGCTGCTGCTGCTGCTGGGTTCAAGTTGAGAGGATATTAGGATGAAGCACAGTAGGTTCAAAGCACAGTAGGTTCAAAGCTATAGGATGTCAGGTTCAAGTGGATGTGTTTCATACCTGCTGCTGCTGCTGCTGCTGCTGCTGCTGCTGCTGCTGGGTTCAAGTTGATAGGATGTTAGGACAGTAGGCGTTCACAGCTATAACATATCAGGTTCAAGTCAGGGGTCTACACTCGTCCACTTCTCGGCTCAACCTGAGCTGTTTGTGCCACTCAAAATACACCCTAAATATCCCCAAAAAACACCCTCAGGCCTGAACACCCCGTACAAACGCCCTGCAAACTGCCCAAACCTGCCCCTAGACACCATCTGACCACCCTCTATCTCACCAAAGGATCTTCCGTCGAGCCGAAAAGTGGGTGGATGAGCGAGCCCCTGGTTCAAGTGGATGCGTTTCTTACCTGCCGGTGCAGGAGCTGCTGCAGATGCTGCTCCTCCAGCACCTGCCGCTCAACCTCAAGCTGCCGCTGTTCCCTGGCTTCCGCCTCCTCCTTATAGCGGCGCAAGTTGAATTGGAAACCAAAAGATGAAACCAGTTCAGCAAATTATAGTTTCAAGCGCTTAATCTCAAGCGGTTTGAACGTGGGTTTGACAAGGACAGCCTGCACCACCGTACCTCGTGTTCCGTCTCCGCTTTATCTCGAGCGTTCCTTCGTTTCTCCTCCTCGTTTTCTCTCTCTGCTTCAGCTCGAGCGATTCTTCGCGTCTCCTCTTTGTTCTTCAGCTCCGCCCATGCTTTCTGTACATCCTCTTCGGATTGCTTCCGTTTCTCCCCTTCCTTGAAATCGGACCACGTCATGCGCAAGTTGCAGTGGTGGTCTTTCTCTTTCTTATTCTCCTCTTCGTTTTTCTCCGCGGTCACCTCCCAGTCCGGTCGCCGCAGCTCATCTCGCAGGCTCTTGCGTTGGGCGTCCTGCTTTGCCTCTTCGTAGGGCCTGGCTGGTATTGCTTGCCAGGTCAGAGGGTGCCATTCAACTCAAGAGACAATGGTTTAAAGTGCGTTGGATGACGTGGCGAGGGCCTGGCGGAAATTGCTCGCCACGTCATCCACCAGATAATGTACCGGTGCTCGTCACGTCATCCACCACATAGTGTACGGGTGCTCGCCACTTCATCCACCACACAATGTACCGGTGCTCGCCACTTCATCCACCACATAATGTGACGGTGCTGGCCGCTTCATCCACATCGAAATGTACCAGGGCGCCATTAACTCAAGTGACGAGGGTTCAATGTGCGTTGGATGACGTGGTCAGGCGAGCGGTGAAGGTCCTGGTGGATCTCGCTTGCCACGTCATATGGTGCCATTTAACTCAAGAGAAAAGGTGTCAAAGTGAGTTGGACGATGTGGCGAGCAACATCCGCCAGCCGAGGCCATTCCTTGTAGCTCGGGTGCATCGCCTGCCGCTTCTTGGCGGCCGTCTCGCGCGCCGCTTTCGCCGCGGGGGCGCATACCAGGATAGAGGGGCAAACACTCGTCCAATTTTCAGCTCAATGTAAGCACTTTTCGTCGGATACTGGATGGTCTCGGTAACAAAACACCTCAGGTTGAGCTGAGAAGTGGACATCCAATTTTCAGCTCAATGTAAGCACTTTTTGTGGGATACTGGATGGTCTCGGTAATAAAACAGCTCAGGTTGAGCTGAGAAGTGGACGTCCACTTTTCAGCTCAACGTGAGCACTTTTTGTGGGATACTGGGCAGTCTCGGTGACTGAACAACTCAGGTTGAGGTGAGAAGTGGACGAGTGGAAGCCCCTGCCTCGAAGTAAGCCTTCTGCAGGATGTCGAACTCCTCCACCGCCACCGCGCTCTCGTTCTCCTTGCACTAGGGCCGGGCAGATAGTGCTAGTGCTCGCCACGTCATAGTATGCCGTTTAACTCAAGACATCAGGGTTCACAACGCTTGTCGATGACATGGCTGGCATTTGCCCTACGTTTTGCTTGCCACGTCAAAGATTGGCTCTCAACTCGAGACTCGAGGGTTAAGAATCGAAGTTGTGACGTGGCAGGCATTGTCCGCCAGGCCCTTACCTTGCGCTTGTCGGGGTGCAGCAGCAGCGCCTTTTTGTGGTACGCCTGTTTGACAAGATGTGACAACAGCAATGATCAAATACTCGTAACACAAAGGTGGATGGATAGGGCTGTCGGGCGCCGGTCAAGGGCGTGCTCGATGATAGCCCCGTGGCTTGGCGTGCGTGACGACGCAGAAGGGCGCCGGCCCAGCGCTCCCCCTCCTCGGGGCGTCACCGACGACACCGACGGCCGGCGGCAGCAGACGAGCCAATCCGCCCGCGCCCAACCAAACCCTGCCGAGGGCGTGCGAAACCAGAGCGGTGGCGTGCGATGGGGCCGCCGCGCGCAGCGGAGAGCTGAGGGCGTACCTGTTTTATCTCCCCGTCTGTCACGTCCACGTTCGGATTGATCCCCAGCACATCGTCAGGGACAGGGTCCATCCTGCCGCTCGGCAGCTCACACTAACAATCGGTCTGGTTTTGTGTCGATGGAATGTTTTTGGCGCGAACCGCTGCTGCTGCTGCGACCGCGGCGTGATGTTTGAACGGCGCCCTGCTGCCAGCCGGACGGGACGATACCTCTCCGCTGCCAGCGCCGTTGGGACTGGTGTGGGGAGAAGAGGGTTGGGATGGGCGGCGCCAAATTGAACAAATGTCAAGAACGAACATCAGAAACTGTTCAGGTTAGGGTAACTCATACTTAGTAACCAAACCCTAAACCTAAACTTCGCAGCCTCGGTCAGCGTCGTGCACGTCGGGCACGCTAGGCGGCAGAGGCACAACGGACGCTCGCGGGTTCACCACACCCGAGTCGAGCTACACCGACAGGACCGCGCCCCGCCCGCCGCGCGCCCCCCACACGGTCAATATGGACCTGGATGGCGTGTTTGACGAGGGGGAGAATGAGCATATGAAGGAGCTGGAGGGGTCGTCGACTGAGGCAGGCGGTTATTGAGAACAAGCATTCGACCGACGTTGAATCCTCCTCCTCCTCCGCCGCGCCTGTATACTGTCATCCTACTCCTCCATCTCCGCCGCCAGTGTACCTCCCTCCCCCTCCTCCGCGCGTCTACACGAGCAGTCACCTGCAGGTAAGTCAAGCGTCCGATCTCGGTGAGTGTTTTGCTCTTTTTGACCATCCTCGGAGGACGTCACGATGCGCACGCGGCTGCTGGAGAACGAAATCCGCGTGCTGCGCGACGAGAGCAACCGCCTGGCGCTGGACCTGCAGGGGGAGAAGGAGAAGGTGAAGGAGAACCTGGAGAAGATCAAGCTCAACAAGCAGCTGCCCTACCTGGTCGGGAACGTGGTGGAGATTCTAGATCTCAAACCCGAGGTGAGCGAGGAACTCGACAGTCGGAAACGAGGGGGCACGTGGCGAGACGCGCGGGTGGTGGTGTGTTCTGGCGGCGGTGTTGGCGCACTGGCCGGGGGCGTTGTGCCGCGCCAATTCCGCCGCTGGATACCGGCCGTCGTGCGGTGTTTGTTTCAACACGACCGAGGCCCCGTCGATCGGATCTCCGCGCGAGGTCCTCTCAGATCCGGCACTCGGCACAGCGGAGTCTCTGACTGCAAGGCATTAAGAAACCGGGTTGTCTGACTGGTGGAGCGCGGACGCCACGAATCGTTCGTGGGGGACGGTCTAGACTGTGTCCCTTTCCACGTTGGTTCGAGCACAGAGCAGGCCGAGCGGTTTGGTCTGACCCTCGGGGGGACACTCAGTGTAACAGTACCAGCTGTCAGGCGCAAATGCTCAACTGACCCCCCACCTCCCTCCTCTCCCATCTCACACGCCCTTGAAACGCGCCCCGTCGCGCGCGGCACATCAGCTGTCATGTGCAAATACCCAACTGACACCCAGCCTCCCTTTGCTCCCATCTCACCCACAGGAGGAGGAGGAGGACGAGGGGGCTGTGGACCTGGATGCGGCGCGGCAAGGCAAAGCGGTAGGGCCGTGACCTAACTGTTTTCCCCACTCGGCACAAACAGCCGTTGTCCCTGAAACTCAGAAAGCACAGAGTTATCCCAATCACCAGCGCGTCTATACCGCAATACACTCTCTGAGTCATCCCACTCATGAGTAGAGTCTATACCTCATCACACACTCTGACGTGAAGCTGGACAAGTACTTAGGTTGGGCCGTGCGCTATGGTGGTGCTGAAGACCACAACGCGGCAGACCATCTTCCTGCCAGTGATCGGCCTGGTGGACGGCGACTCGCTGAAGCCGGCGGACCTGGTGGGCGTCAACAAGGACTCGTACCTCATCCTGGACACCCTGCCGGCAGGGACGCGTCGATAGTGCTCGCCACGTCATAGGGTGCCGTTTGACTCTAGAAAGGAGGGTTCAAAATGCGTTTGATGACGTGGCGAGCACTGCCACGTCATAGGATGCCATCTAACTCCAAAAGGGAGGGCTCAGAATGCGTTTGATGACGTGGCGAGCATTATCCATCAGTCCCTGGTTTCCGGCGGAGTATGACAGCCGCGTCAAGGCCATGGAGGTGGACGAGAAGCCCACGGAGGACTACTCGGACATTGGAGGGTTGGACAAGCAGATCCAGGCAGGGCTCTCCGCCACTCGGGCTCACTCACTGTTTGCGCATAATAATCATATACACATCCTTACGCCCGTCTCCTTTTCACCTTTGACCAGCGAACCCAGGCATGGCTCACCGTCACGCGGGCTCACTGTCTATTTGCTCATAGTGCACCGGTACACAGCCTCAAACGCGTCCCATTCCCAGGTTCCTTCTAGCTGATTTGCCCCTGCTCACGTATTCAAACTATGCGCGGTTGCGGTTGCGACTCTGCGCGCAGGAGCTGCGGGAGGCCATCGTGCTGCCCATGACGCACGCGGACAAGTTCAAGACGCTGGGCATCCGCGCGCCCAAGGGTGTGCTGCTGTACGGGCCGCCCGGCAGGGGGGTCATTGAGAACGATCACTCGACTTACGTTGAATGCCCCCTCCCCGGCCTCCTCTTCCTCCTCCTCCTCCGCCTCCTCCTCACCCGCCTCCTCCTCCTCCTCCTCCTCCGCCTCTTCCGCCTCCTCCGCCTCTTCCGCCTCCTCCTCCTCATCCTCCTCATCCTCCTCATCCTCCTCCTTCATTTCCTCCTCCTCCTCCACATCTCTGCATGAGCATTCACCATGAAGGTAAGTCATGCTCCGATTTCGGGTCGAGTGCTTGGTCTCTATGACCCTTCCCCCAGGCACCGGCAAGACGCTGATCGCGCGGGCGTGCGCGGCGCAGACCAACGCGACGTACCTGAAGCTGGCGGGCCCGCTGCTGGTGCAGATGTTCATCGGTGATGGTGCCAAGCTAGTGCGGGACGCCTTCGCCTTGGCCAAGGTGGGGCGGTGCAGGTTCACCCCATATTGAACTCGGATTGACCGCGCATGGTGTTAGCGCTTCAAGCTGAAGTACGCGGTACCACTTACACGTTTTGCTTCCAATTTCAACTTGCACATTGCCGGTTGACCCCGTATTAATCCTGGGTTGACCGCGCTTCGTTTTAGCGATTGAAGCCAAATATCGCGAACCGATTTCAAAAATTGCCTCCAGGTTCAACTTGCGCCGCTACACCAAGGAGAAGTCGCCGGCCATCATCTTCATCGATGAGATCGACGCCATCGGCACGAAGCGCTTCGACTCGGACACCAACGGCGACCGTGAGGTGCAGCGCACCATGCTGGAGCTGCTCAACCAGCTGGACGGCAGGGGGGCATACTCATAGTGTACCGGTGATCAACTCATCTTGCATCACATTGTATACCGATGCACAACACGTCATCCAACACGTAGTGCACGCAGTGTTCTAGTGCCCAACACGTCATCCCCAGCGTAGTGTACCGGTGCTGGGCTGCTGGCCTCGTCATCCTCCACGTCGCGTACCGGTGCCCGCCACGTCATTCACCACATGGTGTACCGGTGATCAACACCTCATCTACTGCACACTGTAGCCGTATCCCGTGCTGGCCACGTCATACACCGCATAGCGTACCGTTGCTCGCCGCTTCACCCGCCACACAGTGTACATGTGCTGGCCACGGCATTGCATTCACCGCGCACCGCATATTCTACTGGTGCTCGCCACGTCATCCAACATGTGCTCGCGGTCGAGCACCTTACCCACAGGGTTCAGCAGCGACGACCGCGTGAAGATCATCGCCGCCACCAACCGCGCCGACATCCTGGACCCCGCGCTGCTGCGCTCCGGCCGCCTCGACCGCAAGATCGAGTTCCCGCATCCCAACGAGGACGCGCGCGCGCAGATCATGGAGATCCACGCGCGCAAGATGAACGTCAGCGGGGAGGTCAACTACGATGCAGGGTTGTGCATTTTTTCCTAAACCCTTTCGGTCTGTGTTTTTACCCAATTCAGAGAAAGAGAGAGAGAGAAGCTTCCGCGTGTATGAGGAGGCACTATGCCTTCGCCCTGGCCTGCGTGTGATGACCCGCGTGCAGATCACTTTGCCCAATGCAGGCGTGTCGATATGGTCCCTGACCGAAACATAGTGAGGGAGTTGAATCTTCCAGTCATATTACCCAATCTAGGCTTGTCGATGTGGTCGCCTGACCAAAGTGAAGATGAGGGCAGTCAGACCGTGCGACGAGGAGCTGGCGCGCGGCACGGACGACTTCAACGCCGCACAGCTGCGGGCAGTGACCGTGGAGGCGGGCATGCTGGTAGGGCCCAACAGATACTGCCTGTCACGTCATGCCCCACATCGCAGACCCTCGTAAATAAGCCGATTACGGTATGTCGCTCCCGGCGCCAAGCGCTAACGCTTTGCCCGCAACTCTGTATGGGCAATCAACCTGGCCCGCTTTCCCGCGCGGAACGGTGACGCTTTGCCCGCAACTCTGTATGGGCATTTCACCCAGGCGATACCAAAACCGGCCTATTATGCTAACTGGAAGCACATGATGTGGCGAGCATTATCTGTAAGGCCCTACATGCTGGCGCTGCGGCGGAGCGGCACGGAGGTGACGCACAACGACTTCGTGTTGGGGATCCTCGAGGTGCAGAACAAGAAAAAGGCCGACCTCTTCTACTACGCCTAATCCGCCCGCGCGGTGTACGGCTCTAGTTCATTGACGGCTCTAGTTCAGTTCGATTCAATTTGGAATCAGGTTCTGTTCTTACATTAGCTAGTAGAAAGCCCGCCTTACACGTAGGGTAGAGCTTTGAATTGATAATTACATATTCAGCTCACGCCTGGGGAGAAACGCGCCCCCCCATTAGTACAATGCGCTTTCATTTCACGCCTTGGGGACATCGCTAGGCGACGCTCCAAGCGATGACGCAAGGTGCTCCGCCAGCAACGCTACCGAGCACTCCTCCATATCGCCCAACACCCGCCCTCTCGTAATGTCCCAATCGAACTCTTTACTTGCATACACGCCCCGCACTTCTATGATTCTCACCGCCGCCA
>Ga0307489_10002845_pt1 | contig 11567 bp, 19 predicted proteins | sample SB12metaG_FD_202247 | JGI IMG/M metagenome (GOLD analysis project Ga0307489, IMG submission 202247) | Sea-ice brine microbial communities from Beaufort Sea near Barrow, Alaska, United States - SB 1.2 | ecosystem: Environmental > Aquatic > Marine > Coastal | place: USA: Alaska | collected...
CTCCTCCTTCTCCTCCTCCCCCTCCTCCTCCTCTTCTTCCTTCTCCTCCTCCTCCTCCGCCTCCTCCTCCTCCTCCTCCTCCTTGTCTCCAACTTTACCATCATTCACTCAAGAAACGAGGGAACATTTTGAGTGCGTCGAGTGACATTTGGAGCAATTTCTGTCTGGCCTTGGCGCTCGGCTCCATCACCCTCATTCCCGCCATCAAGTGGTTCTGCATCTACGCCGCCGTTTCGATCATGGCCGATTACCTCATCATTGGCAGGGGCTTACACTCGTCCACTTCTCAGCTCAACATGAGCCATTTCTGACACAAAGGCACACCTTTAAACACCCCTAACACCCCCTACCACCCCCTAAACAACCCCGAAACAACCCCTGACTGCACACCCTAAACACAGAAGGCGCTTAAGCTGAGCGGAAATGGGAACGGGTGTAAGCCCCTGATCATGGGCACGTTGTTCCTGGCCATTGTAGTCATCTACGAACGTCGAGACGACGCTAACGGTGTCCCCGCTGAGGCCTACAAGCTCGCTGCGAAGGAGACCTGCCCGCTGCCCGCGCCGCCGGATGCCCTGACCGGATCCGGCGGGGAGCGCAAGCAGGGTCTGTTCGACCGCGCGGTGCGCGGGTACTCGGACACGCTGATGATGACCCCGGTGCGGGTGCTCGTCGTGCTTCTCTTCGCCGGGTACGTCACAATCCCATCCGATTGAGCCCAATCTCCTATCAACTTGAGACTCAATTCCAGTCTGCTTGGACCCAATCTCCTATCAACTTCAGACACATTAACCGGTCCGCTTTCACCCAGATTCCTATCAACTGATACTCATATCCTGTCCACTTGGACCTAATTTTCTCTATCAATGTGATAGAAATATCCTGTCCACTTGGACCTAATGTCCTGTTAATGTGTGCCTGACGTCCAATCAACACCAACGTACACTTCCATCGCAGGTACGGGTTGTTTTGCGTGATGTTGGAACCCGAGATCATGAACGGGTTGCCTCGGACCGCCGTGGTGCCGGATGATTCCTTCCTCCGCGACTACTTCGATATTTACGACACGACGTTCGAGTCCCAGGTCGGCATCGAGCTTGAGTTGTACTTCCAGGCATGGAGTGTATTGACTATTGAGGGCAAGTTCTCGACCGACGTTGTATCGGCGCCTCCTCCTGTTCTTCCTCCTCCTTGTCCTCCTCCTCCTCCTCCTCCTCCTCTCCCTCCTCTTCCTCCTCCCTCTGCTCCTCCTCTTCCTCCTCCTCCAACTTTCACTCCTCCTCATGCTAATCCTCCTCCTCCTCCTCCTCTGCATGATCTAACACCCTGAACATATGGCATGCTCCCATATCGGTTCGGGTGCTCGTTCTCAACGACCCTCCGTGCAGGGGTTCGACCACTCCAGCCCGGATAAGCAGGCGCGGATACTGGCCTCGTGGGGAACGTTCCTCGGCTCTGAGTACACCATGGACATCGCAAACGAGGCCACCTCGGGCGCGGCAGGGAGTTCCTCGCCCAGCAACTGGCAGGGGCTTACACTCGTCCACTTCTCAGCTCAACTTGAGCCGTGTCTGACGCACAAAGACACCCCACACACCCTGAACAGCCCCTAACACCCCCTTAGCATGGCCTACACAACCCCTACGCGCAACCCTTATCCCAAAGAAAGGCTCACGTTGAGCTGAGAAGTGAGCGAGTGTAAGCCCCTGGCAACTGGCTGACCAAGACATTGAAAGCGGGCGATTCGCAGAACGTGACGGTGCCGTGCCGGGACGCCGGCGTCACCGCGGCGCTGTGTGCGTCGGCGGCAGTTCCGTTTGGGGTAGGGCACGACAGTGATTACCTGCCACATCATCCTCCTTTCTAGACTCTCGGTTCATCAGTCATATGGAATCACATGACGTGGCGAGTATTGTCTGTCTGGCCCTACTTTTGGGGAGCGGAGCCGCGGCTGCTTCCTGCCGCCGCGTTTGATGCCGCACTCGACGCCGCGCTGGCCGCCCAACCGGACCTGGTCCGAAAGATTCGGCGCCGCCCGTCCGACGGGGCCCTGACGGCATCCTTCATTCATACACGCGCGGTACCGGTGGCCAGTGATTACGAGCTGCAGCTGAGTATCTACATGGTAGGGCAATGCAGTTTGACCTAGTTTGACCGCAAGTTGACCCCGGGTTGACCCCAGGTTGACCGCAGGTTGACGCCGGGCTGACTGCGCTTGGTTTCAGCACTTGAAACCTACATGTGATATACCTGCCTTCAAGGTTTACTGTCAATTTCAGCGTGCGCCGCTACAACAAGGAGACGGTATCGCTGGACAATAAGCTCAACTCTGACTTCTTCGGTGCTGGGGTGGAGGGGCTGGAGGCCGGCAAGCTCAACGCGTTTTCGTATCAGGACCAGCTGGTTTTCTGGTAGGGACTGAAGGATAGCGCTCGTTCTCGCCACGTCATCCAACGCATGTTCAACCCTCGATTATTGAGTCAATTGATTTCTATTGACGTGGCAAGCATTATCAATCAGTCACAGATTGATGGATAGTGCTCGCCACGCCACGTCATCTATTGCGTTCTGCACCCTCGTTTCTTGGGTCAAATGGCATCATGTGACGTGGCGAGGACTATCCATGAGTCCCTATAAACTGGCAGCAGGATGCGTACCTATGGGACGAGCTGATGAACAACATGGCATACGCTGGATCCGGTGTGCTCCTCGTGTGCCTGGTGACGCTTGTTCACCCGGCGGCGGTGATTGCCACGGCGGGGGTTGGAGTGGTGGACATATTCCTGTTCGGTAGCATGGTCATTGGCGACATTCGCTTCAACGTCATTAGCATGGTCAACTTGGTGATGGCCGTCGGCCTGGCCGTGGACTATACTTTGCACTTTTGTCACGCATTCGTTGCCAACCCTGGCAGTGTCGGCGGTGACGAGGCAGGGGGGCTATTGAGACCAAGCACTCGACCGACGTCGTATCTCCTCCTCCACCACCACTTCCACCGCCTCCTCCTCCTCCTCCTCCTCCTCCTCCTGCTCCTCCTCCTCCTCCTCCTCCTCCTCCTCCTCCTCCTCCTCCTCCTCCTCCTCCTCCTCCTCCTCCCCCTAGTCCCCCTCCTCCTCTGCGCGTATGCATGAACATTTACCCTGAAGATGAGTCATGCAGGCACGTCTGATTTGGGTTTACGTGCTTGTTCTCAATGACCCTGCTGCCAGGGGCGGGTGCAGCGGGTCAAGGAGACATTGTTGACCATGGGCTCATCCATCCTGAAGGGCGGAGGCAGGGTCTCCTACACGTCTACTCTTCAGCTCAAACGGAGCCGTTTTTGTTTCTGAAATCACCCAGCTAAAAGTCCTTAGGTTGTAGGTTGGAGCAAAACGTACTAACGTTGAGCTGAAAAAGAGGACTGGTGTAAGCAGAAAGTGCCCAGGTTGAGCTGAAAACAGGACGAGTGTAGGACCCTGGGCGCAGGCACCACGCTGATCGGCACGCTGCCGCTGGCCTTCTCCTCCAGCACCATCTTCCGCACGTTCTTTGCGATGTTGTTCTCCACGGTGATTTACGGTATGGACGGATGGATATTGCTCGCCACGACAACAAAAGCATTCTGAACCCTCGTTTTTATGAATAGAGCTCGCCATGACATCAAAAGCATTCTGAACCTTCCCTTCCTTGAGGCAAATGACATCTCATGACGTGACATCAAAAGCATTCTGAACCCTCCGTTCCTTGAGTCAAATGACATCTCATGACGTGGTGAGCAATATCCATCAGTCCCTAATGAACGGGTTGGCGGTGGGGCTGGTGCTGATTCCCGTGCTGCTGTCCGTGCTGCCGCTGCCGGAGGCGCCACATCTGCAGCACAGCGACATTCACGAGGAGGCGGAGAAGGATGGTGTGCAGAAAGTGGACCCCGAGGAGGGCGTGTCCTATGATATGGATGTTGGAGTTGTTGCCCCTTAAATTGATGAGCCATCGAGCACCAGAGTCAAACGCCTGGTGCTTCATTTATAAGCGCGGACGCGTCTCTGCTCTACCTTCTAATCTCTCGAGCTCTCAGGCGCTCACATGGGGAACGCGCCCCATCAGCCGACGGGGTTTTGATTATTATTTGTTATATAGTTCGCAATTGTTTAGCGCACGCTCTCTGCATTCACCCTGCATTACCTAGCTTCACTAGCGGTGATCCCTTAGCGTTGTCCTACAGGTAGGCAGCGCGTTGTAATACCATTACGTTACCGTTACCGTTTCCGCAATACCGGAGGTGCGCCGAGGAAATGCCCACATCCACATCCACATACGGCACTTTTCGTAGGACTATTTTGGTGATTTTACCAAACCTTTAGGGTTCAAGTTTTAGTGTTTAGGGTTTCAATCAGTCATTGAAAATGCTTGAAAATCAGTGGTGTTGGGCGTCGCACGAAAACTTTTATCCAGGCTTCGCTAGACTCCCCCCGCCTCCACAACTTTGGTGGCGGCAGTGTCGAGTCATAAACCGTGTCTTTCTAAATTCAGATTTTAAATTTTCCATTTTTGGGGAGATTTTGAGTCGATTTTATAATGTTTACTTGTCCGTGCGGGCATTTCGGGTGTTTCAAATCCACTTGTGAATTTAGAAAAACACGGTTTATAACCCGTCAGAGGCATCACCAAAGTTGTGGAGGCAGGGGGAGTCAAGCGGGTCCCCGATAAAAGTTTTCGCGCGGCACCTCGAACGACTGATTTTCAGTGACAGATTGAAACCCTAAACCCTAAAACCCTGAAACCTAAACCTTTCTTATTTCTGACTGGCCACTGTTGAGTGAAAGTTGCCGTACCACACCCCCCACCGGATCCGCGCCGAGGTGCCCCCACCCCCCACCGGATCCGCGCCGAGATGCCCACAACCCCCGTCGGATCTGCACCGAGATGCCCATAGCCATACCCCCCACCGGATCTGCGGCGAGATGCCAACATCATCAACATCAACGCAACATCAGCAACATCACCTAACCTAACATTAACATAACATAATAATAACATAACATAACATAACATACGGCACTTTTCGTAGGACTATTTTGGTGATTTTACCAAACCTTTAGGGTTCAAGTTTTAGGGTTTAGGATTTCAATACGTCACTGAAAATAGCTGAAAATCAGTGGTGTTCGGCGTCGCACGAAAACTTTTATCCAGGCTTCGCTAGACTCCCCCCGCCTCCACAACTTTGGTGGCGGCAGTGTCGAGTCATAAACCGTGTCTTTTGAGATTCAGATTTTAATTTTTCCATTTTGGAGGGGATTTTGAGTCGATTTTAGAATGTTTACCTGTCCGTGCGGGCATCTCGGGGAAGTCAAATTCATTTGTGAATTAATAAAAACACGGTTTAGAACCCGTCAGATGCGTCACCAAAGTTGTGGAGGCAGGGAGAGTCAATAAGCGGGTCCCCGATAAAAGTTTTCGCGCGGCACCCCAAGCGACTGATTTTCAGTGGCAGATTGAAACCCTGAACGCTAAAACACTGAAACCTAAACCTTTCTTATTTCTGACTGGCCACTGTTGAGTGAAAGTTGCCGTATAACATTAACACACCCCATCGGATCTGCGCCGAGATGTCCATATCCACACCCCCCATCGGATCTGCGCCGAGGTGCCCACATTCCCCCGCCGGATCTGCGCCGGGGTGCCCACCCCCTGCCCGCGCCCGCGCCCGCGCCCGCGCCCGTGCGGCGGGCCTGCTTCTGTTGGACCTGCGCATGAATCTTGATTCATTATCTATTTCAATCGACCCCCATAGGAAACTGGTCTAAATGGCTACTAGTTGAAGAATTGAAGCCCCATCAGATCGACGCGACGCCGTCGAACGCGAGCGTGGCGTGCGCGAGGTTCATCTTGTTCTCGCGGTGGTGCGCCTCGCTGGGCGCGACGCACTGCTTGGGGCACCCGCACATGGAGCCTGTGGCGCCCACGCACATCATGTCCGCCTTGGCCTCGGACCACGGGCTTACAATCGTCCACTATTCAGCTCAAGTAAGCATTTTTGTGGGCTACACGCATCCACTTTTCGGCTTGACGTGAGCACTTTGCGAGGTCTACGTGGCGAGGTGTCATTTGCAAAAACGTTTCAGGTTTCAGCTGAGAAGTGGACGCTTGATGTGGCTGCAGTGACCGAACGTGGCTTAGGTTGAGCTGAGAATTGGACGAGTGTAAGCCTCTACCTTGGACTGCATGGCGCCCATCTGAGCCTGGCGCAGCATGGTCGGGAACTTGCCCCGGAGGTACTTCGCCTCCACACCGATAGTATCATACTTGTGCGGCGTGTGCAGCGTGATGTGTCCCGCCGCCTCCAGCGCGCGCAGCATGTCGTGCTCCAGCTGGAAGCTGTGATGCGGGTCCTCTCCGAACTCCAGAGGCTTATACTCGTTCACTTCTCAGCTCAACTTCAGCCGTGTCTGATACAAGAAAACACCTTACACACCTTAAACACCCCCTCACATCCCCTTAACACGGGCTATACATCCCCTACGCGCACCCCCTATCCCATACAAAGCGCTCAAGTTGAGCTGAAAAGTGGACGAGTGTAAGCCCCTGCCGAACTCGCGCGACTTGGCGCTCAACTCCTTTAGGTCGCTCTCGAAATAGTGCCACGTGGTGCCCCCCTGGCAGCCGCCGCCCGCCGCGCCCTAGCACCAGGGGCTTAAGCTCGTCCACGTTTCGGCTCAACGTAAACGCATTATGTTGGATAAGGGGGTACATTTAGGGGGTATTTATAGGGTGTTTAGGGGGTGTCAGGGTGTATGAGGGGGTGTTTATGGTGTGTTTTGATTCAGAAACGGCTCAGGTGGAGCTGAAAGGTGGACGTGTGTAAGCCCCTGCCCAGCACCCGCCCATACCGATGCCGTACACATCCACCTCGTCGCACAGCTGCACAGCCAGGAGCCAGGGGCTTACACTCGTCCACTTTTCGGCTCCACGTAAGCGCTTTCTGTGGGATAGGGGTGCATTTAAGGGTAGTTTAGGGGGTGTTTAGGAGGTGTCAGGACGTATTAGGGGGTATCTAGGGTGCATTATGTGTCAGAAACGGCTCAGGTTGAGCTGAAAACTGGACGAGTGTAAGCCCCTGCCAGGAACACGCTGAGCCAGCCACTGCTGGGCGAGCCCCGCCCCGGGTAACCCACCCCGCGCGCCGCCTCGATCCGCCTACGCATGGTCTCCAAAAGCGCCACCGCGCGGTTGGCAGCGTCGGGGGTCACGTGCACCACCATGATGTAGCCGCGCAAGTTGAAACCGAAAGCAAAACTTGCATGCAGTTTATCAGATGTAAATTTCAACCGGTTAGTCTCATGCGCTGTCAACATGATCTATCGTTCAATCTGCACCGCCTTACCATCACGTCCGCCCGCCGCTGCTTCACCGCCGCCGCCGTCTTGTAAAACTGGTCGTGGTCCGTGCGGCTCACCAGCAACGTCGCGTTCCACTCCAGGGTGTGGTGGCGCAAGTTGAGGCAGTTTAAGCAGTTGATTCAGTTGCAACAGTTTGTAGCAGATGAGGCAGTTGATACAGGTTAGGTAGTTGAGGCAGTTGCGGCAGTTGAGTCAGTTGAGGCAGTCGAGGCAGTTGAGGCAGTTGAGGCGGTTGAGGCAGTTGATGCAGTTGAGGCAGTTGAGGCAGTTGAGGCAGTTGACGCAGTTGAGGCAGTTGAGGCAGTTGACGCAGTTGAGGCAGTTGCGGCAGTTGCGGCAGTTGCGGCGGTTGCGAGGGTTGAGGCAGATGATGCAGTTGAGGTAGTTGAAGTAGTTGGGATAGTTGAGGCAGTTGAGGTGGTTGAGAAAGTTGATGTAGTTGAGACAGTTGATGCGGTTGAGGCAGTTGAGGCAGTTGAGGTAGTAGGGCATATGAGGTAGTTGAGGCAGTTGAGGCAGTAAAAGCAGAGATTCAGATCGGTTCATCATAATTTAGGATAAGCGCTGAAATCAAGCGCGTCAACCCCGGGTCAACCTGGGTTGAGCCTGCACCGCCCTACCAGGGGCAAGCGCCCCAGATTCTGCGCGAGCGCCCCGTACAGCGCTGCCCACTGGTTATTGACGATGCGGTGCGTGGTGCGGGTGCCCACGATGTAGCGGCGCAAGTTGACATTGAAAGCACAACTCGAAAGCAGTTCATCACATTTCAGTTTCAATCGCCTAGTTCCAGGCGCTCGCAACGCGGGTCTGATAGGGTCAAGCTGCACCGCCTTACCACAAACTTCTCGAAGCCCGCCGTGGGGCCGTTGTTCATGCGGAACACGGTGTCGTGCCCGTCGATGGCCGCGCTGTAGCGGCGCAAGTTGAAATCGAAAGCGAATTTTGAAAGGTGTTCATCATGTGTGAGCTTCAACTGCTGATTACAAGCGCGGTGAACCCGGGATCAATATGGGTCAACCTGCACCGCCCTACCGCGCCGTACTCGTGAATGAGGTTGCGCTGCGAGTTGCCCACCAGAGCGCAGCGGCGGTACTCGGCCGGCGCGCCCGGATCCAAAATGGCGTCCACCTGCTTCAGCCGCCCCATCACGCGCGTGACCCCCACGTACTCCCCTGACGCGTGCCCCGCCTGCTTGTAACGCCTGACCAAATATGTAGGCATTTTCTTTAGGCATTTAGGCAAGTTCATAATATATTCCGGGACTTTCTCCGGAACTGGTTACATTTTGATAATTTTGCCAAGTTTTAAGCGTTTGAGGCGTTCATACGGGCGTTTTCAGGCAAGTTATTGGGGCATTGTTAGTCATGTCGCTGGTAATTACAGGCAGAATGCTCAGGAATTCGGAGTCGGAATTATAGGAGTAGGAATTTGCAAAGGAATATTTGGTCCGGCCCTACCTGCTTGTGAAGCACCTTGGCGCGCTGCTCCGCACGCCGTGCCTTGAACTTGGCAAACTTGGCGTCGTAGCTGGAGCCCCCCGCGGCGCCGTCCCCCTCGCATCAGGGCCTCGCAGGGGCGGCCAGTTGGGGCGTGACAGGTGGCGGGGCGGCCAGTGGGGGCGTGACAGGTGGCTAGGCGGCCAGTGGGGGCGAGAAAGGTGACTGGGCGGCCAGTAGGGCCGTGACAGGTGGTGGGCGGCTAGTGAGGGTGCTACATGTGGCGGGGCGGCCAGTTTGGGCGTGACAGGTGGCGGGCGGCCGGTGAGGGTGTGACAAGTGGCGGGGCCTACGTCGCGCTCCATCCCGGCGTACACGTGCGGCATGGAGTTCTCCGCGTCCAAAGTGCGCCGGATGAAACTCGCCACCGCGCCGTAGTGGTGCAAGTTGAAATTGAAGGCGAACCTTGAAAGCAGGCCAAACTTGAAAGCAGTCTATCACATTTAAGTGCCGACTGTCAATCTCCGGGCGCTTAGTTTCAGGCGCTTTCCACATGGGTTTCATCGGTTCAACCAGCACCGCCCTACCGTGGCCTGGTCGTTGAGCTTGATCTCCACGTCAGCGAACATTTCATCCGTCACCCACTTGATGGCCGCCTCCCACGTCGCCGCAGCTTTCAACCGAGCATCCGCGTCCAAAGCCGCCATCTCGCTGGGGTTCCCCGCGCCCACGCCCTTCATCCCCCCTCGCTGCAGCGGCTCAAGTGGAATTTGCAAGCAACAATTGACAACAGCACATCAAACAATTGACACAGAACATCAAGCGCTGAAACCATACTGTAGGCACTTTCAACACAGGTTTCGAATTTGTCAATCTGCACCGCCCTACCTCGCACGGTGGTTGCCGGCATCTGCAACAACTGGTCAATCCACTGCTCGTCTACGGCGGTGCCATTGGCCACCATGGCGTCGCGCGCATCTAACACGCCGCGACGGAACACCACGCCGAGGTGTAGCAACGTAAGTTGCATTTGAAAGCCTACGTTGAAAGCAATTCATGTTATTATAGTTTCAAGCGTTGAAACCATAGGCGCTGCCAGCACGGGTTTTGATAATGTCAACCTGCACCGCCCTGCCGAGGTCCTGCTCCTTCACGGCCTCCCCCACGCCGTTGAACACCTCGGCTTTGTCAACCGCTGCCGCCGCCGCCGCCGCCGCCGCAGCTGCCGACGCCTCCACCGCGCCGCCATCCTCCGCCGCCGCGCGCCGCGTGTCGTCATATAGCCCCACCGCGGCCAATGCACTCATGTCCCGTTGCGCCTGGAGGTTGCGGCGCCTCGCTGCCGCCTGCAGCACCGGGGTGGCGCCGCGCCCGTCGCCGCCGCCCGTCATGTAGGGCCTAAAGGATAATGCTCGCCACGTCATAGGTTGCCATCTAACTCAGGTATTGATGGAATGTGATCGCCACGTCATAGGTTGCCATTTGACTCAGTAACTGAGGATTCAAAATGCGTTTCATGATGTGGCGAGCACTATCCATCAGTCCCTACCGTGATGGCCGCAACCATCAGCGTCTGCATGCGGTCTGTCCACTGCAGCCGGTCGTTGGCCAACATGTTGGCGCACGCCAGTTGCTTGCGTTGCCGGTGGTCCCACACCTCGCGCTTCAGGCACCGCACCTTCTCCTCCAGGCTCACGCGCTTGGCCTCCACGCCCCGGCAGGTCCCCAGCGAGGCGTCCAACTCGCGGGTGCCGCCCCCCAGGGGCTTGCAAAACTCTACTTAAACTCGTCCACTTTCCGGCTCATGTCTCACGCTTTTTGTGGCATGCGCTGGATGGCGCCAATAGTTCAGTGACAAATAGGCTCGGGTTGGGCTGAGAAGTCGTCGACATGACAGACCCTGCCGCCCACCTCCTCCGTCAGCATCTGCTTCAGCTCCGCGCTCTCCTTCGCAGCGTCCTCGGTATCACTGCCGCCGCCGCCGCCGCCGCCGCCGCCGCGGTTGCTGTGGCCGCGGGCTCTGCGGCCGCCTCCGCCGCCCCCGGCGCTGCTGGCGCGTGCCGCGACCACCTCCGCCTCCATGTCATAGGGCCTGACACATAATGCTCGCCACGTCATCATCCACATTGAAGACCGTCTTTACCCGAGTCGAATGGAAGCACATGACCTGGCGAGCATTATCTGTCAGGCCCTACCACGTCCTGCAGGTCCCGCCGCGCGCGCGCCAACTCCCCATCCCGACTCTCCAACTGCAATCGCAACGCCACTACAGCTGTGTCCTCCTTCGCAGCATCGCTCGCGTCGCACACCGGGCAGCCGCCGGAACCCGCAGCGGAGGAGGAGGGTGAATGTGTGGACGGGCCCGATGATGCGTCGCCTTGGCCGTGGCCGTCGCCGTCGCCGTGGCTGTTGCTGTCACCCAGGCTCGGTGTACAAGGTGCGCCTGAGTGCCGAGGCAGGTGGAGACATGGCATCTTAATATTGTCTGGTGGAACGTGGAGAAAAGGGGGCGGGGCACGCCCATCGACGGCGGAGTTATGGCACGCAGCCGATGGTACCGAGAAGGGATGTCGTGGGGCACGCAAACGAGGGCGCCGTGCGTTGTGCGGGCGGGTCACATACCGCCGTTCCGATGCGGCTGGTGAGGCAGGCGGTGCAGGTGGTCGTCGAGGCTGGATGTGCGAGCAGGCGCCCCAGCGGTTGAGGTGCGCGAACAGGGAGGTAGCGAGCGCGACAGACACCAGCACCAGCAGCG
>Ga0307489_10002847_pt1 | contig 11561 bp, 18 predicted proteins | sample SB12metaG_FD_202247 | JGI IMG/M metagenome (GOLD analysis project Ga0307489, IMG submission 202247) | Sea-ice brine microbial communities from Beaufort Sea near Barrow, Alaska, United States - SB 1.2 | ecosystem: Environmental > Aquatic > Marine > Coastal | place: USA: Alaska | collected...
GCTGTGGGGTTGGGGTGGGGGCTGTGGAGGCGGTGGCGGCGGCGGAGGAGGCGGAGGTGGAGGAGGAGGAGGTGGAGGAGGAGGAGGAGGAGGTGGAGGAAGTGGAGGAGGAGAAAGAGGAGGAGGTGGAGGAGGAGACGCGAAAGGAGGAGGAGGAGGAGGAGGAGGAGGAGGAGGAGGAAGAGGAGGAGGAGGAAGAGGAGGAGGTTCTACGACGGAGGGTGGAGTGCTTGTTCTCAACACACCCCCGCCAGGAGGCCTCGCGTGGTGCCCTCCGCGCAGTGCCGACACGTCGCCGGCAGCCGTTTGATAGCCTGCTACGCGACTAAGCATCGCGCCATGTCAACCGCCAGCGGGACCCGGCACACCGGGCATTTCGCGGCGACCCCGTCCGCAGCCGCTCGCGATCGCAACTTAGCCAAGCACGAGGGCTCGGGCGCTACCCCACTCAGGACGCGGACAGCGTGAGTGCATATGAGGTGGCCTGCGTGGCACTGCTCGACGCGTCCGGTGGGGACGCTGAGGCACACGGGGCACAGCAGGTGGTTAGGGCGCGCGGCATCGTCGTGCACCAGCGACAAGGAGGCGATATTCGAGTGTGTGTCGCCGGTGCCGCGCCCCGCCCCCCTCTTCCCCCGAGCTCCCCCCACCTTGCTGTGGTTCCACTGGTTGTCTCGTACCCCAGTTCAACACCCTGCCGTGTAGGTGAGCGTCCGGGACGCACCCCGCGAAGCCAGCTGCTCGAGGAGTGCAGGAATCAGACCCGACGTGGCGGCGGCGGCGGCGGCGGGGGCGGCGAGGGCGGGGCGGCGGGCCGGGGGGTCGGGGTCAGCGGGGGGGCATCCGCGCGGTGAAAAGTGGCCTTTTGCTTCCTCGGCAACCTGCACCAATAAAATAAAAGCCTTTTTCGTCTCAGAGTATACCAGTAGACCAGCTTTCAAACCGTGCGCAGAACACGGAACCAGAGACTCCAGGTTCGATCCCCCAGTCTCCAAAACAAGCGCCGACGGATTAGGTCAAACAGTGCTGTGCACACACGCCTTTACGCCGTCACACACAGCTTCTCCCCCCCCGGCTGCACCTGCCCCGCTCTCCCCCATATCATTTATACAGCATGACGCACGATCGCGGGTATGACGCGGGGTACGACGCCGGGTTCCGCGCCGGTCACCTCGCCGCAGGCTTCAAGGGTCAGATCCCTTCCGCCCTCCCCCTCCTCCTCCTCCTCCTCCTCCAACTCCTGATCCTGATCCTGCTCGCCGTCGTTCTTCGCCTCTTCCTCCGGTACCCCGCCCCCGGCCCCGCCACCTCCGCCTCTGCCACTGCGGCCCCCGCTCCCGACGCCGCCTCAGACGCCGCCGCCAAGACTGTTCAGGCAGACATGTTTTTTCCACCGTCTGGGTGCATTGTTCCCTTTTCAACTCAACTTGTCTCTAGGTCAACCTGAGTGCAGGCTTGATACCTCAGCTGGAACGGATACACGTGAGCGCCCTGCATCGAGGGCCTGGCAGAGGAGGCTGACGCACCTGTCAGCTCCGTCGCCCGCACCCCACCCCCCGCCCCCGTAAACCCCGCCACCCCCTCCCCTACCGCCGTTTCCCTCCCTGGTGCCCCCACCCCCGCCCCCGCCCCCGTCCCCGCCCCAGCCTCCTCCACCCCCACTGCCGTCGCCGCAGCCACCACCGCCGTTGCCACGGCCCCCGCGGCCGCTGCACACGCACCCGCTGTCCCAGCCCCCACTGCCACCGCCACCGCCACCGCCGCCGTCGCCGTCGCCGCCGCCGCCGCTCCCGTCCCTCACGAACCCCCTTCCTCGCCCTCACCCCCGCTGCTTGACCTGCTCGAGAGACACCTCGACCTCTTCGACAGGGAGGTGCTCGCGCGGCTTGCCCCCGAAGACCGCGCCTCGCTCGCGGCGGTGAGGAGCGCGTTCCAGGACGCGCTATATCCAGAATATGTGTTCCCCTATGGCCTCTCGGTCGCGACGAATTCAACGGGGGGCGCGGCGCGGGTCTACAGCTTCTGGTACTTCGTCGGGTCCGTCGAGCGGCTGGCTTGGGCCAAGTCGAACGGCTGCCCGTGGACGGAGGAAACGTGCAAGAGACTCGCGATGCACGCGCCCCTGGAGGTGTTCACGTGGGCGCGGGGGCATGCCTGCCCCTGGGATAAGCGGACGTGCGAGAGTGCCGCTGCGGGGGGGCGCTTGACGGTGCTAAGGTGGGCGCGGGAGCACGGGTGCCCGTGGGATGCGACGACGTGCGCAGACGCTGCTGCGGGCGGGTACCTGGAGACGCTGCAGTGGGCGCGGGCGCAGGACTGCCCGTGGGATGCGCTCGTGTGCGCACGCGCGGCAGCGGGCGGGCACCTGGAGACGCTGAAGTGGTTGCGGGCGAACGCCTGCCCGTGGGATGCGAGGACGACTGCTCGCGCAGCTGACTTCGGGCACGCGGAGGTGCTGCAGTGGGCGCGGGAGCACGGGTGTCCGGAGGATGAGGGGGGTGATACGTCAGAGGAGGAGGATGCGTCGGACGAGGAGGATGCATCGGAGGAGGAGGATGCATCGGTTGAGGAGGATGGGTCAGAGGAGGACGAGGCGTCGGACGAGGAGGAGGATGCGTCGGAGGAGGAGGAGTCGGAGGAGGAGGATGCGCCGGACGAGGACAACTGAGATGAACCGTTGTATCTGTGGCGACACAAGGGGGCATGATACATGCAACCTCAACCTCGACACCCGTGCCTCGCTCTCGGCTGCGGCAGCTGGCGCACGCACCCATCCACCGCACACAAGATGACTTTGCCCGTGATTAGCGCACCCCCGGTGTCGTCGATATCCCTAATTTCCCGCCTCTAAACCGTTATTAGCAACTACTGTGAATTCAACCTATGATACAATGATGTGGCCGGTAGTTCTGGTGGATCGGGTTAGTGTGGTGCTCTCCGTCAGAGCGCCTTGAGGATCGATTCTCGTTGGTTGCAAATTAATGAAACCATTGGACATCACGTGATTGAATGATGACGATGATTGACCCCACTGTGTGACAGTGGCGAGTAGCTCTGACGCTCGTGATTATTATTATGAATTACGTACCAACACCGTTCCCCTGTCATCAATATTAAGTCTGCCTTCACTAACGTCAACCTTAATATTGTCACAAGACCCTCAACAACGGTTAGGACCTCCAAATTTGCTACCTTTAGTAAAATTAGCATTTAGCATTAGATTAGAATGCCCCTCGATATGACCATAAACCTTGACAGACTGAGGTCTGTCCGCTTGAAATTGCGGAGAGGGTTGGTTAAGCTCACCATGTGTAGCGCCGTGGGGCTCGATGAACGTTATTAAAAACAAAAACAAAAATGACAGGTGCATGCAAGTCACACCTGTGGTTGTGTCGTGACGAAACATCGTGAGGGGGAGACGAAATGAGGTTGGTTTAATGCTCGCCATGCGAGCGCCTCGGGGCTCGATGCCACTAGCTTACACGCAGTGTCGGAGGACCCAGTTACTTCTATCTGCTCACAATCCAGGGTACATGAACTCAGGGATCGCGACCCGGTCGGAATCTCGCAGAGTCGGTCGGCGGGAACGTACATCTCTTTTAAAAATTACAAGCCGGGTCGTCAAAATGGCTAACTACAGGAAACTAGTGTTAGTTATAGCGTGCCGTTTCAGCTCTTGGTCCGCAGGGAGATGAGCACAAGAACCCTGAGCTTAAACTGGCGTTTACCAGCATGGACGCCGCCCGCTGGGTGCCGTTCAGCTATTGGTCCATTATCGGTCCACACGCCGCATGCAGTTCTGCTATTGGTCCACACGCAACGTGGCATTCAGCTATTGGTCCACAACGAAAAAAGCACGAGGACACCGAGGTTGAAACTGGCGTGCACCAACATAGAAGCCGCCAGGTTCCGGGTCCGGCAGTACGTCACACCCGCCATGGCGTAGCGGCGTAAGTTGAAATTGAAAGCAAATTTTGAAAGCATTTCATCACAATTTAGCATGAAGCGTCGAAAAAAGCGCAGTCAACGTGGTGTCAACCTGGTGTCAACCTGGGGTCATTATGGGGTCAACCTGGGGTCAATATGGGGTCAACGTTGGGTCAACCTGGGGTCAACCTGGGGTCGATCCGGGGTCAACTTGGGGTCAACCTGCACCGCCCTACCATGGCACCCACCGCTGCCAGCTGGATGGTGTCCCCCGTGTTGTGCTGGTGGATCGACCCGCAGGGTCACAGCGGGTTTTAAATGTGCCAACGTCAGTTTCAAACAGAGCCGAATTCGGTTTCAAACGGAGCGAAGTCAGTTTCCTACGGTGCTGGTTAGTTTCACCGATGCGAAGCGGAGTAATGGAGTGCCACGTGTGAGTCAGGGAGTTCTAGAGTGAGATTCAACGGTTGAAAATGAGAGAGGGAGTGAGGGATTGAGGGAGTGAGAGACACGCCTTACCACCGCGAAAATGACCGTGCTGATTCCGATCGCCCAGGGCACAGACACCCACCGCGTGAGCGACGGCAGCAGAAACCCTCGGCACAGGGCCGTACATCATGAATAAGCAGTCAGGAAACGATTGAAACGTATGAACATCCACTCGTCCGTTTTTCGGCTCGACGTGTTCACTGCGTGTGGTATACGCTACTAGTGCCTGGTTTGTGAGCTGTAAGTAATTACTTGCCCAGTTAATACCCCGTCAGATCACTTACTTAGCTAACAGATCAGTCACTGGTAGATGTTGGAGGATTTCGATGGCAAAAGCGGCTCGGGTTGAGCTGATACTCCCTGGTGGCGAAATCAGCTCAGGTTGAGTCGAGTAGTGAACGAGCGGTAGTCCTTGGTGGGCAGACCTCACCTCGGAACACCGTCTCCTCCAAGATGTAGGGGCGCTCTTGAAAATGAAAGAAAAGGTTGAAACCGGTTTACCGCATATGAGTTTGAAGATCTGAAACCAGGCGCGGGTTTCAGGGGTTTTCAAATTGCCCCGCCCCACCAGGATGGGCGCCAGGACCACGGTGGTGAGGAGCAATGATTTGGCTCCGTCCGGCCCCGCCGTCAACTAGGGCCTTACTTTTATTTTATTCTTTTACGTTCATGGAGCCCCAAGGCGGTTCACATGGTGAGCTTAACCAACCCTCTCTCCGCAATTTCAAGTGGACAGACCTCAGTCTGTCAAGGTTCATGGCCGTGTCGACTAGGGCCTGGAAGATGTTGTTCGCCGCGTCATAAAATGCCATTCAATCAAGAGACGAGGGTTCAAATGCGCGAAGATGATGAGAAGGAGGAGGTGGAGGAGTAGCAGGAGGCAGAGGCGGAGGAGGCGGAGGGGAAGGAATAGGGGGAGGGGAATGAATAGGGGGAGGAGGTACAGGAGGAGGAGGAGGTGGAGAAGGAGGAGGAGTGGGAGGAGGAGGAGGAGGAGAAGAAGGAGGAGGAGGAGGTGGAGAAGGAGGAGGAGTGAGAGGAGGAGGAGGAGGAGAAGAAGGAGGAGGAGGGGAAGGAGGAGGAGGAGGAGGGGGAGGAGGAGGGCAATATCTGCCAGGCCATGCCGCGAACGCCTTCTCGATGGTGCTGTTGCTGGCCGTCCCGTCGTCGCCGCGCAGGCCGGTGGCGTAACTGATCAAAGTGATGATCACAACCAGCCCCCACACCGCCAGCGCGGCCTTCCCTGCCTCCCCGAATTAGGGTCTGGGGACTACCGCTAGCCACGTCCTCCAATGCATTTGGAACCCTCGTGTCTTGAGTTAAATTGCAAGATATGACATGGCGAGCACTGTCTGTCAGGCCTGGGACTGGGATGATATAAATGCAGAAGAAGAGCAGTTCAACGCATTGTGAACCTTCTCTTCTTGAGTGAGATGGCATGCTATGACGAGGCAATGGATATCTGCCACGCCCTACTCCCAGCCAGTCATCGCTCCTCTGCTTTTGCAGCGCCGCCGCCTGCTGTTTCTTCCGCTTTTCCGCTGCAGTCATACCACCCCCACTACTGCCACCACCCTGCGCCGCCCCCGCCCCCGCCCCTGACCCTGCCGCTGCCCCATTTGCCCCCACCGCACCCGCCGTTCCCGATGCGGCACCCCGGTCGACTGTGTCCGCTTCTACCTCCCCCGTGATTGAGAACTGGAACCAACCCGGCGGCAGGGGCTTACACTCGTCAACCTTTCAGCTCAAGGTACGCACATGTGTGGGATAGGTTGGGCGGTGTCAATGACAAGTGGACGAGGTTGAGCTGACAAGTGGACGAGTGCGAGCCCCTATACTTGTCGCCCCTAAAGTAGCCTACTAAGCACTAGCCCCTAAACTAGCTTAAACTAGCCTAGTTTAAACCCCCCTATTTTACTAACCCACTGTAGTCCCCAATACTAATCCACTAACCCACTAAGCACTAACCCCTAAACCAGCTTAAACTAGCTTAGCTTAACCCCCCCCATCGCCAGCACTAACTTAGTTCGACAAGCATACGAGCCCCTGCCTGGCGGCAGCGGCTTGTTGGGCGCCGCGATGGCCGCGATCACCGCAAGGCCGAGCAGAGTTTGGATTACCTCGGCCACCACCACGATATCGGCGAAGGAGCTCGGGTCGTCAAACACCGCCTGCATGTCCTTCGCGAACGCCACCTAGCAGGAAGGTCGATGAGAACAACCACTATACCGATATCAGAGCAAGACTTTATACGTCAGGTTGTATGCTCATACATACAGGAAGGGTATAAGGAGGAGGAGGAGGAGGAGGAGGGGGAGGAGGAGGAGGAGGAGGAGGAGGAGGAGGAGGAGGAGGAGGAGGAGATTCAACTTTGGTTGTTCTCAATACCCCCCCGCGCGTATAGCCGCGCGGAGGAGGACTTATCGATTCAGCGTCGGTCGAGTGCTTGTTCTCAATGATCCCCCTGCCTGGTCGTTGAACGGGATTTCATCCGGGTCGCGCACATTCGAGTAAATCACAGCGGGGGCGATGGCTCCGGCTGCAAAGAAGCAGGACTCAACGCCGAACAACCCCAGCAATAGCGTGGGGGCACCCCACGGCACTTCCCATCGCGGGCCCAGTCCGAGGGGGTCGAACTCTGGGTCGTAGGGCTCCGCGGTGTAGCGGCGGAAGTTGACATTGAAATCAAAGTTTGAACGCGCATCATCACATTTCAGCTTCAAGCGTTAAACTGCAGCGAAGTTGAAATTGAAAGCAAATTTTGAACGCGTTACATCACACGCCAGGTTCAAGTGTTGAAACCAGGCGCGGTCAAGTGTCAACATGCACCGCCCTACCACGGGTGGCGCCGGCGGGTCAAGCAGATTCTCGAGGGAGCCGACCTGGTACTCGTTGCTTTTCGATGGAGAGGTGGCGTCGAGCTCGCGGCGGGCTGTCAACGCTCGCGCCACCAGGCTGTCGTTGCCCGCGGCGGAGGAGGATGAGGAGGAGGAAGCGGGGGAGGCGGGGGGCGACGGCTCGGGAGACGCAGCAGGCTCGGGCGACAGACAGGGCCTTACACCACTGGACACAGCTCAACTTTGATGATGTTTGTTCCTCCAACCACCTGACTTGACTACCTGAGCTATCGAGAGACGAGTTTCCGCATGCCAGGCTCATCTGTCAAAGATGCTGAGGTCGAGGTGGCAATGTGCTTAGTAGGGAGGCAGCTCTAAGGCTCACTATCGTTGCGGCGAGTGTCTGCAGGTAAATAAGTACGTGGCACACATGGGCGAGCCGTCTTGGAAGGGCCTGCCTCGGGGTCATCTGGAGGCGCGGGGGTGGTGCCCAGGAGGGCGTCGAGCGCGGACATGGTGGATGAACCGGTCGTGGAGGACTTTTCGCCGCCGCTAGAATCTCCGTCTCCACTCTGCGCCTCGGCACGCGTGCTCCCCCGACGACGCGCCAGAGTGGTCACGGAGAGATGGGCACCGGCCAGCGCGCTGGGGTGTCGTGGCTCCCTTGAAGAAGGAAAGGAGCGGGTGACAGCGCGGACCCCGCAGCGCGGCACGCAGCGGACCCGAGGCGGCGGCCAGCTCCCGAGCACGCTGGGTCGGGGGACCATGCACGCCATTCTCCGCTTGCTTCCGCGACCTTGAGTTCGAGCGCTCTCTCCGCGCGTGATGTGGGGTGCCGCGACGATGACGTGGGAACAAACAAAAATGCTCGCGTAGAATTATCCGTGTTCTCGTATCCGTATCCGTCTCGGAACACGTAAGAGCAGATATTTGTATCCGTGTCGCTGGACGACGAAAGCAACATTTGGATGAACTGATCGAGGTGACCGGCGATATGCGCGCTTAATACGCGCCTCACGCGTGTCGACATACACCCCGGGCGGCCCCGCGCATCCCTCGTAGCCAAGGCGCTTGGCGGCAGCGCGTGTGTTCGATCGAGCCACGAGGCGGCCTGAGTGACGTCCAAGTATAAAGACCACTCGAAGACGAAAAACGTGAAGCTCAAAAAGACGCGGAGGCATCGCTTATCGCCTGGTGTGCGTGCTGCGGGTTGGTTTAGTGGATGAAGCTGGGACCGCGAGGGGGCAATAGCAACGATCCGAGTAGCACGTTCCGAGCGGGGAGCGGAGCGACCGCAGGGGCAAACGTAGTCGTGGGTGGCGCTAGGGCATCAGCACCCACGAAGCTCTTCGCGACCCGCGGAGCTGGAAAAGGAGGAAGCCCATCTGCGGCAGCAGCGGCATCGGCGGCGAGGGGGCGGAGCACCATGGGTGGTGGTAAGGGGGATGAGTGGGACGAGGAGGCATGGGACGACAAGGGCAGGGTCCGGTACTTAAGGCGCTGGCGTCTCACGTCTCACCTCCCATCCCGCGCGCGGCGTGTGCGCGTGTTCTTCCCCAAGTGTACCACCCTCCCCCATCTGTTATCTGTCCGTCACCGGGCACCGCGCATGCCGATCTCTCTGCCGAGAAAACCCGTCGCATACAACTGTAGTTGCCGCGCGATCGAGCGCCCGACCGATCCACCAACGGTGGCAACCAACGCCTACGCGTGTTGTTGCGTCACGCCTGGCACCCCGGTTGTGTTGGCATCGGTCTGACAGCTGGGACGAGTGTGTGACATACACTAAGTGTGTGCGTGTTTTGAGATGACCTTGTAACGAGGCGCCGACACGGAAGATGAGTGGGCCGAGGGTAAAGCTGTCGCGCCGAAGCCGGCGAGCCGCAGCGCGAGCGGAGTGAGCGGCGGAAGCGGCGGCGGCAGCGTGGCGGGAAGCAGCGCGGGCAGCGTCAACAACGCCAAGCCCACCACCAGCGGGGGATCTGGTTCCGGGGGGTGGGACGAGAAGAGCGATGGCGGTGACTCCGACTGGGGCGATGACGACAACTGGGCGCCTGGTAGGGTCTGACATTATCGCCCGCCGCGTCATCAACTGGCATGTCATCCCTCGTTCCTTGACTTGAATGGCAGAGAGACAGTGGGAGGGACACGTCCGCGTGCATGAGGAGACACCAGGCTTTCGCCCTGGCCCCCGTGCATCCTATGACGTGGGGAGCAATATATGCCAGGCTCTAGCGCCCGGCCCGAGCAACCCCACCCCGCCGGTGCCCAAGCAGGCGGCGCCCCGCGGCGGCGGCGGCGGACGCGGCCCCGCGCCGCGCATCACCGGCATGGGCTTCCACACTTCCACATTTCAGCTCAACCTGAGCCATATTTGTCGCTGAGAGACTGACGCCAACCAGCGTGTCACTCAAAAAGTGCTCTCAAAGTGCTTACGTTGAGCTGAGAAAGTCGACGAGCGTAAGCCCTTAATCACCGGCTTCGGAGGCGGCGGCCCCAACCGCGCTGCGCGCGCCAAGAACCTTGTCAAGATGTGCATCGGCGTCAGCTGCTTCCTCTTCGCCGCCATTTACATGTCCAACGTGGGCGGCCTCATGAAGCGAGCCGAGGACGACGTGACGCCTGCCGATGTAGGACCTGGCATGTACTGCTCGCCACGTCATCCAAAGCAATCGAATCCTGTTGCTTTTTATTTGACATCCTTTGACGTGGCGAGCGATATGGTCCAGGCCCTAGGACAAGACCTCCACCACCTACCCGACCGCCTCCAAGCAGAAGCACTATGCGCCCGCCGCCATCACACACGACGAGGAGGACCGGCTGCAGAACGAGGCGGACGAGGCGGAGGCCGCGGAGCAGGGCGCGGATGAGGGGGCGCGCCTCACGGGCTACGCGCCGGTCACCGTGGGGGGCGAGGGCCGCGTCGACGACGCTCACGACGTGGGCGGCGCAGACGGCGACAATGACAGTGACGGCGAGGCTGCGCACTTCGCGCACCGCCGCGAACCTGACGAGGAGGACGCCGAGGACGTCGCCGCGCCCGGGGCCACCAAAACAGCGACGCCCTCTCGCGCCGAGCGGGACGAGGAAGAGGAGGCGGGGGGTTATTGAGAGCAGGCACTCGACCGACGTTCAATCGACGACCCTTCCTCCGCGCGTCTTTTGAGTATTCACCATGATGAGCAAGCACTCGACTGACGATGACGTTGGATATGCTCCTCCTCCTCCCCGCGTATGTATGCGCATTCACCCTGAAACAAGGTGTAAGTCATGCTCCGATCTCGTTTAGAGTGCTCGTTCTCAACCGCCCTACTTCGAGATGATGGCTGCGGCGGCGATCGAAGCCGCGGCGAAGACGAAGCCCTCCGCCAAGAAGCCCCCCGCCAAGTCCCCCTCTTCGACCCACGTCAAGTCCCAGATCCGTGGCACCGAGCCGGAGGTGGGGACGAGCAGATAGTGCCAGCCAACTCATCGAGTCATCGACACGCATTCTGAATGCTGGTGTCTTGAGTTGAATTGTGTGAATGATATCCTATGACATGGCGGGAACCATTATCCATACGGATATCGAATCCTTGTTTCTCAAGTTAGATGACATCCTACGACGTGGGACAAACACATTGTCCCAGCCATGTTATCGACACGCATTTTGCGCCCTCGTTTCTCGAGGGGGGGGAACCATCCTTTGACCTGGCGAGCAACATCTGCCAGGCCTTGGCTTGAGGAGAGCGGCGAGGAGGCGGAGGTGGAGGATGAGGTGGAGCAGAAGCCACGACTTCGCGAGGCTGCTGACGACTTCGTGTCCGAACAAGATACCAGCTCCATGTCCACTTCCAAGTCCGACTCAGCACTCACCAAGAGGCCAAGCGTTGCGAAGCCGAAGGCTGCTACTGCTACTGTTATGGCCAAGAAGGAGGTGGAGGTCGAGGAGGTGGCAGAGGAGGAGGAGGCGGAGGAGGAGTCGGCGTCAGGCGGCGCGGCAGCGCTCAACCAGCTCCGCGACGCGGCGACGAAGGCAGGGGCTTACACTGGTCCACTTCTCGACTCAACGTAAGCACTTTTTGCGGAACACGTTGGGTACCTTCCGTAGATAGATGGGTCACGACTGGTCACAAACTGCACACAACACGGCTCGCCGACCAAACCGGCTTAGATTGAGCTGAGCGGCGGACGAGTGTAATCCCCTGGACGAAGGTTCATGCCCTCCGCAAACGCTCTGGAAGCAAGCACGGTCACGGTACCTCCAGCACTGACACCGACGCCGCCGCCGACGCTGACGCCGACGATGCTGAAGTTGTTTCAATGCCC
>Ga0307489_10002850_pt1 | contig 11558 bp, 9 predicted proteins | sample SB12metaG_FD_202247 | JGI IMG/M metagenome (GOLD analysis project Ga0307489, IMG submission 202247) | Sea-ice brine microbial communities from Beaufort Sea near Barrow, Alaska, United States - SB 1.2 | ecosystem: Environmental > Aquatic > Marine > Coastal | place: USA: Alaska | collected 2017-05-06
CGCGCCGCCACGCGCTTCTCATATGACACGTTGTCGTGATTCAGCGCTCGTCACGCACGCTCCAGCTCTGCACTTGGTGACTCTCTTAGACAAGAGGCCAGCAGCGGGGTGGAGTGTTTGTCCCACAGTGCTCCAAAATCCTGTTAGGATGACCCGCAGGATGTTCTCAACCCGACAGGATGACAGGATGAGGGGTCATCCTGGAGATCGATCCTCCATATCTTGTCACTCTGTTTCAGATCGAGCTCTACAAAGGGTTGAGGTGTTTCGTGGTTATGCTTGTCAAACTAAGTTAGTGCTGGCGATGGGGGGGTTAAACTAAGCTAATATAAGCTAATTTAGGGGCTAGTGGTTAGGGGCTTAGTGTCTTAGTATGGGGGACTACAGTGGGTTAGTCAATTAGGGGGGCTTAAACTAAGCTAGTTTAAGCTAGTTTAGGGGCTAGTGCTTAGTAGGCTAGTTTAGGGGCGACAAGTACAGATAGAGCTCTACAAAGGGTTGAAGTATAGATAGAGCTCTACAAAGGGTTGAGGTGTTTCGTGGTTGAAGAAACCGACCTCTGCGAGTGCCGTCGTACTACTTGTGCCTGGTCTGCGAGTATATAAGTTCTAGTAAGCGACATTGTTTGGTAAATTACCTAAATACGTATATGATTTTTGGCCAATGGCCAAAAGGCGCAAATACTACCGGTGGTATCAAGTACTGCGGGTAGTATCCTTTATAGACCAGGCACTAGGTGATATGATCATGGGATGCCCGTGCTGACGTGCGCTGGATCTTTGTATGTTGCTGGGCTGTACCCAGAGTGACAAGATATGGAGGAACGATCTCCAGGATGACCATGAATCCTGTCATCCTGTCGCTTTGACCTTGAAATCCTGAATATAGCCTTAGAATCTTGAGGATGACCCCCAAAATCCTGTCATCCTGTCATCCTGTCGGTCAACCGCACAGTATGACCAGATCATATCTTGTCACTCTGGCTATACCCGTCGGACGTGCAGGCGCCGCCGGCGCGGGACCAGATCATACAGATCTGCGTGCTGGTGCTCATCCTGGTAGAGCCTGACGGATATAGGGGGGGGCAGGGCGAAAGCCTGATGCCTCCTCATACACGCGGACTACGCGGTACGCGCCCCTCTACTCAAAGAAACTGGAGGCCTCAGTGGTGAGTTGCGTGATTCTGTGACTCACGACCGACACCCGGCCGACCGGTTTCAGTGCCTTGTCGAGTTATTCAACCCCCAACTGTAAATCAGTGTGATTTACCTCCCAGTTTCTTAAAGTAGAGGGGATCGTACCGCGTAGGAAGCATCTCTCTATCTCTCTCTCCGGCCGATAATGCCTGTCACGGCATCCTCGACATTGTAGACCCTCGTTTTTGTATTGACTTCAATGGAATCACATGACGTGGCGATGCATTATCTGTATACTTGTCGCCCCTAAACTAGCCTACTAAGCACTAGCCCCTAAACTAGCTTAATAAACTAGCTTAGTTTAAACCCCCCTTATGTTACTTACCCACTGGAGTTCCGAATACTAAACCACTAACCACTAACCACTAGCCCCTAAACTAGCTTATACTAGCTTAGGTTAACCCTCCCCATCGCCAGCACTAGCTTAGTTCGACAAGCATAATTATCTGCCAGGCCCTACATAGTGGTGGCCAAGGCATACTTCGTGCGATACATGTTTCTGCCGTGGTTCAAGGCAGGGGCTTCCTTACTACTGACAGCGAGTGCCCGTCTAATAGTGATTTCGACATTCTCAGATCGTCGGTTTTTCGTATGGGCAAAATGGGGGGCGGTCCCGTAACGGGACCCCCCCGGACCGACCACTGTCCGTTCCGGCCGGACATTCGGACGAGTTACAACTCCCGGATTAGATTCCCTTTTGACGAGTCACAACTCCCGAACTCATTTCACTGAACGACAGGGGGATTTTTTCAGTTGTACACTCGTCTGCTTTCTGCTTTTCGGCTCACGGTCCAGGCCATACGATGGCCGTGCTCCACCGCATGTATTAGCACCTCCCGATGCCCTTCAGCAGTATACTTGTCGCCCCTAAACTAGCCTACTAAGCACTAGCCCCTAAACTAGCTTAAAGTAGCTTAGTTTAGGCCCCCCTATTTGACCAACCCACTGTAGTCCCCTAACCACTAACCACTAACCACTAACCACTAGCCCCTAAACTAGCTTATACTAGCTTAGTTTAACACCCCCCATCGCCAACACTAGCCTAGTTCGACAAGTATATTCAGCAGCGGGGGCCATACACATGTCCGATTCCCACTCGCAATCGTTCTCATGCGACCACTTTTGCGTCTCGAGCTGCCCCCCCGCAGCCGCATAGCAAGTCGTATGTCAGGCCCTCGGGCTGTCGTTGCTATACTTGTCGAACTAGGCGATGGGGGGTGTTAAACTAAGCTAGTATAAGCTAGTTTAGGGGCTAGTGGTTAGTGGTTAGTGGTTAGTGGTTAGTGGATAGGGGACTACAGTGGGTTGGTCAAATAGGGGGGGCTAAACTAAGCTAGTTTAAGCTAGTTTAGGGGCTAGTGCTTAGTAGGCTAGTTTAGGGGCGACAAGTTTAGTCGTTGCGCAAGCGCTGCAGGAAATCCAGGTTGCCGCAACAGGAGCCATTTCTGTCATTCAAAACACCCAACGTATCCCCCTCAGAAAGTGCTTACGTTGAGCTGAAAAGAGAACGAGTGTAAGTCCGTGGTACAAGGCGACGAAGAGCGAGTCGCACCGCATCGCCGAGCTACTGGCCGGGACTTCCACTCGTCCACATTTCCCGCTCACCTTAGGCACGTTTCTGCGATACGCTGGGTTGTTTTAGGGTTTCAGTGACAGAAAGGCGTAGGCTGAGCTAGGAAGTGGACGAGTGGAAGCTCCTTACACTCGTCCACATTTCCGGCTCACCTTAGGCACTTTTTGTGCAGTACGCCGGGTTGGTTCAGAGTTTCAGTGACAATAAAGGCATAGGTCGAGGTGAGAAGTGAAAGTGTGCAGGGGCTCACACTCGTCCACATTTTCGGCTCATCTTAGGCACTTTTGTGCGATGCGCTGGGTTGTTTTAGGGTTTCAGTGACAAAAAGGCTGTAGGTTGAGCTGGGATGTGGACGAGTGTAAGCCCCTGGGTGCTGGCGCAGCTGCCCGCGGAGATCGACATGCACGCGCTCATAGCGGAACACCTGCTTATGAACCGCGAGGTATGGTCATACTTGTCGGCCCTAAACTAACCCACTAGTGCCTGGTCTGTACTCCGTACTAGGTGTAGTACTTCGTACTAGGTGTAGTACGGGTGGAATTTGGTGATCTGGCCAAATGTGTTTCTGTAATTTGGCCAAAAGTCAGACGGTACTACAAATTAAGATCCGTACTACAGAGCAGACCAGGCACTAGGGTACTAAACCTGAACTAGGCTAAACTAGCCTAGTTTACGCCCCCCCATATTTTAGGCCCCTGTCTAACCACTAACCACTAACCACTTACCACTAATCACTACTAAACTAGGCTAAACTAGCCTAGTTTAGTACCCCCCCTCGCCAGCACTAGCCTAGTTCGACAAGCATAGGTATGGTGGTGTCGTTTCTCGCAGCGCGCTTCAAAGTTTATTATGGGCACTGACGTCGCGATTATTATTGTTATTGTTATTGGACTCGCGATTAGCCGGGCACCTTGAATCCGGGCTTGTGTCGTGTGCGACGCAGGGTGATCATGCCACATGCCAGGTGGACCCGATATGAGAGCCGTGTTGAAGGTGCTTGTTCAGCGCTTCAAACAAAGATATGCTGAACTGCTTTCAAACGTTGCTTTCGATTTCCACTTGCGACGTTACCGATAGGAGGACATCGACTTCACTGCCAAGTGATTACACCGGGCAGGGGCAGAGTGACAAGATATCCCATATCGATACGGGAGATGACCGTATCGATCCCGTCATCTCCCATATCATTAGCCTCATCTCCCATATCGATATCCAGGATGACCATATCGATATGGTAGATAATCATATCGATATACTGTATCCCAAATCGATATCATCCCATATTCCATATCGATAGCCCTATCGATATCTCATTGATGTCCGATCTCCCATATCGATCTCCCATATCGATCTCCCATATCGATCTCCCATATCGATCTCCCGATCATATCTTGTCACTCTGGGCAGGGGGTTCCGCCCGTCCACTTCTCTGCTCGGCCTGTGCTGTCATTGTCACTGAAACCAGCCACCGAATTCACTCAACATATCCCACAAACAGTGCTTACGTTGAGCCAACAAGTGGACGAGTGTAAGCCCATGGCGCTGGGCGCTGCATAGCGCTTGAGCGAGTTGGTGTCTGCGGGTTGTGGATTGTCGCGTGGCTTCAGTCGCGTCTCGTGCTCCTGGACTCGCGCCATCCCGGTCACTCTTGACGTCATTCGCCACTTTGGCGGATCGGCCGTCAAGAGTGAATGATAAATATATAGAACTAATGACGCGGCGTGGAGGCTCAATGCCATCCCCGTGATGTCGTCAACACATTCGTTGACCCCTGCGTACGTCCCTCGCTTGCCGCCAGCTAATTATTTGGCTGGCTGCTCGAGGACGCACCATGACGCTGGAGTTGTGAGTTCTGGAGCACGTTTTGCTCTCGTGCCTCGCTGCTCCGTCTTGCATTACTATATATTATGTTTAGGGGGACTGTGCTGACTCATTCTACGATTACGTAGAAAGGAAACCTGTCTCCGCTTATGTTATCGTTATTTTATCCTCTGTTCGTGTATGTTAATTCCACCCATAATTTGGTGAAGACACCGTTTGAATGATTATGGCAACGCCACTGGTGAAGGATCACTGTTGATACCACGCCACGCGTGTTAGCTCTAGCTCTACTCGAGTATAAACTGCATTATTGTTATTTACATCATGTGTACAGGCAGTCCCTCGCATCGACGAAATTTGGTCGATACGGCTCCCACTTTGCAGTCGTATGGGCAATTCACGTAGGGATCGGGCGCACGTGACTTGCCCATACGAAAGCTTTCGTACGAGCAATCCGTTTAGGGATCGGCACTCGACTGGCAGACTGTTCGAATTGGCCATATGAAAGTGGGAGCCCGTCTCTATCGACCAAATTTCGTAGATTCGTGGGACTGACAGGATGAACAACGATTCATCCGCTTCGCTGCGGCGCCTATCATAACCGCTCGCGCCGCGAGGGACCTGCGTTTTGTGCATGCTTGGATGATAACGACTAGTCCACTGGCCCATTCATTATCCGCAAAGAACTTTAGAGCAGTTCACACACTGTAGTTGCAATCGTCAAAATAAAGCACGCTCAGCACAGGCGTCAACTCGCACCACCCCACCGGGCTGCCAGGCTCTTCCAGGCAGAAAAGTTGATGGCTAAGCGATCAGTTTCTCGGGACTGACGACGTGGGGAGCGGAGGAACATCTGGATGTTGGGTTGCATACTGGTTGTGGTTTCAGCTGCACCATGGACACCTCGAATGAACACACCACCCTGTCTGAATGCATTGAACGGTGACCATCACTATCGGGCCGTACGTGAGTAAATGACGTCCAGGGGGAAAACGTAGCGGCCGAGACCAGCATGGATCAATAGCGTCGTTGTTCGTTGTGTATCCACCGCAGCCCGCACTCGTCTTCGCGCGCCCTGCTATCCGCAGCGGGCACTCCGCGACGCAGCCATGGCGTCGCCTTTTAAGAGCATGGACTTTGAGTTCGTCTCCCCGCTGGCCGAAGAGGTGCGCCGCGCAGCCAAACGCTGTGTTTTCTGAGCGCGACCAAAGCCTGTGGCCTGCGACCGTTCGGGTTTTCTTGGCTTCGTGTCTTCGGAGCGCGGAGCGAGCGGCCTTTCGGGTTTCGCGTCGTACGCACGCAGCGGCGGCGGCAGCAGTGCACGAGAGACGTAGACGAGCATGACATCGAAGCGGGGCAACGCCTTGGTGTATGTGATGGTGGGGCGCGCGCTGGCGATACTCGGATACGACGTTTTTTACTGCGTGTGCTTGTGTCGGCAACCTTCGGCAACTCCTTCCCCCCGCGGCAACTAACGGCGAAGATGTTTTCTCCTCGAGTGCAGTGGCCGGAGCTCGGCGCGGTTGATGGGCCCTCCGCCGCCGCCGTCGCCGTCGCCGTCGACGCGGCCATGGACCCTCCCCCGTCGCGTGGCATGTCTTCGAGCACTCGTCGCGCCGTCGAAGCCTCCGCCGCTGCCGCGACCGCCGCGATCCCCAAGCCCCCTGGCCCTCCCCCTTCCGTCGTGGCCGGGAAGGGGAAGCGGAAGGAGGAGGCCGAGGGGACCTGCCCCGACCCCGCGACCGCTCTGGCGCGCCTGCTCGAGGAGAACGCGGTGCTGATGAAGGGTCTGCGCACGGTAGGGCGGTGGATGTTGACGCTTGTTTGCCTCTCGCTTGCCCCCGCTTGGTGTCAGCGCTTGAAGCAAATATCTTCGTCTTGACTCCCGTGAGAGAGACTGACTTCCGCGTGTATGTGGAGGCTCCAGGCATTCGCCCTGGCCCCCATGGACCGATTTCAAACGTTAAAGTCAGTGACAACTTGCGCCGCTACAGCATGGGGACCGCCACCGCAGACATGTGCCTGCGCGCGAAGGAGGTCAGCCTGCGCATCAAGGAGCTGAAACTTGTGAAGTTAGAGAGCAAGACCATGACAAAGGTGGCGGTACTCAACGCTATGCACAAACATGCATTGTCTTTCTCACCGGTCAGCGTCACCAATGCACGTCTCCTCACGCCGTACAATCCCGTCCACTTGAATCACTTACACCAGAGCGAGACGCAGGCTCTCGAATGTATACAGAGGACCCAGGCTTTCGCCCCGCCCCCGCACCTAATTAACATCAATGTTCACCGCTCACCGGCGTCCGCAGGACGACCTGGCGGTGAAGGATGCGCACTGCCGCGCGATGGAGCACCGGCACGCCGATATCAAGGTAGAGCGGTGCAGGTTGAACCGATGAAACCATGTTGAAAGCGCCTGTATCCTGGAAGTAAGCGCTTGAAGCTATAATATTATGAGCCGCTTTCAAGTGTTACTTTCAATCTCAACGTGCGCCGCTACATCAAGGAGGCCGTCGAACTCGTCCGCGCCGCCGAGGTAGAGCGGTGCATGTTGACCCCGCGTACCAGGGTGAGCCCGCACGGGTTGACCACGCTAGGTTTCAGCACTAATAGTCTTGAAGTTAAAGTTCATGAGGACTGCTTGCAAGGCCATACACTGCGGAGGTGGACCTCGCGTTCCTCCTCGACGCCACCGGCTCGATGCAGGGACACATTGACGGTGCCAAGCAGTCCATCAACGGTACGGCTGCGCGAATAAAGTATGCCAAGCTCGCCAAGTTTGCCACGTTTACCAAGTCATCCTTAACATTCCGACCGTGGTTTGTAAACCGTCTGATAGATAATGCCTTTCATGTTAGAATTAGGCACGGCATCCTGCGCATATGACCCTGGTGTCGCGAGCTAAATGATATCACATGACGCGGCGAGCGTTGGTTTCCTCGTCGCATGAGTGACAAATTATCTCTCATCGATACTGTCATCTGCCATATCGATACTGTCAACTATGTCGATATGTTATCTTAAGGTCAATTCCCATTTTGACACTGTCATATGGTCATCTTGTGGACAGGATGACCATAACACATCTTGTCATTCTGCGTCATGGCTCTAGACGACGGTATTGTCCGACGGGTGCGCATCACAAACCCCACGCTGAAGCTCCGCGTCGCATGCGTCTGCTACCGCGACATCGAGGACTCGCCGCGGCACGAGGTGTTGAACTTCACGGACGACGTCGGCGCCTTCAGCTCCTTCCTGGGCGGAGTCGTCGCAAAAGGTAGGGCGGTGCAGGCAGTCCCTTAGTTGAATCCGGATGCCCGCCCTTAGTTCCAGCATCTGAACACAAAATACATCACCTGCTTTGACTTTTGCTTTCAGCCTCAACTTGCGCCGCTACACCAAGGAGGGGCTGACGCACCTGAGGACATCGCGGGCAGGGCCGGGGCGAAAGCCTGGTGCTTCTCTATACACGCGAAAGCGTTTCTCTCTCTCTCTCTCACGCTCGCCCCTTTTCAGCTTTAGTCAAAGCTAAGTCACACAAATATGAACTCACTCAAAGACGCTGCTCCACATCAACTGCACAGATAGATCGTTTCGATCGAAAGACCATGATCACGGGCGCACTTAACCTGGCGCGCATGCTGCCGTGGGTGTCAGCAACCCGCCTCGTCTTCCACATCGCGGACGCACCCTGCCACGGTAGGGCGGTGCAGGTCCGCCCGATGAAACACACGTTTGCAGTCGCGGCGTTACCGTGACTTGACTGATTACTGAAATCTGGAGTGAGAAACTCACAACTGTTCCTCAAGATTTCGTATAAATGTGTGAGCGCCTTGGTAAAGCGCCGGGAACTAAGAGCTCGAAACCAGAGTATGATGTACTGTACTAATGTTAAGTTTGCTTCCACGTTGATTCCAATTTCAACCTGAGCCGCTACACCACGGCACCAAATTTCACAATTGCGGCGACAGCCACCCTGGCGGTGACCCAAGTGGCATCTGCCCTGTTGCAATGCTACGGGCACTCAAGGTGCGCATACGCATTTGTCAACTGGTCGGTTCCCCCCTTCTCTTAAAACGTTACTTTAGAGAACGGCTCCAGACCTGCTAATGAAATTACAGCTAGCCGCTAGCTCCAATCTGAATACCACATTTTGTTTCTAACTGTACCCCCCAATTTTGCTTTGTGAATGCAGGAATTGCACGTGGACTATGTGTTCGGGCACATCAACAATTCGACAGACAAGATGATCAAAATCATGGTAAGGCGGTGCACATTGGCAGTATCAAATTCCGTATTCAACGGCGTCTATGGTTTTAGCGCTTGACAGTATAATATGATTCACCGCTTTTAACGTTTGCTTTCAAATTCAACTTGCGCCGCTACAACATGAACAGTGAGATTCTCGCTGGTTCTACGATCGACGATGCGGAACCACCTGTGGCATACATCCGCGAGCACAGGGTAGGGCGGTGCAGGTTGCAGAGTGATAAGATATCCTACATCGATACTGTCATCTCTCACTTCAGTACGGTCACATTATGGTCATTTCCACATCTATATAGACATGTTCCATATCGATACTATCATCTTATGGTCATTTCCTAATTGACGCCATCACAATCCGTGCTGAAATTTGAAAGCGCCTATGTGTTCAGCGATTGAATATACAATATGATGCAACGCTTCCAGGTTTTGCTTTCAGTCTCACCTTGCGCCGCTACGACAGGGTCAACACCGATGTCGACGTCATTGCCAAGGCCGTCACCTCCAGTGTGCGCGACTCAGTGGCAGGGCCGTGCTGGCTGACCCTAGAGTGACAAAATGTGATCTGGTTATCCTGTCCACAAGATGACAAGATCACAGCATAGAATTGGAATATGACCCTAAGATGACAGTGTCGATATGGAGCATGACAGTATCGATATGGGATATCTTGTCACTGTCAACCCCACGGTCGAATGCGCCCGGATCTTAGCGCTTGTAACCAGAACACGCGCAACTGCTTTCAACCTCTGGTTTCAATTTCGACTTGCGCCACTACACAATGAGTGTGACGGTTTCCTCTGGCCGTGCCATGAAACTGCCGGCGAAGGAGCTGAAGGTATGGCGGTGCCGGTTGACCCAAGGTTGACCTCAGTTGAACCCCGTTCGACCCCGTGACGACCCCAGGTTGGTATCAGGTTGACCCCGACTTGACCCTGAGTTAAATCAAGGTTGACCCCAGGTTGACCGCGCCTGGTGTCAGCGCTCAACGCTATAAATTCAACTTGCGCCGCTACATTCCGCATCGATACTGCGATTCCCGATTTCTCGACGCTGCCGGCGATGCGGGTGGACGTGTACACCTTCGAGCCGGTCGTCAACACCGCGAGTCTGTACAAGGTGTGTTGTACGCCACAGTCCTGCGTCTCAATGCTGCCTCTTTTCTCTTCCAGTATCAGTGAGAGAATTGCACCATAGCCCTTGATGTACATGCGATTCACTGATAGCTCCAATCATTAGACCCCTATTATACCACCTAATCGCTGCCTCCCCTTTTGTGAATACACCCCACCCAACACATACGTCTTTGATAAATACCCCCCCCTTAATCTGTGTATGCACCTGCTCTTGCATTACGGACACAGTAACCTCTAACAACCAACCTCCAACACACATGTTTTTGTCCGATGCAGCCCAAGTGGAAATGGAGCTCGATGGCGTTCGGCAAATGCCGCGTGCCTTCCACGACTGGCGAGAAGGTAGAGGAGGTAGGGTCTGACAGAGTATACCTGGCACGTCGTTCTCCACATTGTAGACCCTCGTTTCTTGAGTCGAGCGGAATCACATGACGTGGCGAGAATGATCTCTCTGGCTCTAAGAGGAGGACATGTGGGTGAAGATCGCGCCCAACCCGTTCGCGCAAGGCAACTCACGGCATGACCTTCTTACATGAATTCCCTCTGTAGCTCAACATGGGCCGTCGCACTGGTGCTTTAGTCTCTGACACCTCTTACATTATCACAACCGAGCAACAACTAAATACCTCGAAGTTAGATGCTTGAACTCAGTGTCGGGTCTGGAATCGAAGTTGATGCATCGAAACCAATTTAACCAAACAGTACTGTCCAATTCGATAATCCCATCGACCGACTCGCAGGAAGTTTGACCGGGTCGCGGTCTTTGAGTAACCAGACCCTCGATGTCGAGGATATCAGGTTGACATGTCACCATGACACTTAGTTTAAGATGAGTTGAAATGGAGACTACTCCAGGACCCTGATTTACGGATTGCGCGGCACGGTCATCTCTTCACGGCCGACGGGCGGGGACAAGCAAAGATTGGTCGCCACGTCATTCAATTTGTGTGTGTGTGATGAAAGCAAATAATCCTCGCCACTTTAAAACCGTCGTCTCCTTTTAACCCCTCGTTTCTTGAGTTTATGCCTGCCTTTGACGTGGCGGGCGAGCGTTGTTTCCTTGGCCTTGCGCTGAGATGGACCCCTGTTGTCTTCAAGGAGTTCAAGCGCTCTGGTAGGTACTGGTAAATAGTGCTGACCCACGTCATCACGTGCGGAACATTCAATATGCGGAACATTGACCCGCAGAAGATTTAACATGCGGAACATTTAATGTGCAGGACATTGACCCGCTGAACATTTAATCTGCGGAACCCTCTTACTTGCACGACCTTGCATCATATGACGTGGCGAGCATAATTCATCCCCTTGGGCACTACGCTCCGGTGCGCTCCACAACACGCTCGATGACTACCTCAAGCAGATCGAGGTCTCCGCGATTGCCGAGTTCCTGGTAAACCGGTGACAGTTGAACCGACGAAAGCCGTGTTGAGATCGCCTGGAACTAGGCGCATTCAACGAGAATATGATGGACTGCCTTCACGGGGGCCAGGGCGAAAGCCTGATGCCTCCTCATAGACGCGGAAGCGTCTTTCTCTGAATTACCTTCAAACTTTGCATTGAA
>Ga0307489_10002852_pt1 | contig 11552 bp, 12 predicted proteins | sample SB12metaG_FD_202247 | JGI IMG/M metagenome (GOLD analysis project Ga0307489, IMG submission 202247) | Sea-ice brine microbial communities from Beaufort Sea near Barrow, Alaska, United States - SB 1.2 | ecosystem: Environmental > Aquatic > Marine > Coastal | place: USA: Alaska | collected...
CTTCCACGTTTTTATCCCCGTATGACAAAACAAGTGAAGCTATGACAAAACAACTGAAGCTATGAACTTTATTTCAATTTAATCAATGGTTTTTTTCCGTTTATTCTGATGTGTACTGATTTGTGATTGGTCGAGAGGACGATCTTGAAATCGCGACCAATCACAAATCAGTGCGTAACAGAAAAAACAGAAAAAAACCTATTGATAAATTGGAATAAAGTTCATAGCTTCAGTTGTTTTGTCATATGAACTTCATTTCAATTTATCAATGTTTTTTTCCTGTTTTTTCTGTTATTTGCTGATTTGTGATTGGTCAAGAGGTCAAAATCTTCCTCTCGACCAATCACAAATCATAAACATCAGAATAAGTTCATTGATAAATTGAAATAAAGTTCATAGCTTCACTTGTTTTGTCATATTTTGGTGGAAGGATACTACACAGTTCAGTCCCCGTACCAAATGGGCACATTTGCTCCGTGTCCCTTTTCCTTGAGTCGACTCCTCTCGTGTGGCGCAACCTCTCTGTTTCAAAACGCTGCACGTTTTTATTCCCCACCTCAAGGTTGATTAGACCGTCGATATCGAGAAAATCAATATATGAAAAACAAGTCGCGCGTACAAACATGTCCCAATCTGGGACATTTTAGCGTGGAGCAAATGTGACCATTTGGTACGGGGGCTGAACTGTGTAGTATACGAGCAAGTCTATAAAACAGGGAAACCCATAATCGGGAACCCGTCACAAAAGTGTGGAGACAGAACTTGTGCATTGATGTATTAGGCCGTTCTTGAACCAGGATTTGAAACCCGAATCACGGAGTTTGAGTCTGGAATCCTGGAAAATGTGCCCTTTTTCCGTTTCTTGAACCCGATTTTGAAACTTTATTTCCTAAATAAATCTTGAACGGGGTCGCGACCGCTCAAGAAACCCACTTTCTTGAACCGTCCAAGATATGGAATTCAAAGATCTGAAACGAGTGGATAACCGACGCATAACCCTCGTGACGTCTGCAGAACATTACCCGCCCGTGTGATTCGAAAAGCGGCGTCGCACCGTGCACCATCGCGAGAGTTCGGGGGGCGTTTGGCGCCGGCGGTCGATGGATCGCCGCCAAAATTGCTGCGACGAGTCCGCATTAGACATGCCACGATCACCTGCCGTCCTCTACCCCGCGCAGAGCGTCGGCCGCGGCTACCGGGCGCGTTTCCGGAGCATCTTCCGTTTTTCGGACAAGGTGGCGGCGGCCGACGCTCTGCGCGGGGTGAGGGACGACAGGTGATCGTGGCAGGTATATTGCGGACTCTTCGCAGCAATTTTGTCGGCGATCCATCGATCACCGGCGCCAAACGCCCCCCGAACTCTCGCGATGGTGCACGGTGCGACGCCGCTTTTGAAAAAGAAGGTCTGACTGTCTGACTCTCAGTTTAGTTCAAGAAACGGTGACGCGATCAAAACCAAAAACCTGAAACTTCAAATGACGTCGATTGAAAAGTCTCAAACCGTCAAGTCTCAAATCCTGGTTCAAGAAACGGGGTTAAGTTACTAGATAGTTTTTGTCCTTTCGCGCTCGACGAATGGTTTTTCTATATATTTTTGATGACGAAGAACTGTAATTACTTATCAATATATGCTAACTAAGAAAAGAAAATTGAAGTCAATGATGATTCAAACATGATGTGGATTCTCTGTGAACATGAAATGGGATTTGTGTGAATCTGCCAGTGGATTTTGAGTTCAATATTTTTTCATTTTTTCATTACCGTTCTTCGGGTGCATACTTTTGATTATTAAAACGGCGAATGTTTTTTGTCGAGCATTTCGCGCCAAAAAAATATCTCAGCGTTTTAGGGGTGCATATATCGAGCTGGCGACTCTCGGTATAGACGGATGCGTGAACCATGTTTTTTTCTGAGATGCGTGAAGAAAGGTGACTTTGGAACAGTATTTTGGAAACTCCTCATAGCTGAATTATTTCAAAAAGAATCTATGTTCCGTTGTGCCGATTATACCCTGTTGTTTGAAAGGCGAGTGGAAACCATGATACGCCTGAACGCCTGGTCATTTGTCCACGCCGTGCTTGGGCTTCGCTCGTAAACGCGTCCTAATTCCATACGGAATGCATGCTCAAGAAACTTTCGGAAGTTTAGCGGGTTTGCTTTATATCCCTTTAGAAACTCTTGACCGTCAATCCACTCCGAACCTTCTCGCTCCCAAGTCAACGGCAGACGCATGGCCTTCCATGCGACAGCGAGGTTTGCCACAGCGAGGTTATTTTTGAAATCGAACGACTCGGCGCCACCGGGCACAATGCCAACTTTCTTGGTGCCCCATTCGGGCATGTCCAAATTCAGCAGTTCGCGAAAATCACGCGCCGGTTTTCCATCTGAAATCTCAGATTGACCGCTCATGATGAATGGACCAATCATAGAAAACGCGTTAATATCCGTCTCATCTTCAAGCAACCCCTTCATAGGGAAAGCGACTATCGGCTCGTCTTTTTTACTTGTAAAGGGCCGTCCCCTTCTCTGCTGGAACCAGAGGACACAAACTTTCTCGTCATCGGTGATGAAATCGACACTTCCTGTCGTCACAAATGCGTATTGAACGCCTTTGAGTAAGCCATGGTATTGCCTGTCGTCTGTTTGTTCATAGAAGCTGTCGTAGTCATCGAAAACTTCGACGAATGCACCGTTGACCATGTAATCGGCGCCGTAACATTCTCCTTTAGCATTTTGTAACGTGTGTACGTACTCCCATTTTCCTTTTCGGTCACGCCTCACGAAACACGCTCGCCCCCAGGTGTTGTCCACCGACGAAAACGGGTTGAAACCCGGCGATCCTTCCCTTGACGTCATGTCTACAACGACGGTGTATATTTGCAGTGTGACTTCTTATATACTCGGAGCCGAGTGCTCATTACCAGAAATCATCAGCCTTTAAAAACTCAAAAGTCTGCACCCCTAAAGCACTGAGAGATTTTTGCCCAATTTACACTGAGGACAAAAACTACGGTTCGTTAATAAATTAATAGCACATTCAATAGTCTCGTGACGGTCACTAGTAGTTTTTTTTTTTTTTTTTAAGCTGTATACATCCTTCCACATTTTTACTGACCTAGTTTGATGGAAGATATATGAGCAAATGTAAAAGAAAAAGGAAAACCGAGAATCGGGAACCCATCTCAAAAAGTGGAGAAAAAATTGTGTTATTAGTATATTAAGTGACTTGGTAGTTTTTGTCCTTTCGCGCTCGACGAACGGTTTTCAGGACATGCGACGTGAATCTGCGCCGTATTTTGAGGACCTGTCAGGGTTTGCCACGTGTATTTGCGAGGACCCGCCAGCAGTTTGCCCTTTCATTTGCCCTTTCATTTGCCTTTCATTTGCTCGGTGTCTTTGTTAGATTCTGCAGAAAGTCCTGATTTTCTCATATACCAAGGGCAGGGGTTGCTCAAACATGTCCGAAAAGCCCCCTTCTCCTGAAGTGCCCTAGCTGCGATTCTTCTGCCGATACAGACGGTTGGCAAACAGTTCAAATTGAGAAAAATCACCGATCTCCTCAAGTGCCTTAGCTGTGATTCGTCTGCCGATGTATGCGGGCCACGAACGTTTCAAAATGAAGAAACATCACCGTTCTCCTCCTTAAGTGGGGTTCCTGAAATCCCCGACCCTCAGTTGTCATGAACCCTAATGGGGGGGGTGCTTCAGAGTGTCAAAAAGGCGTGATTTTCTGACCGTGCTTTTTCATCGGCTGTGTGGAGGGGGTGCGAAAAAACGTAAAAATACGTCGATAAAAGTTCACCGCCTCTTGACCGCCCTTCCCCGCCCCAAACGGCTCGTACGAGGCTGACTACGCCAAGAACCCACCTAGTGCCTAGTCTGTAAAGCGTACTACCTGCAGTATCTCGTACTACCTGTAGTAAGTAGGCGTCTGGTGATTCTGACCAAAAGACATTTGACTTTTGGCCAAATCAGGAAACTCCAGCTTACTAGAAGTTACTTACCCACAGACTAGGCACTAGAGGCGAACCGGGTGGTTGCGCGTTCATGAGTCCGCGTCCTGGGACGCGACGAGGTGTACGGCGCCTATACGGGGGTTTTCGAGAGTGTGCCACCCGACGGCGGCGGCGCGCTCGTTGCGGTGGCGCCGCTACGTACACTTTCCCGTGCATTTATGTTTTCCCCCCAACTTTTTGGTGGGCAAGGCGTCGCCAGAAATCTAGGGTTTAACAATGTATACTGCGCCGAATCCGTTTTTTTTGTGCACACAACCCAGTCTCGACGAGTTGTTGCGGGCATCGCGGGGCATCAGTCCGCGCGGCGCGGGATAATGATGCGTTTCGCGATCTTGGTCGCTGGGACAGTCCAACCGAGTCAATTGCGGCCGTTGCCGGGCGCGTCGCGCGCTTGTGCAGGGCTACGACACGCGCGCGCGTCCCTTTACCCGTTCCGAGGGGCGGCTGCGCGCGACGGGGCAAGAAAAAACTATCGGAGCGCGCGCGATGAGTAGTTTCGAACTGTGGGTGGGTTCTTGGCGTAGTCAGCCTCGTCACGGGCCTGCCCAACCTGCCCTCCACAGCACGACCAAAACCGGAAAAGTCGTTCACGAGCAGAAGAAAAAAAGGCGATTTCGAGCCTGCGCGCGTCACGAGGGGCGGCGTCGGCGCATTTGACGACACGCCCAAGAGAGAGATACCTTCTCATGATCGTCAATGTCGCGTTTCTCGCCGCGCGGAGCCGTCGCATCGCGTCCCGCGCACCTGTGGCGCGCCCCGTGCGCGAACCATTCTGAAAAAACGGATTATTTTGGGTTCGCACATATTTGAGCACGCTCCCAACTGCTGAACGACCCAAGAAATCATAACAAATTGGCAACGCAATCACCCGAAGATGAGAAGTAAGACGAGCGCAGATGCACAGAATAACGGAATGTCCGGGGGAATTCGCGGAATTCGCGCGAACTGGCTGAATGGTTTGCCAAATAATGCAACTTGACGTATGTTTCGTGGGCGCCACCGTGCCACATTTTTTCACAACGACCTGCGACGCCGCTGACCCGGCGTGCCGTCCGGGAGTGCACGAACGCGCATTTCGACGCAATTTCCATCTCCGGACCCTCGATGCAGGTCTGAATCGACTCCGACTCATTTTGATTTCGGCACCCAAAAGAGCCGCGTTTTTGTAAAATGATTTCACGCACGTGGCGCACCACAGGTGCGCGGAGACGCGATGCGACGGCCTCAAACCGCAAGAAACTCAATTCCATCTACCATATGAAGGTACGTCTCCCTCAGGCGTGTCGCCAAACGTACCGACGCCGCGCACTGTGACGCGCGCAATCCGGTGATCGATTTTTTGGCTGGAAACTGGCCTTTCTCTTGCTGCTCCGTGAACCAAGAAAAAACGATTGCGGGCCTGCACTCGTCACAACGCGCGGCGTCGACGCGTTTGACGACAAGCCTGAGCGAGAAATGACTACGTTAGATACTATTTGTACGATTTGTCGAAGCGCGGCGCCGTATAATGGCTTCGCCGCGCACATATGGTGCGCCCCGTGCGTGTCCCCATTCTGCAGAGATTTTGCTTCACGGAAAAGCTCGTGAACGGCTTTTTGGCTTTTGGTCGTGCTGTGATCACATAAGGGACTTGAGGGACTCCGGAGACCTGGAGACTGGGTTTAAACCCAGTCGCCGACCCTTCGAAGATGATTGGTCGAGAGAGTGATTTGCACCGATGTGATTCGCTGGATTTTCTGCATCGTTTCGCGCCAATTGCGGAAGGAAACGGCTACGGTCCCTGATCACATCACCTCCAAAGCGTTTCTTTTGGGACTTTTGGCTTCCGTCAAAATGTTCAGAATCCGGTCAGGGTTGTAAAAGTGATTTTCTTGGATGCGACGAAAATAGATTCGCATTTTTGGTCTAAACGACTCGCGAAAAATCCAGTTCCCACGCATGACCACGCACATTGCGCGCGCAATGGCGGGCGACGCAGCGGGGTACGCGCGACGACACAGCGGGGAGATAGCTTAAGCAACACTTGAAGTTGCCGTCCATATAATTTCCTCCCTCCAGTTTTTCCCCGGCAGCTCTTTCGGCATTTTGTTGCGCGATGCTCGAATAGGCCCGAAAAGTAGACCTTACCGTGGTAGTGTACCGGTACACGTCTATTCGCGCTTTTTACGGTCCGACCGGCCAAATCGCCTCCGCGTCGCCACGGAAACATGCCATCTTTGCCGGCGCCGTGCGCAGTACTGAAGAGTGGTGCGCCCGCATGCGAGGCGTCAGGCGAAACTATCGTGACGTGCCGGGTATATCAGGCGTTTTTGTGCCGCCGTCAAGACGTTTGCGACGATTCTACGGGAAGCATCCGCCAATCCAAGCGTTTTCCACTCGTTTATACTGCCAAGTCTGATCCAGTTCCGCTCGAACTCGCGCGACAGATGCGCGCCAACTTACGCTGTACGATATTTTTGTGCGCTACCGCGCCGTGAGGCGCATAGAAACATGCACATCTGAGTCTGTACAGCTTCTTGACGTGCGAGGCGATCGGACCGCGCGGTGGCGGCCGCGATCAGCGCGCGAAAAAAATGTTTCCAAAAACACGTTGTGTAGGTGCCGTGATTGGTCGATGGAAAGACCGTAATTTTATCGCGGTACCTGATTGGTCGAGAGGCTGAAATCGAAGGAGTCAGGGGGTACCTTCGTGGTTCAGTGGTTGAGTAGTCCTAGCGGAGACTGGGTTTAAGAGCATAAAAATCGTTCTAACAAACCACGTGACGTACTATGCAGTTCTACCGGGGGGGAAATAGGCAATCTCAACCGTGAGACAATTGTCTTAGCCGGAACGCGCTGGTGTGATTGAGGAGAATCCGCTGGTCTTGATCCCTCACGAAATCATTCCCGGACGAACGAATTGTCGGCCATTCCGCGAGAACTCCAACCTCTCCCGAACGACTCGGAAAACGACGGTGCCACGTCAGCTCCCACCAGCGCCAGCGCGAGGGTCGCCCGTCGACGGCATGACCGAGGACGGGCCTGATATGGATCCGGAGCCGCTGGCCGCGGCGTATCCAGCGTCAGCTGGGGGCGCCGGAGTCTGTGCGGTCTGCTCCAATCGAACCCGAGCTCCAGAGCACCTATGTTTGACCCTTGACCATGCCCTGAAGCGCGTTGCGGTGGTACTCTTTCCTTCTGCGCTCGATGCGAGCTGTCGAGCTTCCGTCGCCACTACAAGCGCCTTTCGAACCATCATTCGAGCCGCGGGAGTCGCCTCCGAGCCGCCGGGCGATGGCCCCGGGCGGCGAATCTCGCGCCAAAGATCTTGGGGCACCTCCGTTTTTTCACGAGTATGATATCATACAAAGCTGACAAAACGGCGTTTCGTGGGATCGGCGCGAGGGAACGCGTCGTCTCAAAGAGATCTGCGCCCACAGATCAATTTGGGTTCCAAATCGATTTAACTCCAGGATCGCCGTCTAAATCTGATATGAGAGATGCCCTATTTCGCCCCCTCGTAGAACTGCATACTACGGGACTCAGGCCACTGTGTCGTAAAAAACAAACCATACGGCAGTCCAAATGGCCTGCTTTGTATGGCGCAAGGATAGACATCTGATATTGACAGCGTCATTTGGTCACATCGCCGACCGGATTCGGCCGCGTGAAAGTAGTTTCCACACATGACCGGAACCGCGAGTCGATAATGATTGGCCCGTCCAAGATCAACAATGGCGGAGTCACCTTTACACTGTTTGCCCATACAAACCGCGAATACGGCTCAACTTTGGCGCAAGACTGCGGAAAACCTCACAGTTTTTTGTTTTTTTTTTCCACACAGTGTGGAAAACCGTCGCCGCCGCCGCTGAAGTTTTCCGCAGTAAAGTGGCGCGGCGCCACGCGCTAGAAAATTCGTATGGCGCCGTGGTGAGGAATTTGAAAGGCTGATTTGGTCATTTTGAAATTGATTCCGGGTTTTGAAAGGCTGTGGATAAAAAAAATGATCGAGATTCAATAAAGCCATGTCGGTAAAATCATTATCGACTCGCGTTTCCGGTCACATGGGACCGGCCGACCAAACCGCCATTTTCTTACGACGCAGGGCAGGGGCGAGGGGCGGGCGAGGGGCCTGAGTCCCGTATGCAGCTCTCTGGGGACCGGGTAGTAGCTAGTAGCCTCGAACACACGACGACACGCGCGACTTGAGCTTCCCCCACGGGTCCGCCGCCGCCGCCGCCGCCGCTGCTTGTCGCTATGGGGGACGAGTACATGCACACCGTCTCGCGGGGGCCCGAGGGGCAGACCACGGAGTGGGGCGACATCCAGCGCAAGATGGGCAACTTCGCCCCCCTGGCGCCGGTGTTCAAGCCGGACCCGTTCACGCCCGCGGAGGGCAAGGGCACGCGCGCGGCGGCGGCGCGCGGCGCGGGGCAGGGGCACCTTTCGGAGCGCTCGAGTAAGGAGCTGGAGGAGCTTCAGGACGAGTTCGCGGACGATGCGTTCCTGGAAGAGTACCGGCGGGAGCGGCTGCAGGAGCTGAAGGACGCGGCGGCGGTGCCGCGCTTCGGGTCCGTGATCCCTATCGCGCGCGACATCTTCATGCTGCAGGTCACGGTACGGCCTGGCAGCTTTGCTCGCCACGTCACAGGTTGCCAGTTAAACTCAAGAAACCAGGGTTCAAAACATGGTGAGTGACGGGGCGGGCAGGATCTGCAAGGCCCTCGGTCACGGACCCGTCCACGGACGTCTGGGTGGTGGTGTACCTATACCGGGACAACTGCCCGCAGTGCGAGCTGCTCGGCACGGCGCTGGAGGCGGGCCCTCACCTACATTCTCTGGCGGTCCCTGAATGGTCGAAAGGTGCTTTAGGGATTTGTCAGGCAGTACTCGTACTAATACTGGAGATTGAATATAAGGAAGGCCCTGGCTAGAGGAGCTGGCGCGGAAACACCCACTGACCAAATTTGTGAAGATCGTTGGCGGCAGGGCCTCGCAATCGTTCCCTTCAGCACCTTTAAGTAATGCGTTCAGTGGGGCCAGGAACGAAACGGCTAAAGTAGAGCTGACCAAGGGAACGAGTGTACGGCCAGGGTGGAGGATGCGGCGAGTGTGAACGGGTACGCTGGCACACTGTGAGCAAGCAATCAGGTTCAGCTGCAGAAGGGAACGGTTGCAGGGCTCTGGCGGGCGGGGCGTGCATACCCGGGTACCCGGACCGCAACCTGCCCACGCTGCTGGTGTACCGTGACCGCGATGTCGTGCTCTCCTTCATCGGCCTCCAGGCCTATGGCGGGGCTGAGCCACCGGCGTCCTGACTGTTGGCTCACAGTGTGCCCGTACACATTCGCCACCGCACTCGTATGAAGCACCAACAATAATTCCAGCTCAATTCGAGTGTGCCGTCTTTTCTGTCTGACGCCACTGGCGGCGGCGCTGGTAGCGCTAGTGGAGGGTCGCTCCGCCACCTCAGAGCGCGCCCTACAGGGCCGCTCCCAACTTGATACGCTCAAAGATACTGCCGCTCAAGCTTTACGGAACGAAGTGTGCGGCCCTGGCACGCGGCGGGAAGCACATGACACCTGAGGGCGTGGCGCTGGCGCTCAACGAGTGCGGGCCCGTGTGCAGCGGCGCGCGGGACGGCAACGGGTACGGGGGCGGGGGCGGTGCGGGGGGGGACGACCGCGCGCGGCGGCAGTACGCGGAGGTGGTGGTGCGTCGCATCATCGCGGACGGCAAAGAGCTGCGGGAGCGGCAGGAGCAGGTGGACGATGACAATGACGAGTGGCTGGTTTAGGGTATGGGCTTTAGGCTGATGAGGACGGGAAGGAGTTGCGGGAGCGGCAGGAGCACGGGGGCGACGGCGACGACGAGTTATTGGGTTAGGGTTTAGAGTTTAGGGTATCGCGGCCAGGATGAGCTGCGGGAGCGGCAGGAGCAGGGAGGCGACGACAGGACGAATGATGTGCACTCGGCATATTGCGATCGGATCTGTGATAGGGCGTCGTTTCTCAGCGTTTTAGGTCAGCGTACCGCTGGTTTTCGTTTCTTGGCAGCGGCTTTTGTCGTTTATGACAATCATCGTTGTAGGGCCTGGACAAAAGTGCTGTGGTATCAGAACGCCGTGGTGCTGCGCTCATGCCGTGTGGCGTCATCGAGGGTCGAAGGGGAATCTACGCTGGGTTGACGACTGTCCGACTTGACTGTCACTGCGAGTGAGATTACGGCCATGATGTGCACTTGAGGACTTCCCATCAAAAGTGCCCACCTCTCTTCACTCACATTACTGAAACGTGCACCACTGGACTCTTCGTATCTCATACTCACTCGGCTGAACTCGGCACCTCGGGTCGGGCCCTGCGAGGTTCATTGGCTCGCGGCGCGCCTCTCCATAATCGAGGAACGAAAAGAAAGCTGATTTGGGTAATACTGTGACACTGTCAGCTGTAGTCAATATTTTCCGACCCATAATATCACCATTTGCAACACTGCTACGCGGTACGATCCCCTCTACCCTAAGAAACTGGGGGGTATATCACACTGATTTACAGTTGAGGGTTTAATAACTCGAGAAGGCAATGAAACGGGTCGGCCGGGTGTCGGTCGTGAGGCACCGAATCACGCACTTCACCACTGAACCCTCCAGTTTCTTAGAGTAGAGGGGCGCCGACCGCGTAGTGGGTGTCCAGATTTTTTTGTCTTCAAGTCTATTTCCCAGAGGATGCAGAACATCGATCCGCCGACGATCAGCTCAGTCTGTATCTGTGCTGTGTCCGTATGTCGAGTCGAGTCAAGCCGAGGGTCGTGACTCAAGAAAAAAAAACAGCTCACGCACTGACAGTCCGCTCAAGTAGCTTATTTAAGCTCTGTTTTCAAATATGAGTGTGAGTTGAAACTCTTTTTCCTGTATGAGCTTTCAGACAGAGATCTGCGGGTTTGGACAGTTTGCCTTGTTTCGACAAAATCGCGAGAGAATCTCGAGTATGATAAAGTTCGGGGTTGGTGATCGCCGACCGACCGCAGACCCTTTGACTGAAAGCCCATACACCAAAATGGTCTCGAATCTGACCAAGTCCGAAAACCGAGCTTAAATAAGCTGCTTGCGCGGACTGACTGAGCTGCTGCTGCTGCAACCATCCGGATTTGCACCGAAACGAAAAAAGGCCCCTTTCGGAGCTTTCTCGGAAGTTACGAAACGGGCTCAGGCGAAGGCAGGAATGCCACGGCGAGTGTCGATACGGAACGCGCCGGGCTGGAAGCTTGGAGGTGCCGTCTCGGGACTGCCAGCTGGCCACGTGTCCAGAGTGCAGGTCAAACGGCCCATCCATCACAAACCCAGCGCGCGCCTGCATGCATGGGGGTCAAATTGCCGAACTCACGCCACAGCACGGGCTCGAGCACGGTGTCGCGGACGCCGTCAGCCTCACCGCCGCCCGTGTGACCACGCTCTCGAGTGCCTTGCCGATACCCTTGATTTCCATCTTTCTATTCGCTTCGAGGTGCTTCACCAGCGCCGCCGCACTCCCGAACTTTTCACATATGTCATGTGCCTTCGTC
>Ga0307489_10002853_pt1 | contig 11549 bp, 13 predicted proteins | sample SB12metaG_FD_202247 | JGI IMG/M metagenome (GOLD analysis project Ga0307489, IMG submission 202247) | Sea-ice brine microbial communities from Beaufort Sea near Barrow, Alaska, United States - SB 1.2 | ecosystem: Environmental > Aquatic > Marine > Coastal | place: USA: Alaska | collected...
ATCGGCTGCTTTTAGACACCACGGCTGCAACGGCAACTGAACCCGTAGTTCAACATGTATAGGGCTGGCGAGATTCATTAGTTCATTCTGGATGGGTCTCATTTTATAACATTAATTAATACATATTCTTTTCTTTTTAGAGCTACCACCGTTCATCGAGCCCCAAGGTGTTACATGGTGAGCATTCATCAAACCCCTTCGCCATTCGATACACTTGATATAAAGAAATCTAGATGATCTCTAGCTGAGGGATACGGCTGCCCTTGACGACCTCGCCCGTATCCTGATCCTAAACCCTAAACCCGCCTGGCAGGGGGGTTCTTAAGAACAGACCCCCCTTACGCACCAATTTTCCAAACTGTGATAAATGCTCAAACCCCCCTTATGCACCATCATTCAAAATGCGAAGCCGATTCCCTCGAGGTATTTGACGCGCTTGACGCTGAGCAGCCCGTTGGCGTGCGCCGCCCGCTGCGCGTCGCACCACTTCCCAATCGTGCTCTCCGCCGTCTAGGGCCTCGTCGCCCGCCCCCTGTTCAGCTCAACGGACCGAATCCGTCCGAATCAGAAATTCAACGGTTGAGCTGAAACGGGAAGGAGTGCGCAGGGCCTAAAGTTTAAGGTTTAAGGTTTAGCCTAAACCCTAACCCTAAACCTGGCCCTGCCGCCGTGACCTGCAGGGTGCCCTGCGCCTCCTTGTAGTCGCACAGCTCGCGGAACCCCCGCGTGCAGTGCCGCGACCTGACTCCCTTTTCACCTCAACTTGAGCATCTTTGAGGCGACGAGGATGGACAACTCCAGAGGTTTAGGGACAGGACAGAACGACTCAATCTGCTTAGGTTGAGCTGAAAACGGATAAGGGATGGAGGGAAAGCCCCCTGCCTGCATGAACGTGCTGCCGCACTGCTTGCGCGCCTTCCACTCGAACCCCTCCGCGTCCAGCTTATCCATGTGATTGGCCTCCAGCCGGCTCTCGCGCTTTGCGATGCGTTGCTCGTTCACCCAGATCCAGGGGCTTACACTCGTCCACTTTCCGGCTCAACGTAAGCGCTTTCTGTGGGATAGGGGATGCATTTAGGTAAGGGGTGAGGGCTGTTTGGGGGGTGATGGGGGGTATTAGGGGGTGGTAAGGGTGTATTTTGTGTCAGAGACGGCTCAGGTTGAGCTGAAAAGTGGACGAGTGTCAGCCCCTGCCCAGAACCCCAACGCTGGGTCGTCGTCATACTTCTTCTTCACCGCGCAGCAGGGGCTTACACTCGTCCACTCTTCAGCTCAACCTAAGCCGTTTTGATCACACCTCCCCGTGTCCCCCTGTCTAATAGACTAGGGAAAATTATGCACCCGACGTATCCCACAAAATGTGCTTACGTGGAGCCGAAAAGTGGATGAGTGTAAGCCCCTGCCGCGCAGTTGCCGTGCTCGGCGTTGAACGCACACAGCTTCGCGAACATGTTGTCCCAGTTCCAGGGGCTTACACCCGTCCACTTCTCGGCTCAACGTAAGCGCTTTCTATGGGATAGGGGGTTGCATGCAGGGGGTATCTTGGGGTGTTTAGCAGGCGTCAGGGGCATTTAGGAGGTGTGTAGGGTGTATTTTGTGTTAGAAACGGCTCTAGTTGAGCTGAAAAGTGTACGAGTGTAAGCCCTTGCCCAGTTCCCCATCTCCTCCGTGAGCAGATCGAAGGGGTGCTCCCAAAGGAACTCCAGAGCTCCTGAGCTTGAGGCCTGGCAGGTATTGCGCGCAACGTCATCTAACGCACTTGAACCCTCGTTTCTTGAGTAAAACGTTACTCGTAGCGCACTTGAACCCTCGTTTCTTGATTTAAATGGCTTTCCATGATGTGGCGAGAGCAACATCTGCCGTGCCCTACCTAAGCGCGTCAGTTTATCGGCGCTGAGGCCCCCGCCCTTATGTATCTTGCGCTGGGTGATGACCTAGTGGTAGGGCCTGCCAAAACGTTGCTCGCCACGTCATCGCAGGCCATTGAACTCAGGAGCGAGGGTTCAGGGTGAGTTGTATGACTGACTGACGTGGCAAGCATTATCCTGCCCCACCCAACGGCCCAGGGCGTTGCCCAGTGGCGGGGACGCGTGGCCCCACTTCGCCCTGTAGGCTTCCAGCTCAACCGCCATCGCCTCCCACCGCGCGTCTGCGGCGGGAGTGTCGACGTCCGCGTCCTCACCGCTCCCCGCCGTGACCGCTCCCCCCGTCACCGCCGCCGCCCTGCGGGTTGAGTCGCAACGGTTCACGACGACACCGATCGATGTTGACGGAGTCGCGGGGCGTGACGCCCCAGTGCCGCGCCGCGAGACGCCGCAGAACCGTCCGACGGACGCCGCAACGCATATCCCGGACGTTTGGGCCGCCATCGCCGCCGCCATTGGTGTGCGTCGGATGGATTGGCAGGTGGTGTTGGCAAAGGCCGTGGGTGCCGTGGCAATGGCCACGTGGCATCAATACCTGTTCTGCGCAGATCCGTTGGGGGGTCAAATCAAACCCCGCGCGGGGGTGGGCGCGGGCGGGGCGGCGCCCGGGTTGAACGCGTGGTGATAGGTTGTTGTCTTCACATTGACCGTCTATCCGAAGGGGAGCATACTGGTAATCCATTTTGACATGCTCGACGGGTTTCGAAGAAGAGCGTGGGAGGGCTGAGACTCATCGCGACGAGGGTGCAAGGTTGTGGGCCATTTGCAAACCCACTTTTCTCTGAGCTCTCATCTCAGTCTCTCACCGCACCGTTTGCCGCCGGCGACACAAGGACGCGCATATGTCGACACAAACTGCAGGGTTCACCTCGAGGGGTGCGCTCGAAGAGAACTCGCCTTCGCGTCGGAACGGAATCGATCAACGCCAGGAAGCCTCGTACCGCTGGTCCTATTGTGAGTTCCTCAAAGATGCGGGGGTAATGCTGAAAATGCCGCAGCTTACCATCGCGACCGCTGCTGTGTTCTGTCATCGCTTCTATGCTCGGCATTCTCACGGAGCTCCTAACAACGAATGGTTCACGATAGCGACTGCGTGTCTGTTCTTAGCTGGCAAAGTAGAGGAAACGCCGAAGCCCCTTAAAGAAGTTGTCCAAGTGTCGTACCTCATCCAGCACAAACAAACACTGAGGAGTGGCCTAGAGCATGAACAACGAGAAAAAATTCTGAGAGCAGAGATGACAGTGCTTCAAACCCTTGGCTATGACTTCAACGTAGAGCACCCCTACAAGCACCTGCTCAACTTGGTGGGGCGGTGCAGGTTGACAACATCAAAACCCGAGTTGAATTGGCGCCTGGTGTCTGCAATCAGCGCTTGAAACTGAAATGAGACGAAGCGCTTTCAAACGTTGCTTTCAAGGTCAACGTGCGCCGCTACAACGTGGTAAAGCGACTCAATGAAGCCAAGGCAGTGCAGGAAACAAATAGCCGCAGCCTCGCCCAGGTTGCTTGGAATTTCGCAAATGACAGCCTGAGAACCACACTTTGCCTGCAGTTCGAGGCTCAAGATATAGCACATGCAACTCTCTATCTAGGTGGGGCGGTGCAGGTTGACAGTATCAAAACCCGAGTTGAAAGCGCGCCTGGTTTCAGCGCTTGAAACTGAAATATGACCACTTTCAAACGTTGCTTTCAATTTCAACTTGCGCCGCTACATCTAGCTTCCAAACTTTTGCACTCGACTTTGGACTTGCCAGAAAATTGGTGGGATGCGTACGACATGAAGCGGGGCGTTTGCGACGAGATTAGTAACCAAATCATGGATCTGTACGATGAAACTTGAAAGGGATGCAACAGTCTGACAGTGGCTTCGAAATGTGCGACCTTTGACGGGCAGCTTCAAGAAGATGGCGGCGGAAACGTGCGCAATGAAACATATTTGTGTAACAAGTGAGGCAAAGTCGCTCTCAAGAGGCACTAACTACCACGCGTAGCGCACAACAGCGTAATACAGCACTACCATCCCGTCCATCGCGCTAGCACCTGGCACCTTAGCAGCAATGACATTGCGTGTAGACCCACGTAATTAGAGGCAACTTATCATTGCTTTGCTGTAGCCTAGCTGATTTGGTTGGCCGGTCAGCCTAGTCTATGTGGGAATACACACACACTCACACACATTGCAACCAACTTCACCTTCAGACGTTGCGGGCAGTGGCTGGGGTTGCTGGCTAACTTGGCTTGCGTTTCATTAACATCACCGCGCGCACCCCCCAAACCGCTAGAACGCAACGCGCTCGCAATATCTTTTCCGCTCGCGCTACATTTTCGGCTCGCGCTTCCACTTGAACACCGCCGCCGCCAGCCCCGGGAGGTCGTTGCCGTCACCCCCCCCTACCGCCGTCCCCGTCAGCTTGCGCTTTTGCCCCTTGCTGCAGCGGCGCAAGTTAAAATTGACGGCAAAGTTTGAAAGCGGTTCACCACATTGTAGATTCAAGAGCTGGAACTGAATCCAGGCACGCTTTCAACTCGGGGTTTGATACTGTCAACCTGCACCGGCCCGCCATGGGGTCGAAGTCGTCGTCGTCGTTGATCAGGTGCTGGTTCGCGCACAGCTTCTCCACCTTCTTCGCCTCTGTGTAGCGGCGCAAGGTGAACTACCCGTGGGACGCGCGGACGTGTCGAGCTGCCGCCAAGGGCGGGCACACAGGCACGCTACAGTTGGCGCGGATCCGCGGCTGCCCATGGAACGAGAGTGTGGACCCCGGCGCGGCCCGAGGCGGCCACCTCGAGACGCTGCAGTGGATCTGTGCGAACGGTTGTAGGCGGCACAAGGACTGCATGTGCACGGAGGCGGCGCAGGGCAGCACCTGCCGGTGCTCAAGTGGCTTGTCTAGGGCATGACTTCCAGAGTTTGCCCGCAGTGCAGAGAACCCGCTACTGTGGCGCCACGTCAGAGAAAGGACTGGACAGCAGGTGGACACAAGTAAACGTGTAACACAATGTCAAATTCGCTGTCAATCGATTTGTACCATATCATGTGAAGCGCCTTTGGGCTCGATGAACGTTATAAAAAAGAATAAAAAAAATATATAAAAGAATTTTACCATACAAGTGCGTCGAAAATGTTGTACTAGTAATTCACTGTTGGTACATTGCTGTTGTTTCAATCATCATTTCGCAACGACACTCGCTCTGTCGGCTCACGTCTCGTACTCGCTCTTCGAATTTGTGGACATCGCTTTCGCCTTCGCCTCCGTCACCTCTGGCTGTTCACCCATAGTGTGCCCTCACTCCGGCGTGGTCCCCGAGACCCCAACGCCCGTCCGCCTCCGGCCGCCACCGCCCATCACAGCTCGCCAAAACTGCACCACCCATGAATGTCACTGTGATGTTCGCTCGTAGTCATGGATACATCCCAGGAGAGAATGGCACCAGAGCCCTTGATTTAATTCACGATCTACTGATTAGCTCCGATGATTAGACCCCTATCATATACCACATTTTAATAAATATCCCGCCCTTTCCTCCCCGGCATGGCCATTGTTTGCTCACAGTGATGGGCACACCCCAGGCCTCACGCTGTTTGCTCACCACGGGATCTGGTCTCCCTTGTAGTCGTACCACCGCCCTCCCACCTCCCCAAACGCACCCAACACCAGGGCCTTCGCTAGATGTTCTTTTCAGCTCAACCTGACTGTTAGCTCACATTTTACCGTTGTACCCGTACATTTTCGCCGTGCCAATCCCCTGGGAGCCTTACCTACATTTGCTTCAGCTGGCACCCTCAAGTTTAAGCCGTTTGTCCCGGAAACCAATCGAGTCGTGCCACTAGCATACCTCAGGCTGCTCAAGTGCCAGCTGGCAAACAGTGTTAGGTGACGGCCCTATCTGTGACAGGGCTTGACTCAGTACAGAGTATGCGCGCTTCTCATCCTCTTGAAATGTTCACGTTTCTCGATTTGGTTCGGCCCTGCCCTCCATGGTGCGGATGAGACCCGCCGCGGACTCGTCGGCGTCGATGTACCCGCTGCCCGCCGTCATGCGCGTGCGGACCCAGCCCGGGTGCAGAAGCGCCAGCACGATGCCGCGCTCCGCCAGGTCGATGCTCATGGACTTGTTCACCATGTTGCAGCGGCGCAAGTTGAATTTGAAAGCAAAGTTGTAAAGCTGTACACCATATTTTAGTTTCAAGCGCTCAGTTTCAGGCGCTTTCAACCAGGGTTTCGTCGGTTCAACATGCACCGCCCTGCCATGTTCAGCGCGGACTTTGACGCCCGGCAGGAGGACCGAGCCAATGAGGGTTGGTTTAATGAGACGGGGATAGACTCGACAAGTTGGTCGAGTGGTCAAACAGAAGATTATGCTCGGTTCTAATCAAGCCATATCTGAAGCCACTCTCCCTCTTTGAAATGTAGAGAGAAAGGCGGCCAAGTAAATAAAGAGCTGATTTCATAATGATGCCAAGCCAGTATTCTGGATAGAGGACCCAACCCATAACACAAAGTCACGCACCCGTAGATCATGGCATACACCCAAGTTATCATCACTGCACAATAATACTCGCCACGGCATAGGTCACAGGATGGCACGTAATTCAAGAAACAATGGACTAAGACGTGGTGGATGATGGGGCGAGCTTATCTGACTTCACCCTGCCCGGTAGGCGTACCCGCCGCCGCTGCCGTTGTCGGCGACGCTGCCCACCTTATTCTAGGGCTTACACTCGTCCACTTCTCAGCTCAACCTGAACCGTTTTGGTCACACCTCCCCGTAACCCCCTGTCTAATAGACTGGGGGAAAATCATGCACCCAACGTATCCAACAAAATGTGCTTACGTTGAGCCGAAAAGTGGACGAGTGTAAGCCCCTGCCTTGCTTGTCACGTTGGCGACCAGCGCGGCGCCGCCGCCGCCGACGGCTCCGCCAGTGGGGATGCCGTCGCCGATCAGGGCGCCGCCGCCCATGGTGTAGCGGCGCAAGTTGAATTTGAAAGCACAGTGTGAAGGCGATTCATCATATCATAGTTTCAAGCGCGTAGTCCCAGGCGCTTTCAACGAAGGTTCCAACGGGTCAACCTGCACCGCCGTACCATGAGACCGTGCTTGAGCAGCTGCTGCGTCACCACCATCGGCCCCGCGCTCAGGGCCTTCAGCTCATTCCCGTTGGCCGCTGAACGTAAGCATCTTACATGTTTGGGTATAAATTGGAACGGCTTCTGTTCAACGCCAGCAGGCGACTGTTGTTCCTTTTTGGCGGAACCGACGACAAAAGGTGGAGAGATGCTCTACATAGAAACGAGAAGTAGCACATCCAGAATATCGAATTGGGCGACGTGATTTCCATGGTGGACGACTACACGAGCAAGCGACGAACAAGCTGAAGTGCCAGGTGAAAAGGGAACGCCGTGTCGAACACTCCCTGCCGATGGTGTTAATCTTAAATACGTGCAACATCTCATCCGCCGTGATAGACTCTAGATCCCACTTGGCGAATCCATCGGTGCCCGTGGTGCCCGCGTTGTTGATCACCACGTCCACGCCGACGCTGAGGGCCCGGCAGAAATTGCTCGCCGCGCCCTCGGCGTTGGTTTCCATACGAGTATATAAACTGACAAACGAGGGTCCCAAATGCGTTGGATGACATGGCGGGCAAGGCAATATCCGGCAGGCCCTACCGCCGCCGCTGGCCACCACCGGGGGGCTTAACGCCAAACCCGCGGCCCAGGACACGACGGAGGCTTCGTCGCTGACGTCGAGGGTGGTGATAGCGAGGCGGCTCTCGCCGACGTCAGGTTGCGCTTGCATCGCGCGCAGGTCCGACGCGGCGGCGGGGTCGCGGCACGCGGCGACCACGCGGTTGCTCGCCCGCGCCAGGAGCTGCTTGGTGAATTCCAGCCCGATGCCGCGGTTCGCGCCGGTCACGACTATGCACGCGTCGTGTATCGGGCCGCCGGGGCTGTACGCGGCGGCGGCGGCGGCGGATGTGGCGCGATGGGTCCGTGGCGATGGCGTGCCGACTCGCTTGCTGGTGCCAGCTTTTTGGAATCGTGGCGCCGAGCTGGTGAAACTCGTCGCCTGCGTGGTGATGCACGCCATGGCGACCATCGTGCTGTGTCAGGCGGCGAGCCCAGTGTCAGGCGGCGAGCCCGGAGGGGGACGTGAGGGGCGGCGGCGGCGGTAAGTGTCGACGCCTGGACGACAGGCGTGGTGACGTGGTGCCCAGAGGATTGTGTTTAGGGGGGTAGTACGATTTATAGAGGTCAGAGGTCATATATAGGGGGGCTTGTAGGGTTCATTACCTCATTTCGAGGAGGGGGGGCCGCCGCGCAGGGAGTCGCAGTCGTCGCACCATTCCACAATTGTCGCACGCGCCCCGGGTCGCCACGCCAGTGTCCTCCTCGACGGCGCCCCTGCTTGACACGAAGAGTGGGTGGGTGAAACCCGGCCGCTTTACCACGCCGCTGTCCTCCTTGTGTCTCCAAACGAAAGCAAGGAAGTGAGAAGTGGGCCGCTCGTTGCTCCTCCCACGAGAGGCTGCCGCCGCGGCAGGACCGCCGGAAGGCTGAACGCAGGGGCTTACACTCGCCCACTTTTCAGCTCAACCTGAGCCGCGTCTGACACAAAATACACCCTAAACACCCCCTAACGCCGCCTACAACCTCCTAAACACCCCCTAGACAACCCCTACATGGACCCCCTAGCCCACACAAAGTGCTTACGTTGAGCTGAGAACTGGACGAGTGTAAGCCCCTGCGTGCCGCCGCCGAGCGCGCGCCACAGGCCAGAGCTGCGGGAGCCGCGGGAGTTGCCGCCTCTCTCGCGAACTTAAGAGTGAACCCGCTCGGGGACTGGACGACCCAAGCGGAACAGCCTTACGTAGGGCCCGGCCACCAGGGGCTTACACTCGTCCACTTTTCAGCTCAACTTGAGCGCTTTGTATGGGATAGGGGGTGCGCGTAGGGGCTGTGATGCCGTGTTCAGGGCGTTTTAGTGGGTATTAGGGGGTGTATAGGGTGTTTTCTTGTGACTGAAACGGCCTACGTTGAGCTAAGAAGTGGACGAGTGTAAACCCCTGCTGGCCAGGCGGATTGTGCTTATACGCCACGTCTTAGGGTGTCATTCAACTCAAGAGACGAGGGTTCAAAGTGCTGTGAGTGACGCGGCGAGCGACATCTGCAGACCCGATCCCTCGGCGTTGGTTGAAGCGATCGGATTCGAGGTCTTAATTCCGAGGGCTGCGGAGGGTGACAGGGAGGCGGAGCCCACGGAAGCGGCGCTGGAGGCAGGGGCATACACTCGTTCCCATTTCCGCTTAACGTTTGCTTACCTTCCCCCTTTTCGCTCAACTTAAGCTGACTGTATACCCCATATAACCCAGTGTACCCCGTGGATGTATCCTGAAGGTGCTCAAGTTGAGCTCTAACGTGAGCGATGTGTACCCGAAGATCCTCAAGATGAGCTGTGAAGTGAGCGAGTGTAAGCCCCTGGCTGGAGGCTGACAGTCGGCCGGACGAGTCGGCGAAGGAGGTGCTGTTGGCGCACGGTCGGTTGGACGAGTCAGCGGAGGAGACGCTGCCGGCGTTTGGTCGGTTGGATGGCAGCGATGACGCGCCAAGCCCCGCCTTGAACGCCTCGCCGACTGACTCAGCCGCAGCGTCGGCGGAGGAGGTAGCGGCGGCCTTCGCCTCCGCCTCCGCCTTTGCCGCCGCAGCCGCCGCCGCATCCACCGAGGCCGGCGCCGGGGCCAATCCAAGCGGTCGGACTTCGGAGGGAGTTCGCTCGATCATGGGCACCTCGCGCACACAGACCGAGGCGGCGGGGGCGGCGGTGGCGGTGGACACGTCGTGGATCCCGACCGGGTACTGGCCCGGCGGCGGTAGGTACCCGCTGGACGCCACGGCGGCGGTGGCAGCGTGCGCGGCCTTCGCCGCTGACGGCAACCTCGTGGCACTGCAGTGGGCCAGGACGCAGGGATGCGCATGGGACAGAGGCAGGTGCATGCAGGTCGCTGCCACGGGTGGGCACCTGGGGGTGCTGAAGTGGATTCGAAATGAAGTGGCTTCTGAAGTGGCGGGGGCGGCGGCGGGTGCGGGACCGGGGGAGGGGGTGGGGGGCGGTCCCGCGCCGACGTCCGCGGCGCGGCGGCGGCGGCAGCGGGCGCGGGACGCCAAGACGGCGGCGGGCGAGGCGGTGGCAGCGGCGTTAGCGGCGCGGGCGGAGTTCACCACGGCGATGTCCACGCCCCCGCGCTGCAGCCGCCTCGCCGTCAAAGCCTCCGCCGCCTTGTCACCACGGGGCGCCAACCTCCAAGCCGGCGCCAACCAGGCCGCCGCTGCCGCCGATGATGCATGGTGGACCCGAGGTGGCTCCAAACGCACCACCACCTCTGCGGCCGCCGCTGCCGGCGCCGCCGCCGACAAGACTCTGGCTGGCAGCCTCGGGCCGCGGCCGGAGGAGATGGCGGCGGCGGCGGCGCACGCCATGCAGTCGGCGCAGGCATGGCGCGCGGCGGAGGCGGAGGTGCTTCGGCGCCGCGAGCACGTGGCGAAGGCGCTGGAGGGGTTCCGCGACGTCAACGCTACGCTGCGTGCGCTGAAGAGCGACGCCGAGGCGTTGGACTCGGACCTGAAGGAGTCGGCAATGACGATGACCGCGATCGACGCGGCGGGGCGCGAGAGCAGTCTGGCGCACACGCAGGCAGCGGCGCTGCGCCGGCGCGTGGAGGAGGAGCAGGCGGCGGCGGCGTGGCTGGACGGCGACCGCCACACGGACGCCGGGCGCCGCCTGGCATAGAGGCGGCATTGAGACGATGCGGTCACTAGAAGACGTGTATTTAATCACCCACATAGGCAGATAGGGAAGACAAGTGTAGTTAAATGGGTTCACTACTTCATTTTGAGGGGGGGGGCAGGCGCAGGGACGGGTCATTTACTCATTTTGTTCTGATTGGCTTGGCTTGGCTTGGCTAGGCCCCCAGCTAGTGCACTGGGTAACCACACCTTGAGCTTGCGCCCTCCTCGGCCGACTAACTAATTTTGCACCACAACCCACACGCGCGCGTCCGATGTATATGTGTTATCTGCACCGGCTCTCTTCCTCTGTTAATCTCTTCTCCTTTTCCCACTATCTTTCCCCCCTTTGTCATCATCCGTCTCCTCTTCGCTGGCCCTTGCCCATCCCATCTTGTCATCTACTCTTCGTCATCCTCGGTGTTGTAGTTATTATTGTAGTCATAGTCATCGTCTTCGTCGTAATAGTCCTCGTCGGTGGGTGAGGGGTCGGGTCGGGTCCACGCGGTCCTTCCGCGGGGGCGTCCGCGTCCCTTCCTCGACCCCTACCTACTCCTTGCGACGGTCTTCCAAAGCTTCACCGTCATTCTCCATCCTTCCTTTTGTCCATCTTCCTTGCACTCATGCATATTTCCTTCCTGTCACTGCCCTCAACGCCGCCCCAGTAACGGTCCTCTGCTCGCGCGACGTGTTCCCGCCTCGCCGGGAATTGTGGCAATACAATGTATAGCTCGTATCAAACAGGGAGGTCCCCTTTCAAGTTTGAACCACGAAAACAGAGTCCAACTGTCAGCGACCAAAAGGTCGCTGCTGTAAACAGATATCGCGTCTGCCTG
>Ga0307489_10002854_pt1 | contig 11546 bp, 19 predicted proteins | sample SB12metaG_FD_202247 | JGI IMG/M metagenome (GOLD analysis project Ga0307489, IMG submission 202247) | Sea-ice brine microbial communities from Beaufort Sea near Barrow, Alaska, United States - SB 1.2 | ecosystem: Environmental > Aquatic > Marine > Coastal | place: USA: Alaska | collected...
CGCACCCTGAACACCACCTAATACCCTCTGACACCTCCTAACTGCACACCCTGTCCCACAGAAAGCGCTTAAATTGAGCCGAAAAGTGGAGGACTGTAAGCCCCTGGCTGCTGGCCAACGCGGCGGGTTACGACTCGTATGTGCGCGGCACATTTCGAACGCTGAAGGAGGGGATAATGGAGGGCGAACCGAATGTGTTCCCGCCGGCCGCGTTCACGGAGGAGGAACTCCTGTGGGCAGGGGCTTACACTCGTTCGCATTTCAGCTCAACTTGAGCGCTTCTGTCCACCGTATAATCCAACTTTACTCATGAATGTGTCCTGGAGTTGCTCAAGTTGAGCTCTAACGTGGACGAGTGTAAGCCCCTGCCAGTGGGCGTTTGGGATCCTGCGCTCGCGCGCGCTGCCGCCACTGGACCAGGCAGGGGGCTGACCCTGTGATGGCGTTTCCGGATTCGGACGGATTTGGTAGAGGATCAGATTCGGGCGGATTCGGGCGGATTCCAAGCAGCCCCGCAGGGGATTTTATTGCGGTTTTTTACAGTCTGTATGGGCATCTTGACCCTAGACATGGATTCCGGATTCGGACGGGTTCGGACGGGGGTCGGATTCGCACGATTTCGGACGGATTCCTATATGGAAGTCACCAACCCAGCCCCATCTTGAGAACAAGCGCTCGACCGACGTCGGATGTCGTTCTCCTCCTCCTCCTCCGCGCGTGGGTACGAGCATTCACCCTGAAGGTACCCAGTGAGTCATGCAGGCACGTCCAATCTCAGTTCGGTTGCTTGTTCTCAACGCCCCTCCTGCCAGGCGCAGTCCATCGCACTGGTGCCGGGTAGGGCGGTACAGGCTGACCCTATCAGACCTACGCTGAAACCGCCTGGAACTAAGCTCTTGAAACTCAAGTGTGTACTGCTTGTAACTTTTGCTTTCAAATTTTACTTGCGCCGTTACAGCCAGGGCTGGACCTGGCCAATCACAGCGGGCTGTGCAGTGCCACGTGGCAGCTCAATAATGGCGGGCTCTTCGGCGGCGGCAAGGTAGGTTGGTGCAAGTTTGACACCTATGTTGAAACCGCCTGGTTTGGTTTCACGCTTGGAACTAAGACATCCGAAACTTACTCAAGTTTTGCTTTCGATTGCAACGAGCGCCCCTACAGCAAGGGGCCTTCGGTGCTCGTCCGCAACGACCAGAAGCTGCTGGAAGCGGGGCAGGGCGGTGCAGGTTCAACCTATCAAAACTCGTGTTGAAAGCGCCTACGGTTTCAGCGCTTGAAGCTAGAATATGATGAAGCACCTTCAACCTTTGCTTTCAAATTCAACTTGCGCCGGTACAGCGGGGTCCGAGCTGTTCGTGAACTACGGCCCGGCGAAGATCGATTCGCAGTTCGTTCTTGACTTTGGATTCGCCGACGAGTTCTGCTCGCGGCCGGGCTACGTCCTCGGACCGCTCTCAATCCCGGAGGCAGGGGCTTACACTCGTCAACTTTTCAGCTCAACCTGAGCCGTTTCTGACACAAAACACGCCCTAGACACCCCTTAAACCTCCTAACACCTGCTAAACACCCCCTAAACCACCCCTGAATGCACCCCCTATCCCACAGAAAGCACGTACGTTGAGCCGACAAGTGGACGAGTGTAAGCCCCTGCCCGCAGGACGACGTCAACTGCTTCGATAAGACAGACCTTCTCGACGTCGCCGGCCTTCTGGAGCAGCCGTCGTTTACTATCCGCGCGTTCGAGGCAGGGGCTTACACTCGTCCACATTTCAGCTCAACGTGAGCGCTTTTCATGGGCTACACATATCCACTTTTCGGCTGGACGTGAGCACTTTCTGTGGGCTATATTAAGAGGTTTCCTGCCTGGGCACAAACGTCTCAGGTTGAGCCGAGAAGTGGACGCTTGCTGTGGCTTCTGTGACCGACAGCGGCTCAGGTTGAGCTGTGAAGTGGACCAGTGTAAGCCCCTGATTCGAGGACCCACCCGATGAGATGCGCATCTTCATGCGGTTGCTCAACCTCAAGGTGAGGCGGTGCAGGTTGAACCGATGAAACCCCAGTTGAAAGCGCCTGGAACTGAGCGCCTGAAACTAAAATACGACAATCTGCTTTCCATATCTGGTTTCAAATGCAACTTGTGCCGCTACATCACGGGGAAGGACGCTTTCCTGCTTGAGGCCATTTTCAGAGTGGAGGCGTGGCAGGGGGGTTCTTGAGAACAACACTGGGGCGATTTGGGAGCATTTTCGAGGTATTCTGTCGGCATAATTGGGCATAATCGGGGCATAATAGGCCGATTTTTGGGGAATTTGGCATACGGAATTTGGGCAAAAAAAAGAGCATATTCGGCCTGACCCTAGAACAACTATGCGGTACGATGCCCTCTACTCTAATGAATTGGGGGATAAATCACACTGATTTACAGTTGAGGGGTTTGATAACTCCAGAAGGTACTGAATCCGGTCGGCCGGGTGTCGGTCGTAGTCCCAGAATCAGGTAGTTTCACAGTGAACCCTCCAGTTTCTTAAAGTAGAGGGGCGCCGACCGCGTAGAAGCACTCGACCGACGTTGAACCTCCCCCTCATCCTCCGCGTCACTGTACGAGCCCACATTACAGGCAAGTCATGCTACGATCTTGGCTCGAACGCTTGTCTGGGCTGTATGGGCAGCAGACCCGCCTATAATGGGCACCTGACACCCCTCTAATGAGTACCTGAACCCCCTAAACTGGGCACCTGATCCCCTTACAATGGGCTCCTGAACCCCATGCAATGGGCACCTGCCCCCCCTATAATGGGCACCTGACCCCCCTATAATGGGCACCTGACCCCCCTGTAATGGGTTCCTGGCCCCCCTATAAGTGGCGCCTGGCCCCCCTATAATGGACACCAGACACCCCTATATATTGTGGTGAATGACCCTGGTGGTTGGGGGCTGATCAGCGAGCCGGTGAGCCGCGACAACGAGGCGGACGTATGCGCCACACTCATCGGCGGCTGCGAGGCGGCACTGCAGGCCTACACCACACGGGTGTGGCTCGGCTGACCCTAACCCTAAACCTAAACCCTAAACCCTAAACTCTAAACACTAAACCCTAAACCCTAAACCTTGCTATGCGGCGCTGCAGGCCTACACCACACGGGTGGGGCTCGGTTGGTGCTGTCCGAGAGAGAGAGGCGTCATCCACTCGCATGTGAACCCCCGCTTCTTGCACTTAAACCCAGTGTCGGATCTGGTATCGAGGGTATGGTGTCGAATCACGTTCGACCATTCAGAACCGTCCATTACGAGAATCCCACCGACCGCCTCGCCCAAAGTCCGACCAGGTCGCCGTCCTTGGATTAATAGACCCTCGATTTCGAGGAGGTCAGCGTTCCGCGGAACGCCGACGTTGAGTTCAAACTCAACGGCATACGATGACTTGGCGATCTTAGGGTTTACGGTTCAGGGTTTAGGGTTTAGGGTTCAGGGCAATATATGGCAGGCCCTAGACGCGGGTGGAGGACGACCGGAAGGTAGCGGAGGATCCGGGTGTGGCGGCGTCGGACCCGCGGCGGCGGCTCGCGGCGCGCGTCAGGATGGGCGAGAAGAACGCGCTGTCTGAGGTGCTGGGCTTCTACACGTCCGTTGAGGCAGGGGCTTACACTCGTTCACTTTTCAGCTCAACGTAAGCGCTTTCTGTGGGACGGGGCCGCATCTAGGGGTTGTTTAGGGGCTGTTTAGGGGCTGTTTAGGGGCTATTTAGGGGTATTAGGGGGTATCAGGGGGTGTACAGGGTGTGCTGTGGTTTCAGAAATGGCTCAGGTTGAGCTGAAAAGTGGACGAGTGTAAGCCCCTGGGTGGAGGCGCGCCTCGACAAGATGGAGTACTACCAGGCATGGCGGTTTTTGAGCACCAACCCCCTATAATGGGCATCAGACCCCCCTATACTGGGCATCAGACCCCCCTATAATGGGCATCAGACCCCCTTATAATGGGCATCAGAGCCCCCCTATAATGGGCATCAGACCCCCCTATAATGGGCATCAGACCCCCCTATAATGGGCATCAGACCCCCCTATAATGGGCATCCCCTATACTGGGCACCTGACCAGCCTAGACTGGGCACCTGCCCCCCCTATAATGGGCTTCTGACCCCCCTTTAATGGGCGCTCGACATACGTCGTTTTCCGACGAATCGAGGAGCATTCACCCAGAAGTGAGTCGTTGCTCGAGTCTCAGCTCGAGCGCTCGTTATCGAAGACCCTGCTACCAGGAGCGGCGCCTGCGCGGGCTGAACTTGCTGGACGCGGACGGCAGCTCCACGTACGACCCGTTCAACGACGGTATTGCGTAAACATAATTGACAAAATAGCATTTTAACACGAGCAAGCGTACCAGCTGCCACTTGCTCCGCAGCCGTGCTCCTTCGCCCAGCGAGGCATCTCCAGGCGCCCGCTCTGAGAGGCGAAGCCGCGCAGGACGCTTCGCCCGCAACTCTGTACGGGCATTGCGTTCTGGCGATAAACCGAAATCGGCCTATTGTTTGGCACTGGCCTCCCCCTTCTGTGTCTGTCAAGCTCAGCTCATCCTGTCCGTGTCTGTCAAGCTCACACGCTCCACCAAAATATGAACCCCAATGACCTCAACCCACCATCGCAGCCCCGCGCCTCCGCCTCCCAAAACCTCCCTAAATCATCCCAACGTGTAGTGTTGAATTACTGCGAATGAACCACCACGCACACGTAAAAACCCGCAAACGAGCTGAGCGCACCCGAATACGCATCGGTGCCAGTCTTATTTGGAAGAAATCGTAAAAAAACGGAAAAATATAGATCAAGGTAACCACTCATCATGAATAACGCGTTAATCACACGTGAAAGCTTAAGCGTGGAGCTTGCGTCACCTCCCACCTCTGCCTATCCTCCCCTTCGGCGCCCGCCACCCCTTCCTATGCTCTGTGCCCCCCCCAGCTGCCGGCGTGAGCTCCTGCGGCGCGCACTGTTGCGTGCGCGCCGTGTTGCGGCCCACCAGCAGGGGCTTCACTCGTCCACATTTCGGCTCAACTTAAGCGCATTCCGTGGGATAGGGGTGCATTTCGGGGTGGTTTGAGGCTTGCTTAGGAGCTGCCAGGGGGTATTAAGGAGTATCAGGGGGTGTTTAGGGTGTACTTTGTGTCAGAAACGGCTGAGGTTGAGCTGAGAAGTGGACGAGTGTAAGCCCCTGCCCACCAGCTGCCGGTCTACCGCCCGCAGCCCCCGAGGGCTGGGTGCGAACGTCTGCAGCTTGGCGTACTCCTGCAACATCCTCAGCATGTAGCGGTGTATCCCCTGCATGCTGAGCTCCCTGTCTGTCCACACCGCCGCCGCCGCCGCCATCGCCGCCGCACAGGGGCGTACACTCGTCCACTTTTCAACTCAACGTAAGCACATGTTTTTGGATACGTTGGGTGCATGAATCCCCCCCAGTCTCTTAGACAGGGGAACACGGGGAGGTGTGATCAAAACGGCTTAGGTTGAGCTGAAAAGTGCAGAAGGTGTAGGCCCCTGCCGCCGCCTCATCGCCATGCGCCTCCGCCCACCGGATCGTCGCCGTCACGTTGGCGCACGCGGCCCGCTCTATCGCCGCGCCGGGGTCGCCGCCGGGCTCGTACGTGGGGAGCTGCACCGGCAAGAAGAACCCGTTGGCCCGGGGCTTACACTCGTTCCCATTTCAGCTCAACTTGAGCTCTGCTGTCCACCGACCGTATAACGCAGCTTAACGCATGAGCGTCTCCTGGAGTTGCTGAAGTTGAGCTCTAATGTGAATGAGAGTCAGCCCCTGCCGTTGGCGCGGTAGGCGCGCTCAATCACCGTGTAGTAGCGGCGCAAGCTGAATTGGAAAGCAAAACTTGAAAGCAATCCATCTCATATTTTAGTTTCAAGCGCTTGGTTCCAGGCAGTTTCAACGTGGGTTTGATAGGGTCAACCTGCACCACCTCACCGTGTAGTAGCGGTGCGGCCCCATCAGCATCAGGTTGCCGCACCCCGCCTGCGGCAGCTGCGCGAGGGAGAAGGAGCGCCCCTTCAGGCAGGGGCTTACACCCGTCCACTTTTCAGCTCAAAATGTGCCTTTTCTGACACAAAACACACCCCAGACCCCATGATACCCCCTGGCACCTCCTAAAGGCCCCCCAAACAACTCCTAAGTGCACCCCCTATCCCACAGAAAGCGCTTAAGTTGAGCCGCCAAGTGGACGAGTGTAAGCCCCTGCCTCCAGGTGGATGGCGTACTTGGCCGCGCACCGCGCTCCCGCCGCAACCTGCAGCGCCGGCTTGGTGTAGCGGCGCGAGTTGAAATTGAAAGCAAAGTTTGAAATTGTACCATCATATTCTAGCTTCAAGAGCTGAACCATAGGCGCTTTCAAGGCGGGGTTTGATACTGTCAACCTGCACCGCCTTACCTTGGGCGGCACCCCGGGCATGTGCTTGCCCCCCTTCTGCAGCACCTCGCTGTAGCGGCGCAACATGAATTTCACAGCAAAGTTTGAAAGCGGTTCATCATATTTCAGCTTCAAGCGCTTAGTTCCAGGCGCTTTCAACGCGGGTTTCGTAGGGTCAACCTGCACCGCCCTACCACGCCGTTCACCGCCACGTCCAGCAGGCCCTTGTTGTAGCGGCACAAGTTGAAATTGAAGGCGAAGTTTGAAAGCGGTCCATCAGGTTCCAGTTTCAAGCGCTGAGGTCCAGGCGCTTTCAGAGTAGGTTTGATAGGGTCAAGCTGCACCGCCCTACCTTGTCGCGGCGCGGCGCCAGCGTGGTCCTGCACCGGATCAACCCGCCGCGCGCCAGGGGCTTACACTCGTCCACTTTTCAGCTCAACCTGAGCTGCTTCAGACACAAAGTATACCCTAACCACCCCCCTTGTACCCCTCAACACCCCCTACACACCCCCTTGAACAACCTTAAATGCACCCCCTATCCCACAGAAAGCGCTTGCGTTGAGCTGGAAAGTGGACGATTGTAAGCCCCTGCCGCGCGCCGCGGGGTTGGACTTGAGCTGCCCGCGCCAGAACAGCTTCCCGGCGCGCCCCGCTATACCCGTATGTAACCACTGTTGCCGCAGCACGGGGAGCGCCACGCACCACGGGGGCTCCCGCATCCAGGGGCTTACACTCGTTCCGATTTCAGCTCAACTTGAGCTCTTCTGTCCACCGGGTAACTCAAGTTAACTCATGAATGTGTCCGGGAGTTGCTGAAGTTGAGCTCTACCGTGAACGAGTGTAAGCCCCTGCCCGCATCCCCATCCCTTGCCAGTCCATCCCCCAGATCAGGGGCTTACACTCGTCTTCTTTTCAGCTCAACCTGCGCCGTTTCTGACGCTAGACACCCCCTACTACCCCCTGGCACCTCGTAAACACCCCCTGAACAACCCCTGAATGCACCCCCTGTCCCACGGAAAGTGCTTGTGTTGAGCCGAGCAGTGGACGAGTGTAAGCCCCTGCCCCAGATGTTCTGCTGCGGCCACAACAGGTCCACGTTGTTGTGGTCCCGCGCCACCGAGAACCAGGGGCTTACACTCGTCCACTTTTCAGCTCAACCTGAGCCGTTTCAGACACAAAATACACCGTAAGCAACCCCTATCCCCCCCTGACAACCCCTGCACACCCCTAAAACCACCCCTAAATGCACCCCATATCCCATAAAAAGCGCTTACGTTGAGCCGAAAAGTGGGCGAGTGTAAGCCCCTGCCGAGAAAATCACCGGCGGAGACTTCTCCTTGGTGTAGCGGCGCAACTTGAATTTTAAAGCAACGTTTGAAAGCGGTTCATCCACATTTCAGTTTCAAGCGCTGAAATTAGACACGGTTTCAACTCGGGTTTTGATACTATCAACCTGCTCCGCCACACCTTGGTGAGGTTCCATGCCCGCATCGCGGTGATTGGCTTGCCGCTGCCGGGCCTCTTCCCCACCTGGTAGCAGGGGCTTACACTCGTTCCCGTTTCAGCTCAACTTGAGCTCTTTCGTCAGTCCGTCGACCATATAACCCAACTTAACTACTCATGAATGTTTCCTGGAGTTGCTCAAGTTGAGCTCTAACGTGAACGTGAAGTGAACGTGAACGAGTGTAAGCCCCTGCCTGGTAGTATGCCTGGCGCCCGACCATCGGCTCGTCCTGCCCGCTGATCGCGATGTCCACGTCGGGCACCTGCCCCGGTGTAGCGGCGCAAAGTTAAATTTGAAACAAAAATTCGAAACCAGTTCCTCATATTTTAGTTTCAAACGCTCGGTTCCTGGTGTTTTCAACGTGGGTTTGATAGGGTCAACCTGCACCGTCCTACCCCGGGAACTGCTCCAACAGCTCCAGTAGCGCCCACGCATTGTACCACCGCTTGGAGTCCCCCCATTTGGAGCGACTCTTGATGTCGGTCATGAATAGCTTCCCGCCCTTCACCACGTAGCGGTTCACCTCCCCATGCGATACCAACGAGAGCGCGCGCTTGACGCCGGCCTGCGTGATGCCCCTAGTTGTAGCGGCGCAAGTTGACACTGAAAGCAAAGTTTAAAAGCAAGTGGATCGTATTTTAGTTTCAAGCGCTTAGTTCAAGGCGCTTTCAACTTAGGTCTCACAGGGTCAACCTGCACCGCCCTACCCCGTGCTCCGCCAGGGCTCCAGGTCGGCCACCGTCCAGGGCCTGGCGGACAGTGCTCGCCACGTCATAGGACGCCATTAGATTCAAGAAACGAGCGCGTGGGTTCAAAATGGGTGTCGAATGACGTAGCGAGCAACATCTGCCAGGCCGTACCTCGATCCAGCTGCCCAGCGTGCAGCGCGCGCGGCCAGCGCCCGGGCCGCCGCACGGGTCGGTCGGCGCGCCCGTGGTCCTGCTCCAGAACCCCGCGGTCGCCAGCGGGTTCTCGGATGGCGTGGCGGGTGCCGTTGCCGATGCCGTCGCACCCGCTGCACCCGCGGCGACTCCCGCGGCCGCGGCGGCTGCTCCCTCTTGAGCATCCACCGCGGGGTCGTCGCCGCCGCCGCCGCCGCCAACCGTGTCGCCGCCCAGCGAGACCTCCTCTACAGGCGCGTCGTGAGAGTTGGGTGTGTCCGCGTCCGCCGCGACTTCAAACCCGTGTTGCTCATGCGCCCGCGCCCCTGGCTCTATTTCTGTGCCATTCCACTGCGCCACCTCGTCAGTCGCCGCCGCCGCCGCCGCCGCCGCCTCCGCCTCCACGCCGCCGACCTCCCCGCCGCCGACCTCCACACCGCCGCCCGCCACGGTCCTGCCCTCCTGCGCGACGTCCACCCCCGTCAGCCCCAGGCCGCCGCTCACATGCCCCGCGAATCCGTTGAAGCCGATGTCAAAGCAAAAGGCGGAGACGACCAGCGCGACGCAGGCGACGTACAGCATCCCCTGCCGCCCCCGACGTACACCATCGCCATCGCCGCCCCCGCCGCCCCCGCCCCCGCCCCCGCCACCGCCGGCTGCTTTCGGAGGCATCGTGTTGGCTCGCCGACTACTGTTGCGCCTCCGAGGATGCGGCGCGCCATCGCAGTCGGGTGCCCAACGCTCGCCAACCGCCCAACCTGCCAACCTCCAACCAGAAAAACTGATGAGCGCCGACCGCCGAGCGCTACGAGGGGCTTATCGGAAAGTCTATTTTACTATTATTAGCTCTATCCCATACCCCTGAAAGCAGCAACGAACATGGAAGTCTTGTGGACGGTTGCGCGGCGGGGTTGTTAGTCTACTATCCAGTGTCTAGATGTTAACTAGGCCTCGGACAAGGCACTCGCTCTAGCGTATCGTAAGTGTTGTACATTGTTGATCGGGTCGGCATCGGCTCCATGGTTATTATTCGAGCGCAGCCGACAGTATGTGGTACATGCGTAGTGTGTCAGCAGCAACCGTGCCCTTTATTCACTATGAGCCTTGCGTGCGACGATATCATACATGTCTGCATTCTTTGGCGAACGCAAAATGCGTCCATGGTCATCGAATAGTTCAAACGCATTCTGCCGAAATATGTTCAGCAGCTCGACATCTGAACACCCCCGTAGTAGCGGCGCAAGTTGAAATGGAAAGCAAAACTTGAAAGCAGCTCATCATAGCTTAGATTCAAGCGCTTAATTCCAGGCGCTTTCACCCTGGAATTCATAGGCTCAACCTGCACCGCCCTGCCCTGATTTCTCAGCCAACGGTTGCTGACCTCAAACTTAACGACTTCAGCGGCCCGTAGTGTAGCGGCACAAGTTGAATTTGTAAGCAACGTTTGAAGGCACGTCATGATCATGTTTCAGCTTCAAGCGCTGAATCTAGGCGGGATCAACCCGGGGTCAAATGAGGTCAACCTGCACCACCCTACCGTAGGATCTTTACCATTCCCGCCAAAGCAATGCATTCGTAACCTTCGACCAGGGGCTTACACTCGTCCACTTTTTCGGCTCAACGTAAGCACATTTTATGGGATAGGTTGGGTGCATGATATTCCCCCAGTCTATTAGACTAGGGGACACGAGGAGGTGTGAATAAACCGGCTTAGGTTGAGCTGCAAAGTGGACGAGTGTAAGCCCCTGCCTTCGACGTCGATCTTGACAACTTTCACACTCGAAATGTTATGTTGCAGTGCCTCGTCGAAGCGGCGCAAGTTGGATTTGAAAGCAAAGTTTGAAAGCGGTTCATCACATTTCAGTATCAAGAGCTTAATTTCAGGCGTTTTCAACCTGAGTTTGATACTGTCAACCTGCACCGCCTTACCTCGTCGAGAACTTTCACCGTAATCTCGATCGGATCTCCAAACCTTTGCTTTGCCCAGGAGAATCGCCCAAGAGAATCGCCAATTTGCTTGCCCAGAATGTAGCGGTGCAGGACGAAGTTGAAAGCAAAGTTTGAAAGAGGTTCATGATATTTTAGTTTCAAGCGCTTAATTCCAGGTGCTTTGAACATCGGTTTCATCGGTTCAACTTGCACCGCCCTACCAGGACTCCATGTCCTTGATTGCCTCGCTGCAGCGGCGAAATGTGAAATTGAAAGCAGAACTTGATAGCGGATTATTCAAGTCCAAGGTTCAAGGACTTAGTTCGAGGGGGTTTTAGAATGGATTTCATTGGTTCAACTTGCACCGCCTTACCCCGCGCCGCAAACAATTTAGCAGTTCCATCTGAACTTCCCACCGCGAAGTTGAAAATCGTTATGCGACTTTTCAAGTAAGGCGGAAGTGCATCTACGGTGGCGAGTAAGCGAAAAAGGTTATCGGGGTTTGGCTCCACAGCAATAATGTTAGCGTTGGTATGAAGCAGCATGTCCATGCTACAGGCTCCGATGTTTGCTCCAACGTGTAGCACCGCAAGTTGAATTTGAAAGCAAAATTTGAAGGAGGTTCATCATATTATAATTTCAAGCGCTTAGTCCCAGGCGCTGTCAAAATGGGTTTCATCGATTCAACCTGCACCGCCCCACCAACGTCCAAGAATGTCGCGTCATGAACAGCTGCAATCACTGCACCCTTCCACAGCCCCGGCAAAGGTGCGCAGTCACGCCAGTGGCCATTTCGCGCAATCGCGTCACTCACGACGTCTGGACGTAGCGG
>Ga0307489_10002857_pt1 | contig 11540 bp, 12 predicted proteins | sample SB12metaG_FD_202247 | JGI IMG/M metagenome (GOLD analysis project Ga0307489, IMG submission 202247) | Sea-ice brine microbial communities from Beaufort Sea near Barrow, Alaska, United States - SB 1.2 | ecosystem: Environmental > Aquatic > Marine > Coastal | place: USA: Alaska | collected...
CGCGGCTTCGTCAGAGAGGGGCGCATCCGCATCCTCCTCCGCCGGCAACTCGCCCTCATTCATGCTCCTCCTCCTCCTCCTCCCGCTCATCTTTGTCGTCGTCGTCGTCGTCGTCGTCGTCGTCGTCGTCCCCACCCAAGTCGCAACTCGCCCCTCCCCACCTCCTCGTCCTCGTCCTCGTCCTCCTTCTCCTCACTCGCCTCCGTTGCGCCCGCGACCAACCCAGCGGCTTTCTTCTCCTGCGACCGCGGCTGCGTAGTGCCCGACGCCATCGATCGTGACTGCGCGATGGGCTGCAGAGAATGTAGCGCCGGTGTTCTAGCTCGCGCCGGCGCCCTCGCCTGAACGGCTCGCGCGCCCGGGCGGAGACGTCTCTCGATGGATGTACGCCCGGAAGGAACGCCGGCGGCGACGTTCGCGGTGAGAGCGTGGACGGCGCTCCAGGGGGCACGCGCCACACCGTGCGGTTCGAGGCTTTTTTTTGCGCACCTCAGCCTCAGCCTTGGAGCGGCGTCGAGGTCGTTTGGATCGACGAGTTACGACTCAAGAATTCTGTTTTGCAGTTCCCGCGGATCCGTAAATGTCAGACACGCGGATATCACGAACACAAGTGGCCAAACTCGCGGATTGACTTCCTATTCTCCTTACCCCCCTAGCCAGGACGGAAGCACCATCATTCTGGGTCCGCCTAATCCCAGGCACGCCACGCACTTTTTGCGGGGCAGTCATGTAACTTTTCGAGTTTTTGCCGCATAAAACTTGATGTAAAAACTCAGTGCGAAAGCGCTCGACAAGAGATTTTCAGCGGACCAGGTTAGAGGTTCAGCGGACCAAAACCCAGGGAGGAGATACGTTTCCCAGATGCAAAAAACACACCGATCAACGCCGACCGACCACTGATTAGATCCGATCAACGCCGACCGACCACCGACTAATCGCGATCAAGCATGTCCGTACGTGGTCGGTCGGCTGATTTCTCATTATTTCAGATCCACGGATTAGGCGGACCCAGAATCATCACCAGCAGAGAACAAGAAAACGGCTCTTCGTCTACCCAGGCCAACGCCTTTTCTGCATTTCGACAGCCCCGAGGGCAGCGCGCGTCACAACACGCGACACGCCCCACAGGTCCTTGAGCGTGATGCCGCTCGATGCCGTCCCGTCGCCGCTGCCGCCGCCGCCGCCGTCGCCGCCAGATATGTCGCGCGCCGCCGACAATGTCACGGGTGCCCCACGCAATTGGGAGGTGCCCAGTCCGACGAAACCGCTTCTGCTCCCGCCGCGGCCCTTCGTGGACGACCCCCTGGCCGCCGCACCCCCTGCCGCCGACGCCGCCGCGGAACCCCCCGTATTCGCCGCCGCCACCGCCGCCGTCCGGCGGCGCGGGTACCGCGTGGGCCTCACTGCAGCATGTCCAGTGGGGCCTGACAGACATTGCTCGCGACATTAGATTTTATAGGATTCCACGCCAGAAAAAGAAACGATAAAGAAACGAGGGCTCAACATGCATTGGAGGACGCGGCGGACAACATTTGCTTGTCCTTAGATGCATATACTGGGATCGCTCGCACGTCACAAGATGCGGTTTATCTCAAGAACCGAGGGTTCGAACCTCGTTGGATGACGTGGCAGGCTATTATGTTTATAAACCGACCCTATGTTTCGGATGGTCAACTTCAGTGTCAGACCGTCAAGGGGCCGGTGCCAAACCTGACGCAATATTTCGCCGACGCCGACGACGACGTGACGCACGAGGTGGAGGCAGGGCCCTACACTCGTCCACTTCTGAGCTCAACTAGAGCCGTGTCTGACACACAAACTCACCCTACACACCCTAAACACCCCCTAACACCACCTTAACACGGGCTACACAATCCCTACGAGCAACCCCTATCCCATACAATGCGCTCAAGTTGAGCTGAAAAGTGGACGAGAGTAAGCCCCTGGGTGGAGGTGGCCGACCGCGACCCGACGGTGGTGCAGGGGAGTGGTGGTGTGGTGAAGAAGTGGAGTAAGGGGAAGTGGACGGAGGAGGAGGACACACAGCTCACGAGGTGAGTGCCCGACTCCAGGGGCTTACACTCGTCCACTTTTCAGCACAACCTGAGCCGTTTCTGACACAAAATGCATCTCAAACACCCCCCAGTGCCCATTTACACCCCGAAAAGCAACCCCCGAACAATCCGAAATGCACCCCTGTCCCACTCAAGGCGCTTACATTCAGCCGAAAAGTGGACGAGTATAAGCCCCTGCCCGACTCGCTGAGCGCTCGACTGTATGACTATCTACCCGACTGCCTCACTGCCCGAGAGCCTGAGTGCCAGAGTTTGCGTTTTGAAAAGCGTACCAACGTGCACCTATTTCACATCTGCATGAACTTGGCGTCGTACGGATGACGGATCGGCAAAGCGTTGTCTGCATCATTGTGAGCTTAAACTCAGTTCCGGATCTGGTACCGAAGGTATGGTATCGAATCCCGTTCGACGAATCAGCACTGTCCAATTCGAAACCCCCACCGACCGACTCATCGACAGTCTGACCGGGTTGCAATCGTTGAGTAAAGACCGGGTTGCAATCCTTGAGTGAACAGACCCTCGATTTCGAGGAGATCGGACGGACCGGTCCCTCGGACACAGAGTTTAACGTCCTATCTGCTTGCACCTCACATCCATTGAACATGCCCGCCTGTGTCGCCGCAGGATTGTGCTGCGCCGGCAGCAGGGCATGCCCTCGGACATACGGGACTTCGTTCACATCATGGGCAAGCGCGCGAAAACTTCCATGGACTGGAGCGGCATCGCGCTGGAGATGGTGGGCAGGGGCTTACACTCGCCCACTTTTCGGCTCAACGTAAGCACTTTCTGTGGGATATGGGGTGCATATAGTAGGGGTTGTTTAAGGGAGTGTTTAGGAAGTGCAAGGGCGGGTTAGGGGGTATGTAGGGCTTGTTTTGTGTCAGAAACGGCTGAGGTTGAGCTGAAACGTGGACGAGTGTAAGCCCCTGATGGTGGGCCGCGGTCGCGTAGGCAAGCAGTGCCGCGAGCGTTGGTAAGCGTTGGTGACAATAGGCAGATTTCGGTATTTCGCTTCCCGCGTCGAGCGCTCACGCTTTGCCTGCAACTCTGTATGGGCATTCAACCTGGCGCCCGCTTTCCCGCGCGTAGCGCTGATGCTTTGCCCGCAACTCCGTATGGGCATTTGACCCAGGCAATAATACTGATACTGAATCGGCCTATTGACCCCATGTAGTCTCCGGGTTGACCGCGCCTGGTTTCATCGCTTGAAGCTGCAATATGATGGACCGGCTTTAAACACTTTCAAATTCAACTTGCGCCGCTACACGGTGGAACGAGCACCTGGCGCCGGACATCAAGCGTGACCCCTGGACCGAGGTCGGGCGGTGTGGGTTGACAGTATCAAAATCCGAGTTGAAAGCGCCTGTGGTTACAGCGCTTGAAACTATAACATGATTTTAACTGCATTCATATTTTGCTTCCAAATTCAACTTGTGCCGCTACATCACGGCGGAGGAGAGGGCGCTGATCGCCGCGCACGACAAGTGCGGCAACCGCTGGGCAGGGGCTTACACTCGTCCACTTCTCAGCTCAACCTGAGCCGTTTCTGACACAAAATACATCCTATACACCACCTAATAGGCCCCTCACACCCCCTAAACAACCCTAAATACACCCCCTATCCCACAGAAAGCGCTTACGTTGAGCCGAAAAGTGGACGAGTGTAAGCCTCTGCCGCTGGGCCGACATCGCCAGCACCATCCCGGGTCAGGCCTGCTCTCTACATGCGCCGTTTTACACTCAGTCATTCAGTCATTCCCTTCCTCCTCCCGGAACCATCCGACTGTTTGCGCACACTGTTTCTTAGTACGGGGGCCAAGGCGGGAGCCTGGTGCTTCCTCATACACGATGAGGCGTCTGTCTCGCTCCATCTCCTTGCTCACTATGTTATGACCTGTGCACCCCGTTTCAGAGTGGCAAGATATCCCATGTCGATATGGAGGATGACCACATCGATACTGTCATCTCCCATATCATTAGCGCATATCCCATATCGATATCCAGGATGACCATATCGATGTAACCATATCGATCTAACATATCCCATATCGAGAATCCATATTCCATATCGAAATCCCTGTCGATATCTCGTTGATGTCCGGTCTCCCTTATCGATGTCCCATGTCGATGTCCCATGTTGATCTCCCGATCATATCTTGTCATTCTGGCCTTGACCTCAGGCCGCACTGAGAACGCGGTGAAAAATCACTGGTCCTCCACCAAGCGGCGGAGGTTGGGCCACCAGATATCGCCTCAGCACGTCATAGCGAGGGAGAGGCGCTTCCGCGCGTATAAGTAGGCACCAGATTTCCGCCCTGGCCCCCGTTAGGTCCGAGCAAGGGCCGGTAAAGTGACCCCATAATTTACCTGTTTAACAGACTGTAAAAGTACTTTAGGGTTCAGGGTTCAGGTATTAGAGCTTCATTTTCACGAGACCACCCCCCTGATGCTCCCCTAATGGCTAATGCCCATCTAAAATCAAAATGTGCCCCAACTGGTAAATTCTAGGGTCACTTTACCGGCCCTTGTTCAGACCTACCCGTGATAGAGAGAGGCGCTTCCGCATGTCTAAGGACGCACCATATTTTCGCCCTGCCCCCCGTGAGAGAGAAAGGCACGATTCCGCGTGTATAAGGAGGCACCAGTCGATACTTTCGCCCTGGCCCCCGTCTCAGCAAGTGATTGGATGCCAATCAATCAAGTCGATGACGTGCGGACAGTTTCTGCTAGTCCCTATTTATGTATTTATCTGTCTATTCATTCATCTATTTATTTATCTAATCATTTAGACCCTGAGTGTAGGGACATCCCAGATGTGCGGGTGCTACAGGATCACATGCGGCGCATCGGTATCGCCATCACCTGTTTCGATGTCGGCAGCGGCAGTGGCGTCGGTGGCGGCGGCGGGAGTGGCGGCAGCAGCGGCGGCGGCGGTGACGGTGGCGGCGGCGGTAGTGGCGGCAGCAACGGTGGCGGCGGTGGAAGCGGTGGCAGCGGCGGTCGCAGTGGCGGCGGTGGCGGCGGCGTCAACGCTGCTAAGCGAAACTTGGACGAGGTGGCGGTTGAGGGCGGCTCCACAGCCCGAAGGCCGCGCAAGCGACAGCAGTCTCTGCGTCATGACCGAGGGGCGGTTGCGGCCGCGGCCGACGCCGCGGCGGGGGGCTGGACGAACGTCGGCGGGGAATGCTCGGATGCCGAGGAGGATGTCACAAAATCCAGGCGGCGGTATGTGAAATGTGATATGGCGGTGGTATGTGATATGGCGGCGGCGGTATGTGAAACCGACTTGGAGGAGGAGGAGGTCTGTCACACAATGGGGAAACTTTCAGGGGCAGCGGCGGCGACGGGGAAGGAGGAAGAAACGCCGCCGCCGCCGCCGCTGCCTGTGACGGCGGCGCCTTTAACGGTGGCGGCAGCGGCGGCTAAAGCGATGCGAGTGGCGGCGGCGGCGAAGCAGGCGCGTTTTGACGGGCACACTATGGAGGATTGGGCAGAGGAGGAGGAGGAGGAAGAGGAGGACATGGAGGATGAGGAGGAGGAGGAGGAGGAGGAGGAGGAGGAGGAGGATGAGGAGGAGGAGGAGAGGGTGGAGTCGAGGGTAGGGGAGGCGGAGGAGGCGGAGGAGGAGGAGGAGGAGGATGTTGTGGACGTTGAAGAGGAGGATGACGCCGGGACCTGCACGCGGAATGGTGCAGTGACTGGCGCAGTAACCGGCGCGGCGACCGAGACAGACACAAGGATTGGCGCGGGAACTGCCACAGAGACTGCGTCGGGCACCAAAGCGGGCGGGCCTCTGACGGTGGGAGAGTTTGAGGACGGCCTGGTGCGCCTACGGGGTAGGGCAGTGCAGGCTGACCGTTCCAGGGGTTAGGGTTTAGGGTTTAAAGTATAGGGTTTTAAACCTTAACCCTAAAACCGTAATCCTAAACCCATGCTGAAAGTGCCTACGGTTTCAGCGTTTCAGCGCTTGAAACTATGCTATGGATGATCTGCGTTCGACTGTTGCTTGGTCATTCAACTTGCGCGCCTACAGCGGGGGTTGCTGGACCGCAGGCTGGTGTCAGGCGCCCAACACCAGGTAAAAAGCGGTACAGGTTGACCGTAGGCTAACTGCGGATTGACTGCCGCGTTTGGTTTCAGCGCGTGAAGCTTCAATACGCTGAATTGCTTTCCAACTTTGCTTTCAATCGCAACTTGCGCCGCTAACACCAGGATCTCGCAGCGGCGCTCATAGCTCGCTTTACGAGTCCGGCAGGCCAATCATGAACGAAAACTGGCTTCCACATTACACGTCAACTGATCAAGCACGACAATCGTAGAAGTAGTAGTAGATATGACACCGCATGTTTCCCAGACATGTAGTAGTAGTGACATGGTATGGAGGTCGGTGGGACACCACCAACCGAGTACGCGCGTATTTATAAACATTTACCCACACCCTCGCGAATGTCCATCTTTCGGTCGAGACCTGTCCTCAACAACCCTCGTATGACAGACACGGTGGCTGCGCGGCGGCGGACACACGTGGGTTGCATGCACTTTTTGCACGTTCGCATGAAATATTATATTATGATAAGTTGACGAGTTTCTAATAAATACATCTGTTCTAATTCTTAGTTGCGGCGCATGGGACGTTCACTGCTGTCCGGGCCGCCGGCGTGTCTGTGTCGCGAACTGCTGGTGTTTCCCAATAACGCCGGGCCCCAGGTCAAGCTTCTGCCCCCACGGCCTCAAGTCCGCGCTCACCCCGGCGCCCCGCAACACTGCCGACGTGTAGGGTCGAAATACGACTCAATGAAACTCGACCAAACTCAATTTAAGATTCTTTAGTCAATTAATCTTTACATACTTTTAGGGTCTGTGGTCAGCTTGAAATGGCGCATAAGGATGGTTATCGCTCACCATGTGAAGCACCTTGGGGCTCGACGAACGTAAGTTGCATACAAATACTTAATAGACTCAAAGACGAGTGTTGAAAATGCGGTGGATATCGCGGCGTGATCAGGATGCTGGATGATGCAAGGGAAGCCTCTCGCGGTGAGCGAAGTCACAGTAATGTGGTGGTCCCCACCGGCTTGCCCTGCGCCTGCCACTCGCGCGCCACGAAGTCCGCGTCGTTCGTCTGCGACCCCGCGTTGGCCACCCCGCGGTAGCGGCGCATGTTGAAATTGAAAGCCAACCTTGAAAGCGGTTATATCATATTTGAGTGGCGAGCGCTTAGATCCACGCACTGTAAACATGGGTTTCATCGCTTCAACCTGCACCGCCCTACCCCGCCCGTTGCGAAGCCCGACACGCCGAGGTCTGGCCCTGACACCGCGCTCACCGCCGACGCGCCGACGCCGATCGGGGGCAACACCAGGGAACTGTCCGCGGGTCGCCCCAGGCCGAGCAGCCGCTGCTGCCGGCTGGCCTGGTGGTGGTGCAACTTCTCCAGTAAATAACCTAGAGCTCGCTCGCGCTGGTCTACGCTGAGCTCCTCTAGATTGCCGCGGATCACACGCACGTCGCCCTTGGTGCCGCCCCGCTCCTCCTCCTCGCTGTAGCGGCGCAAGGTGAATTCGAAGCAAGTTGTGAATGCAGAATATCACGATTTAGTTTCAAGTGCTGAGTCCCGGACGGTTTCAACATGGGTTTCATAGAGTCAACCTGCTGCACCGCCCTACCTCGCCCTCCGAGTTTTCGTCGTTCACTACCGTGATGATCTGGTCCTTCACTTCCTCCAGGCAGGGGCTTACACTCGTTCACTTTCCAGTTCAACGTGAGCCGTGTCTGACACACAGAAACACCCTACACACCCAGAACACCCCCGAACAACCTCTAAACACGGGCTACACAGCCCCTACGCGCACCCCCTATGCCATAAACAGCGCTCAAGTTGAGCTGAGAAGTGAACGAGTGCAAGGCCCTGCCTCCAGGCACGCCACCAGGAAGTTGCTGGTTTCGTCCTGGGCCCAGGGTCTGCCCACTCGTTCCCTGTTCACTTCACCTAACTGTATGTGCAGGTGCAGGTGTACCAGTTGACCCGTCCCCGATTGCATCCTCCTCATTGACCTCAAACCCATTCCATTTTCAGCCCAGCCAGATCGCTTGCTCGTATTGTACCAGTGGACCCGTACACACTCGCCACATCGATGGCGTGATGGCGTATGAGGCAACGGCGCGGACCGGCCCTGCCTGGTTACGCCGAAATGCGTCGCGTTGCACCCGGCAGTCCTCGCGCTCCATGAGCAGCGTGTCCAGGTCCGCGGACCGTTCCGCGATCTCACTCTGCAGCTCGTGCAGCTCCGCCTCCGTGTAGAGCCGGGCACATGTTGCTCGCCACGTCAAGTCATCCCACGCACTTTGAACCCTCGTCTGTTGAGTGAAATGGCAAGCTATGATGTGGCGAGGATTTAGATCAATTGAAAACCTAAATTTTGGACCCTCGAGTCTTGAATGAAACGGCATCCCAGGACATGGCGAGTGACATCTGCCAGGCCCTTGATCGCCACGTCATCCAACACACTCTGAACCTTTGTTTGTCAAACTCAGTGTCGGGTCTGGTATCGAGTTTATGGTATCGAAAGCCGTTCGACGAATCACAACAGTCAAAAGCGAAAATCACGCCGACCGACTCGCCGAAAGTCCGACCGGGTCGCGATCCTTGAGTAAATAGACCGCCGATTTCGATTAGATAAGGGTGACCGGTCACCCCTACACTGAACTTAAGACAAATGGCAGCTTATGACGTGGCGAGCAAAGTCTGCCACGCCCAACCACCGTGTCCTCCAGTCCCATGTCCTTGTCGGTCAGCAGTTTCTCCGTCCCGCGCCGGCTCTCCTCCTGATCCTTCAACCGATTCAACAGACTCTTGATGGTGCGCTGGTACGCCTTATTCCGCTTCTCCAGGTCGACGCCCATCTGGTGTGATAGCTCCAGTGATAGCCGCATCGCGCTGTGTTCTTGGAGCAGCTCCTCGTTTTTCCCAATTAGCTTTTCGGTGGAGCGCGACACTGTGGCGAGATCACTCGACATCTGCTCATTCTCCATGATGGTGCGTTTCGTGGTGATCTCCAGCTGGTTGTCTGTCAGCTTCATCAGCGCCAAATTCGTCTCCTTGATGTAGCGGCGCAAGCTGAGATTGAAAGTTTGAAAGCCTTCCATCACATCTTAGTTTCAAGAGCATCGATCCAGGCGCTTTCCAACACATATTTGACAGGGTCAACCTGCACCGCCCTACCTTGATTTTGAGCGCCATTTCTTTCTTCAACCGGTCCTTCTCCTGCACGGCCTTGCGCTCCAGGTCGTTCACGTTCTCCTCGTGCTCCTTCTGCTCCGTGATGAGCGACTCCGACACCGCGGTGTAGGGCCTGATGGATATTGCTCGCCACATCCTCCAACGCAATGTGAACCCATGTTTCTCGAGTCAAACGGCATCACGTGACGTGGCGAGCAATATCTGTTAGGCCCTACCGCTGTGAGGCCCGTGAGGATTCGCGTCTTGTTGTCGCGCAGCTCCTGAATGCGGTCGATGTCCTCCTGTATCTCCACCAGACGTGCCTTCAACCAGGGGCTTACACTCTCTCACTTCAGAGCTCAACTTAAGGACCTTCGGGAACACATCGCTCACGTTAGAGCTCAACTTGAGCACCTCCGAGCCACATCCACGGGATAATTTGGGCTGTATGGGGGACAAAGTGAGCTCAAGTTGAGCGGAACGGGGCAAAGTAAGCTCAAGTTGAGCGGAAGGGGCAAAGTAAGCTCAAGTTGAGCGGAAATCGGAACGAGTGTAAGCCCCTGCCTTCAACCTCGCCAGCTCTGCCTCGTTATCCGTGCGCGACTTGTCCACTTTGGCGTTGAACATATCCGCCTCGGTTTTGAGGTTGGTCTCGTACGTCCCCACCAGCTCCTGCAGCTGCTCGATCGCCATCTCCGCCGCGCGAAGCTCGTTGGTCAGGTACGCGTCTCAGGGACCAAGCAGCAAACGAAAATGGTTTGGTAAGGTGACCATGTTCGCAGTTTTCCAGGGTACCTCAAATGGCGGTCAACGCTCTTCGTCTCGGAAACGCCAGTAAATAGACGGTCAGATTTGCCATACAATGGTACAACATGGCGATTCGACCGTCTATTACTCAGGAACAGGCGGCCGCCATTTGGGTTACCCTGGAAATCTGCGAAGACTATTGCTACGCCTATGTTTAGTCAACGAGACCACAAACACCACACCTCCATTTGATCAGCTGTCCATGCTCATGCACACTTACTGCCGCGGACAGTTTGGAACGGGCCGAAACGACGAGTGAGCAGCCCAGCCGTACCTCGTTGATGTCTTGCAGATTGACCCGCTCCATCGCCAGCGCGTCCTCCAGCACCTCGTTCCAGGGGCTTACACTCGTCCACTTTTCGACTCAGTGTAAGCACATTTTGTGGGATACGTTGGGTGCATGATTCTCCCCCAGTCTATTAGACAGGGGGACACGGGGAGATGTGACCAAAACGACTCAGGTTGAGCTGAGAAGTGAGCGAGTGTAAGCCCCTGCCTCGTTCTCCACCACCAGACTGGAACCGCGGTCCTCAAACCAGGGCCGTACACGTGCGTGTTGACCTAATTTAGTGCCGGCGATTGGGGGGCTTAAACTAAGCTAGTATAAGCTAGTTTAGGGGCTGGTTGTGAGTGGGTTGGTGGGTGAGTATTGGGGACCACAGTGGGTTAGTAAAATAGGGGTAGGCTAGTTTAAGCTAGTTTAGGGGCGACAAAATATAGCCCGTACATCGTTCCCTTTCTGCTTCACTCCGAGGGAAAAGTGCCAGTGGTCTCACGTACAAAAAACACATGAGAGGAGCGAAAAGGGGAACGTTTGGCAGGCCCTGATAGACCCTAGGTTGCGTCCGGTTTCAATGGCGGAGGGGGTTGTTTATTCCTCACATTGTGAGCGAGCCATGTGAACGCCTTTGGGCCTTCTCTGAACGTTGGTAAACAAAAACAATGTAAGGCCCTGCCTGGAATGCGCCCAAGGTAGTTTTGAGATGCGATATGACCAGCTCGCGCTCCTATGTATAGGGCCGGGCAGGCTGTGCTCGCTACTCATCGAAACATATGCTGGACCCTCATATCTTGAGTCAAACGGGACGAGTATCCTATGACGTGGCGAGCATTGTCCACTGAAAGAGTGTTGCCCCTCTTCCACCACGTCTGAGTCAACGTCTGCCGGGGCCCCGCCAGGATTTCGCGTGAGCCATCCTCCATCTCGGGCTCCTCCACCGCTGGGGCGCGCTCGTCCGCCTCGGTGAAGGGCCCGGCATTGCGCGCCAAGTCAGCGACGCGCGTTACGAACCCTCCTCGTTCCTTGAGATACGAGTACAAGGCGGACTACTACATGGCGAGTGAGGGCAAGCAATATCTCCCAGGCCCTGCTTTGGGTGCCTTCTTGGGCGCCATGGCGGCTGCGCGGCGAGCGCCGGTACACTATGTGATGGTGGCGG
>Ga0307489_10002858_pt1 | contig 11537 bp, 10 predicted proteins | sample SB12metaG_FD_202247 | JGI IMG/M metagenome (GOLD analysis project Ga0307489, IMG submission 202247) | Sea-ice brine microbial communities from Beaufort Sea near Barrow, Alaska, United States - SB 1.2 | ecosystem: Environmental > Aquatic > Marine > Coastal | place: USA: Alaska | collected...
AGATGGTCCCAACCAAACCAAATATGCACCATGCCTTGATTTAGGTACTCTGCCGCTATATCCAGCAAGGCTTTACTGCCTGCTTCATCGGCGTGTAAAATTAATTGAAAGCCTGCATTATTGCTAGCAGCGATGGTTCTTGATTGCCAAGCTCCTAGCTGTATGTCGAATATCGCAGCTTCCAGTTGATAGGGAACGGTAATGATATCACCATTCAAAAGTGGCCCATCGCACTTAATTAAGTAAGTCTGCGTTATCACAGCGTTCGATTCGTACTGCTTGGTTTCAAGCACGCTGCAACCTGAAGGCCATGTAATGAATTCTTCACTCATTTTACTCGCAGGATATTCCGCGATAAATTCGTATTGCCCATATCGTTCAGCCTTAGAAAGTTGAAATATACCGCGCGTAAAGCCATCACCATAAGCGAGCAGTGGCAGCAGCAAAAATAAGAAGGTAAATAGTGCTTTAAGGTTTAATATTAATGTCATATTGCATCACGAGAGCTTGGACCTTTAACTCGACCGCTTTATCAATTTTAATCTGCATTAAGTCCTTTGCTATTATATTTCTTGCTGTTGAAAACGGTATAGGCTGAGGAGGTTTCTTCCCTTGCAATCTTACGTAATGTAATCCGTGATTTGATGAAAACGGGCCCTCCCATTGTCTCGATTCAACAGACATTAGCGCAGTTAAAAAGTCATCACCGAAAATACCTCTTAACATTCCCTCGCTAATATCAGAAAATTGATTGCCATGAATAAAGTTGTCGGCATTGAGTATTTCGCCCGACTGAAGTTTTGAGGCCAAGGTGTCAGCGTTTTTAGGTGTATTTATGAAAAAGGCATGCTCAAAACTCAAAGACGTCTGTGTATAATAACGATGCATATTTTTGGCGTAGTAATTAACTAGCTCAGTATCAGTCGGTTCTGAGATGGGAGCACTAATGCGAAAGCGCATTTTTTCAATCAGGCTTGAACGCGTGGCCGGGTCGACAAAGTGCATTCCTGTGTTTATAGCATCCCTAAATAAAATTTCATCCGTAACATAATCTTTTTCTAGTTGTGTAATAACCTCAGGAGTTGCCTTAAGACCGGTAATAGCTTCGTACTCTTTAGTTAACTGAACCCGTGCTTCGCTCGACAAGTTGACGCTGGCCTTGTACTTATCCTCAAGCCCGTAATAGAAAGAGAATATAACCATGCCAACTATGACAAATAGAAAAAACGGGTCTCGGGTCAATTTTTTAAGGGTTTCATATAGCATAGGGTGTTTAGTACTTAGCTCTCGAGCACAAGTTTCTTTATACATTACAACGTTTCTTTGTAGTATGAAATTATTTAATCACGCAAATTTTTATATATTTACTGCTATAATTAGCTTGATTTTTAATCTATATTCGTACGTAATATACTCTAATTGTGTTTTTTACAAACAAAATAATTATAAATTACAAGCATTCAGACTTGTCTTTTACATCGCTAAACCTAGTGTCAGGCAAGTTAGTTCAGTTTCCTTAATCGCTTTTAGTTTTATCTACGCAGTTACCTCATTTAGATAAAATTTGCATGCTACATTTTTTAATATACTCATTTAATGGAGAGACATAAATGAATACCCGAATCATATGGAAGCGACTAAGGGTTTCTGTCGCCTTTATTTTTATTTTAATCCCTCTAACTGCTACTCATGCAAACGACTGGTCGTTACCAAAAACGTTGGCCGATAAAATAGCGGACTTAGAACCTCAGCATAAAGCATTTGTTGTTAGCGGTAATGCACTGAAGTTTCTGCCAGAAAGGCAATTGATACACGAAATTGAGACCCGCGACTTGGCCGCTATAAAGGCCCTCGTTAGTGACCTAGTGACCGCGGCAGCGGAAATGACCTACGATCCCAAACGAGATATGGGTGCGATGCCCTTAAATATATCAAACACCGGATTTCATCGCACCATTGTGACGCCTGCGCCTCTGCGTGAAATGCAGCGCGAAGATGGCCCATTCAGTACTAATCGATACCTATTTCCAACGTCGGGGATCTCAACATTTGCTGGCGCAAAAGTAGCGATTTATCCCGAGGACTTAATCGCAGGTAATGTAGACGTCGCTATTATTGGTATTCCGAGTGATATGAGCAGTGGTCGTCGTAATGCTGAATACGGTCCTCGATACATGCGTGCAATGAACACCATTGCCACCCGCGATATACAATCCCTGTTAGACCCAATGGACGTGCTAAGCGTTGTCGATTATGGCGATTTTCTTGTCGATAATATGAGCGGTGAAAGATCGGTCAATCATATAAGCGCGATGGTGGCTGAAACCTCTGCAACTAAAGCAATTCCAATGATGGTAGGCGGCGATACCTCCATTCTGTATCCCGCAGTAAAAGGAATAGCCAGCGTCACCGGTAACAAGCAATTTGGACTGGTTCATTTTAGCGCTCACCCAGATGTAGAAAGCCAAGCACCTCAAACGATTTCAGATACTCAAACCATATTTAAGCTAATAAGCGAAGGTATTGTTGATGGCAACGATGTGGTTCAAATTGGTCTGCGTGGACAAGCCGTTGATGCTGAAAGCCTTACATGGCTTCGCGAACAAGGCGTTAAATATCACACCATGGCAGCAATTAACCAGCGCGGCTATGCTAGCGTGCTCAAAAAAGTTAAAAAGGAAGTCAAGAGAGGACCTGATCAGATATTCGTGTCTATAGACGTGAGTGTTATTGAGCCAACCGAAATGGTTTCTGCAGGTCGCATTACTTCCAATGGTCTAAGCATTCAGGAAGTAACTCAAGCAATAAGATACTTGTGTGCAGCAAAAGAGATAGTCGGCTTTGAAATTACCGATATGTCGCCTATGTTAGATTACTCGCGCCTTTCCGCAGTGAATGCTAACGCCGTTTTGAATGCCTGTTTAGTAGGTGTTGCTGTTCGCAAAGCCGGACTTAAACCAGATTATGTGCATCCATTGGCGCGTAATCATGGAAACTAGTTCAGCTTGTATACCACTAACAAAATTCATAAAACAAGGAAGTGCATTTATGCTTGCATACGCCCCTAAATCCATATTTTATAAACATATAGTCTTAGCTGTTACGCTAAGTATTGCACTGCCCTCATTAGCACAAGAAACCCCTGGTCATGTGATAGGCACTAACCCCTACCCGTTTGACACTGTCGATCCGCGTGAAGAGCTCCCAGAAGCCATTGAAATCCCCGAGTCGGTGCTGCCTATGCTAAAGGAGTTGTCGGAACAAGACATCGAGCTGCTAAAAAGTGGCCGAGCGCAACAATACACTGGTGGTGTAGATGGCTTTGAAGAAACTATTGCAGAATTTACGCCGGATGAACTGCAAGCTTGGGTAGATGCGATACGCACAGTACTTGACGCTAGTGTATACAAAGAAGGCCGTGACTTAGCCAATATTCCACTGAATACCGGCTCAGAAAGCTTCAACGCTTGGCGTCTGTTGCGCCCACGCTCACTCGATCCAGAACGAGAAGCAGGCCCAATATCGCTTGGCCGTTATAATGGCTATGGGGGACCCCAAACGTTTGGCAGCTTTCCATTAGCCCTAAGTAAAGCAGATTTAATTGCCGGTGAAGTAGATGTCGCCATTCTTGGTGCACCATTGAATATGGGCAGCGGATGGCGAGACTCTGGTGCGCGCGCAACTGCAGAGTTGCGCTTGCACGGCAGATCCATGTCAGGGCTAGATCAATATGTGCATGTCAACGGATCAAAAGTACTTAATATCGTTGACTATGGCGATGCTGCAGTCGATAACTTGAGTACTGAACGCTCAATGGAACACGTTCGTTCATTAGTGCGTGAAATAGCTGAAACCGGCGCAGTGCCTATGATTGTTGGTGGCGATCATTCATTATCCTATCCAAATGTTGCCGGTCTAGCGGACGTTTATGGCAAAGAAAAAATCTCGGTTATTCACTTTGATTCTCATTACGATGCCTGGTGGGGCGGCGCTCACCTAATTAGCCATGGTTTACCCGTGTATCGTTTACTAATTGAAGGCCACGTTAGGCCAGCGGACTATATCCAAATGGGATTGCGAGCATCTGGCCCTGATAAAGCTGCATTTAAATGGATGCGCGAACAGGGTATGCGCTATCACACCATGGCAGAAATTGAGCGTCGTGGCTGGGAAGCGGTTATCGATCGTGTCGTTGCCGAGGCTAGTGAAGACGGTCGAAAGTTACACATTTCGTTTGATATTGATGTTATTGATCCGGCATTCACGGTTGCTACCGGTACACCTGTGCCTGGTGGCTTAGACATGCGCGAGTCTATCGCAATTGTTAGACGCTTATGTTCAGAAGCGAACGTAGTGGGTTTTGATCTGGTAGAGCTTCATCCTGCGTTAGACCCAACCTATCGCACAACACAAAATAGTGTTTTTATTATGAAAGCCTGTATCACCGGCCTTGCCATGCGCAAACAAGGTCTGACCGAAAAACACTACCTTAGCCCAGTTTCGAGTGAACACGCCATCGATGATTATTACGGTGACCAGCAGAAGTATCTTGACGCTACTGCTGCTGAAGAAGCAAAGGAAAAAGCGAAGGAAGAAGAAAAGAAAAACAAAAAAGAGGAAGACGAGCGATAAACTAATAATCGAAGTAACTGGCAATAAACGCTAGCTAGTAACACAGGCATCTCGACTAAACATTAAGCAATTTTGAGATGCCTTACTTACGATAAAATTCCGCTACTGAAGTCAATATGAAACAACAGTAAGCGGTCTTGATATTTAGGAGAAGATCAAACTGCATGAAGCAGATTTCTGGACTGAATCGAAATCTCTATGGCTAGTAGAAATGATTAATAAGGATGGTGATTGGGCGGAAATAGTAGATCAACTTAACGTGCAACTTGGTTAAGAGCATAACTAAAACTTCAAGCGTATAGCTTACAAATTTTTCGTTATACGTCATCCATCCTTTGCAACCCATGCATTATTTGCTGATTAGTTTGACTCAAATAATTTATTAAATCCTGAATATATTCTCTAGCATCGCTGTTTATAATTGCTGATGAAATTGACTTTAACCAAGTTTCTATTTTCTCATTTAATTCCATCAGTACTATTAATATTTTATCACTTTTCGCACTAGGCTCTAGCACTAGGTTTTCTATAAAATCTAATAATTGTAAGTCAATCTCACCATCAAACCACATTTCAAACATTCTAGAGCGTTCTTGCTTTATCACTTCAAGGGCTCTTTCATAAAACGCTAGCGTTGCCATATTTAATGTAATTAGATGTCCAAATACTTCACTTAACTGATGATAGAGCATAACTTTCCTTTATAGTCTGGATTTATCTGCCTCTAATCTTTTTGAAAAGAATATAAGGAGCAATTTCTAAATTTAACAAATTTTTGGCTTAGTCATTACTAGTGTTGTAGGAATTAAGCTGGGGATGAAATGGAAGGAGATTGAAAGAGGAATTTTTCACGTCATCCACGTCGCTTTGCCTTCTGTATCTGTTTTAATAACGGTCGGAATGATTATCGGAGTTTGGATTCCCAGCGGCACACTACCAAGTATTTTTTATTAAGGCTTAAAGTTACTTTCGCCCGAAATATTCCTGGCTGCTGGTATGGTAATTTGCGCCTTAGTTTCGGTTTGTCTTGGAACCAGCTGGGCAAGTTTAGGTGCATTTAGTTTAGCATTAATGGGGATTGGAGAAGGCTTCGATATTCCTGCGTATTGGACTGCTGGACGGCTTCCCTGATTGAAATTTTATATGCTTATACGGGGCTATTCTCGCCAAAAGCCACAGACGAAGAAAAAGAGGACTGAGAATCCTCATGTGACGCGATAGCCGAATTTAATTCTGATGGTACGCCAAAAATCGAAGATGAATACACTCAGAACGAGAGCGCCGATGACGACTCAGAAAAGATCAAATCTTAGCTATAGCTAGTCATTTAAACTACGGATGAATTCGTGGAATTTGGTATCGCATTGAAATATATGTCGAGGAGATTGATGACGCCAAAGGCGCCATCGTAGAAAAATTTAATTTGCTCGGCTGGGTCTAAGAAAGTGCAGATTTTGCTGCAGCCAACTCGGTTTGGCTGTTGACAGTGAGTAAATCACCATCAGAAGATTCAAGATGTGCACGAATAAACCATTGGAACTGCTCAAGATCAGTCAATTGACCAATTAGCATGTCTTCCGATACCGGATCAAGTGCTGCCATTTCCCCTATTGCTTTGCGATGATCACTGTTTACTCCGTTATACACTAAATCAAGGGCGCCCAAATGCTCGATGGCCAATGCTTTACCTAGCGAATAGTCATGCCAAGTACGACGGTCAGCAATAGATTGCGGAGTTCCTACCGGTGATCCGCCCAAAGTAGCTATTCGCTCTGCGATGGTGTCGGTCATTTCGCGGACCGCGTTTACTTGGGGGTCTAGCATTTCATGCACGCCGATGAAATTGGGGCCAACAACGTTCCAATGAACGTGCTGTAGCGTAAGGGCCAAATCGAGCAGAGCTACCATACGATTATCCAACGTAGATATTGCTCGATCAGCAGACGTTTCGTCCATGCCTGGTACTGTGAATTTCGTTGCTTTTTGCTGATTGCTTTGATTACTTATGGTCATTATTTCTCCTGTATGGTTCAAAATAACCGGAGAGGTATACTTTGCCAAAATTGGCATAAAGCGCCTCTCTTTGACTCAGTTACGCTATCAAACTCGCAAGCCCTTTGTCAAATAAGAGAAACCGTCTTGAGTATCGAGCGTAAACATTTATTAAGTCTGTAAAAAAGCATTACCCGCAACGATACCCGCACGATAATCATGTTGTAAATCCATATCTGAACTACCTAACCGTTTACTTCGAAGATTGTCTTTAGCAAAAATTTGAATCAATTTAACGTCCTCAGGAGGGTCAGCGATAAAAGCAAGCTCTTGCCGATAAGCTCGCTCATGTTGAACCAAGTAATCAATGGTTTTTGGGCAATGCCCAGACGAGTAAATCCATGACTTTAGTTTTTTTAGCCAAACCGACTGAGCATGAAAATCAGCATTAACGGTGCGAATAATAACTATTTTTCGAGCACCGCGGCGATAAGCTTCACGCACGGGTAACGGCGCGGCAAGGCCGCCATCAAGGTAGTAATCAGTTTGAGGTGCTTGTGCCTTATTGAATGAACGAGCAGTTAACCTAGGGGTGAGTTTAACGCCTTCTTTATATAAAAAAGGTAATGCACTCGAGGCTTTAAGCAATTTTCGCCAATGATTACTGTTGCCGTTTGGGCGCAAGAAATAACCTTGCCTATCACGTGAATTTGTTACGGTGATCAATAATTCTCGTTTTCCCAATGATTTCTTTGCCGCCGCAAAGTCTAAGGCAAATCTTCCTTGAATAGTTTTATCAAAGTACCAATCCAAATCCACAACATTGCCCCCCACTAATCCACGACCTAGCTTATAAAAACGCTTTTGACGCGATAAACCACGGATTAATTGTTTGGCATACCCTTTTTGACGCGATAAAAAGCTCGTGATATTTTGCGAGCCCGATGACGTCCCTATAAATAAATCGAAAGGGTCGAAATCACTATCTAACCAGGCATCTAAGACACCTGCAGTGAATATTCCTCGTTGGCCACCACCTTCAGCAATCAGCGCTATTTTTACACTCAAATCAAATCGCCCTTATATTGTTGACCTTACGCTTTGTTGTTCGTGAAGATAATACCCGAACACTCTTTGTGGCTTAGACAAATACAATCTAAAACAGCAAACATCTAAAATTAGGTAAAGGTCAATTTATGTATTAATCCTATCAAAATTCAATAAAAAAATATTAAGGATATTAAATAAATAAAACTAACTTAACATAGGGTAAGGTCGGTAAAGTCTAAAAGTAAGCTACAATAATAGGGAGGTGTGTAATTACAAACCCAATTCAACGAAAACTCTATAATTATTCGCTTTCATTAAATGACGACTAAGCCGAAATAGATTATTAACCACGCAATGACAGGAGAGAAATCTTTGAGTCTAGCTTTATGATTTAAATTGCCTCATCTGCCTCTCCGTTGTCGGCTCGGTTGATGGGATAACTCACATGTGTCGTTTTCGTGCTGTTGGGTGGAGTGTTATGCACCCGAGAGCAGTTCTTTCTTTGCTGCTAAATAACTGCGCAATTTATCTGCTACTATCTTGATTGGCGGGGCCTACTGACCGTTTCGTAACTAACGGTAATGCCTCTTGCTGATAGTAATTCTTCGATGTCACGCAAGCTAACTGTAATTCTGTGATGAAGCCACACAACGTTTCTGATTATTTGGGGTGGATAGCGATATCCGGCATAAATAGTAGTATTTTGCATGCCCAGATTATCGCATGTTTTTGAGTCAGCTTCTTAACCTGACAGCACCCTAATATGCTACTCTTATTAACCGAAACATAATGCCGTTTAAAAGCAGGTAGCATGAACAAAACAGTAAAAAAATTGGAGGGGAACCTGATAAGAGCACTTACATCTGCATGTGAAAAAGCTAAAATCGAAGTAAGCGGATTCGAATGGTTAACCCATACAGCCAACTATGCAAATTTTCCCAACAGTCTAGTTGTTATCTGTATATTTGATGACGATTCGTCGTTGAATAAAGCTAAATATGCCGCTCAGGACTTAATAATAACTTCGTGTATTCATAAAGCGTTGCTAAACGCTGGTATTTTATTAAAGACCCCTAAACAACATGTTCGGTTTGATACTGAACAAGCGTGCGAACGAGAGCATCAAGGGAATTGGAAAAAAAGAATACACTCAATACCTAATAATATTGTCCAATAGACGTTGATGGTCATTACGCAGCAAAACCAATAGCTAATTAGTTAACGTCAATTGCGAGTTTCTAGAAATCTATGCACTACAAAAAAAATTAATTGACCATGTAATAATAAAACTAGCAGCGACTTATCAAACGTATTTGAGTGCGCATTTTAAAGCTGACACCCAAACCTTGATTTAGTCCCTTAACGCTTTAAACATAATGCGACCAAATGACTTCCAAAATTTGTAGATACTACTTCGAATATCGAGTAGGTAGAAGGCAACCTGATGTTCAAACTAAGAAGCTAATAAGCTTCTTAGTTCTTGCATTTGTTGACTATTTTTCGCATCAGTAAAATCTTGCTTAGTTTGCCATGGGCAATATTGCTTTTGTTGCACTAAGTCGGAATAGCGACGTTTTGTGCCTGTAAATATTGCAACAAACTTGGAAACGTTTCGGTGAACGGGCTATCCGTATCTTTTGGAAACCAAATGAAGTGACCTAAGTCCACACTCGCAAAAGCTTCGCCGGTGTTCCTCGCGATGCGATGCTCAGGATTGCTACCGGTTTCATTTTGATAAATCTTTTCACCGACTGATTGCAGTCGATCTGCTTCTAGCTCAGGAATATCGTTTGCGGATAGTAGTGGTGGATTTATGCAAAACAAAATAGCGATGAAAAATAGGTAGTTGATACGGTTTATAGTTCGATAGCGTGTTCGTTGTTTTGCCCTGGGGTAGGCAACACTAGTGAAAAGGGCGTGCTGTCATTTAAGTAAGATCGCCCTTTCAGAAAATATCATGTGTACCTAATTAGTTACTGCGAACTAATACAATTATGTTTTCTTCCTTATTTATTCCTTGTTTATTTGCTAAATCCTTAGTAGTGATATTAGGTTGATTTTTTTTGTTCCATTTATTTGTGTATTTGGCTAAGTAAGCTGATGTATTTTCGGCCTGATATTTTCTCGCAAAATTACCAATAAATTGTCCATTACATTCAATTATATTAAGCATAGATGAATCTATTAAGATTCGAGTTTCTGGAGGTTTTTTGAGTATAAGGATGTGTCTTCAGCACATTAAGAATGTGAAATTCACTTATATCGTCAACATACTGAGCATGAAGTTAACACTATTCTGTCGCTACAAATGCAAGGAATAATTAAAATAATACACATTCGCACCATGATTAATATCAGCAATATTAGCATTTGAATAATGATTTAGACTAAAAGAAAAGCGATGACGCTCTGTAAACTTGATACCAATTTCAAATTTATCTTCAAACAAAAACCGTGAGCCTAGCTTGCGATCCATCCATTTATCACTGTCGGTATAAGCAAGACCAACACCTATACCAAAATATAATTGATCACCATATAATGGAATGAAGTATCGCCACATAGGTTGGAGCACAACGCCATTCTTTGAATCTTTAAGCACCGGATCTTTCCAGTGATAACCGCCAAGTTCTATCTCAACGCTCAGCTTATGATCATTCTCAAAGCGCCACTGCCAATCGGTAGGATGAATATAGGCAATGCGCATCGCGTCGGGGGTGATTTCACCATTAACTTTAAACTTATAACGCGAAGAACCTTCCCCCCATGAAAAACTCAACTCACCAGCACTAACCGGCCGAGATGTACAAAGTACACAAAGCAAAAGCGACGTAAGCAAAGGTAATATTAACTTAATCAAAACGTTCCACTCTTAATTATCTATCTTCACCAAATAAGCTAGCACAATATAAGTATTTCACGAATATATTCTAGTCAAAGAACCCGGGCACCTCAAAGTAAACTCCTTTGCAACCGACTGCCACCCTCTTATTTATAGGTCGAACAGACATGTACTTACCGTGCTACTTTCAAGTTAACGGGATCGGATGTGTAAGCAAGGGTCTTAGAATTAGAAATATAGCAATCTAATGTAAGGTTGGGTATGGCCTACTGGGTACATTGATTCAAAAACGAGGCCCATATATTGTTTTAAAGAGGGAGATAGCAGGCTAAAATGCTTGTATTTTTTTGAGTAAAGAGAAATATTTAAAGAAGACTAGTTAGAATATAAATTAATGAGTTAAAGCTATGCTGTATAAAAATAAAAGGGCCTATTGATGTCTCTATAGAGTACTAATAAGTGATTTTAAGTCATTTTTTAACAACGGATTTGATAGTCAGAGTAAATACAGCTAACTATAATCCGTTTTTAAAGGCTTATTATGAGCTCACTCCCCACTTTACTATAATGTCTGCTTGGCATGATGTTATGTTCGTCAAATCATTACGGCCCATGGAAATACTTATACGCTGCTCATTAACAGGCGTAATTTCTTTATCCATTTTATCTGAGTATTCCCCAGCGATTGCAGTCAACTGACTTTTACAATCCTTTGCAACTTCGTCACTCTCTGATATAAATTGGTATCTTGAGTAATACACAGTAATCCCAAATCCATCGTTTCGCTTATCTACACCATACTCTGTGTCTTTGTCGTATGTCGACATTAGGGTATTTATCTGACTAACTGGAGCCGCACAGCCTGATAAAAAAAGGCTTAAAACAATTAAAATTGGTAATTTCATCCGTGATCCCTTCCAGATGTACAATTAAAAAGTAGCATGCACATGCCCATGCGCAGTCGCTTAAATTAGAAATTTACAATATGCATCTTCTAAATAGAACACCAACTAACTTTACT